>ENA-ORXT01001450-ORXT01001450.1-marine-metagenome-genome-assembly--contig:-NODE-1450-length-31831-cov-4.517258_pt1 | contig 31831 bp, 23 predicted proteins | sample MGYA00237868_ERZ511482 | MGnify/ENA metagenome assembly ERZ511482 | reverse complement strand
CTGGCAAGGCTGAGAACTTTGAAGGGTCGGGAGAAAGAACGCCACCTTGCTCGCGCGGTTCTCGGTCTTGTCGCTCCGCCCGTCCACACTATCAGCGAGGCGTTGCAAATTTACATCTCCGATATCGCTACCAAGGAAATCCGCTCCAAATCCGGCGGGCAGCGAAAGAAATGGGAAATGACAAGAGAACGCTCCATTGCCGCATTTACGCAAGTCTGCGGCCCTACAGATATGCACTCGCTCTCCCGGGAGCACGCGATGAAATTCCACGCTTTCTGGCGAGGTCGTATATTACCAAGCGAGGAAGGAAATGAAGAAGATGTTGTGCCGCAATACAAACCGAATACTGCCAATAAACAACTCGGACACTTGCGGAAGCTATACACCGACTACTGGACATACCATGGACAAGAAAACCGGGAGAACCCGTTCAGAAACCTGAGCTTTCCAGACCATTACGAGCCGACTACTATCCCGTTTACAAATGAATGGGTGATATCTCGCATCATGGCAACCGGAGCGCTTGCCGGGCTATCCAGAGAATCCCAACTTATCGTTCCCGTTCTAATTGAAACAGGTTGCCGTATTAGCGAATTGGTCAATCTCTTGCCGGAGAACATCAGACTTCACGCTTCCGTCCCCCACATCAGGATCCGTGCGACCCATAACCGTGAACTGAAGACGCCATCATCAAAACGCGACATTCCGCTGGTCGGTGTCGCTCTTATTGCAATGCAGCAAACTCCGGACGGATTTCCGAAATATCGCGATAAGGCAACGCATCTCTCGAACACCTTGATGAAGTCATTTCGCTCGCGCGGCCTATTGCCCACGCCCAATCACAAAATTTATTCTTTCCGGCATGCCTTCGAAAAACGAATGCTGGAAGCCGGATTAGATTACGGGCTACGCTGCACGCTCATGGGACATAAGGACAGCCGACCGCGATACGGGGATGGTGGGTCGTTAGAATTCAGACGTGATGAACTTTTGAAAATTGTTCATCCTGTTCCTAAAGGATTTGAAAGACTATATCTCTGATCCAAAACTGCTGAGGGTTGTTTGATAGTAACTCGACCCTTGCAATCACATTCCGGCGGATATCCAAATCGTGGATAATCGACGTTTATAAGTATATTGGATATTTGGAAATTATAATCATGAGCAATCTAGATCCCGTGTCTTACACGACAATACGTTCTAGCGATCAGCTAGGTCACGCTATGAGCCAATGGCGACTTCGAGCCTCTAAAACCCAGTCCTATGTTGCTGGTCGTAGCGGAACCAAACAAAATTCAATTTCACGGATTGAGGGCGGAAATATGGGCCGCACCGTTGCTCTTCTTTTCAGAGTTTTAGCCTTGCTCGATCTAGAAATAGTGATCAGGCCACGTCGAAAGAGTTCCGCCAAAGATATTGAGAACCTGTTTCCCTAAATCCGCAAAACACGGACATTCTTGATTTTTTTGTTGAACTCAAATAAAATGCTATCGGTTTCATTATGACGTTAGAGAAACTTGAAGACTGCGCCAAAAAACTTGAGGCCTCTGACGATTACCGCGTCCTACGCCGCCTAAACATCGGATCACATTTCCAACCCCGTAAGGGCGGCGAAACCTTCCGCGCCATCTACCTCGACTTGGAAACAACAGGCCTAAACCCGGACCTGCATGAGATAATCGAAATCGGCATGGTTCCGTTCACTTACGGACCAAACGGACAGATACACTCCATCGAAGAACCCTTTTCTAAACTTAAAGAACCATCAGAACCCATCTCCGAAGAGATCACCAGAATTACCAACATCACAAACGAGATGGTGCAGAGTAAAACCATAGACCCGAAAGAGGTCTTTGATTTCGTAAAGCAGGCCGGATTGATCATCGCCCATAACGCGGCTTTCGACCGCGTGTTCATGGAAAAGTTTGCGCCCGCCTTCGCGGACAAACCATGGGCCTGCTCCATGTCGCAAATTCCGTGGAAAGAGGAGGGATTCGACGGAAAACGTCTCTCCCACATCGCGGCAGGCCTCGGCTTCTTCTATGACGCCCACAGGGCCGTAGAAGACTGTCACGCAGGCATCGAGGTTCTTTCCCGTCCGCTACCGGTCTCGAAAGAACTTGCTATGTCGAAGCTCCTGAAAGCAGCAAGGCAGGACGCAAAACGTATCTGGGCCGTGGATGCGCCTTATGATTTCAAGGACATCCTGAAAGGCCGTGGCTATAGATGGAACGACGGAAATGACGGGCGACACAAGGCCTGGTATCTTGACGTGACGGCGGATCAGTTTGCAGACGAACAAGCTTTTCTCAAAAAAGAAATCTATCAAACCGAGATCAACCTACCAGTGACAAACATTTCAGCCAAAGATCGCTTCTCCGGAAGAGCGTAAATTAGACCAGTTTCCAGTCCGTACCATTTAATCATCAGACCTTGGGAAACATATCGATGAATTAAAACTAAGCCTTACCCGACTTGACCGTAAATTCGCATCCAGCACCATCATGGTCACTGACTTTCCTGCCTTTAAAGACATTTGACCATCCAAATACCTTTGAACATCGAAACTCCGGACCGAGCGCAACATGATCGATTCCGGGCCGTTTCAGCCCATCGATGACACCTTCTGTAACTATATCATATCCCTTAAAGCATTTCTGCATGGCTTCGGCGGCAGCAATAACTCCACCCTTAACTCTGGGAATACGTTGATTGAAATCGCCCGCGATTATTATTGGCTCGTCGAACTGATTCAAAACTTCCGGAAGTATTTCCAGAAATTCAATACGCGACTGCCATGGTTTTCTATTTTTATTCCCGTAACGGACGTTGGCCATATGCCAGGGAATACAAACACAAATAATGCGCAGCTTTCCTGACGGTGTATTTACGGTAGCAGAAACATAGCGATTTGGAGGCAACCTTTGGTCACCCACACTATCTATCTGCTCCAGCGGAAATTTGGACCAGATCGCAACCTTCCGCTCATTCTCTGCAAAGTGAGCTCCGGGGTGATTTCCAAACGCCATATGACCATCAAGCTGTGGAAAGTCGGTTCGAGTCTCGGTCAGAAACATGAGATCCGGCGCTTGGGAATGTAGATATTCAACCGCAGTAGAACCTGCAGCAGATGTAACTTTCCGGCGCTCAAGGTTCCACGTGACTATTTTCATAACGCATGCATCGCCCAGCATTCGGAACGCGTCAACAGCAAGGGATCTTAAAACATGGACTATTAAAACAGCCAATGTTCTGGGGGACAATCAGCTGAACTGATGTTACAGAATCCTTTGTTAGAGCCCGAGCGCCAGCAATTTCGTTTCCCCGTAAACCCGCCTCAAATTAACAACCTGCTTCACATCCAGAACAAAAGCCTCATCCCTCGGATCTGAAGCCGCATCAAGCCGAGCCATCCCGGCCTTTAAAATATCGCGGCACACTCCATTTTCTAGAACCCCTTCGACGTCCTCGAAAATGAAACGCCGTGGTATTTTCACTTCCCCCTGCAGCTCGATATCATGAGCGGCTGCGCTCGCAATCAAGGCAAATGCACACCTCAAACTGGGACGACGCGGCTGGGTATGCGCAACAGAATGTTGCAACCGGATCTGTTTTAAAGGCTTCACCGGGACGCTCTCGACACCTCCTATAGATTGGAGATAAATGTTAAGTGTTGCGCGCTCGGGATTATTCTCGGGTTGTCCCGAAAGGGTTGCCGAATGACGAGCTTTGGAAAAAGGTGCGGGACCTCGAGCCGAACCTTTGCCCGGATCCAGATTACTCAAACATCCTCCATCACAAACCCGTTTGTAGTGCTCGATCAGCTTGTGTTCGAAATCGAGACTTTCACCTTCATCATCGAAAACACCTGCGAGTTTATAATGCACGCGCCCGCCGCTCTCCCGGATCTTCCGGATAATATTATTTTTATGTGGATTTTGCTGATGAAGACGCTGCCCCTGGCGAGCTTCGCTCACATGTTGCAGAACACGGTTACCGCTTCCCTTTCCGATATAAAAGGGATCACCCGATGGTCGACAAAGAGCATAGACATAATAGGATTTTACAGACCCCAAGTGAATTCGGAGAGATGTATCGTCCCCCTCAAAAACCCATTTTCTATCCCACTCGGTCTCCACAGCTTTCAGGACCTTGCGGTCTGTCGATCTTTCCTTCGTTTCCCTTTCGGTTTTTTCTCGAGAAAAACTTGCACACCGTTTTTTCCGTACTTGAAGTATGAAGCGAGGTCGGAGCGGGTTTTCTCCAGTTCTTCCTGTTGTTCGCCTGCATTTTTCGAAGCTGCGCGTTTGGTCGAATTCGTCCAAATCACGACCTTGAAGTCAATAAGCGCTTTAAAACTTCCGAGATCACCCTGCCAACTAGAAATACGATCCATGTCGAAATGCGTTCTGTCTTTCAGCTCCACTTCGACAATCATGTTACGAATTTTCGATAGTGCTAAAATATCGTACTCCGTCAAGAGGTCGCTCTCTAATCTTGCTTGCCTGACATTTTGCGCCCAAGGCCTGTTCACCAATGAGCTGGATGTTACCCAGAACATAATCGAGCGGAAAAAATAGCTCCAGATCGCCCGAGAATTCGAACAACGCATCCAGAAACACGAGGTCCGGAATTTTGTCGAAATGGAGCGCACCGCCGGAAGGCTTGAAATCTGCAAGTTCAATACACTCTAGATATTGCTCGAATTTTTCTTTGTAACTCATATCTGCTTTCCCGCTTGGCTCTTACTCATCGCTATCTTTTTTCAAGGCTGATAGAAACCTGTAAATCTCGACCATCGCAAACGTATCTAGCTTACAATACTCGAGCAGCTCGTTCCGCTTTCGAACAAGTTCGTCAGGATCCGTCTCCTGCGTCATGGATAACCAAGCTGCCATTGCAGTGCCGCCATTGCCGACTGCCATGCCTTCATAAGACAAGTCCGGACATAAGACCGGGAGAACATTCTTTATCGAGGTCGAGCCCTTAAAACCTATGTCGACATAATCCGCCTTGAAGACGTCTCTCAGATCTTTGGTCCGATCATTGATCGAGGCCATAAAGTCTGAAAATTCCGGAAAAGCCGCCCCGAGCCTACGGTTACAACCGATCTCGAAAGACTTATGCCAAGAGATACATGTCCCCTCATCTTCAATCGCCTTTCGAAGATCAAGAGCCAGCTCTCGCCTCTTTCCAGGAGCATCCGCCAAATATTCAAAATGATGCAATGAACCATCGGAATCCAGGCGATGCACGGACACCTGAACCGGGGTCTGCTCATGCGGGCTCACCCCGTCCATGATCGGAACTGCAGATTTGAACGTCTCGTAGTCGTAAAAGAAAAGCGGAAAATCCATGGATCCCAGAAAACGCTCAACACCCTTGTGGTTGATCTCGGGCTCGCCGGAATGCGCTGCCCTCAAGACCGGTATCATTGAAGCTGTGACCTCGTCTTCCGCAACATCCTGCAGGTCAAGCCTTCCCTCCTCAACAAATCCCCGTACGCGTTTGGTCCGGATACCGGGAAGATTGTAAATTGAAATCTCGGGAACGTCGGGATTGAGATATTCGAAGGCGGCGCAACGTGATGGAATACTCCCCTTGAAACGACACCCACATCCCGCCTCGTCAATATCTGTCTGGGTGACCCAATCCAATGCTGCATCGATTTCCGGTTCCAGATCCGGTATCACTTTCCTGACTTCATCGGTAACATCCGCCAACACCAGAAGTGTATCCACATCTAGATCACCGGAACGCACATAAGTGCTATCGACATGGATAATGTAGATGTTTCTGACTGACAGGCCGCTCCGCTCGATAGCGACGGTCTGGAACGCCACGTCCTCGATATACCCCCTAGTGGATGAGGAGGACTTGATCTCGAAAAGATCGACCGTCGTCTTATCCACCTGCCGGATCATATCGGCACGCACTTCCAAGCCATCAGGGCTCGTGAAGGCTACCTGGAAACGGATGTCAGATACGTCGGGCCAGGATTCGACCCACAGTGACGTGCAACGCTCGACCTCGAACCCGTCCTGCATCAACATCAAAGCAAAATCATCCAAACCAGAGTCCGAAAAAACCTCCGGCTTGTTTCGAGACAACCAGAAGCTCTCTCTACAGGATCTGATTTCCAGAAAGTCGGATTTGGTAAGTGTGGACATATATCTCCAAGAACGACGATATCTCAAAAATCTTTCAAATATACACTTTTCTGCGGGTTTTTTACTTGTTAGCAATGTCGGGGCGAGTGCGCTGGGGGATAGACATTGTCGTTATCAAAAGAAGCTTTCGAGGCGTTTCATAATGACCTTTTGCTCGAGTGTCAGGTCAGCGGCGATCTACAGGCTACGGCCTTTTTCCATACATATGCCGATGCTGCGATTGAGAATGGCGACATCGAGAATCTCGACCATTGTCCGGTCAGATATGAAGGCACCCGTAAATACGGCATTGATGGATACCATCTCAATGTCGAACAGGGCGAACTAACACTTGCTATTTGTGACTACCGAACCGGATCCGATATCGAACCTCTGAATTCGGCTGAAGCCGAAGCTTTTTATAGACGTGTTTTCAGACTTTTCGAGAAGTCGGCGGATCCGGATTTCATCAACGACCTGGAAGACTCCAGCCCCACTTTTGAAGTGGCATATCTAATTCATGAAAGCCTAAACCTCATTAAACGCATAAGGATCGTGTTATTTTCTAACGCGCGAATAGCGATACGAAAAAAACTCGTAACTAAACGGGAAGAAAACGGACGAAATATTGCGTTCAGCATTCTGGATTTCGAACGATATATTGCTATCCAGAACTCTAGAACCGGTTCGGACCCTATTGAAATTGACTTCAGAGAAAATGGCTTGTCTCCTCTTCCATGTTTACAAGCTTCGACATCCTCGGATGAGTACGCATCCTATCTGGTCGTCTTGCCCGGAAAAACACTAGGAGAAATCTACGGTTTGTATGGAGCGAGGCTTCTGGAAGCCAATGTCCGTACGTTTTTGCAAGCGCGAACAAAGGTCAATAAGGGCATCATCAGGACTGTTAAAGACGAGCCACATAATTTCTTCGCTTTCAACAACGGACTGACCGCAACCGCATCCGAGATCATACTCGAGACCGGAGATCAGGGAACTAAAATTGCGGCTTTGAAAAACCTTCAGATCGTAAATGGCGGTCAAACTACAGCTTCGGTTCTCTATGCAAGAGACAAAGAGAAAGCGCTCCTTGATGACGTTTACGTCCAGATGAAACTTTCAGTCGTGAACGAGGATGCCATCGAACGAATTGTCCCTCTTATTTCCCGTTATGCGAACACTCAGAACCGCATTAGCGAAGCGGATTTCTTTTCAAGTCACCCGTTCCACGTCCACATTGAAAAACTGTCCCGTCGTATTTCGGCGCCGCCAAAAGACGGAGAGCTTGTGGCAACCAAATGGTTCTATGAACGTGCCAGAGGGCAGTACAAAGACAAGCAAGCGTATAAAAGCGACGCCGTTAATCGCAAATTCCGAACCGAGCACCCCCGCGACCAGATGATCGTAAAAACCGATCTCGCTAAATACGAGATGAGCTTCAAACAAAAGCCTCATATTGTCAGCCAAGGCGCACAGAAGTGTTTTATCCAGTTTGCCGATATTATTGACAAACAGTGGAATGACGGAGCGCTGGCCTTTGGAGACGGTTATTTCCGGGACGCGATGTCCCGCGCACGTATATTCCGATGGACGGACAAAATGGTTGGCACCTCCGACTGGTATGTAAATGATCGGGGCTATAAAGCGCAGATTGTCACCTATTCTATAGCTGTGCTGTCAGCGCTGCTAGCGCAGGACAAGGTAACGCTTGATCTCCGGAAGGTTTGGAATAGCCAAGACCTACCTCAATCCCTCAAAATTTTTCTCACGGATCTTGCTCCCGAAGTTGCTGCTTTATTAAAGGATCCGCCTGACTCAGTCCGGAATATCGGTGAGTATTGCAAGCGCCAGTTTTGCTGGAGTCGTCTTGAGAAGGCGTTTGATTACGACACAACCGAAGAGCTGGAAGATTGTGTCGTCTCCAGCGAAAAGGCCAAAGAGCTTAAGAAGGACGATAGGCAGACAAGGAAAATCGATCACGGTATTGATGCGCAAGCACGGGTTCTCGAACTCCAAGACAGATGGAAAGAAATTGCGGCCTACGGCCTCCAGTCAGGGTGCCGTCTAACACATAGTGAAATGACCGCGCTTACCGTAGCTTGCAAGTTACCAGGACGCATTCCAAATCCGAAGCAGTCCATTGCCGCACTCAGTGCTCTCAAGAAAATCGAGAGCGAAGGATTTGAGCTATGAGCGGGGGCACCAAGATTTCGAACCCGCCTAACGCTTCGTCCCTCATGCTGACTGCAAGAAGTTTCGGTAACTATGATCTCGCAGGAGCGCTCGCGGATCTAATCGACAATTGCATTGTCGCGAACAGCACAAAGATCGATATCCAGTGTGAATATATTAAAGGACAAAACTGCGAGGTCCGTGTCAGGGACAATGGGTCAGGGATGGACAAGGAAACACTGCACGCGGCGATGCGGCCAGCGAGCACGAACCCTGACAATGAACGATCACTGGATGACTTGGGGCGTTTCGGCTGGGGAATGAAATCAGCCTCATTTTCGCAATGTAAAATCCTGACTGTTATCTCAATGCAGGACGGCAAAGCCAATGCAGCGCGATGGGATCTTGATGATATCGATGACTGGAGCATGGCCGTCTATGATCATGATGAGGCACTGGCCCTTCTAGAAGATCCGTTCAAAGGCAAAAATGGCACTGAGTTGATTTGGTCCAACTGTGATAGACTTTCCGAAAACGGGAGATTGTCAGAAGATCAATTCAGTGCCTTGGTCGTGAGTGCCATAAAAAAGCTATCCCTGATTTTTCATCGATACCTCAGTGGTGATAATGGGAAATTCAAGGCTCTGAAAATATCCGTAAACGGAACGCCTTTGGACCAAATAGATCCATTTTGTACAAACAATACGGCCACTAGGGTCTTCCCGCCCGAAGCCATTACGGTCAGTGAAAGCGGGAAGACAGAACATATAGATATGCAAGCATACACGCTGCCGCATTACTCGAAACTCACAGCAAGCGAATATGAGGATTATGGCGGTGCGGAGGGTTATATACGCAACCAGGGTTTTTACGTATATCGTAATCGACGCCTGATCATCTGGGGAACCTGGTTCGGGCTCGCCAAGCACGGTGACCTGTCAAAACTTGTCCGCATACGCATCGATATCCCTAACACCCTTGACGATATGTGGAAGATCACCGTCGACAAATCCGATGCCCAGCTTCCTGCCGTTCTCAAAAAACGGATGAAAACACTCGTCGATACTTTCCGTAAATCATCAAGCCGTGTTTTTCGATCAAAAGGAGCGAATGTCGGAAATAGAGACCGAGACGAAGTCTGGAATAAAGTCGCAAGATCGCAGAGAATTAAATATCATATCAATCGAAAGCACCCTCTAGCTAAAACTCTCAAAGCCGAACTTTCTAAAGGCGAAAAAGCTTTACTCAAACAACTCTTGGATATGATCGAGAGCGATATACCGGTCGATGCGATAACAGCTGACATAGGGGCAAACCCTCACAGTGTTCATCAGCGGGACGTGTCGAGGGAGGCTTTTTACGAGTTCACAGAGGCAACTGTGCCAATGATAATGGCCCGCTACGACGATTTTGAAATTTTCACAACAGAACTTAAGCGAACCGAGCCCTACGCGTCCAATTGGAAAATCGTAGAAGACTTCCTGTCAAAGATGAGGCCGATCTAATGGACGATATGAAACCTGTAATTTCCTACTTCAGAAGGAAAACAGAGGCGCGACAACAACAACCCACTCGTGAAGAATGGATAGAGATAATAGCATCTGACCCGATTATGGGGCCTGCCCTTGATGAAAACAAAAGAATGCGTTTGATCAGGCACATTGAACACACTATTGGCGTTCGGCAGCCGCATGGAGCCATCGTTACTGACAACCAGACCTATGAATCCTGGCTACCCAGACGAAAACCTGATGTGGATTTTTACTATTGGAACCGGTTAAAGGACTATTTGATCGATCAGGATATATTGCCGCCGAATGTAATCAGCACGCTCGATAGCGATACAGATGATGTACTTGATCGAAGCGGAAATCCGGAAAGTGAAAAACCCCATTGGGATTATCGCGGGATGGTCATTGGAAATGTTCAATCGGGGAAAACAACTAACTATTCAGCTCTTATTACAAAAGCTGCAGACACCGGATACAAAGTCATAATTCTTATGGCAGGAATCACCAACTCCTTACGCTCACAAACTCAACAGAGGCTTGATGAATACTTTATCGGCCGACGATCGGTGTTGAACGCACAGGCTAGAAGCCCCCTAAAAATAAGAAGTTTTGGTGGCCTTCCTATTAAAGAACCCGTTTTCGGAACCACTATTGAACAAGATTTTAATAGACCAACAGCAGAAGCAATAAGCGGTCTAGCATTTTCGAGTTTAAAAGAACCTATCATTTTTATCATTAAAAAAAATAAGTCAGTTCTTGAAAACCTTAACACTTGGATAAATGATCAAGCTCATGGACAGACGCTTGATTACCCCGTTCTTATGATTGATGACGAGGCCGACAACGCTTCGATTAATACAAGTAAAAACCCTGGTCGGACAACGGCCATCAACACACAAATTCGCGTTCTGCTCGATAAGTTCACCCGATCTACTTATGTAGGGTATACTGCGACACCATTCGCCAATATATTTATTGAACCAGAGAGCCAGGACGATCTGGAAGAGGAAGACCTTTTCCCCAAACACTTTATAAAGGCATTATCACCTCCCACTAATTACTGTGGTGCATCGAGAATTTTCAACCCGAAGGGAGATCTTCATAAATCGACAGTTCGCATAGTAGACGACTACGTCAACATTCTGCGGCTAAAACACAAAAAAGATGATCCTTTAGACATCCTCCCACCGAGCCTAAAAGAAGCTATAAGGGTATTTGTTCTTGCACGGACGATTAGACATCTTCGGGGCGACGGCAAAAAGCACTGCACAATGATGATCAACGTCAGCCGGTTTAACGACATGCAGTCACGAGTGGAAGATCTAGTATATATATATCTGGAAGATCTGAAAACGGCCATGCGTCTCTACGCGAAGAGCAAGGACCCTCTTTCAAATTCTCACCTTTCACAATTGAAAAAAACTTTCGAAACCGAATACGCTGCAGGAAATGTAAATTTTACGGAAATTCTGGATAACCTTCACGAAGCCGCTATCACAATTAGTGTGCGCACAGTTAACATGCGCGGCGGGAAGCTCGACTATGAAAGACAATCTGAGAATGGCCTACATATGATCGCCATTGGGGGCCTAGCTCTTTCTCGAGGCCTTACCTTAGAAGGCTTGGTAACCACTTATCTTCTTAGGAACGTTGGAGCGTCTGACACTCTCATGCAAATGGCGAGATGGTTCGGATACCGAACTGGCTATGAGGACCTTTGTCGAATCTACCTGCCCTTAAGCGCGGCGAACCACTACAAACACATTAGTGTTGCAATTGAAGAATTGCGTGCCGTGGTTCAATCAATGCCGGAGTCACAGACGCCACTGGATTTCGGTCTAAAGGTTCGACAAAGCCCAACTGGTATCCGGATTACTGCTGCCAACAAAATGCGGTCTGCAACGGAACTCAAACTAGCCGCTGATTATGCTGGCCGCTACGTTCAAGGGCATGCTATTTATAATGATCAGAAGAAAAATTTGGAACACATCAAGCTCGTGAAAGAGTTCTTAGGCACTCACTGTTCAGTAGCCGAGGTTAATACTAGGCCTCCCTATTGGACAGGCATCAATGTCGGCGCAATCATTAAATTACTGGAATATTTCACTTTTCCAGCTGAGGTGCTGCCTTTAACGCCTATCAGGGGCAGAGATTCCTTATTGGGCGAATACATCAAAGACCGTATGTTCGGTGAGCTGGCTTCTTGGGATGTAGCCGTAACTACTCGGCTGAAACCCAAAAATGGGGAGACGCCTATCCAGTCATTTCTTGAAGGATACGATATATATCCTCCACAACGTACAGCAGCTGACGTGAAAGGTAGCACGTACCGCTTCACGGGATCGAGTAATGCTGTAGGCGACCAAACCAACGTACAGATGGGATTGTCTGAAGAACAAAAAGACAAGGCCGATATTTTACGAAAAGAAAAAGTAAGGGGCCGAAATAGCTACTGCCGAGTTCGTAAGAAACCACTTTTAATCATTTATACGGTCAGTATCCCCTCAGGCAAAGACGGCGTAAACTTAAAAGACTTCGCTGTATCATTGGGGTTTTGCATGCCAGAAACCAATAAAGAGTTTCGGGAGCAAACTTACCAAGTCAACAGCGTCTTCCGAAACAGTACTAATGGCTATTTCAATGACGAGATAGAAGAAGATGCCGACAAATTAAACGAGGACGGTTAAATGAACCCTTGGCTAGAAATCCCGCAATCTGATTCGCAACAACAATATTTTACTAAGCTGGTCGATCCTGATCACCCTTTTGACTTTTACTGGGGGCGTGACTTCGAGGGGAGGTACGTATTTCGATTTATGGGTAATTTTTCCCCAGAGATTACTGAGGAAGCGCCCGAAATGACAGGCCTGAAAGTTTCTGGAGGTGATGAGGCCGGTCGCTCGCATTTAACACTTATTCTCGAGTCTACTGAGGATGCCGGTCTTTTTTATTATCTTTGCAAAAGCCTCTTGGACTCAACTGAAAAGATACCGGTAGGCGAAGATACTGCAGCTGCACGAGTCGTGTTAACGCATTTAGGTCGCTGGCAAAAACTACTTAAAAATCGGGGATCCAAGCTCCTCAATTTATCAAAACAAATGGGGCTTTTTGGGGAATTGATGATACTGCGCGACATCTTTCTCGAAAATATTCCAGCAAGAGAAGCCATTTCTTGCTGGTCTGGTCCAATGGGTGACGAACAAGATTTCGGGTATGGTAACAGTCTCGTTGAAGTTAAAACTATGAGATCTACCAAAGACAAAGAAATCTCGATCTCTTCCTTTTCGCAGTTGGATACGGTCTCCGGTGAAATCAGCCTTATTGTACAAACAGTGGGAATATTCGAGGATCAACCTCCTCAGTCCCTGAGTTTGAACGGGATTGTAACGGAACTCTATAAACGACTTGCAGACGAGAGTAACGAAGTTGTTGAGCAGTTCGGTATGCGGCTCGCCCTCGTCGGTTATGAAATGAACCCTGCCTACGATAAATACTGTTTCGCACCGGTATCACGGAAGATATTCGCCGTAGAGGGGGATTTTCCAAGGATCGGGTCAGGAGATATTCGAGCAGGAATTTCGAAGGTCGCATACTCTATTTTGCTCGAAAGCTGTTTACCTTTCGAAATCGACTCAACTTCGGCATTAAATAGAATTCTAACAGGTATTCAGAGTCCGGTTTTGTCAAATGTCGACCCTGATCCTGAAACTATTGTTAAACTGCCTGAATCCAGAACGCTCGAATTCAAGTCAACTCTACGCTATTGTAACCGGACGAAGCGGGCAGAAACTTACAATGAAGCAAACATCATTAAGGCAGTGGCAGCTCTAGCAAATACCCTCGGAGGAAAATTGGTTATCGGAGTGGACGATAATGAAAATATTGTTGGTCTGCAAGAGGACTACGAAACCTTTAACAAGAAGAGAGATCGGGACGGATTCGAGCTCCATTTTTCCAACATGATGATCAACGCTTTTGGGGAGGCCTTTGCAGCAAGTCATCTGACGACTAGACTTGAAAACATAGAGGGCAAGGATGTCTATTTCGTCGACATCAAACGTAGCGACATTTTAAAGTTTGTAGAAAAGAAATCGAAGACTGGAGAAAAAAGGCAAGTGTTGTACAGTCGTTACCCAAACTCATCAAAAGAAATTCCAGCCGACCAATTACAGGAATACATTCAGGATAGGCCTTGCTGACCCAACAGACCAAGCTACTTTAGAGCGCCTGAAAATATTCTGACGGACAAACGGAAGTAGGATTACTGGAGTAGCGACTGCGCATTCCGGTCCCGCCTTCAATAGCCCGAGACCCATCAGTCGCTGTAATATATTTATTGAGCGGAATAATATGCCAACCTACGAATTCCCGCGCCGACTGGTCCTTTACTTCACGAACGATATAGAAAACTCCAAGTCCGGTTTTCTGCTGCAATAATGCGAGATCATCACGTCGCCGGATATCCATACCAAAACCAATGGGTGGACGTTTTGACCTATCTTTTTCCTTCACCTCGACAAGAGATATTCCGCCATCAACATCGACAATAACATTATCAATATCTGCCGGAATTCCCTTATCCACTCCAAACCCCAGTAACCCGTCAAATATGAGACGCTCGGCATAAAGACCTTCAAGGTCACAAGCTTCGACATGATCGAATATCACACTCCAATCAAATTCCGAGAAAGCAATTCTGGTCTTCACCCCGGACCTATGGGCGGGTCGAAACTCATCCGACAAAGCCTTCAAACCTTCGGAACATAAGTTAAAGCGTCCACCATCAAATCGGAAAATCGAGAACTCCGGAACGGGTAAGGAAACTCCGCATTTCATAATATCGAACATCTCCCAGTCCGTAAAAGGATGAGCATTATCGTAAACAATCATATAGGCAGACTTTAGTCCGATTTTTGACATCTCGGCATATAGCTCAAGGTAATCTGCCTTATCTTCCGAGGCCCCTATAACAGTATAGTAGACAGGATTATCAAGCGGAGAAGCCCCCTTGATTACAGGTAAAAACACCCCGCCTTTTAACATCTTTGCGACCCGCTCACGTCGGTTCAAAAGCGGGCCCAACTCAAGCTCCGCCCTAAATCCAATCCAACGTGGTTTCAGCTGCCGGTCACCACCAACATTGTGAGACAATAGCGTGTAGAGAGCCTCCGCGACTTCCATTTCAAAGACCCCCAAACTCTATTTTGGAGCCTCGGAAGCGGTACCGGATCAACTCTATATTCAAGCGGGTGAGGGTTTGGATTAAGTCTGGAGGGAGATCCCCTTCATCCGGCAGGACGATATATTTTTCACTGGCAGACCCGCCGTCATGGACCATCAACTGACCAATCGCCGTGTAAACATGCTGGCGACCCGAACTCGTTTTAACCTCGTAGAGTTCTAGCAGATTGTCTTTTTTCTCCAGCGCAAGATCTCTAAAAACGGTATTAGTGAGCATACAGTTTTTTGGAAGCCCTTCCTCTTCGCGCCAGTTTTTCAGGGCATCCACGACGAGCCCATGACGGGAAATATAGTCGATTTCAGACGTCCGCTTGCCTCGCCGACGTCCAGAAGACTCGGCAAGGTATGACTTAACTCCATCAATATCGGATTGCCTAATTATCTTCTTGAAAGAACCATCTCTCAAGGCACTTTTGAAAGACGCAACCTCGTCAACATATTTGAAGGCGGAGGCCATGGCGTGTCTACCGAATAGCGGCATAACAACATTTGCCTTTTGGATCCGGTGATCCGACGAAATAACGTCCTCCATGTCCGCTCCTAGCCATGCCAGAAAATTCTCTTTGCTCTGACCTTTCTTCCCGCCGCCAATTTTACCACTATGCATTAAGTAGAGATTTCCCGACTCCGGCTCCTTTGCGAAAAATCCTGCTATACTCCAGGATGGTCCCTCAAAATACGCATTGGCCTCAAAGGTAATATCAAGACTGGGTTTTCCGTCCTGAATAAGGCCAAACCAATTTAGATGGCGAGCAACTTTATCCTCAGGTTCGTGCTTACCTTGCCAAAACCAGTACTTTCCGTTTGTACGGATTTGGCAGTCACGCAGGCCTCCGGATGGAAATCCAATACGGCGGGTCTCTTTCTCGGGAAGCTCTGATTTGCATATGTTGCCCAGCTGTTTATGAGCGGCCCGAATATACGATTTCTTTTCAAGTCTAACCAACATTTTTCACGCCCCCAGAAACCTTCACTCAATCCAACACCATCATAAATTCCCGCCGCCCTACATAAGCCTCCATGACAGACTTAATATCCGCGTAGTAAATACGAATTGTCGGGAACCTGTAGTCAATCGTCTGCCCACCGCTTAGACCCGCTTCCACGAAAGGACGGGAATGCGCGCCCCCGGATGGAAAGACAAACCCGCCTGATACGCTTTCCTCGGTCCCATGATCCTCAATCGCTACTTTCATCGCGAGCTCATACATAAGTTGTTTCACAATATCGCCAGTCTTAGGAACGGACCCTGTTCCCGTCGCAGCGTAATATTTGGCATCAAGTATATGAAGATGGTCATTCGCCTCACGCTCCCGGCGCACCACGATATCCATCTCCATACCACTGCCAATGGTTTGAGCCCTGCCGCCCGGGTCACTGTAAGCAGGCTTCGGTAATCGCCTGTTCCAGAGTCTGGTTTCCTCACCGGCAAGCGTCTCTCTAAGCATAGCCTCCCAGACCGTTTCAAAGTCTGGAACGCCTGCAAGGAATGTTCCCCCCGAGACGTTCTGATCTTCCTCCAGATATCGAATGAGAAGCTGTGCAAGGGCCATCGGGCGAGACGCATAAAGACCGTTCAAAGCCTGCCGCAAAGTAACCGGCCAAAGCGCGCGTGGTAAGCGCGGTTTATCAATAGACACTAAAGCTCTTGCCAGACCCTGAAACCCCTTACCAAGCCACCATCCGTGGCGTGCCGAGATCTCGAGAAGAATAGCCGCCTGAATTCTTGCCAAAGGAATATCTCTTGTGTCCAGAACACGGGTCGTTCTCATCACAGGATAAACAGCGACGCCAGAGCGCGTCAGCAAAGGTACCTCTGAAGAGATTGTCGATTTCCAATCCGGCTTGCCTGAATCTCGACTTTTATAACGCAGGCGTTCGGCATAGAGCCCGTAACTTATAAAATCTTGCGCCAGGTCATTGATGACAGGCAGAACCGATACAGGCTCATCATCACCTGCTTCCAAGCCACTCCGGCCATCCGTTTCCCGCCCGTAGCGAGACAGGGTTTTCATTGTCAGCCTAGCGGTTTGTAGGTCTTTCACTGCATCAACAGGCCCAGTGCTATTTCTGGGAATGAACACGCCCAATTCGCCCGAAGGCGTACCAACCAACCCGCAAAAATGGACTGTGTTCTTCTCCAGGTATTTTGAGCCACCCAAGTCCCGGATAGTCTCCAGAAGTTCCGGAGACCGCTTCGCAAGCGTGGCAACCGCCATCCGGTCGCGCAAGACATGCATTAGATGTCAGCCGCTTCTGTCAATGCTGTGAGCAAAGCGTCGGAAAATATTGGTTTCCCGTTTTCTATAGCGTCAACAAGTCCTCCATAGGTCGACCCCTTGTGGGAAAAGACGACCGACTTGTCGTGGTTTCGGAAAAGGTCATCCCAGAGATAAACGAGAACCTTTCCGGGTATCGCACCGCTATCCAACTCATGCTCACTGGCAAACCAGGGGCCGAGCAATCGATCTTCCCGAATGCCATGGGACTCCATCACACCATTCAAGGATCGAACAAATTCTCTCCAATCAACTTCTTGCTCGACACCATCTTTATCGACGAACTTCACGACCTTGTCCGGTCCTTGGGTATAATCGAGTTTCACGTAGTTTTGTGTCCAGCGCCGCCGGAACGCGGTGTCCAAAGGATAGACTCCCTGATCTGCACTGTTCAGTGTCGCCGCAATCGTTAGATTTGAAGGCAGCTTAAGCCTGTCAGGTCGATCAGTTATCGTCTCGGGAATATTCTCGTTGACCCACGCCTCGCATTCCAGACTTGGATAATCTACGTGATACTTCCCGGAACCATTACCTTCGCGGTCCAGCAATAAAAATAACTCGCCAAAGACCGCCGCTGCAGGAGCACGGTTAAGTTCCTCAATCACAAACCAGACGGGGTGTCCCGGGTTGCGCCAGGCTTTGACATAGGCCTTTAGAAAAGGACCAGGAGAAAACGCGTAACCAACATCGCCCGCCGTAACGACAGGTTTCAGGGTCCCGACAAAATCACTGTTTTGAACATCGGGGTGAAACACCGTCGTTATCGGAACAATTCCGAGGTTCCTGGCCTCTTCAGAAATTTTGTGGCTCTTTCCCGTTCCGGGAGCCCCGTAATTAACAAAGTTTATCCCGCCTTCAATTCTAACCGAAACAGGCGTTGACGCGGCTGGACCAACCTTTGCTGCATTTAAGACAGCTTCCAAACGGGTCTCGAAACTTAAATCCTTAGCTAAAGCTTCTGTCAAACTCCCACGACGGGAGGCAGCCTCACGAAGCCAATTACCGGCAGATTCAATTGCACTGGACAACCAGTCGTTTCGCTCGAGTGTTTTAGTGACCCCGCTCCAGTCCTGATCAACGACAAATTTACTCAGCAGGTCTTGATCGGTAGTGGAATTAGGGAAAAGGCGTTTTATCGCGTCGTCAACCTCCTGTTTTTCCGAGGAGGGCATAAAGGGACGTGGCATTTTTTTAAAATATTTCTTGCCCTCCGCTCGATTTTTAAAACCCAACTCTTTCGCCAAATCATTGCAAACCTCACGATAAGTCATGAGCGCTCGAGCATAGGGCAAACATGCCCAAACTTGACGAAATTCCTGACCACTAATCGATAAGTGATTTCGCTCTGGAGTTTTTACCTGAAGAGAGTGATTCCCGACGACTCGAACAGTATCCGATCTGAAAACATCATAGGCATGAACGATATCTTCCCACAAAACCGGATCAATTTTCAGGACAGCATTCACATCATATTTTGCCAGTCTGACTTTCAAGTCTTTTCGCACGACTTTCAAATCCGGAAGTACACCCATAGCCTTACTCCAGTCTTTTGCTAAAATTTCCCGAGACACGTGTCTCATATCTTCTCGCGCCAAATCACCATATTGTTCGAAAATCGGGATTAACCTCGGAGGCAACGGTTTATCCCATCCTGCCCTAGAGCTATTGGTGAATCTGTCGAACGCATCGCGTTCGTTCTGAGCAGTACGGGGTTTTGTATCAAATACTTCCCCAACCCGTTCGAACGCTTCATTTTGAGTAGCAAAATCGAGCTCGACATGTGGTGCTTCGGGCTCGTCATTTTGCGCTAAAAACAGGCATACGAATTTGAGTGCTTCGCTAGCCGTCAAACTATTCACCAAGTCCCCTAAATCAGCGGTCATCAAAAACTTCTCTGCAGCCTAAAGTGTAGCTGTTGCATAGTCAGAAGCTTCTAGAAAGCCCAATGATGTCGGTTTGTTATGGGACATCACCTCTCAAATCGAAGAAATCCGGTTCGGAGCATTCCAGAAATTTTCGAAAGCAGACGGCGAGATCTTCAATATCCAGACGTCCTTTGCCTTTCAGCGCGCACTCCCAGACACGCATGACTCGCCAGTCAAGCTGTCGGAGCTTAACAACGTTCGCCGAGTCCCTTGTTTTATTAGCGCCAATTTTTTCTTGCCAGAACTCAGTCCGGCTCTTCGGCAGCCGGAACAGATGACAGTTCTCGTGACCATGCCAGAAGCATCCTTCAACAAGAATGACAGCCTTGTGCTTTTTCAGGACAATATCGGGTTTTCCGGGGAGATCCTTCCGATGAAGCCTGAACCTGTAGCCGTTTGCATGGAGCAACTTCCGGACAATGATCTCCGGTTTAGTATTTTCCCCCTTAATGCCAGCCATCATCCGGCTACGCTTGGCAGGAGAGACTATGTCAGCCATTAGCGCGTATTTTTTCGCTTTTGCCTCGAGCTTCGCTAGCAATATGAGGCACCATTTTCTCTGCAATCGCCCTTATAACCGGAACAGCAACCGAGTTGCCAAATTGCCTGTAAAGCTGATTATCGGAAACAGCCGATAGATTGAAATCTTCTGGAAACCCTTGAATGCGTGCACACTCACGCGGGGTCAACTTCCTCGGGTTTTTCCCGATATCGCTCTGGTCAATCAGGATCTCGCTGCCATCCTTGTAATAACGTGCGCTGATCGTGTTACAGTAGAAACTATCCGCATTGAACAAACTGTAGCCGAAACCATTACCTTTGGCCTTATGCGCCTTTTTCCGGCGCTCATGTCCGGCCAGTAACCGATCGGAAATCGTATATTTAGGGTCAACCTCGGCATTGGGAATAAGAATGTCACCCAGTCGCGTTTCGCTGCGTCTCGCCATAAGATCATCAAACATTGCCTCGATATCAACGTCTCCGCAGGCGCGCCTGTCGAACCCGACGATATAAATTCTCTCGCGACCTTGCGGCACGCCGAAATTATCGGCGCGCAAAACACGGTATCCAACCTGATAATCAAGTTTGGAATTCAGGCCCCGCCTTGCATCCGATGACATCGGAACGTCAGAAGGGATCTCCTTGTCGTCTTCACCACGGAGAATATCCAGAATAGTCTTCAGGGTCCGGCCTTTGTCATGCCCTTTTAGCTGCTTCACATTTTCGAGAAGAAAGGCCCTGGGTCTATGGTGAGCGAGAATCCGCTGTATCTCGAAAAACATTGTACCGCGTGTATCGTTGAAACCACGTTTCAAACCCGCTTGCGAAAAGGCCTGACAAGGAAAGCCTGCAAGAAGAACATCATGCGGCGGAATTTCATCGCTACGGATTTCGGTGATATCGCCATCAGGATATTCTCCGTAATTGGACGCATAGGTCTTCTTCGAAAACTTGTCCCACTCCGACGTAAAAACGCAACGACCACCCATTTGCTGAAATGGAAGTCTTATTCCGCCGATACCTGCGAACAAATCAATAAAATCAAACCCATGTTTTCTACGTGTATTGCGATACGGAACATCGACGTTCATTTCAGAAATCAGGCGCAACTTTGTTGGAGACGGTTTATGCTCCCCGCGTTCCCACCCACTGACAGTTCTCTCTCCAGAGTCTTTCAAACCGATAAGTTGGGCAAATTCCTTCTGTGTCAAACCAACGGCATTTCGCTTGGCAAGAATTATTTCCGAATAGTCCATAATTGTCCCATGAGTTTTCCAAAAACAAAACTACCAGGTTTTTCCGCCGGGTCAACTACTAGATAAACTAAGTCCCTACGATAAATCACACCCCCTAAATTACCCTCATATTTGCAATCAGAAATTATATCGAAGATTCACACCCTATTGACGATCATTAATAAATAGTTAACATAATGAGGAGGGGGAAGATGTGGTTGATCGAAAAATGTTTTTTTTAACAGCAATTTGCTTGTTATTTTCACCTTCCGCCTATGGGCAATCCTTGGATTGCGGATCTTCAGGTGAGTCCTTTACCGACAAACAAGGCGTAACTTTGGCGTACAAAACAGCTGGCTATAGTTGCTTAAAAAGAAGCGCTACTGTTATTTCAAAAAACAACATTGAGGCAGGCTTTCTAAGTAGACCGGGGTTTATACCGCAAGATGCCCAAGCTCAAAAAATTCACAAAGTCGATCAAGTAAAATTAAAGATGGACGTAGATGGAAGGGATATTCCAGTCGGTATTTGGGATGAGGGTGTAGCCTTAATAGACCATGTTGAATTGGAGGGCAGATTGGCTTTGGGAGACCTTGAGCCCGGAACCACCAAAAAAACTATTAGTATGCATGCTACCCATGTGACTGGAACAATCCTATCCAGCGGGATCAATAGCGCTGCAGAAGGAATTGCGAGTAGAGCCGTAGGTTACTCAAATGATTGGGACAACGACTTTGAAGAACTTACAAATAACAGACAAATATCTGTAAGCAATCACTCCTATGGACCTATAGGTGGATGGTCCAATGAAAAAAACCCTCGCAGCGGCAGATGTAACCATAATTGGCACTGGTGGGGCGACGCCTCTGAAAAAGAGGACTGGAAGTTTGGGGCATACAGCTATGCCGCTCATGAAGTCGACAAGTTGATTTTCAACGAGCGTAACGATCTTTCCGTTATTGTAGCGGCAGGCAATGAGGCAGCAGAAGATAGCGATCCTTATTCGCAGGTCGGTTTCCGCGGCGCTCATTGCATTATGACCCAGATCAACAATAAAATTACAGGAGAAAAGTTCACGACATGGAAAGCCTCTGGAGACAAGCGGGAGAAAGACACTTTTAAGGACCGGTATGACACTATAGCCGGGATGGCGTTGGCAAAGAACGTAATAACGGTTGGGGCTCTGATCGATCTACCTACAAATTTTCAGGCGTCAGACATAAGTGTTACAAATTTTAGCTCTATAGGTGGGGCCGATGATGGCCGTATAAAACCCGACGTCGTTGCAAATGGTGCTTTGCTTACGTCAACTTACCCTCCCAATAAATGCGAAAAAATATCGTGTTTAACGGGCACCCTGACCAAAAAAGAACGGGAGTTATATCATGTTGAAAGCGGCACCTCTATGGCGTCGCCAGTTGTCGCTGGAATAGCCGTATTATTGAATGAAATCTCGCGAGATAAATCACCCAGAAAACGATTCTTATTCGCAGATGAAATGAAAGCAATACTAATTCACACCGCAAGAAGTCCGTTTGAAAACAGAGCGCCAAGTTATGACCTCGGATGGGGCATTGTTGATGCATGGGATGCCGCTCAAGTGACCGCCGGAAACACAGGCGTTTTGAGGCGCATACTATTGTCCAATTATAACGATGAATTCGAAATTTCTGTGGATTGGACTGACGCCTCCAAAAATATGCGTATAACTACCTCTTGGTTAGATCCGGAGTTGCCTGAAGATCTACTTACAAAAAATTTGAATGATAGAACCAAAGATCTAGTAGCAAACATAGACACAAGGCTGATTTCTCCTTCTGGAAAAACATTCTATCCTTGGAGGCTTGACCCGGTGCATCCCAGTGCAAAAGCAGTGAATTCGTGCATTAACGGTAGAGCCTGTGCAAATGAGGTAGATAACTCTGAAGTAATTGATGTCGAAAAATTTGAATGGGAATCCGGCGAGTGGAAGCTCAAAGTAAACAAAAATAATCTTCCCGCTGCATTCAATCATTTGAAACTGGTTGTTGTAAATGACTAGCGCCCTCAACCTTAGGATTTTTTTGTTTTTATTGGCTGCGACATCATCACATGTCGCATATGCCCAAGATGTTATAAAATTCAGGAAGGACTTATTGCAATCAGAGTCTGTGGCATCAGGCAGGAAAATTTTCCTGAAATTTCACCCGATTAACGAAAATCTTTTGGATAACGATGACTTCAGAATCGTGTTTGCTGTCGTTTCTAAAAGCCGGCGAACTGTCGACACAGTACTTTCAAATGCATCAGATATAGAGAGTTTTGCAAACAAAATTTGTAAGCCGAGTGCCGATAGTGCTAATGGAGGAAAAAAATTTAAAGAAGTGTATTTCAAGCTTCTGTTAAAAAAGATGGCTTTAGAAAATAATATCACGATCACTAATGGGAGTGTCACCAGTATCGATATTTCCCGTGGCGACACAATTGCTGTTCCAGGCTGTCTAGAAGTTCCAAACTCTTATCCTGTTGCAAATTATAACATAACCACGGGCAATTTGATCGACGCACGATATAACTATCCTGCAACGATATACACATTGCTAATAGATCAAGACATTAACATTGGACTTGAGGCGATAAATGAGAACCTCAAAAACATTACCGAACGCCGTAATTCAAACGGAATAACATTTAATTCTATAACCAAAGCTACTGACACTACATTTGATTTGGAAGAGGTCCGTAAATCCATCAAAAATTCATACGAAATTGATGAAAAACTTAACAACGAAACCCAGGTTATCGGAAATGCCGTAGTCAGATACATAAACGTGATAGACAAATCAACAAACATCAAAATTCCAAATTTGGAAAACCCACAAAACTATAAATTCTCTGGTCCTCGGTTCCCGGTCTTGTTGCCTGTAATACAAGAATACGATCTTGGTTCGCACCTTCCGCACTTCGTAGATATCTATGAGCTTTTAGGTGAGGGAATAATTACAAACGAACAGAGTCAGCAGATTTTTGATATTTTCAACAGCGTCGATGAAAATAAAATTCAAAAACTCAAAAGATATAGAGATCGTGTATATGTATCAGGTTTAAATGAAATTCAAAATGATGGAAACACCTATTTTTCGCTTAGTCCTATTGCTTCGGGGGCCTGTAGCTCGATTGCGAACAATTCATTACCCGGATTAAATCATTCGAATATACTGGAAGCCCTTCAAAGATCAATTTCTAAAAAAGTCGATGACTTCAAAATTGCAAGAGTAAATATCATTGACACTGGATTTTTGGGAATTGATGACATCACAACTCCTGAAAAAATTCCACTTAATTATATCAGTGATTTCGATAGGGACATGGTCCCTGAAACGCACGGAACGTCAGTAGTTCGACATGCGTTAGGTCAAGCAAAAACAGGTGAAGGTTTCAGCACAATATATGAAAAATTAAAACTAAGGGCGACTGAGATAATTCCAGACCAAGGATCTGCTCAAATTGAAATATTGAGCCGCTCTAGTGCCGAAAGAGAAATACTAAACATTAGTATGGGCACGGAGAAAGGTTTGGCGTTACAAAATTTGGTTAAAACTGCAAACACAAGTCTAATTATTACGCCAAGTGGGAACTACACGGAGGAAATTAGACCCGATAATTATACATCGAAATCTGAATGGGTGACAAAACTTGATAAGAATTCTAAAGACAGGTTGATAGTAGTTGCGGGCTTAGATCAAACCGGTGAAGCAATATCCAATTCGTCTAACTACAGTGAAACATATGTAGATATTGCAGCCCCTTCCGAATGTGTCTCTTTTGACTTGCCTAACGGAATAATAAATTTGAGCGGGCTTGAAGGTGAAGTGCGAAGCCAAACAATAAGATCTCATGGAACCAAACAATCGCCAAATACCGGGACGTCATTTGCCGCACCTCAAGTTACTTATGGAGCCTGGTTATTAGATACAATTTATCCATCATCGATTTCCGGAGGTACAGCTCCGGTAGAAAATCTGAAGCAAAGGATAATGATCTCCGCGGATAGGGAGTACAAACTTAAAGACAAAGTCGAAAATTTCCGCCGCTTGAATATTGTGAAAGCATTATCTCTATATGAGGACATAGGCGAGCATAAGAACGAAGGCTATCTAAGAGGAGATTTCTTTTTCAAAAACTCTTCACTACCCAATGCAACCTATTCAGATTCACTCCCCGATATAAACTGTGGCGGTACACCAATGGGAGAGACATCTGTAAAAAGCATCGGCAAAATTTTCAGTTACAATGATCAAGGGAATACAAAATTTGGTTTTGTAAAAAGGATAAATAACAAAGATACAAAGCAATTTTTGAATTGCCAATTCCCGACAAATGATTTGGTACTGCGCATCAATGAAAAAGATGTCGGTAGCTACCAGCTCGACGAATTCAAAGACATTACTTTTAAGTTGCGTGAATAATTAAGGAGAGAACTATGCCTAAAAAATTGAAGCGAACATCAATCACGATTTGTGGCTTATTAAGTATTAGTGCGTTGGCCTTCGCGGATCCGTACACTTTGAAAACCGGCTGCAACTCTGTGAATCCATCGATACCAACAGGGGTGTATCAGGATCTAGGCACCACAGATCAATCAAGTGTCGCCGTAGCATCAATTCGAAATATGGATTCCAAGTCAATAAAGGAGTTCTTCAACAAGCCTTTTGTCGCAAACGGAATAGAGGCTCCGGTAGCTTCGTATCCAGGAATTGTTCGTATCGATACATATGGTTACATAATACCAAGTCCAGAAGGCTTTGTTGGTCAACATGGAACATGTGGTGGAACGCGGATAAGTGAAAATTATATAGTTACAGCAGCGCATTGTGTTGATGAAATTCATGAGGCTGTAGTCATAACATATGGAGTTAGCAACGCGGCTTCGACTAACACTGAAAGAGGGCTCGCAGTTGTAAATGAAGCCTCGTGTCATGGAGGGTATACCCGACAAGGTTTAAAAAATGATATCGCCGTGATCGACATATCAAGTCCGGATTTAAAAGACCTGCGTGACAATGTTCCCATAGTTGAAATAAAGGATGTTCAGCAAATTTATGAACAACACGGAGAAAGAACAACTTTTGAGATAGCGGGATGGGGTTTAGTTGACGGAAATTCGCAGATCATCGATGGAGAGGAAGTATTACCAATACCATCAGAGACATTAAGAAGGGGGACCGTTAAGTTTGTGAGGTATGGACCAACTATTATTGATACAAAACCATCTGGAATTCCAGCAACGAGTATTTGCGGGGGTGATAGCGGCGGGCCACTCTACTGGACGGATGAATCCGGCATTAAATATTTAACTGGGATAGTTTCTTCTGAATCTACGAATGAAGTCGATGGCAGTCAAAGCTGTAAACAGCCTAATAACGCAACCTTTACAAATATTTGGGGGTACATTGGTTGGCTTAAATCATTGGGAGCAATTGATTGAGAATAGATTGTTTTCGTTGTCAGCAAATTGAATTCCAGACCTTTTCAATATCCATTCACCTACTTTGCGGCCTAGTTTGAGGCCGTCTTCATGTCGTTCACATGGCTGGGTTATATGTGGTCGCTGTCGCAGTCATGCTGATAGGACAAACGACTCTATCAGTTTTTGCAATTTATCTTCATGATAGCTATCCATTTTATATGAAGGTGTCATTTCCAGACAATTATGAGAAGATTGCGAATGATATGGGTATCGCCTTGTATCAACGCTTTTCGCTTGTTGAAGCCTCTTTGTTTCTACGCTGCCCTGAGAAAGATGTCGAAAGACTCGTGAATAAATACAAGCTGAATTATATCCGTGTCACGAAAACTGAGATTCAGTTTTTCGGATTTCAGCTCTTGGAGTATCTGCTTAGCAAAGCGACAAATAACACCGTTCAAAACGAAACTCCCGTAAACCCTAAGATAAACCACCCTGAACGCATAGTGCGGACAAAGGAACTCCTCGAACTCATAGGGCTTTCACGAACGACTATTTGGAGAATGGAAAAGGAAGGGAAATTCCCAAAGAGTGTAAGCTTAGGAGAAGGGAGCATTGGATGGAGGTGGAGTGAGGTGACTCAGTGGCTGAAGGAATGTGAATAACGATGTTGGCAAAGCATCATTTCCTCAAGTCATTAAAATAATTGGAAGTTTCTCAGTCGGTGCAATTAAGGTGCCTCACATGGGCACCAGACTTTACGTTACTTCATCCACCAAACTCGTGGTGATAACTTTTCCCCATCACGGACATTAGTGAAGATCTTATATAGCCAGAAGAACGACAATGTTCAGGTTTGATCAAATAATCTTGACCAAACAGAACTAAAGGGCTACTCAACTCAATATTGAGTTGTGAGAGGGCGGCACTTCAAGATTTTTACAAAGGCCGGATTGGGTCAAAAATAGTCGGCGCTTGTTAGCGTACGTCAGTGACACCGGTCACGGAATTGTGAACAGAGTTACGTTTCTCCTTTCATTGAAACTCAAATTTGAGGGGAGCAAAACAATGAAGTCTTTAGCAACAATGCGTATTATCCGAGAGCCAGATATGGCTTTATCCGTCAATGCCGAAGACAAGGCCATAGGGGTCTGGTCGGAGGATAAGAATGCCTCAAAAGAGAGCGACCACCCGCTTGCTCAGGTTTTGAAGCCGTCACAGATCAAACAATTTGACCTTACTGAGTGGCCATATGCCCAGGACAAATTCGATCCAATCTATAATTCCATCCATGACAGTTTAAAAATCTTAGTGGAGAAGAAAGACCTGAACGCTGTTCTTGTGGCTACAACAGAGCTTATGGCTAAAATGCCAACAATTACTTGTGGCGTGAATAAAGAATTGGAACAGAAGTGTTATAATTTTTTCGTTCATTCCCCAACGAATATCTCATCAGATAGAATAGGTAACTTTTTACAGTCTACTCAAGGGCTGGGGTTGGAACAATACTTGAAGAATATAGGTCAACGAATTGATGCTCTAAAATCGGAAGTGCTTATTAAAACGGTTATGGGCACCTTGGGAGAAGAAAAGAAAAATGCCCTAGCGAAGTTAAAAGCTGAAATCGGGCTTGTTGCACTTGTTTCTGAGAAAAAAGCGAATGCTCGCAGAAAGAATATCAGTTTTGGATTCACTAAACATATTATGGATGCTCAGTTTCTGCTTCCAGCATTTGCCTTCAAAACCAATGCCTGCAAAAATAGTCCAGATATACCAAATGTCGCGGAGTCACCTCTAGCGATAAAGGCGAAAAAGCAGGAAGCAGCAGCAAAGTCAAAAATATCGCCAAAGACTGAAGATGACGCTGAAGACTCAAATGCTGAAAAATGCAAATGTGATTGCGGAAATCCCGCATGCAAACCCGTAGATAATTGCTGCGTCGATATTCACTATTACATGACTGATCTGCTAGAACTCCGTGAAGAAACACATTGCTACAAAGCCAGTGATCTTGCTTATATAGAGAACATCGCGCCTCACGAACTACGTGTTCGAAAACACACTTTCCGCAAGGAAATTGAAGATTATACAGAAGAAGAAACTACTGAAAGCCGCTCGGAACAATACGATCACTCAAGAACAGATAGATCGAGTGTTCAAAAACAAATCGAAAAACAAATTTCAACAAACTTGGATGTTGATGCAAAGGTTACGGGTAAGACCGCAAATGGGACTTACACTGTAGATAGTAGCGCCTCTCTATCACGCGACACATCCCAAAGAGAAGCGCGTGAAAAATTCAGAGAAATGGTTACTAAATCGGTTCAGAAAATTCAGACTGAAAACCGAAAACTGAAAACAACACGTGTCACGACTGAGTCAACCGAGACAAATGAACATACCTTTGACAACAAGGAAAACGCAGAGCATCAGATTGCAAAATATTTTTACGTATCTCAAGAAAAAAAGGCGCAGGTATTTTCACATGGTCAAAGGTTGATGTTAGATATTCTCATTCCATCACCTGCGGCAAATTACTTAGCCTTAGAAGAAAAGAAGGCCAAAACAGATTCTGGACTAGAAGTGCCGAAACGACCTGACCTCGTCCCTAGCGATATAGCTCCCAATCAATCTGATAAATTTCCAAAATGGGAAGAAGAAAATAAAACTTATCGCTCCTTGTGGGAACATATCATGCAGGAATTTGAAATTACAGACCTCCCAGAACCTCCACCCGATGAGAAACCATCTCGTGGGGCCATACCTATTACCAACATGGCACCAGGTGGGAGAAAAATTGTATCGATACCGCTTGGTTATAAAGCTGTCGAAATGTTTGTGGATAGTGGATCGGTAAGTGGTCCTAGAGCCAGTTCTAGAGTAGGCTTGGGGGTCTTTGATCGAGCCGCGTATCTTCGTAAAGACGGAAAAAAAGAAACCAATCCAATTCCTGTCAATGTAAATGGCCCAAAAGAAATTACAATTGCAGGAATAGCTCAACGGTACGGAAAAGGCACAGTTAATGGCCATATAACTTTGACACCCATCAAATATGATTACTCAAATTGGCAAGAAGAGGTTCATGCCGCAATTATGTCAAAGTTTGAGGCCGATCTCGCAGAATATAACCGCAAGCTCGCCGAACATAATATGAGTTTCAAGGAAGAGCGCAAGTTGATGCCCCCATTTGCCGCCGAGGAGCATATGCGAACACAGATTAAACAAGCGGCAATTTTCATGATGTGCGATGACATTGATGACAATGTTATGAACATGAAGACTGAACCTTGCGGCTACCCGACGTTTTACCGGAAAGCTTCACACGAGGCTACTAAGCGATGGTACTTCTTTGACCGGGCGTTTGACTGGAACCTATCGGAGTTTATTTTCTTCGATTATTTCCGTAATCCGATCTGTAAATGGGAAGACACTTTCGATCCCGACGAGCCGAACTTCCTGTTTAAAGCTTTCAAACGTGCTGGGTATGCAAGACTACAGCTACCAGTCGCACCAGGGATGGAAGGTGATGTCTTAGCTTATCTCAAAGATGGCACCTTTTGGAATGGAGATGGCCTACCATCTGGTGATGAGGGTGATGAGCGTTTCATGTCCGTAGTAGCAGAACTCAAACACTCTAAAGGCTGTCAACAAAATGACAGAGAAGGAACCGTAGAAGCCACAAAAGACAGCAACGAAATTTTCGTTAGAGGATCTAATTTCTATTGGATACCGGCCTCAACACCAACTGGGTCAGGTAGCGTTGATGATGTTGTTATAACTCTTGATCTAGATAGAGAAATCTACATTCATGGTATTAGGTACCGTATAATCAATATCGAACATGTCGGCCCAAATTCTGATCCTTTACTGGGGCAGGACTGGAAAATCACATTAGAACGAGCTTTCGAAGAAAACACCAACAGCAATCTAACACATGCCATCGGAGCAAAATTTGTAGGCGATCCGTTTTACTTTGAACTTCCAACAGATCTTGTCTGGCTGGGCGACATGGAAAAAGATGGAAGGCCTAACAAATGTCTGCCCTGCAGTTACCCAATTGAATGCGCTTAGTGACCTACGGTCCAAAAACAAGCAGGTCTTATTTCGAGGGTTACAACCCCGAACATGGGTCAAATATGTTTTTCGTAAGCAACTGGTTGATTGGGGGAGAAACTCAAGATCGATTTTTGATAATACATAAAGAATGGGCTGAAAAAGTTAAGACCTTTGCTTCTGACTTAGGATTCTCACCATACACTACAATATCGTCAACCTCTCCCCCACCCCCAATGAATGCCCCGAGAGTCGCGCTAGAAAGATATCTTACCGACCCAGAGGCGGCAAAAAACTGGAACTACAATAACTATTATTCATTTACAAATAAGTATGGCGCAACTCAAAACCGCTTTATTCCGGAGAGCTTTCAGATATATTCAGTAAATGGTGATGCTGCGGGGGGTGCTGTAGCAGTCCTTATGATGATAGCTCGAACAGCTCACGGGTACTGGCATAAGAGTGACCGCGAAAAAATAAATCTGCATGCCAGCCACCTCTTTAACGCTGCACAGTTGTTCCATAGTGTGGAGCTCAAATTACCTACTTTTTTAAAACTGGATATACGTTCGTGCGGAGCAATAGTGAATTGCATAACAGATGGCAGACTGCCCGTGGCGACACCTTTTTTGCCAAGGTCCAAATATAATTCTACTGAATACCAAGAGGTTATTCGAGAAATTGCGCGCGACATAAAGGAAAGCGGAATTTCATTCAATTATAAAAGAGAACCAAATATGGTTATCGTGAACCAAGAATTTACTTTAGACAGAGAGTCGCAAAGGCCACCCCCATATGAAGTTCAAGATGGATGGATTGAACCTTCGGGAAACGCTAAGAAGTTCGTAGACAAATGGCAAAATGCTTTTCCAAATATTCCGAATACAGATGATTCAAAACAAAAATTCTCTCGGAGCTATAGATAAGTATTGCGCCCCGGACGCTAGCTAAGAAATTCTGCCGCTTCTGCCTTGTGCTCCGGAGAAATATGCGCATAGCTCGATGGCCCAAGAAGCTTTCTATGGGCTAAAAAAACAATGGTAATTTCTGAGGTCCGCTTAGCACCATGGCGAATATCAGTAAAATGTAGGAGCTCCCACAGCGGAGCTCATATTAGGATGAAGCCAGTCGTTCACTTGCCCACATTCTATTTGACAGAAACTTGGAAACTTAATGATGTCAGTGTGCCACAAAATCTACTGTGAACGTGATACAAAATCAAATTTGACAGACCTAAGCAATTGTTTTATATGTGTTTTTCTACACTGCTCTGTGCCGTGTGGGGGCACCATTAACTATCTGAAATCGTTATGTTTTTC
>ENA-ORXT01001449-ORXT01001449.1-marine-metagenome-genome-assembly--contig:-NODE-1449-length-31865-cov-187.276362_pt1 | contig 31865 bp, 25 predicted proteins | sample MGYA00237868_ERZ511482 | MGnify/ENA metagenome assembly ERZ511482 | reverse complement strand
TATTGGTACATTGAATCCTGGACAATCCACGACTTATACTTGTACAATTGCTAATGTCACAGCAGATTTCACAAATGAAGCATCAGTTACAGGTGATCCTGCAGATGGCAGCCCTCAAGTAGATGACATGGATCCGACTGAAATAAAGGTGCCTTGTATTTCATTAACTAAAGGTTCTTCATTAGACTTAGGTGCTGATCAAGTAGCTTCTGTTGGTGATATCATCACTTATACATATGAAGCAACTAACTGCGGAGATGTGGTATTGACTAATGTAAGCATAGATGAAGTAGCTGCTCTGTTCTCTGGAACTGGTACTCTTCCCTCTCCTTCTGCAGTCGTACCTGCTATACTTAATCCAGGTCAAAGCGGAATTGCAACTGCGACATATGCGATTACTGCAGCAGATATTACAGCTGGATCAGTGGATAATCAAGCTGTCGTAACAGGAGATGATCCTGCCGGACAAGAAGTCGAAGATGACTCTGATACTTCTAATCCTAATGATGATAATGAAACTGGAGGACCTGATGATCCTACTGATACGCCGATAGAGCAGCCTGCTAAAATATCAGGAACTGTATTGGAAGATACTAATGGAGATGGCATCGGTGATACACCTATCGTAGGTGCAGTTATAGAAGTTGTAGATGGAGCTGGTGTGACGCAGACGACCACAACTGATGCTAATGGAATGTACATGTTCACCGTAGCACCTGGTCCTTTTACAGTTACAGAAACTGATCCTACAGGATTCGATTCTGTATCTGATGTAGATGGCGCTAATGATAATATTGTGATGGGTACTGTACCTGCTGGTGGTAATGTCCCGATGAATGATTTTGTAGATGAGCAACCTGCTATGGTCTCAGGTACAGTAGAAGAAGATACTGACGGTGATGGTGTTGCTGATCTACCGATCCCTGGTGTGACTATTTTCATCACAGATTCTACGGGCGCTATACAAACGACCATAACAGATGCTAATGGTGATTATAGCTTCACTGTAGCTCCTGGTCCGTTCACAATTACTGAGACTGATCCTAATGGATTTACTTCTGTATCTGATATAGATGGTCCTAATGATAATACCATTATGGGTACGGTGCCTCCGGGTGGAAGCACTCCTGATCAAGATTTCCTTGATGAGCAGCCTGCTATGGTTTCTGGTACTGTAGAAGAAGATACTGACGGTGATGGTGTGGCTGATCTACCAATCGCTGGTGTGACTATTCTCATCACAGATTCTACGGGCGCTATACAAACGACCATAACAGATGCTAATGGTGATTATAGCTTCACTGTAGCTCCTGGTCCGTTCACAATTACTGAGACTGATCCTAATGGATTTACTTCTGTATCTGATATAGATGGTCCTAATGATAATACCATTATGGGTACGGTGCCTCCGGGTGGAAGCACTCCTGATCAAGATTTCCTTGATGAGCAGCCTGCTATGGTATCTGGTACTGTGCTAGAAGATACTGATAATGATGATGACGGAGATGATCCTATACCTGGTGTAGTCATTACAATAACTGATTCTTCTGGAGCTACTCAGACAACAACGACTGATGCTAATGGTGACTATAACTTCATCGTTAATCCTGGTCCATTCACAATTACTGAAGCTGATCCTGCAGGATTTAATTCTGTATCTGATATAGATGGTCCTAATGATAATAGCATAATGGGTACTGTACCTCCAGGTGGAAGTACGCCTGATCAAGACTTTGTGGATGAAAGACCGACTGTTGTCTCTGGTAATGTATCTCAAGATGTAAATAATGATGATGCTGGAGAGGTTAATCTTTCTGGTGTACTTATCACAATCGTCGATGGTGCAGGTGCTACTCAGACTACTCTGACTGATGCGGATGGTAACTACAGCTTTGAAGTCGCTCCTGGTCCTTATACCATTACAGAAGCTGATCTGAATGGATTCACTTCTGTATCTGACATAGATGGTGCTAATGATAATACCATTATGGGTACTGTGCCTTTAGGTGGCAACATGCCGAATCAAGATTTCATAGATGAAAGACCGACAGTTGTCTCTGGTAATGTATCTGAAGATACTGATAATGATGATGTAGGTAATATTGATTTATCTGGAGTTGTAATCAGTATTGTAGATGGTGCAGGTGCACTACAAACAACAACGACTGATGCTATGGGTAACTATAGCTTTGAAGTCGCACCTGGTAATTATACGATTACAGAAATAGATCCAACGGGATATAGTTCAGTAACTGATGTAGAAGGAGCTCCAACTGATAATCAGATTATGGGATCAGTACCAATAGGTGGTAATATGCCGAATCAAGATTTCGTCGATGAGCAGCCTGCAGTTATCTCAGGTACAGTAGAAGAAGATACTGATGGAGACGGAAGCCCTGACCAACCTATTCCAGGAGCGATTATTACCTTAACTGATGCTGCTGGTAATACTGTGACTACTGCGACTGATATGAATGGTGATTATTCATTTAATGTATCGCCTGGTACTTACACGATCACAGAGACCGACCCTACAGGATATGATTCTGTATCTGATGTAGAGGGAGCTAATGATAATACGATCAATATGGTGTCTGTTCCTCCAGGAGGAAATGTACCTGATCAAGACTTTGTAGATATCTTACCAAACCCATCTATCGTAATCGATAAGAAAGCAACAGATGGTACAGATGCACAAGATGTTGTATCCGGAGGTTCTGCACAGTTTGATATCACAGTGACGAATAATGGAAATATTACTTTAACTGGAATCTCTGTTACAGATCCAATGGCTCCAGCATGTAATATTACGATTGCTCAATTAACTCCTGGTGCGTCATTTAATTATGCTTGTAGTGACCCAGGTGTGACTGATGATTACGTAAATATTGCGATGGTTACAGCGACTCCAGCTAATGGTGATCCCCAAGTAAATGATAGTGATCCGACTGATATCAATGTCTTGAATCCTGGAATTGATATCGTCAAGAGAGCACTGGATGAGACTGATAGCCAAACCATTAATCCTGGTGAAGATGCAGAATTCGAAATCATCGTGACTAATACAGGAACTACGACCCTAACGAACGTCACAGTATCAGATGCATTAGCACCTGGCTGTAACAATAATGTGGGTACAATGATTCCAGGTCAAGTGATTACATATACATGTAGCGATACTAATGTATCAGGAAGCTATACGAATACGGCTGTTGTCGTCGGTAATCCTCAAGGAGGAGGAGCACAAGTGTCAGATAATGATCCAACTGATATCATCCTTTGTCCTGCTTTAGGCTCAGGTGGTTTCTTACCTGGTAGTTTAGGTGGATGTATTATTCCTGGAGGTTCAGTGACAAGATCATTCTCAGCGGATGGTGCTGCAGTCGTACCGGCTGGATACCAATTAATCTTTGTCTTGACTTCTGGAACTGGACTTGTCATCGAGGAGATAGATGTTACTGATGATACCAAAGCAAGTTTCACATTTAATTCTGCGGGTGACTATACAATTCACTCATTTGTCTACGATCCTAATACACTTGATTTATCAGGTGTACAAACTGGAGTAACGACTGCAGCTGAAGTATTAGAGCTGATAGATGATAGTGGAGCATGTGCAGACTTACTTGTTGCTGGCTTAGAGTTATCACTCTCAGAGTGTTGCTTAGCTCAAGCAGGAGCAATGAATTCTGCTTCGACTAATGGCTGTGTAGAACCTGAATCAGGTGCATTAATATCAGCTTCAAGTACTGGGGCTAATATACCATCTGGTTTTATTCAAGAGTTCTTACTGACATCAGATGGATTCGTATTAGAAGATAGAGGTACGAGTCCTAACTTTGTGGTAGATGCTGAAGGTGTCTATACGATACACTCTATCGTATATAACCCTGCGACATTTAACTTGACACAGTTTACCAAAGGTATTTCTACTGCATTCAATATTAGATCGGCATACAGATCACAAGGCATCTGTGCTAACATTGATATTGTAGGTGTACAAGTACAAGTAGAAAGCTGTTGTGTAGATTTCCTTGATATTCCAGATGTACCTGTCGCACCAGGTAGATATGAAGCTGGAATAGAGATAACGTCTACTGGTTTAGTTAATCAATCTGTAACAGATTATACAGCTGGTACATGTATTGAACTGAACCCTGGATTTGAAGTGGTGCAAGGAGCTGAGTTCCATGCATTCATTGAAGGATGTTCTAATGGCAATCTGAGGGTATTCAAGCCTAAAACTAAATAGCCTCTCGTATATAGTTTAAAATCTCTGTTTTAAAGACCCGGTATTCATTTATCGGGTCTTTTTTTATGTCCTATAATCAATTGTATATGACTGTAATCTCTATAGATTGGAGAGAAATAACTTTCAAGATCTTAAGCTGATTGCTATATTTATAGGATAAATAATGATGTAATGGTAAAACATGTTCTACTACTCCTTATAGGAGCCTCAGTGTACTTTAGCTGCGATCAATCTACTCCCGCTACGCAAGGGTCTTCCAGTCAGATAAACCTTACTGGCTTCTCTGAAACTCAAATACCTGACTCCGATGCACTTATCGTCACTAAAAAAGATGGCTCAGATAAAATGATCGAACAAGGCATCATCCGCCATGGACAGAAGGATGGCCCTTGGACCATATTTCATGAAAATGAAAGTATAAAATCATTAAGCAGCTATGTCAATGGACGACTTAACGGTGCATACTTAGAATTCAATAATCGAGGTCAACTAGAAAAAAGAGTCGAATACTTAGATAATCAATACAATGGCCTATTCGGAGAATATAAATATGGTAGACCACTTAAAGAAATAACTTACGTCAATGGCATCCAGAATGGTCCATTCAGAGTGTGGAACGACATGGGAAAACTCATGCAGACAGGCAGTAATAAAAATGGTAATCTCCATGGAACATTGGATTACTTCAATGATGAGGAAGAACTTATTATGTCCTATGAGTACAAGAATGGTGAAGTAGTCAGTGGTGGCCTTATAGAAAAAAAATAAGAGGATCTTGATGAAGGTGAATACTATTAATAACCTGAGTTCAATTATATTCAATATAATAAAGAGAAATTGATTTGGGACTTTCTAAACTAAAAAACCTATTTCTATTAATTAGTATACTCGATGCTACTTCATACCGATAGCTATTGGTATGAAATAACATCGGTATAGCAAAAAATCATGCAATTGGATTACAAACTTATATCAGTAGTAATCATATAAATAAACCAGACTGAAGACTTTTAAATGGTTAAGATGAAAATCATCATAGAAACCGAAAGGCTCACCATAAGGGAAATAGGTAAGTCAGATATTCCTGCAATGCTTGAACTTCACTCCGACCCTGAAGTCCATAGGTACTTAGGATATAAAACAATAACAACCGAAGAAAAAATTATAGAAACCATAGATTCACTTCAACAACAATACATGGATCATGGAGTCGGCCGATGGGCCATGATTGACAAAAACACCAATGAATTCTTAGGATGGACTGGATTAGAATTGGTAATGAAAGAAATCAATAAGCATATCAATTTTTATGACCTTGGATATAGACTGTTGCAAAAATATTGGGGACAAGGCTTTGCTACAGAATCTGCATTTGCTTCACTAGATTATGCTTTTAACAGGCTTAAGGCATCTGAAGTGTATGCGATGGCTGATAGTGAGAATATAGGATCAAATAAAATACTGAGAAAAGTAGGATTACAACTTATTGAAACATTTGATCATGAAGGAGTCAAACACAACTGGTATAAAATAGAAAGAATAGAAAACAGAAAATAAAACAACCCCCTACTAATAATAGACCTGATGACCCTATACCATCGCCTACCCCAGATACTCAGCTTTACTGATACAGCTGATACTGAGGGTAACTATGCTCACCTGCCATAATGGTATCTAATCAAAATATGCCTCATTAAATGAAGAATATTTATGCCTAAGTCGTGTATATCATAGTATTACAGATTATAAATATTTATATATATAGATAATTATAATATCTTTGAACATACTATAACTTATATACATATGGATACTCAAGCATTCGATACGCTTTTTTCTTCCTACACAGACTCAGCTAGTCAAGGCACCAAACTATACATAGAGTATGAGTCATGCTTGATCAGCTATTTAGAATATATCGTCAGACAGAATCTGATACTCGGCAAGTCAACGCTCATATCTGTCACTAATGTAGAATCACTGCCTACCCTGATAGAAGCACTTCAGACTTATAAAAACTATACACTGAACTTAAGTCAATCAGATCAAATCGGCGAAGTAGACATTGCAAAACTAAGAATCAGAGCCAATCAAAATCTAAGTCCTTTAGACCCAATATCCTATAGACAAGATCAAGTCTCAAAAAGCTATTTGGTAAATGCCGCAAAAGCTCATTATAAATCTCTGTACTCATCTGACTTCGGCACGGATAAACTATTACAACTGATCCAGAAGCAGCACTATGGTAATAAGTCATTATCCATTAATGAAATAGAATTTTCATTTCAACAATTGGATTTAAACTTCGATGTAGATGAACTGGATCATTATCTCAAGCTGATCAAAAGAGCTGCCGAACTGTATAATCCTATATTTGATTTAATCAAAAGTCATGACCTGATATCAGTCAGCGATGATCTCGATCATGAGACACTGCAGAGCCACCTGATCTCTACCTATAACTCAGGTAAAGCGCTATCTTATCAACTCAATGAAAAACTGCATGAATATCAAAAAATGCAACTCGAAAGTCTGAATGAGCGCATCCATAGACATGAAGAACTGAAACGTGACTTAGATAATCTACAAGAAAAATATAACCTGCTGCAGGCAGGAGCACAAGAGAAAGATGGCTACAGTCTCTTAGGAATAACCAGCTCATTTAAAAAGAAAAATATTCTTTCAAAAGCAAACCAAATCATTGGTGTAGAATTCGAATCATGGAGAGACAGCTTCGCTTCTTCCCTTCCTACCCTCTTCTCACAGTTTGCTCAAGCCGAAGAAAGTACGCTTCTAACTAATCTTAAACTTGCCGATAATTTTATCTCATCCGAACTTTCCAAACTAAGAAACCATAAAAATGCTCCGACTTATCTGAATGTAGCGCAGCTCAACATCCATAACTGCAGTGAAGAGATCAAAGACATATGCAGCGACATCACTAATTATGTTACAGAGCTGAATCACTCCAGCATCATCGGTCAGCCGCTGTGTGATAACTCCTTTAACATCCTGAGTAAGAAGGAATACTTATCCACACTCCTCAGCTCTATCTCTAACTGTATCAAGCTTTGCAAAGACTTTCCAGAAATATATGCGTGGAAACAATTCATGGCAAAGATGACTTCTGTCGAATCAAAAATCATAGAATCTTCCATTGCTGAAATAGAGGACAGAAGTCTATGGCAAGCGACTTTCAAAAAATACTATGTCAAGAGATTCTTAGAAAATCAGCTGTTTAACAGTCATCATAAATCTGAATCTTATGCAGTCCAAATCTGGAATAAAATAAATGATCAGGGAGATGAAGTCATGAGTGCCATAGAACCCAAGCAAACAAAGTCATTAACTGAGACTGGAGAGAAAATAAAATCCATAGACCAAAATCTATACAAAGCCCTATTCAAAAAGAAGTACGATGATTCAGAAATAGGCATTCATAACCTATCGAGCATAGCAAGTATCCACGAACTATTTCCAGTCGTATTCGTCAGTAAAAATCAATTAAACGATCAAGTCTTTTCTGGTATTTCATGGGATACATTCATTTATATTGATACCGATAAATATGAAAAAGATAGACCTCTACCTGAAATCGACACCGATCAGATGATCAAGATTAAACACCCAATAGACCAATACTCGTTGGATAAAAATGCAAGATCAGATCAAGAACTATACATAAGCTACGACACGAAAGAATACATCACTCATCCAGCTATCAGAACAGATGAAGACCTTTTACGATTCTCCCGAAGCCTATCATCTAAACTCGAGCAGTATAGGGAAAGAATAAAAATCTATCAGATACAGGAGCAGTTCTACATCAGCTTTTTAGACTGGGACAATGCAGCCAGAATCAAGTCAGCATATTCAGAAGAAGGCATCAAGGAATTCCTAATCGATTTCGATCTTAACTATTCTTTGAGCGATATATTTTTAAATGACCCTGAAAAAATAAGCTTCATCACGCAAGATCATCTCTTAGATCCATCTCAGTATGATCATATAGAATATCAGTATTACCTCATTAAATTAATGGAAAGAGCTGGATATCAACGTAAAAATATATCAGTAGAGGAAATATTCTTAAAGGGTGATCGTGCGTACCACATCATTCCAATACGAAAAGCTCATGTCGAAGATTTCAAGCGAAACGAAGTAGAGCAAACATTCGTTGGATAATCATTAATGCAGATAGACTTAGAATTAAATACTTATAAAGGCAAACTTAAGGTCCGCCAGCAAGGCTCAGTAACAGAAGTCTTAGACCCAGTCAGAAGAAAATACGTCGGACTGACTCCAGAAGAATATGTCAGACAGCTCATGATCAGGTACCTTACTGACTCATGCGGTTATAGCATCAATAGGATTCAAGTAGAAAGAGAGATCATCGTCAACTCTAAATCTCTCAGATTTGACTTAGCAATATTAGATCATAAGCTACAGCCCTACATCCTCATCGAGTGCAAGCGTCATACTGAGCAGATCAGTAATCGCACATTTGACCAAGTATCGCTCTACAATCAATCCCTCCAAGCTGACTATCTGGTCATCACTAATGGTATCAGAAGCTACTGTGCTTCAATCGATTATGACCAGAAGACGTATCGACTGATCGATCATATCCCGAATCAAAATCAATAAATTATAAGCTCGAGGTATATTTTTATGCGATTCTGAAATGACATCTATAAAAAGATTAGTTATTTTGGAAGCTCAAGACTTAACTATGCCAGATATTCCAAAATGGAATGAAAAGGAATTTAGAACATTCCTATTAATTCATGCATCCCATGCCGACTTAGAGTTCACCGATGATGAGCGTCAAGCCATCGTCGATATAGTCAGTACGGAGACATTCGAGGAGATATATGGCCAATATGAAGAAATGGGTGAATATGAAATCATCAAAACCATCATAGACTATAAAGGTCTGTACTTCCCGACGCTGGATCGGAAAGAAGAACTCTTATCCATTATTCAGAAACAATTCAGTGCAGATGGACATGTCTCTAAACTAGAGAAAAGCTTGATACTCTTCCTTAACAAATTACTATAATGGATCTGAAAATAATAGACAATCTTTTCGTGGTAAGTGGCGCTACAAGCGGGTTTGGGCGAGCGATAGCAGAGGCGCTGATCCAGGAAGGAGCACGGCTCATTATTAACGCCAGAGGAGAAGATAAACTCATTGCATTCCAGCAGCTATATCCTGAACAAATCGAAATCGTACCTGGAGACATCACCACAGATGCCGTCATCTCTAATCTGATCAGAAAAGTGGATGGAAGATCATTAAGCGGTATGCTCGTCAATGCAGGAGGTCCTCCAGCATCGTCATTCATCTCCACAGAGATAGAGCAATGGGATGAGGCTTATAAGTCTGTCCTTCGATGGAAAGTAAAGCTCACTAAAGCGATGCTTCCCGTACTCAGCGAAGATAAATATGGCAGAATCATCTATATCGAAAGCGCATCCGTCAAACAGCCGATTGCTAATCTCGTCTTGAGCAATTCTCTCAGGCTGGCAGTCGTAGGCTTCGTCAAGACCTTATCTCAAGAAGTAGCCAAAGATGGCATCACACTCAATATCATCGCGCCTGGCTATCATGATACCGCTGCGATGGGCCGCCTATTCTCTAAAAAGAGCGAGCTGATGGGCATCAGCATAGACGAGGCTAAGGAGGAGTTTAAAAATCAGACTCAGACTGGGACTTTGGGACAGGCTGAAGACTTAGCGAGTATTGCTTGCTGGCTGTTCTCTCCGATGTCATCTTATATTACGGGCCAGACAATTACGATCGATGGAGGGCTAGTAAGTAATACTTTATAGTTAGGTGTAGTGATCATCAAAAAATAAATGGCATATCAACTACCAAAATTTCACTAAGTATTTAATCCAATTTTGGCCATACTAGGTAATAAAAACATTATTCATTCCAGAGAAATACAGAAACAGTAATTGATAAATTCTACCCAAAATTTACCAAAGAACTTTCAGAAGAAGAGGCTTTCGATCTTTTAAGTCTATGACTTCAAAGAAAAATTCTTTCTCCTCACTGCTGTAAGCTTAGCTATGTAAGACAATCGTATTATTCTGAAGTTACAAACTTCAGACATCGAGTGACTTTGCCATAACCGATCTTTGAAGTATGTGACTTCAAAGCCATATGCTTGCTATTCAATGCTATATGCTTAGAAATGTATGACAATCGTATTATTCCGAAATTACAAATTTCAGAGATCGGATCTAAATAATCTATCTTCTCACCCTCAACATCCGAGCCCGCTTCTGCATATCATAATGCAGCTCTACAAACTCGTACCCAATCTCCTTAAAGACAGCCATTGTTTCATCCGCTCTAAACTCATTAATCTCTACATAGATCGTCCCTTCGTCCTTCAGATACTCCAATCCAAAAGCAGCAATTTTCTTATAGAATAACATAGAATCTTCCTCTACGAAAAGTGCTTCCTGAGGCTCATACTGCAGCGTAGATGCACTCATCCTTTCCTTCTCACTGACTGTAATATAAGGTGGATTACTTACGATGATATCCATTTTACAGAGTGAAGACCACATCTCTTCATCAGTAAAGTCAAATCTAAAAAACTGCACTGAAGCATCAAGACGCTTGGCATTAATCCGAGAGACATTAAGTGCATCTAGGCTACTTTCTACAGCAAAGACTCTCAGCTGTGGCTTCTTCAGCTTCAGAGAGATGCTGATGCATCCTGATCCTGCACCGATATCTAAGACATCCAACTGCTTACGAGATCCTACCAGATCTGACAGCACTAAATAAACTAATTCTTCCGTCTCAGCTCTCGGAATCAAGACACTCTGATTGACCTTAAAGTCGTATCCAAAGAAGTTAGTCTTTTCTGTGAGGTATTGGTAAGGCTCTTTATTAATCAGTCTATCGCCTAATGATTCGCACTTTAAGGCATCAGATGATGAAGCCCATTCATCAGTCAATTCTGGTTGAGAGATACTAAAAAAATCAATGAAAAAATAACCAAGAATCGTCTTGGCTTCTCGCTCGTCATAGAAACCAGATAATTCATAGTTTAAATATTGGTAAGCAGAGGATGGGCTTTGATATCTCAATGGGTATTAACTTTTAATTTTCTCATGATTTTATTTGCGCTTAATGGGATATGTAATAAACGTGGGATGAAGCTTGAACAATCTCTTAGCTCTATCCAAGCTATATATTATCTGGTAATGATACTTAGATTTTGAGAGAGCTACTGGATTTTCGTACCCAAAGTGTTTAGCTAAATATTTTAAATTTAATGTATCAGCATTTATATCACGAGCTGAAATAAACTGATTGATAAACCGAGGATTAACTATGAATTGATCGGCCAGTGATATGATATCATCTTTTATTCTTTGCGGTAACTTATGGAAACGGTTAATGCTCTTCGTTCCTATATCACCATCCTCATGATAATTCCATCCCTTTATTTTGACTTCATCTTTAGAATTTATTTGGACATTTTCCACTTTGACATCCAGATGTTTAAATAGAGAATTCAATGATTTTTCAGGTTCCTTTACTAAGTCTTCGTACTTAACGAAGTAAACTGCTATGTCTCTTTGCTGCGCATATGTCATGTATAACTGTGAGAGGCAAAGCCCGAAAGCACTGAAAGTCGTTAAGCCTCGATTGATCAGCGAAGCAATGATGTCATAAGGATTTCTGATGGTAGAGATGAATGTGGACTCTGGTAAAATACTCATTATTTTATTAAAGAAATAAATATTAGATGGTGTCTTCTCGCCCCAAATCTTCTTATCATGATGAAGAACTTTATGCTTGCTGTAGCTTGATATAAAAGATTTTAAATCATGCGAAGTTTTGACAGTCTGAGATAACGCAAATTTTACTTCTTCATCTACTTCTGACATGACGACACCATTCAGCATGTGCCAGCCAGGACTTGGTAAGTATGTGTAAGAGTCTGAATAAATGGCTTTCTTCTTTCGATTCCAATTATGATATAAACCAGCCTTAGAGAGCATATGACTTTCCTGCTCTATATAGATATCACTGTGTCTGTTTAATAAGACGGAAAGCAAAGAACTGCCGCTACTCGGTGGACCTCCTATGATAATACTCATGAGAGATAAGTTGATATGATGAAGCTGATGATTAATAGACCAGAGTACGCCAAATAAGTGGGCACATGAGTATACTCTGATACTCCGATACGATATCGATAATAATTATAGATGACCATAGCAGCCTTCGCGATAGAGAATGCTATGACAGATGCGAAAGCAATACCCTTCATCCCCCAATACTGCATCAGTAGTAAACTGAGACCTACATTAAGCACAAATTCTGCAGCCGTAATTGAGAGCAACAATTTATTCTTATGGTGCCCAAATAAAATAACCTGCGGCAGTAATATTCTGGAGATAATGATCAGCGCATAGATATTAAATAAGTAGGCAGACTCTCTAAAATCATCGCTGTATACCAGTGGGAAAATATAAGGACTAATCATGATTAAAATGATAGATAGCGGAAATAACAAATGCATCAACTTAGTCGTCTGACGCTTCATTTCTGTAAGGGCATCACTTGTATTTTTAACAGCCTGCGGCACCAGCACTGTCGTCACTGCACCAACGAATAAAATAACAAATGGTAATTCACGCGCCCCATACCTAAATATCGCGAAGCTCTCCTTATCAAAATAATGTCTGATCAAATAACCATCTACATACTCTACCCCATTACCGATCAGCGCATGAAATATTAAGGGCGTCGCAAAAGTAAGATACGGTAGCATATACTTAGGATTCATCTGAAATCCACTATAGATGGAGAGTACATAGATCAAGTACACCAATTTCAAGAAAGCAAAACATAAAAATGAATAGAAAACATAAGTAATGTTTACAGATAAACTCAGCGCTATTAAGGTAAAAATAATCGGGCATAGAAAGACAAACACTCCATAAAGCAATAGTCTCTTCTGATCATGATATAGAATAAAAATATGCTCTACCAATATCGTAGGCGTATTCAATAATAAATAACAAATCAATGGTAAGGCAAAGGCCTGTTCTGTACTATCCCAATCGAATACAAGCCCATAGTTCATACTCGCATACAGCAAAGCTGCAGCGGCAAATCCAAATGAAAGATATAATATGAAAAGTGTAAATGTAAACTCTCGTTGCTCGTCAATACGAAGCGAAGGAAAATAACTCAGAAAGGCATTCTTAAATCCAAAAGACCAAAAGAAGGTCACCATATTAGCACTGAATAAAAAGAACTCAATATAAGATACTTCTAAAGTGGAGAGAGAACTCTTCACATAGATGATACTCAGGATGATGACTCCGGCAAATCTGCATAGCTGATAGAACTGGAGTGCAGATACATTACTTGTATATTTTAGTATACGATTCAATCAATTAGTCATATGATGTGACGTGATCAAAGGGTTTTTATCAGTATATCAGCACAATATTAACAAAGCTGATAGCATTACATCCCTACAATGAAAATAATTGAACACAGATGGTCTTCTATAGAATATAACCATGAAAGTGAATTAGAAGAAATATATCGACAATTAATACTAAATGCTAAAAATAAAACTGCTGAATCTTACAGTCCTTACTCGCACTTCGCAGTAGGTGCCTCAGTACTTCTCGACCAAGGTAGTTATGTGTCAGGGGCGAATCAAGAGAATGCGTCTTATCCCTTATGCAGATGTGCAGAAAGTGTCGCACTCTCGGCAGCTTCATCTCTATATCCTGATGCTAAGATTATAGCTATGGGAATCGCAGTATTCCATAATGAAAAGTTCACAGCAGATCCTGTATCTCCGTGTGGGGCTTGCCGCCAAATCATCAGAGAGCAAGAGAACAGATATGGCCATGACATAGCCTTATACCTCTATGGTTCTACTAAAATCACCAAAATAGACACAGTGAAAGACATACTCCCTCTGAGCTTTGGTGGAAAATCTTTAGTGAAATAATATCATATAGCTAAACTTTAACAACACATTACAATTTTCTTTAATATATTTGCACCTATAAATCACCGTTCTATGTCAAATATTAAATTAATTATCTCTTTAGCTTTTTGCCTTTTATGTTCGATCAATACATTTGCTAATGATGGGAAAGATGAGCTCATTCTTCAATATTCAACTGAATATGGAGTCCACTATACACATACCATGGCTCCTAAGGAAACCATCTATAGTATCTCTAAGAATGCTGGAGTCACGGTAGATCAAATCTATAAAGCCAATAGAATAACAAAATCAGACATCATCAGCATAGGACAGCAGATCATAGTACCTGTAAGCAGTGAGTCAATATCCTCTACCCGAAATGCTGATACATCACTAAAAGTGATGTACCAAGTCAAGAAGAAGGATAATTTATTTCAAATAGCAAAGCGATACTTTAATCAAGAAGTCAATGCTGTCGTATCCAGAAATAACCTGCCTAACATGACCCTGAGTCCTGGTCAATTGCTACACATAGGATGGATAAAGACCAATTCAATGACTTATAGCCAAACAGCGGTGGCTCAAACAGCAACAAAACCAAACACAATACCTCAGACCACTAAGGTAGTCACCACGAGCACTGTCACTAATCAACGTAATTCATCTACGCAGCCACAAGCAGTAGATAATGGATCTTACAGAGTCGTACAACACACTAAGCTGTCTTCACCTACTGAGAAAGTGGCTATTCCCGAAAGCCAACAAATAAATACATCACCTAACCAAACAGCATCAGAGGTGGTATCAGAAGTAGTCTATCATACTTCTACGCCTCCATCCTCAAGCACTACCCCCACCACTGTCAATAGAGTGATCGTAAATCAGAGCCCATCAGCAGTAGCTAATCCTATACCAGTAGAAAATACAGTAAGCTCTACTACAACTAAAGCTCCGACTACTACAGGCACCACAGCGACAGAAGTAAACAATACTGGCACGACAACTACCATTACAAGATCAGAGACAGCTTCACCTGAATTAAGCTTCTTAACAGATCCAAATTTGCTAAGTGATAAAGGTATGGCGATATGGGACAGAGATGACAATGAACCTCTGAATCTATATGTGCTACACCAATCGGCGAAGGTCAACTCTTATATGAAAGTCATCAATCCAATGATAGGTAGAGTCGTGATAGCAAAAGTCATCGGTAGGCTACCTGATAATGTGTATGGTGGTGATGTGAAAATGGTGGTCTCCACTGCCGTAGCAAAAAGCTTAGGCATCATGGATTCCAGATTCCTCACAGAAATGAAATTCATAAAATAGTCTTAGGCTTTCTCATGATTAGAAGGTCATAGTTCGTACTTTTGAACCATGGACTTCAGAGAGAATATATTAGAGACCATAGGCAATACTCCACTTATAAAGCTTAACAGAATAGCGAGTAGCATCCCTGCGACAGTATTAGCTAAAGTAGAAACATTTAACCCTGGTCACTCCATCAAAGACAGGATGGCACTTAAGATGGTGCAAGATGCAGAAGCCGATGGCAGACTCAAGCCAGGTGGAACCATCATCGAGTGTACCTCAGGTAATACTGGCATGGGACTCGCACTTGCCGGATGTGTCAAGGGTTATAAGTGTATCTTCACGACAACAGATAAGCAGTCCAAAGAAAAAATAGACATGCTGAAAGCTATGGGTGCCGAAGTCATCGTCTGCCCGACTAATGTGGGACCAGAAGACCCTAATAGCTATTACTCCATAGCAGAAAGACTCAGTAAAGAAATACCTAATTCCTTCTGGTGTAATCAGTATGACAATAAGTCTAATGCCGTTGCCCACTACGAGTCCACGGGGCCCGAAATATGGAAGCAGACAGATGGTAAAGTCACACACATCGTCGTCGGTGTAGGTACAGGAGGGACGGTCTCTGGCACTGCCAAATACCTGAAAGAGCAGAATCCCGATATACAAATATGGGGAATTGACACCTATGGGTCGGTCTTTAAAAAATACCATGAAACTGGAAAATTCGATGAAAAAGAAATATATCCTTACATCACGGAAGGAATAGGAGAAGATATCCTTCCCGAAAATGTAGACTTCTCAATGATCGATTACTTTGAGAAAGTCACTGATAAAGATGGAGCTTTAGTTGCTCGAAAATTAGCAAAAGAAGAAGGCCTTTTATTAGGCTATTCATGTGGCTCAGCTATGGCAGGGCTGCTACAACTGAAAGATAGGCTCAAGCCAGAGGACGTGGTGGTTATCATATTTCATGATCATGGCAGTCGCTATATGGGAAAGATCTATAACGACGACTGGATGAGAGAAAGAGGGTTTCTCGAAGCAGACCTGACTGTACTTGATCTGATCGCATCAAAAGACAGTAGAGCATTCATATCCATAGATAAATCTTCTAAAGTGCGATCAGTCTTAGATATCATGAAAAAACAGAATATCTCTCAGCTTCCTGTGATGGAAAACGATGAGATCATTGGCTCTATCACCGAGACTTCAGTCTTGTCATTCATCTTAGATAATCCTCTGAAGAATGCAGAAGCTTCAGTGGATGAAATCATGGGTAGTCAGTTTCCTATCGTAGATAATAAAATGCCTGTCAACGACCTAAGAAAATACATCACAAAAGAAATTCCCGCCGTCTTGACAAAAGATAATACAGGCGCATATCAGGTCATTACGCAGTACGATATTATACAAAATCTTTAATTTCTGATATATGTCTAACAACTTCAAGGCGCCAGCGCCACTTGGATCACATCTGTTTAAAGACGACACTCTTATACGATGAATCGGTCTCGATCTTTAAACATTGTATCATCAAAGTCAAATGATTAACATTATTAGAGGATTCAAGTCTATTAATATGAATTTACAATCCTCAGAGATATCTAAGTGAGGCATTGGTTCATGACACATTGGATAGACAATCAAAATCCATAATCTCTAATTAGGAATCTAAAGCTTATAGTAATAATTACCTACTTTCATGATGCAAGTGTAATATCTATGATAGGTAAATTTATAAGGCTGATTAATGGTGTGAATGAGTGGATTGGTAAAGCAGTATCCTGGCTGACTCTGGCACTCGTTCTTTTAGTCTGTGCTGATGTATGTAGAAGATATTTCTTCAATCAGACTGATGCATGGGTCATGGAGCTTCAGTGGCACTTCTTTGCACTTATATTTTTATTCGGAGCTGGATATACACTGAAGCATGATAAGCATGTCAGAGTCGATCTATTTTATGATCGATTCTCAAATCGTGAAAAATCTTTAGTTAATCTGGTCGGCGGTATCGTACTATTAATACCATTCTGTATCATGATCATATACGTATCCTATGCTTATATGATGCAATCATATTTGATTTCTGAAAGTTCAGCAGATCCAGGAGGATTAGCTTACAGATTCCTTATCAAAGGATCTATTTCAATAGGCATCCTCTTCCTCTTACTTCAAGCAATTTCGATCGTGGCTCAGTCATGGCTTACCTTAACATCTAAGGAAGACTAAATGGAGATCATCGCCCTTTTATTATTCTTAAGCATTTTGGTGATGATCCTTTATGGATTCCCAGTTGCATTTACACTGGGTGGTCTGTCTGTACTATATGCGATTTGCTTCATTGACCCGACCAGTTATGCAGCTATCCCTCCCAGAATCATGGGTATCATGACTAATTATGTTTTGATAGCAGTTCCTCTTTTTATTTTTATGGGGATCATGCTGGAGAAGTCGGGGCTTGCTGAAGGACTATTGGAGACGATGGCGATCCTATTTGGAAGTTTAAAAGGTGGCTTAGCCATCTCGGTGATCATCGTGGGTGCGCTACTCGCTGCATCCACTGGCATCGTAGGAGCTACTGTGGTGACGATGGGGCTGATCAGTCTTCCTACGATGCTTAAAAGAGGATATAGCCCTGAGCTAGCCACAGGTACGATAGCTTCCTCTGGCACCTTAGGTCAGATCATACCACCTTCCGTGGTGTTAGTGCTCTTAGGAAGTGTATTAAGCGTATCAGTGGGTGATCTATTTAGAGCTGCTATCATACCTGGATTAATTCTCGTGATTTTATATATTCTCTATATTTTAATCATTGCACATCTGAAGCCAGATATTGCACCAGCGATTCCTAAGGAAGAGATTGAAGCTTTTAAGGGAGATGGATATGTCGCCCGATTGATCAGTTCTTTTGTATTGCCATTACTCTTGATTGTGGCAGTCTTGGGGTCTATCTTTGCAGGAATAGCATCGCCTACTGAGGCAGCGGGTGTTGGCGCCATGGGTGCCATTTTATTGACGATATATCAGCGTAAATTTTCATTATATGTCCTTAAAGAAGTGATGCAAGAGACCACTAAGCTGACCAGTATGGTCTTTACGATATTATTAGGGGCCACGGTTTTTTCATTCGTCTTTAGGCAGTTAGAAGGAGACATCTTTTTGATTGAATTAATAAAAAATTCTGACCTTTCGCCTCATGCTTTTTTATTCCTGGTGATGGCAGTCGTATTTGTTGCTGGATTCTTCATCGATTTTATAGAGATCATCTTCATTATTGTGCCTATCGTCGCCCCTATTTTCATTGCCTTAGATATAAATTTGATTTGGATTGGAATCCTATTAGCGATTAATTTGCAGACTTCATTTCTGACTCCACCATTCGGATTTTCATTATTCTATCTTAAAGGGGTTGCCCCAGAATCTGTGACCACAGGTCAGCTTTATCGGGGCATTATTCCATTTTTATGCATCCAAGCTTTTGTTCTATTGTTAGTAGCTATCTTCCCAAATCTCATTTTACTGATATAAGTTATGTTAAATATTTAAAAAATCTGCTCCTTTCACTATTAACTTTCGTCATATAGGTGCTATGACGGAAGAATATCAAAAACTATCAAAAAAGGATTACACAGCATTCTTACTCATCTATGCTTCTTACTCAGACTTTAAATTCTCAGATGAAGAACAAGAGAGGGTTAAATCTTATTTAGGGTCATCTGCATTTGATCAACTACATCAGCGCTATATCGAAATGAGTGATTCTGATAAAGTACAAACAATCGTCGAAGGAGGTTTCGATCACTTAAGCCCTGACTCAGGAATCAAAAACTATAAAGATCTCTTAGTGAATCAATTTTGGATCGACGGAACATATTGTCGATTTGAGCAAGAATTCATGGAGTATTTTGAAAACTTAGTCGAAGCCTTATCTTGATAAAGGCATTCTCTTAACTTAAGAACATCGACTAAATGATGTCTGAATAGTATACCTTTTCTGAGATATTACTCCATTCGCTAATCTGATTTCTGAATCCCATAAAGGACTCATATGTCCGTTTGGCAAACGGATCACTAAAAACTAATTCTTCTATGGATTCTTCCGTATACTGTTTTAGTTTTTCTAAAATATCGGTCGAAAACCGTCTGACCTCTGCGCCCTCTGCCTCTTTAATTTTTTGCAGGTATTCACTGTTTTTCGCTTCAAATTCTGAAAGCATCCAATGGTTAATTCGATAAGTAGCGGATTCTAAAATGGTTTGCAAATCGCTCGGAAGAGAATCATAGGCTTTTTGATTAATGATGAGTTCTAACTCTGTCCCCATCTCATGCCACCCCGGAGTATAATAATACTGGGCGATCTGATGAAATCCCATTTTAAAATCGTGGTAAGGTCCGATCCACTCCGCTGCATCAATGATACCTCTTTCTAACCCTGTATATATCTCTCCTCCGGCTAATAGCACTGGACTCCCACCAGCCTTAGCGAGCACTTGCCCACCTATTCCTGGAATCCTCATTTTCAGTCCTTTCAGATCTGATATTTCATTGACCTCTTTATTAAACCACCCACCCATCTGCACACCTGTATTACCTGCTGGCATCGGGACTAATCCATACTGTGCATACAGTTCTTGCCATAGTTCTAGTCCGCCACCATTGATCAGCCATGCATTCATCTGCTGGGCATTCATACCAAACGGAATAGATGCGAAAAACTGAGCTGCAGGAATCTTACCTGCCCAATAGTAGCTCGCCCCATGACCTAACTCAGCAGCTCCACTTCTGACAGTATCAAATACCTCTAATGAAGGGACCAATTCTCCTCCACCATAGACTTGTATGTCCAGTCTCCCTGATGACATTTTTTTGACAAGTTCAGCCAGCATCACACAGCCCTCTCCTAGTACCGGAAAGTTAGGAGGCCAAGTCGTCACCATTTTCCACTTGAAGGTTCGATTCATATTCAAGTTAGGCCCTTGGGTATCCTGAGCGAATCCCGGACGTAGTGCTTTAATAAAGAAAGGCATGGATAGGGTCCCTGCTGCCACACCTTTAAAAAAATCTTTTCTATTTAACTTGGCCATTAAAGCAATATAATGGCTTTGCGATAAAGTAGTCGTACATTATGATAAAAAAGAAATTCAATTATATCATTGGATAGCCAGAATGACCCTCCTATAATTCACAATCAAAACCAGAAGATCACAGTACTCTAAGCCATAGCCAGACAGGCATTCAATTCTTGAATATAGATATTGCTTACATTTTGGATAATGGCGCTCATAAGCTCGCCATTTTTGAATACTTCTTCATTACCCGGCAATAGTAATTGCTTGCGTTCCGCATAATTTTGTTCTGTAGTTTGGTCATCTCTGTAATTGAACAAGACTTCTACAATTCCCTTTTCAGATACAACAGACTGTATCTCAACATCTTGAAAACCATTAATCTTTTCTGCATTTAAAAAATGACTGACAACATTCTTACTATATTCTTCATTACAGAATATTGAGATTTCTTCAGATATGCTGTTCTTAATTTTGACATGAGAAAAGTCATCATTTTCTATTACGTGGTCTATTTCTTTCTTAAGTGCTATGTGCCTCGGCCGCTCGAATAAATCGATTGGATTAATCTTATTTATAGTCGAAGTGCTGACTAATTTATCATTAAGCACGTCAAGTTTGTCATACAGCCGATTAATAAATTCTGATAATGAGGGGTCATCATGAAGCTTTTCACTGGAGCTATATGGTAAATTTTTAAAATCGTTTTTGATATCTGTAATAGACTGCTTCACTGCAGACTTAAGCGTATTAGATACTTTTATTAAGTGATTTGCTTCCGTCTTATATAGGTCTAAGCCCAATGCTTGGTATTCCTTTTCTATTTTGACTTTATTATGAGTCGTTTGATTGATGATTCTATTTTGATAGAATGTCGTTCTATCTATGATCTTTATTTCAAACAAAGAATTTTCAAAACTTATTTCTGTATCGATAATGAAGTGTCTCTTATCTAAATTAAAGTCATACCCTTCTATAAGGAAAGGATCAGTATTTCTAAAGCTTTCTAAGTAAGAATATATAGGCAATGAATCCCCTATCGACTCTCCCATCTCGATCATAGGAAGGAAGTCCGAAGACTGCACTATACCATCTTGATTCACCACTATGCGGTATTCCTGATTCATACGTTAAGTATATTTGAATTCTGAAGAATGTCTGAGCTCAATTTCTCAAAGACTAATTCTACCTCCTCTCCAGTCTTTGCACTGGTCAAAAAGTCAAATTCTTGTCCTTCCTGTATATAATCCTTAAACTGAGGATCCTCCCTAAGGTCTGATTTGTTAGCTATGATGACGACACTTATTTGTGGATGACTTTTAGAAATATCGTCAGCTACTGTTTTGATATTATCATAAGTATCAGGTCGAGTAATATCAAATACGAGCATCACACCTGCCGCCCCTTTTATGTAATTCTTGTATTGATTTGACAAGTAGATTTCACCCGCTAAGTCCCATATTAAAAGTTTCACCTTAGCATGATTTAATTGGACATCTTTAGAGTCTACCCGTACGCCGATACTAGATAGGTAATTGTTAGAAAATTTCTGGTGAACAAATCTTTCTACTAATGAAGTCTTACCAACTCCAATGCTTCCGATTAATACGACTTTTGCTCTAATTTCTTGCATACTTTTTCAAAATGATTTTCCATTTGAATCGACAGATCAGTCACTTCGGTATCTGTGATGACTCCATTATTCAAATAAATGATATTTTTTTCAGAAAACGAATCTACTTCTGCTAAGACCGTTTCTTTAAACTTGACATGATTCACGCCTGTAAATATAATAGCATAGTAATATGAACCATAAGTCTGTAATAGAATTTTGTGGTCACTGTAATCTATAAGACCTAACTCATTACTTTCTTGGTCAAATACTGTCTCGACGAATGACTTTATAGCTGTAAACATTCCTGCCACCACATCCGGATCAGATATCTGCTCTTTAGAAAACTTACTTACTAATAGCCCAGACTCCTTGTTGATCAGGAGAATCTCTAATAATTTCGGAGATTCCAGATCGTGAATGCCCATTTCTTTATCTCGCTTAAACCAGTATCTCCATGAAGCTTTAGATAAGAATTTATCCTTACTCTGCTGTATAGACTCATTCAGCTTTTCGATTTCACTTTGGATGTATTTTCTAATCATCCGCCCCATTACAGGGCCTAAAATGTCTATAATCTGAGGGCGAGCACCTTCTATCTTTTGAGAAAACTTGATCGGATCATCTAACTGCCTTTTCAAATCTTCTATTTCATGCAATAGCTCTATCCTCAGATCATCGTTGATCTGATAAAATTCCTCTTTATCTTTAGATAAAAGTATCAATCTTAACTGATCGAAAGAGTCATTTTGAGCAGACATATTAGATATTTTCTGCTAATGAAAGCAAATACTTTTTTAAATCTTTTCTATTAGCTTTTTGCTCTTGCAATAAATCTATCTTTTTAGTCAATAGCTTTTCTAACTGCTTGATTCTTTGATCTAATTCTACCTTATCAGCTTTATAGCGCTCCTTAAAGGCCTTTATTTCTTTATGAAGCAGTTCACTTTTTTTATCAGATTCTGCCCTAAGAGTCATTTCCAATGATGAAAATCGCTCATCATACTCTTTCATATTTTGACCAAAAAGAATCTCCTTTACCGCGTCAATTTTTGATATCCCGTTGTTTTCAGACATAATTATCTAAATATTTTAAAATAAAAAAAGGCGTTAATAGGTGGAACTTGGAAGATATGATTGTAAGGTAGATAAAATCAACTTATCAATCAATAAATTCGGTATTTTAAAACTGCATCCTTAGACTCATAGACGGTAATTGAAGTAAATGTTGTCTTTGTATTACATTTACAAAAAATATGACAGGATATGGGAAGAGCATTTGAATACAGAAAAGCTACAAAATTCGCCAGATGGGACAAAATGGCGAAGGCATTCTCCAAAGCCGGTAGACAAATAACCATGGCTGTAAAATCTGGTGGACCTGATCCAGATACTAATATCTTACTGCGTAGAGCGATACAAAACGCCAAGTCAGTACAGATGCCAAAAGATAGGATAGCTACTGCCATTAAAAAAGCATCTGACAAGGATACTTCTAATTTTGATGAAGTCACGTATGAAGGTATGGCACCTCATGGCATCGCTGTCGTGGTGGAGACTGCCACTGATAACTCTACTCGAACCGTCGCAAATGTAAGATCGTATTTCAAAAAGAAAAATGGCAGTCTCGGCACTCAGGGTATGCATGATTTTCTATTTGATCGAAAGGGTGTCTTCTACGTACTGGAAGAAGATATTGCGGATGTGGAAGAAATAGAATTAGAGCTGATCGACTTTGGCCTTCAGGAAATTCAGAAAGACACAGTAGAAGAAAAAGAGATGTATAAAATCATGGTTGCCTTTGAAGACTTTGGTAACATGCAGGAAGCACTTGAGAAGCTGGAAATGAAGATTGAAAAAGCAGAACTGGAGAGAATCCCGACCATCACAAAAGAACTTTCTGATGCTGAGATGGACGAAGTATTGGATCTGATCGACCTGATCGAACAAGATGATGATATCACTAATGTATTTCACAATCTGTCATAAGTCCTATGTACTGGAACAGCCTATCAGAAGTCAGCACACAGTTAGAATCTAAAAATTATATCTCTACCGATGCCATAAATATGTCGGTATATCTATCAGCCAAACTGGGTAAGCCTTTATTAATCGAAGGACCTCCAGGTGTGGGTAAAACAGAAATAGCTAAAGTACTTGCCGAAATATATCATACTGACTTAATCAGACTTCAGTGTTATGAAGGCCTCAGTGTAGAACAAGCAATTTACGAGTGGGACTATCACAGACAGCTATTGGCTCTTAAATTAATCGAGGGGGATCAGTTCAGTGTACAGGAAAAAGAAGGGCTTATATTCGATGATAAGTATTTGCTGCGCAGGCCATTGCTCCAGTCCATCAGCATGGATAAATCGCCTGTACTTTTATTGGATGAGCTTGATCGGGCTGATGAAGAATTTGAAAGTTTTCTACTAGAACTCCTCTCTGACTGGCAGATCAGCATACCTGAGATAGGGAGTATACAGGCTGTGACTCAGCCGCATGTCATCATCACAAGCAATAGAACCAGAGAACTCTCAGAAGCGCTCAGACGCAGGTGCATGTATCTATGGCTGGACTACCCTACATTAGAAAAAGAACAAGAAATCGTCAGGCGAAAAGTACCAGGTATTAATGAAGTACTCAGCACTCAGATCTGTGCCTTCATGCAGGAAGTACGCCATATGAGACTCAATAAAGTGCCTAGTATAGCTGAGACTCTGGACTGGGCATTTGCACTATCAGGTATGCATATCGACTACTTAGAACGGTCTATGGTCGAAGATACTTTAGGCATCATCCTGAAAGACTGGAAAGACATCCGGACCGCACAAGATTCACTATCAGAATTATTTGATAAAGTAGGCGTCATCCAAAAGCTACCTTCTTGATTACTCGGTCGACTAATTTATCTGACCACATCATAGCCTTCTGTAGGTTCTTAAGAGAACATCACTTCGCTACTGGCACCATAGAAGAAACAGATATTCTGAGGTCAATCCTCGATGAGCAAATCTTACGTCATGATGAGTCTTTCGCCCTGTGCCTGAAGAGCCATTTATGTAAGTCTCGTAAGCAGTTCGTCGCATTCGATGATCTGTACCATTCATATTGGAGAGAGCTCGATAGAGCGACTGACTCTAAAATAAAAGAGTCAGAAGAAGAGAAGCAAGTCAATAGCCAGAAAAAACCACCACCCATACAAGAGATAAAAGACTGGCTCTATAACGGACAAAATGATGACACTCATGATATAGCAAAAGAGTCAGCGATCTCTGCCACTCATACCCAGAATGGCTTATACACAGATGAAAGAGAACTGAAAGATATCTTCTACCTAGTCAATCAGATCATACAGAAAATAGCAAATAGAAGATCCCGCAGGTATGAGCACTCACATAAACGTGGTCCCATAGACATCAGAAAATCAATCAGAAAAAATTTGCTCAGCCATGAAGAAATCATCAAGCTCAGCCATAAAGTCAAAAAGAAAAATATAAAAGTTGTCTTGCTCTGCGACGTCAGTAAATCTATGGACCTGTACAGTAGATTTTTCATACAGTTCATGTATGCCTTTAAGCGACTGATGAGTCATTCCGAATTATTCGTATTCAGCACAAAGCTGTATCACATCACAGAAGAAATAGACTCTAACTCCCTGAGCTCTTCCTTAGATATGATCATTCAGAAGGTACATGACTGGGGAAGCGGCACCAGGATCGGAGAGTCATTAGAAAGCTTTGTCAATGACTATGGCCATAGATGTCTTAATTCTAAAACAGTCGTCTTTATCCTCAGTGATGGATGGGACACAGGAGATTCAGAACTTATCTCACGTCATATGTCGATCATTCACAGGAAAGCCATGAAGGTCATCTGGCTCAATCCGCTGATGCAAAATGCTGAGTGGAAGCCCGAAGTATTAGGTATGAACAGTGCATTACCTTATATTGATTTACTCTTACCTCTCTATAATTTAGATAGTATTAAGAAACTTGTCAAGGCAAATTTGTAAAGTCAAAATCATTTTTATTTAAAATTTTGAACCTCTATAAGATACATCAGTCATTATGATAGTTGATATCGAATCTATCTATAGAGTGGAGCTTTAAATTGGTACCAGATAAGTCAATATTCTTATGTCTTTCGGGAAAACAATTCTGACATGCCTTCGCCAGACGGGCTTTCATTTCCCAGTCGCTGAAAAAGAAACAAAAGCTCGTCTGAACCTATCGCTCTGCAAGTTCTGACAATCAGCCGCCGCCATATCTGATGTGTACTATATTTTCTGAAACACCTACAAAAATGTAAATAAGATCTTACTCAAGCGTACTCAGTTCCACTTGATTTCTATAGCGGCCTTTCGGAATAGCCATCAGTTCCTCATGACTCCCTTTCTCGATGATTTCTCCATTACCTAAGACATATATGGTATCCACTTCTCTTATCGTGCTCAGCCGATGAGCGATAATGATAGAAGTTCTCCCTTTCATCAGGGTATACAGAGCATCCTGAACGACTCTTTCAGATTCTGAATCTAAAGCCGAAGTCGCCTCATCTAATAGTAGAACTGCTGGATCTCTAAGGATGGCTCTGGCAATAGAAATCCGCTGTCTCTGCCCTCCTGATAGCTTCACTCCCCTCTCCCCTACGATAGTCTCCAGTCCTTCAGGGAATGAGGATATGAACTCCCATGAATTCGACTGCTCAGCAGCTGTGATGACATCAGCTTCCTTAGCTTCTAAATTACCATACATGATATTTTCTCTGATGGTACCTCCGAATAAAATAGCATCCTGAGGGACGATAGAAAAATTCCTCCTGTATGCTTGCAGGTCAAAATCTTGGATTGGCTTCCCATCAATCAAAATTTCACCTGAATCTAAGTTGTAGAATCTCTGTAGCAATGACATGACTGTAGACTTGCCAGAGCCACTCACACCGACAAGAGCTACACTCTTCTCAGGCTCTATACTAAGGTCTAAGCCTTTTAGGACTTCTATATCTTTACGAGTCGGATATGAGAATGTTGCATTTTTAAATTCTATTTTACCACGTATCGGGGTCCTGATTCCGTTATCTTGATTCGGTAGCTCTCCGACTGACCCTATAATATCTCTCACTCGCTCAGTCGCCCCTAAAGCACCCAAAAGTTCGGTATAGAAATTACCTAAGCCTGCAATGGCTGCACCTATGGCTCCAGTCACCCCGACAAAACTCAGCAGTTCTCCTGAGGTCAGTTCTTGTGTCTGAATCATCTTTGCGCCAGACCAGATCACAAAAAATATGGCTCCAGAAAATACGGTCACTATGAAGGCAGCAAAGACACCTCTTGACTTAGCATAATCCAAAGAGATATCTACGACTTTAAGAATAGAATCATAGTATCGCTTAGATTCAAAAGCCTCATTAGTAAAAGATTTGACTGATTGAATGTTTGTCACAGTCTCGTTCATGATGACATTAGTCTCCGCAAGAGCTTTCTGTCTTTTCTTAGATAATGATCTGATAAACTTCCCAAAGAAAATCGCTCCAATCACCACCACTGGAAACGTAGCCAGCATGATCAACGAAAGCTTAGGCGTCAAGTAAGCTAAAAAGGCGACACCTCCGACAAGCATGATGATCTGTCGTAAGAACTCTGCTAACACAATAGAAAAAACACTATACATCTTCTCTACATCAGAAGTGACTCGACTGATCAGCTCTCCAACTCGAGTTTTTTCAAAAAACTCTATTGGCAGTGTGATCATCTTGCCATAGAGATCATTCCTGATGGCAGCGATCCCTTTCTCACTAACGATAGCAAAAAAGTAAATTCTAAAAAATGAAATAACGCCTTGAGCTACGAAGATGATGACTAAGGCAACCCCTATTTGATTCAAAGAGATGGGAACAGAAGATTCATTAGAAGCAATATCAACCATAACACCTGCAAGATGAAAGATGGCTATAAAAGCTAAACTAGAAATAGAAAGTAAAACGAGCCCAGCAATAAAGTACCATTTATAGGGTGCGATATAATTGAATATTTTAAGCCCTTCGCTGAAGAGTTCCTTAGTGAGTTTGACCTTTGGAAGGTCATCATTTAAATTATTGGAACCCCGAGATCTTCTTGACATATGCAGAAAACAAATATATAAGTTGAAAGTTCTACCGTAAAAAGTGACAATATTAGAACTTATTCATCTAAATTACGTGGGAGTTCTGTAAAATAACTCTTTAGATGACGGACACATAGTCTGCAACCGTTGTCAAAAGTCTATCTTGATTGTTAGATTTATTGAGTAAACCCCTCAATTTTACCCCTTAAAATTCGCTCATATTGCCATACGGCTTAATATGATACGTTTAAATGAGAAATATTCAGTTGATTATTCTCTTTTTCCGTAACAAATAGATAATTTTTCATTCTATTAATGTCTTTATAAAACCAACGATTATCATGAAAACAAGAAAATTTAAGCGAGGAGAAAAGTTTTTTTTCCAAATCATTGATGATAAGGATCAGGTCGTGATGGAAAGTAAGGCCCATAATTCGCAGAGCGACAGAAATGACGAGCTCGAAGAGGCTATGAAACCTTACGCATCCGATGGCAAAAATGATGACTACAAACCTCTATCCTTTTATGAAAATAACGGTGGTGGTGTAGCAAATGGATTTGACTCTTTTTCTGCTGAAGGCGAGCACTTTTTTTCTTATAATGTAGATGGGAGCGTCTATCTTATATCTGAAGGGTACTCCTCACCTGCATCCAGAGACAATGGTGTAAGCAGTGTGACAAAAAACATGTCTAATCGTGATCGTTTTAAAGTCAATAAATTACCCAGCGGAAAGTACTATTTAAACTTGAGAGCTGGTAATAATCAAGAAATAGCAACAAGTAGATGGTTTAACTCTGAAGGAGATGCTAATACTGCTATCGGAAGACTAAGCGGTACTGGCGGCGGAGGTACAGGCGCTGGAGATGGAGGACTAATAGCAGCTAATCGTGTGGCTAATATCGGAGTCGTAGTGCCTCCACCTGCAGCAACAGACGATGATGCGCCAAAAAAGAAAAGGAAAAAAAGAACAACACCTAAGAAACCTAAAGCAGAGAAAGTATATCTCTCTGATGGCAACTACATGTTCAATGAGATAACCTATCAGATCTTCAGAAGTGGAAATGATAAACATTACTTCACATTTAAGAATCCAGAAGGAAAGACTCTTATGATGAATAGTGATGTCAGAGGGTTTGATACGGAAGCAGATGCGGAAGCTGCTGTGAAGCGCGCGATAGAACACGCCCCATATGAGAAAAATTATCAGGGTAAAGCTACCAAGAATGGTAAATTTTACTTCTACTTAAAAGACGAAAACGATAAAAATGTAGCCAAGAGTTTCTTCTATGGCAGCGAAGATGATATGCAAGTGGCTGTAGGATTGTTCTTAGGTACTGAAGCTCAACGTACAGCTGCGGCTGCTGGTCTGGGAGCTGCTGCTGTAGGATTAGGAGCTGTCGCTACAGGTGGTGGAGATGATGGTGCGGCAAAAGCTGCAGAAGAAGCAAGACTAAGAGCAGAGGCAGACGCAAAGGCGAAAGCTGCAGCGGAAGCTAAAGCAAAAGCGGATGAAGAATCAAGACTCAGAGCTGCAGAAGCTGAAGCCAAGAGAAAAGCAGAAGAAGAGGCAAGAGCTAAAGCCGAGGAAGAAGCTAAAGCGAAAGCAGAGGAAGAAGCAAGACTCAGAGCGGAAGCTGAAGCTAAACGTAAAGCGGATGAAGAAGCGAGACTAAGAGCTGAATCTGAAGCAAAAATAAAAGCAGAGGAAGAAGCAAGACTACGAGCTGAAGCTGAAGCTAAAAGAAAAGCAGAGGAAGAAGCAAGACTACGAGCTGAAGCTGAAGCTAAAAGAAAAGCAGAGGAAGAAGCAAAACTACGAGCGGAAGCTGAAGCTAAAAGAAAAGCAGAGGAAGAAGCGAGACTACGAGCTGAAGCAGAAGCTGAAGCTAAACGTAAAGCCGAAGAAGAAGCCAAAGCAGCTGAAGAAGTAAGGGCGAAAGCAGCAAAAGCAGCGGCAGCAGCTGCGGCAGCGGCTGCGGCGGCAACTGCGCTCGCTGCTAAAAAAGCAGAAGACGCAAGAGCTGAGGAAGAAGCAAGACTGAAAGCAGAAGCAGAAGCAAAAAGAAAAGCTGACGAAGAAGCTAAACGTAAAGCTGAAGAAGAAGCCAAAGCGAAGGCTGAGGCGGAAGCAAAAAGAAAAGCAGATGAAGAGGCGAAAGCCAAGGCAGAAGCAGAAGCTAAGCGAAAAGCTGAAGAGGAAGCAAGAATAAGAGCTGAGGCAGATGCCAAGCGAAAAGCAGAACAAGAGGCGAAAGCAAAAGCAGAAGCAGAAGCTAAGCGAAAAGCTGATGATGAAGCTAAAGCCAAAGCAGCAGCAGATGCAAAGAGAAAAGCAGAAGATGAGGCAGCGTCTGCAAAGAAAAAAGCAGCAGCCATCGCGACAGCAGCAGCTGTTGGTGCAGGTGCTGTAGGCATGTCTGCTAAATCTAAAGTTAAAGGTGAAGATGACGACTACTTAGTCTGTAGTAAGTATACAGATAGAATGAACGATTCTAAATCTTCTAAGCATCCAGGCTTCATCACCTTCAAAGCTGATAATGGTGAGCACTATTTTGCACTGATTAAGAATGGTAAAGTATTCTTGAGAAGCGAAGGCTATACGACAGCTGAATATAGAGATAATGGCATCCTGTCAGTGATTAAAAATAAAGATATCCGTAATCGATTTGAGATAGAGAAAAAGCGTGGAATGGAGTATGTCTTACTGAAATCTTCTGGTGGTCATGAGATCGCACGTTCTTGCCCGATGAAAGATGGGGCTTCTTCTTGGTTACCAGCAGCGGCAGTCGCAGCTACAGCTTCAGCAGCAGCTGTCAAAACCACAAGCGCTGTGAAGAAGACGAATGTGACTCCGAAGAAAACAGAACGAAAAGTAGTCGAGACGAAAAGGCGTGAGCCAGTTGCAGCAGCAGCTTCTACGGGAGGTGGTGATGATAATGGTGGATGCATTAGATACTGGCCGTGGTTATTGGGATTATTATTACTCTTAGCACTTCTATGGTACTTAGGATGTTTCGGGTGCACAGCAGACACTGCAGTCGTAGCTCCAATAGAAGAGGTGATCGAGACGCCAGCAGAAGTCGTCGAGAGCGTGGTGGAAGAAGTGAAGGAAATTGTTCCTGAGCCTACACCAGAGCCAGCTTATACTCCTCCTGCAAGGAAGGGTAACAAAACCTTAGGATTCTAGTTGAATCAGATTGTAATATAACAGCAAAGGGGATCGAGATCAGAAGTGAATCTCAATCCCTTTTTTTATTGTTGTTTTTAAAGTTTACTAAACCGTATGGCTGTAGTAAGTATTTTAATCTAACCACTATTTTATTTTTGAATAAACTCCAGCACTGCTCAACAAATCTCTATAAGAAGCCTCATAAGCAGCCCAGATATTCTTTTCATTAAAGCTTTCGACTTCATGTTGACCAAATGCACTTTTTATACTCACCAAATTAGGGGTATTCAGAAGTAAAGCATAAACACATTTTCTATAGATGCAAAGCTTACTTGCACTCGCCGTGCGGGCC
>ENA-ORXT01001446-ORXT01001446.1-marine-metagenome-genome-assembly--contig:-NODE-1446-length-31894-cov-13.061791_pt1 | contig 31894 bp, 30 predicted proteins | sample MGYA00237868_ERZ511482 | MGnify/ENA metagenome assembly ERZ511482 | reverse complement strand
GGGGGGTGGCGGGTGCCATGAGACCTTTCCCGTGTGTGTCTGCGGGTGTCTTGACACGGCCTGCTGGGGGGAGCATTGGGCTCTTTTGATGGTCGGATCCGCCTGTTGTCGGGTGCACGGGCGGCCGTTCTGACCTTGCGTGCGTGTGTGGCGCGGGTGCGCTACGACGGTTTTGCGGTTGGCCTTCCCGGGCGTCTCTTTTTGTCCTTGCAGTATGCGCTGCTGACGCTGAGTACGTTGGTGTTGTCGTTTGCGGGAGGGACGGGAGCGAGGAGGGGAAGCGGAAGAGGGCCACGTAGCAGAGGTCGACACTCGGCCGTGTCACGCGCATGGCGTGGCCACGCGCGAGCGCTGTCAACCGCTCTCATGTGCTGCGACTGACATGACATCCAGCGCGCTCTCTGCCGCACGCGTTTATGTGTTTGATGCCGACTTGCTGGTGCACCCGCCTCTCTCCGTTCCCGCCCGCCCCTCCCCCCCTCCAGTCGTCATGGGGGAGGCCCTCTTGGCCATCCTCTTTGAGGCGGGCACCGTCCTGACGCTGCCGCTGGAAACAATCTCCATCGGCCGCCTGTACGCGTCGACGCTGTTTGGCGTGGCCCTCTCCTACGCCTTTAAGATCCTGTACCAAGACGTGGACAACCGCGTCTTTAAGCGGGGCCTCCACGCCATCCGGTGGCACCGCCACGCGGGCGTCTTGTGGTCGTTTTGCCACCTCTTTTTCCACGCCGCCCTCATCCTGTCGGCCACCGGCCTCGGCCTCATCCTCCGCGCGGCGACCATCATCGTGCCGCCCGTGACCGTCGCGGATGCGGTCGTGCGGGCGGGTGGCGGGGGCTCGGTCGCCGCCGGCGCCGCCGGCGCCGCCGACGGCGTGGCGGCTGCGACGGAGCTCCGTGGCGCGACCGTCTCGTCGACCATCCGCTGGGTGTTTACGTCGGGCTCCTTTGGCGCGCTGCTCGTGCTCGTCGTCCTTGCGGCGACGCACAAGTCGGGCCCCCGCGCGGCGACGCGGCGGTGGCGCCTGCCCGTCCGCGCCGCCGTTTCGGTCGCGGGCCTCGTCGGCCTGCCGCTGGCGGGGGAGCGCCTCGACCCGCTGGCGCTCCTCGGCATTGTCGCGGGGCTCATCTCGGCCATGGCCGTCGTCGAGTTTATCCTCGTGGAGATGGACCGCATCGGCTGGTTCCGCTCTGAGTTGTCCGCGTCGACAGACGCGGGGGGCTCCTCCGTTGGTGGCGCCGCCGAGCGGGCGCCGTTGGACGCGGTGCCGTCGGGCGACACCGATTCAGATGATCCGTCCGAGAAGAGTCCCAGGCCGTCACCGATGTTCAGTGACGGCCCACTTTGCGGGGAATATCGGGTGGAGTCGGCCACACCGAGCGGCAGATCGGCACGGAGGTCGAGACACTCGACGTGACCGCCGTGCACGAAACGGATGGGCTCATGGCCGGCGTTCACGATCGAGAGGCTCCCGTCCCGGTCGAGACAACAGGCCGCTCCCGTGACGAATCGGTCGCCTCCATGCAGTTCGAAGAGTTGATCGTTCGCGGCATTCATCTGTTCGGCGAGCGAGCCACCCTGTCGTCGAGAGTTTCTGATCGCTGAAAGCGCAAGCACGCTCGACAGCGTCGCTTCCACGCCGCTTCCCATGCCGTCGAAGGAGTAGACCCAGACGCGGTCGTCACTCATGGCGTACTCGAAGACGTCACCGGCGACCTCGTAGGCGGGTTCGAGCACGCTGGCGATATCGTACCCCCCGAGCGCGTCGGCTTGCGGCGGCAGCAGGTCCCATTGCAATTCTGCGGCCACCGACATGTCGGAACGTCGTCGCCGCCGTTCGACATCTTCGAACCTGTGGCGATGTCCTCGGAGGACCGCTCCGAGAAGGGTCGTGGATCCGTCGTGGACCGATGCATCGCCATCGACGCGAACGACGTGAACCGTCTGGAGTCGCTCCGGTAGCGGGATCCAGGTGTATTGGCCGGACGAGAACTGCTCGGCTTGCAGCATGGCGACCCGGAAGTCGCCAGTGAGGGACACGGCTTCGGGAGGGGCATTGGGTTGATCCACCGAGACGGCCTCCGCAAACGCGTGATCGATTGCGAACAGGCGGGCATCAGATCCGAAAAGTGCAACGACCCCGGCGAGCACACCGTCGAGGTCGATCGATCGTTCGATCGCTCGCAGGTCCGCCATGGTGATAGACGGTACCTCTCTGCTTGGTTGGCCGGGCACCACCAGATGTACCCGCACCGAACCGGATCCATTCATCGGCGGTCTCACACGCGCAACGGGCCGGGGCGGACCTCGTGTCCATCCCCGGCCCGTCGACGACGACAGCGTTGCTGTCGGTGTGTCAGTCCTTGACCGATTTGGCCGTGTCCTTGACCTCGTCAGCTGCGGACTTCGCGTCGCCCTTCACGCTGTCAGCTGATGCGACCGCCGACTCCTTGACCGACGTTGCTGCTTCGGTCACCGCCGGTTGGATGTTTTCTGCGGCCGACTGCCCGGAACGGGCGATCTCGGTGGCGGCGGAGTCGATTCGATCCTGGGTCTTGTCAGCGATTTGCTGCTCCTCGCGCGTCGACGGGATCAGCGTCGCGGCGAGCAACCCGACACCCAGGCCGATGAGACCGGCAGCGAGTGGGTTGCCTTCGGTGAATTCGCCGACCGAGTCCGGCGTGGTTTCCTTCACGTTCTCCAGTGCTCCAGAGGCTTTTTCGCTGAGCGAGGGGCTCTCAGAACTCGACGAGTCGGACGAGTCGGACAGTGCTTCGGTGAACCGAGTCTGGCTCGGTTCGGGACTGCCGAAGACGCGATTACGGGCGTTGCCGACCGACTGGCCGAACTTCGCCTTCTGGCGCTCCGCGATGCGCCCGGGGGCCACCCGGTCGGTGACGAGTTCGACGTCGCGGGCGATGGCGTCACGGCGATCGGCGGCTTCGTTGCGGAGTTGTTGGATTTCTTGTTCTGACATGGGTTCTCTCCTTCGAGGGTGTTCGTTCGAAACGGGGTGCGAAATGGGGGTGAGGCAGCGGTACGGGATGGTTGCTGGATGCGGTGTGTGATCGGGAGCGTCAGGGCAGTTCGCTCGCGAGAGCTTTGTCAGCCTTGATCTCTGCAACGGTCTTTTCGGGAACGGCGTTCACGTCGGCGAACTTCTTTTTGCCGACCATTGCCAGCACGAGGGCTGCCGTGGTCCACAACAGGCCGACGATGAGGAAACCAAGCCACTCGTTGAGCGGAACGGCGATGCCCCAGGCCAACGCAGCGGAGAGCATGAACACCGCAACCAGGGCAGCGAAGGCTCCGGAGCTGAGAAGACCGGCGCCTTTGGCAGCTTTGGTGACCTCTTGTTTGATCTCGAGCTTGGCGATCTCGACCTGCGTGGTGAGCAGACCTGACAGATCGTCGCCGAGCTTGCCGACCACATCGCCGAGCGAGAGGTCGGGCCGTTCGGGCTGAGTGGGATCGTGGCTGGTGCCTGTCGAAGACGCGCTCATGCTGTTCCCAGCGGCTCTGCGAGCGATGCGGTCTCCTGCTCTTGCTGCTCGTTGCCGGGCTTCATCGCTTCGGTATCGATCTCACTCTTCGCTTTCTGGGCGGCCTGCTGTAGATCGGCGTGCTTGGCGAGTCGTCCGATGGCGAAGCCGGCCGCCACGGATCCGAGCAGGAAGGCTCCAGGGCGATTACGTGCGAAGCGCTTCGCGTCGTCGATCATCCCGTCGAAACCACCGTCGTCGAGCCGCTCGGCACGCTGACCCAGAGAGTCTGCGGCCGACCGGGCGAGTGACGCGACCTGAGCTTCAGGCTCGTTCGAGCCGTCAGCCATGTCGCCGAGTTGGCGGCTGATGTCGCTGATCGTCGCCGAGAGCGTCTTGGTCTGCTCAGCAGCGCGCTCTTTCAACTCGTTGCGTGTCGTGCCGAGCACGTCGGCAGCCTGGTCGCGGGCGTCGTTGGCCACTGAGCGGGCTTCGGACTTCGCCGAGGCAGCAACGGTGTTTGCCTTGTCGCCCGCTTCGCCGGCGACTGTGGTGGCGGCTTGCTTCGCCTGGTTTTTGGCAGATTGGTTCTTGGCAGATTCGGTCGACATTGATGTGTCGGTCATGTGCAGGGTCTCCTTCGTGAGTTTGGGGCGGAACCTCCGGGGTTCGCCGCACGACTGGTACCCAATGACCCGCAGCCGATTCGTCCGCTTCTCAGAAACTTGAAAGTAGCGCTGCGTCGCCCTTGTACGAATCGGCCCCGACCAATCGGGTACAGGCCATCGATGTTGGAACTTCCTCCGATCGATGCTGCGGACGTCCCACGATGGGTCGAGGCGAACCTGACGGGTCTGTACAGCGGAGCGGCACGGCGGAGTGCAGCGTTCGTCGGCGGCCAGTCCGAGGCGAACCGGGCGATCGATGGCCTCAACATCGCCGGGTACGCGAAGCGTCGGAGTTCGGTGCATCCACCTGCAAGCCGTGGCGCTTCGAATTTGTCTCCCTACATCCGCCACGGTCTCCTCGACCTGCCAACAGTCCACGAGCACCCTGCGGTGGCCGAAGCGAACTCGTACGACAGATTCCGCTACCGGGGAGAGCTGCTCTGGCAGGACTACAGCCGCCAGTGGTATGCAGCGTTCGGAACACAGACCCGCGTCGGGACGGTGTACGACCCAGCACCAGGCAAGTCAGCCGCTCGGTGGGATCGCGAACCGTGGCCTCGCGACATGAAGTGCGTTGATGCGACGCTCACGGAACTGCACGACGACGGTTGGATTGTCAACCAGGCCCGCATGTGGCTGGCGTCGCAGTGGTCGGTCCGTGCTGGCGCCGACTGGCGCTCCGGTGACGACGAGATGTTCCGGCATCTCCTCGACGGATCGCGCGCCGCAAATCGTCAGGGTTGGCAGTGGGTCGTCGGAGGAACCAGAAATCGAAGCTACGGCTTCGCACGGCGACAGGTGATGAAGCGGGCGGCTCAGTTCTGCGACGACTGTGCGCTCAGCGAGTCCTGCCCCATCGGCGGGTATCCCGGATCCGTCGCCGGCGACATGATCGACCCCGCCCCCACGATGTCCGTCGCTCACCTCACCCCGCCCGATCCTGCGACCGCCGAACCAAGACTGTTCGACGCTGTCCCGACGTCGACATCGGGCACGAGTTCAGAAGCAAGACCCGACGCCGTCTGGATCACCGCCGAATCACTCGGCGACGGTGACCCCGCGCTCGTTGCTCACCCGGAACTTCCCGTCCACTTCGTCTTCGACGAGCCGCTGTTGGACACGCTGCAACTCGACGGCAAGCGCCTGGTGTTCCTCGCGGATTGCCTGAGCGACTTGGCCCAGCGACGTGACCTCACGGTGTGGCGCGGACGGCCCGTCGAGCTGTTCGAGCCCACGGGGGAGGCCGGCGCCGACCGACGATTCGCCGTGACTCGCGCTCCCGTGCCGGGCTTCGATCGGATCACCACTGGGCAGCAGGATCGCCTGGAGTTGTCGCCGTGGCCGTGGCTCCGTCCACCGACACCGAAGCTTCTCGACCGTCTCGGTGCCAAACGCTTCCCGAGTTTCAAGGACTGGTGCCGTCTCACCAAGCCCGACGCCGTCGACCGCCCGATCGCTGTGCAATGACGTCGGTGCACGGGTCGTGGAGATGAGTTGGGCTGGAACGGCGATAGGAGTGACGACATGACGTTCTGCATCGGTGTCCGAGTCGAAGCGGGTCTGGTCGTGTTGTCCGACACGCGTGTCGTGACGGGCTCGGTCAGGTCGAGGAAGTCGAAGCTCTCCACGCTCACCGACGGTCGCAGCGAGGCCGTGGTGATGACCTCGGGTCTGCGATCCGTGCGCGACAAGGTCGTGGCACGAGTCGAAGACAAGTTGGCGACCGACGTGGAATTCGATCGCTTCCACGAGTTGGCCAGTGTCTATGGCGAGACGTTGCGCGAGGTGCGAGTGGAAGACGAAGAGGCGCTCGAACAGGGCGGCTTGAAGTTCAACTCCAACGCCATCCTCGCCGGGCGCTTCGTCGGCGACAAGTACCCCGTGCTGATGCACGTCTACCCCGAGGGGAACTGGGTGGAGGCCACCGACGACGCGCCCTATTTCATCATCGGGCGATCCTCGTACGGCAAACCGATCCTCGATCGGCTCCTCACGGTGAAGTCGACGCTGGACCAGGCGATCTCGCTCGCCTACCTGGCGTTCGACGCCACTCGGGCAAGCGCGACCGACGTCGACTTCCCCATCGACATCGGCGTCCAACCACGTGGTCAGCGCGACTTCACCATGCGCCGTTTCACCGAAGAAGATCTCGCCGAGGTACACCGCGCCTGGCACGACTTGCTGAGTAGTGCGCTCGACGATCTCCCCACCCCGTGGCACGAACTGGTCCAGATGGAAGATCGCACATGAACCAGCTCTCGATCGAGTCGCACTTGAAGTACACCGTGTTTGCGCCGACATCGTTCGCGTTCTCCATCGCCGCGGCTCGCACGGCGTATCAGTCGGTGACCAGCGAACGCATCGACGTCGTCGGCGGCGGCATCGGTGGTGGCAGCGGCCCCGATGAAGAAGTCGCCTGGAAGATGGAGCCGTACGGTTTCGGAACCCACCAACTGCTCAGACTCACCGTGGAACCATGCGAACTCGACATCGTCTACACCGCATCGGTCACGGTGTCCCCCCAGACCGACCAACCCTCGGAACTCGAGCAGGTGCCGTTCGACGAGGTGCCTGCTGCGATCCTTCCCTACCTCAACCCCAGCCGCTACTGCGAGTCCGATCGCTTGGGCGGTTTCGCGCTTCGTGTGTTCGGCGATTCCACTCCCGGGTACGCCCGCGTTCGACAGATCAGTGAGTGGGTCACCGAGAACATCGCCTACGAGTCGGGCTCGACCGACGGATCGAGCAGCGCAACCGACGTCCTGCTGCAACGCGCTGGCGTCTGCCGCGATTTCGCACACGTCGCCATCGCTCTGTGCCGGGCAATCGGCATTCCAGCCCGGTACGTGTCGGGGTACGGCGTCAACGTCGACCCGCAGGACTTCCACGGATTCTTCGAGGCGTACATCGGCACCGATTGGTACCTCTTCGACCCGACCGGCATGGCAGCGGCGAACGCGCTGGTCCGCATCGGTTACGGGCGCGATGCAGCCGACGCCCCGTTCGCCACCCTCGTCGGACGCGCACAACTGGGAAGCAAGACGGTCGACGTCTCGATCGACGGCGAACCCGATCGTGAACCCGCAGCGGCTTCGACCGCCTGACACTCACCCACACCACCCCACACCACCCCACACCACACCACCCCGCAGGCGACGGGAATGCGAACCGATTCGAGCGGGTACACGTCATTCGTGCCGCACCGATCACCCGACGCTCCCGCTGGTCGCACCATCGGCTACTACGTGCACCATCACGGGACGGGCCACCGGTCACGATTCGCCAAGATCCTGGTTCATGCTGATTCGCATCTCGTTCCGCTGTCCGAGTTGGAGGTTCCAGGTGGCGTGCGTCTCGTCTCCGATGTGCCGTCGGGCCCGGTCGACCCGACTGCCGCCGGCTCGTTGCACTGGGCGCCGGTCGGCAGCGCGGCGTCGGCTCGGCGCACGAAACAGATCGTCGATTGGATCGTTGCCGCCCGTCCCATTGGCGCCGTGGTCGACGTGTCTGTCGAAGCCGCGCTGCAGTTCCGTCTGGCGGGTGTTCCGACCGTGGTCGTGCGGCAGCACGGTGAGCGCACCGACAGCGCCCACGTCCTCGCCTACCGCAGTGCGGCGAGGCTGCTCGCCCCGTACCCCATCGAACTCGAGCACCCCGACACTCCGCAATGGATCCTCGACAAGACAACCCACTGCGGGTTCATCATGGAGTCGGGCACCCAGCCACGCCCGGTCGACCACCGGATCGACCTCGGCAAGCCGCAACGCGACGACGTCGTGGTGCTCTGGGGTTCGGGAGGTGGTCAGCTGTCGAACGCCGATCTGGAGTGCCTTGCCCAGGTCGTACGACCGGGCAGGCTGTGGCTCGCCGGACACATCACCGGTGCTCCAACGACGGAACACGACAACGTCGTCCGGCTGGGATTCGTCGACGACGTCCAGTCGTTGCTGACCGCTCGACCCACGGTCGTCGCCAGCGCCGGCAACAACACGGTCGCCGATGTCGCCCTGAGCGGTTCGCCGCTCGTCGTCGTCCCACTGGACCGCCCCTTCGACGAGCAGCTCCGACACGCGCAGAGTCTGGACAGCGCCGGTGTGGCCGCCATCGCCGACGCATCGGCCGGAAGCATCGACTGGTCCGGTGCCATCGCCACCGCACGCCAACGAGCACCGGCACTCGCTCGTCTTGCACGCTCTGACGGAGCTTGCCGAGCAGCAGAGTTGATCGACGCCGCCTTCGATGCCGCCACTTCCTGATGAGTGACTGACGGATGCCTGATGAGTGCATGACGCGGGCTCGGAATGGGTACGTCGATCGAGTGAGCCGACGTGAACGACTGAAGCAATGAACGTGGGACGACCGGCGCCATGACTGTGGATGTCCACATCGTGTGGTTCAAGCGTGACTTGCGCATTGTCGACCACGAGCCGATCGTCCGAGCCGCCGAACGAGGCCCCGTCGTTCCGCTCTACGTGTACGAGCCGGAACTGCTCGCCCAACCCACCGCAGACGCTCGTCACGTCGAGTTCACCAACCAATGCCTGACCGAACTCGACGCCGCGCTCCGTCGTGCCGGCACACCGCTCGTCGTGCGGACCGGCCGTGTGCCCGACGTGTTCGACGAACTCGCCCGAGAGTTGGGTGACGATCACTCGATCGCTTCGATCAGCGCCCATCAAGAGACCACCGACCTCGCCGGCTACCGACGTGACGACGACGTCCGCGCCTGGGCCCGGCAGCGCGACATCGATTTTGTCGAGTACGTCGACCGCGGTGTGATCCGCCGCCTGAAGACCCGGGACGGGTGGGCGAAGCGATGGAAGGAGACGATGTCGCAGCCGCTCCTGGACGAGCCCGCTGCTCTCACCGGGACACAGCTGCGCCCCGGCGAGCTGTCGCAGCCCGCGCAGCTCGGCATGTCGCCCTCGGTCTGTGTCGAGATGCAATGCGGTGGCCGAGCCGCCGGATTGGACACGCTCGACAGCTTCCTCACCGAGCGAGGCAAGCCCTACACCACAGCGATGTCGAGCCCGGTCACGGCGTTCGAGCACTCGTCGCGCGTCTCACCCCACCTCGCTTTCGGCACCGTGTCTGGCCGTGAGGTGTATCAGGCGACGATGCAACGGATCGCCGAGGTGCGCGACGATCCGCAGCGCGGTACCTGGTTGCAGTCGTTGCGATCGTTCGAGAAGCGCCTGCACTGGCGTGACCACTTCACGCAGAAGCTCGAAGACCAACCGACGCTCGAAGTCGAAGCGATGCACCCGATGCTCGACGGCTTGCGCCCCGACTTCGACGCAGTGAAGTTCGAACGCTTCTGCGAGGGTCGCACCGGATACCCGATGGTCGACGCCTGCATGCGCGCGACCACCGCCACCGGCTGGCTCAATTTCCGGATGCGCGCCATGGTCGTCTCGTTCGCGACCTATCACCTCTGGCTTGACTGGCGGCCCGTCGCAGCACACCTCGCACGCATGTGGACTGACTACGAACCCGGCATCCACTATCCGCAGCACCAGATGCAGTCGGGATCGTCGGGCATCAACACGTTGCGGATCTACTCCCCCACCAAGCAGGTGACCGACCACGACCCGACGGGAGTGTTCATCAAGCAGTGGGTACCTGAACTCCGCGACGTGCCCGACCGGCATCTCGCCGAGCCACACCTGGCCGAACCCGATCTGTTCTCCGACGGTGCGACGTCGTCGTATCCTCCCCCGATCGTCGACCACACACTTGCGACACGAGCAGCGCGTGACCTGATCAGCGAGATCAGAAAGCTCCCTGAAGCGGTGGCGATCGCCGATGAGATCGTCCAACGACACGGCTCGCGCAAGCCTGCGCCGCGGCGACCGAAGGCGAAGAAATGAACGACGAGGGCCAGTGATGACGAGCCATTCCAACGACCCTGTCGCGACCAGGTGGGCGCGACGCCAATCGTCGGCCATTTCAGTGCGCCCTCCACCGGGTCACTACGTCTTCGTCGCGCCGCATCCTGACGACGAGACCCTCGCCGTCGGTGGTCTCCTGTCGAAGATGAAGCAGCAGGGCGCCGAGGTCGAAGTCGTCGCGGTCACGAACGGCGGCAGCGCATATCCGAACACGCATCCGTATCACGCACTCGCCGAACTCCGTCACCTCGAACAGTTGGCGGCACTCGAACAGCTCGGTGTCGAGCCGCATCGCCTGACCGTTCTCGATCTCGTCGACGGAGGCGTGCGAGAGAACGAAGCAGCTGTCGCCGATGCCATCGCAAAGCTGTGCGACGAGTCGACCACCATCGTGGCGCCGTGGACCGGCGATGTCCACCCCGACCATGAAGCGGTGGGCCGGGCCGCTCGCACCGCGGCGCGTCGCTGTTCGAGCACGTTGTGGTTCTCGCTCTTCTGGGCGTGGCATCGGCTCGAAGCCACCGCCCTCGACGACGAGCGGCTCGTCCGTGTGTCGCTGACACGAGCGGAACTGGCTCAGAAGGCAGCTGCCATCGAGTGCCACGAAAGCCAACTCCGGCCGACAGACGCCGAACCCGTCCTCGACGTGGCGCTGCTCGAGCCGCTGCGCTGGAACAAGGAGTACTACATCGTGGACGCAAGGTCGGAGCAATGACGGCCGAGCAAGCAGCACCCGCCGTTCGAGCTGGTGCGCGACTTCGAGAACTGCTCGATGCGGGCGCGCTCGATCTTGCCGTTCCAGCTCGAGGCGACACCCGAGAACGCCTCGCCGCCCTCAGCGACCTGGCGCGCACGGAATCGTTGAGTGTGGCCCGCCTCGCCGAGGCGCACACCGATGCTGTGGCCATCATCATCGAGGCCGGCGAACAACCAACCAAAGGCGCCCTCTACGGCGTGTGGGCATCTCAGACCACGACGCAGGGCGTGCAGTTCGATCCTGATTCGGCGACCCTGACGGGCTCGATGGGCTTCGCATCCGGTCTCGGCATCATCGACCGAGCGTTGATCACCGTCCAGACCGTCGATGGTCGGTCACTCCTGATCGACGTCGACCTGACCCCCAACCAGACGTCGACACAGACACCGACACACACCCCAAGAGACTCGATCGTCGGCGACACCGAGAAGTGGTCGACGCCCGCACTCGTCGAGACGGCGACCGGCCCCGTCACCTTCGACGGTCACGTCGTCGGACCGTCGTCGACCGTCGGCCCCGAAGGCTTCTACCTGTCGCGGCCCGGCTTCTGGCACGGGGCCTGCGGCCCGGCTGCGTGCTGGGCCGGCGGAGCCTCGGGCCTGATCGACGCCGCCGGCGACATGGTCGACGACGACCCGCACCGGCGTGCCCACCTCGGAGCGATGGTGGCTCACGAATGGGTGCTGACATCGCTGCTCCACGTCGCAGGCGCCGAGATCGACCGAGCACCCCACGACACCCGAGCCGGCGAACGGCGCGCCCGCGCACTGCGCTTCACCGTGGCCGAGATCTGCCGAGACGTCGTCGATCGGTTCGGCCGAGCATTCGGCCCGCGCCCGCACGTGCAGTCTCGGGAACTCGCACAGCGGATCATCGATCTCGACCTGTACATCAAACAGCACCACGCCGAGCGCGAACTGCCTGCACTGTCAGATCTTCAGCAGTGACCCGATCGGAGGACAACAGAATCTGCGATCACGATGACGGCCAAGCGCATGATCACGCGGACGCGCCCGATGCTCCGGTGTCCGCGGGAGCCTCCGACATGGACGATGGCTACTTCGCCTCGATGTACAGAGCGGATCCCGACCCGTGGGGGTTTGACACCCGGTTCTACGAGCAACGCAAGTACGACCTCACGATGGCGGCGCTTCCCCGCTCGCACTACGAATCCGGATTCGAACCGGGCTGCTCGAACGGCGCACTCACCGTCCGTCTCGCTTCGAGGTGTGCAACGCTCGCTTCCTGCGACATCGTCGAATCGGCAGTGGAGCGCTCCCGAGCGCGCACCTCGATGCTCGACCATGTACACGTCGAGGTGGCGCGGTTTCCTGAGCAGTGGCCGGCCGGCTCGTTCGACCTGGTCGTCTGGTCAGAGGTCGCCTACTACCTCGGTGATCACAGCCTCGACCTCGCCGTGCGCACACTTCGCGAACGCCTGCAGCCTGATGGGGATCTGGTCGTCGTCAGCTACACGGGGTCGACCAACTATCCGCAGACCGCAGCCTCGGTCGACGAACGCATCGAGCAGTGCGACTGGCTCGTCCGGCACACCACGCTGCGCAGCGAGTCGTTTCAGCTCGGTGTCTGGCGGCGGCGATCCGCCTGAGAACCGGCGGGACCGTAGAGGCGATTCAAGGCCGTTGCGAAACCGCCGATGACGCGACCGTCGAGCCGTGCGCTCGTCGTGACGACGCTCGACGTGTCGGAGCGCCGCACCACGCCGTCGAGTTCGCCGAGTCGGCGCCACAGATCGATGTCCTCGGCGCGTCGGGCATGGCCGAAACCGCCTGCGGCCTGCAAGGCGTCGAGCCGCACCGCCAGATTTGCTGCGTGGACATGAGGGTGCGTGCCGTCGGCGGCGAACTCGAACCGATAGTCCCGCGCCCAGGCCTCATGGTCGATGCTGGCCACTCCGCCGTTGTCCAAGTCGACAATGCTGTCTAGGTCGACGATGCCTGCCACGGCGTCATCGCCCGCATCGAGGAGCGCCACGTGACGGGAAATCCAATCGGCCGGCACCGCAGTGTCGGCATCGGTCGACAGCACGCAAACGGCACCCCAGTCGCCAGAGTCGCCGGCAAGACCATCGAGGAATCGTTCCAGGCCGAACTGACGCGCTGACGATGCCAACCCGGCATCACACTCACACCAGTGCCAGCGCACCCGACCGCTACTCGCCGAGACACTCGCCCGCCCCACTGTCTCGGTCTCGTCGGTGCACCGATCGAGCACGACCACCACCGTGACGTCGACGCTCACGCTGGCCCGCGAGGCTGCGAGTTCGATCGCCTCGACGCATCGACCGATGTGTGCCTCTTCATCACAAGCCGGAACCACAACCAGCACCTCGGCAATGGGCTGACGATCCTTCGTTCGCCCAGCAGGGGTTCGGACAGCGTGCATCAACGTCATGCCCCGGCATACCCGGAACGGGGCCCCGCCATTCGCTCGCCACTGCGACTCGGGTGTGAAGCGGCCCCGCTGTGGCCCCAGGTTTTTACGGCGTGCATGGGGCAGTCCAATTGGGGTACCCCGAGATCATGTCGCCGTCCCCCTCCACCCGACACGACGGTGTCGGCGGACTCTTCGACCTGTCGTCTCGCTGGCGAAGCGACATCATCTCGGACTTCCGCCTGCGCAGCGAGGAGCGGTGCGCAGCGGCTTCACCGGGACCCGGCTTCCCACAGTTCCTCGACACCATGTTGGATGCGCTCGCCGATTCACCGCCTGGTCCCTGGATCGACGTCGGAGGGGGTCTCGGCGGCGTGGGCAGCTGGCTGAACCGGAGGTCTGGACGCCCGATCGTGCTCGTCGACTCGTCGCCATCCGCGGTTGTCGCTGCATCATCGCTGTTTCCCGAACTCGACGTCGTCACCGGGTCGGGTGCTGCACTGCCGTTGGTCGATTCCGGGGCAGGTGCGGTCATCTTGAGCGGTGTGATCTCGCTGCACGCCGACATCACATCGCTGCTCGGCGAGGCGCATCGCGTCCTGTCCGTGGGCGGCATGGTGACGGTGTCGGACCTGTGGTCCGCTACTGACCGGCCCGTCATTCGACCACCGAACACGTTCTGGTCGCTCGAAGAAGTCCGGGACCGGTGCGGGCCACTCGGGCTCGACATGCACTCGGTCGCAGCGTGTGAGACGTCGGTCGGATGGTGGTCGGCTGCTGATGATCAGGTCCATGCCGAGATGTGTCGTCGCCACGGCGACCATCCGGTGTTCGAACGATACGAAGCCGACCGCCGCCACATTCAGGCCGCTGTTGGAACAGGTCAGCTGATCGCTGCGTCCATTACATTCGTAAGAGCCGACATCACCGACCAAGAGCTGTGACCCTGAGAGCTGTGACCCTGAGAGCTGTGACCCCTAGAGCTGTGACCCCTAGAGCTGTGACCCCTAGAGCTGTGACCTGAGGGTGAGCGGCGCGCTCAGCAGTCGATCTCGGAGCCAATGAGGATCTCGGTCGACACGCTGATCGGGCCAGAGCGTTTGCCGTCAGCGATCTCGACGGCGCGATCGCACGTGTGCACCCACATGGCGGTCTGCGCCTCACGAGCAAGCCGAAGAGTCATGTGGAGATGTTCGAAGAACTCGTCGCCGGCTCGAGCCCACGAGCGAACCTCGAATCGCAAGCGGTGCTCCCCGATGTCGGTTGCTTGGAAACGAATGTGGCCCGCTTCCATGTGCCCGTCCAGAGTCACCAACGAGACCGACGTGTCGTCGAGATCCGCAACCCTGACGGGTCCGTTCCACGGTCCGGGGATCTCGATGGTGAACTCGTCAGCAACTGCGAGATGCGTCGCTGACCGGCACCCCCGGGCGAAGGCCGCTACGTGTTGTGGTGCGAAGTCGTCGGGGCGGGTCACGAATCGGTCGAGCAATGCGTTGGCGCTCAGCTGAGCGTCGTCGATGTCGACAGAGTAGGTCCGGCAGACGAGGGGTCCGCAGCCATCGATGGATAGCTGAACGTCAGCTCCGCTGTCGGTTCCGACGGTCGGGGCCGGCTCGGCGAAACGCTCGACTTCCTCGGTCGTCCGATCCATATAGGACACCCTCATGCCGTGCTGGACCACAAACAGCGGACCACCGAAAATTGCGCGACTGGTGTTCCGTACGAATCGACCGATGTCGTTCGGGCTCATGACCTCGCATACCCACAGCCGGCGATTTCATGCAACACCATCCGTCGTGAAGCGGTCGTACCCGCCAGCTTCGGCAGGATTGCTCGCCGACCGAACATGTAGAACGCCACAGTCACTGCCCCTGCGATTGCACCGAGCGCAGCGATTTACTGAAGGTCTGTGAGCGAGCCACTCTCGTCGACGAACCCTCCGCTGACAAGATGAGACGAGGAAGACTCCCTCAAACTGCTCGCCCGTCCACACAGAACTCACTGGGAGCCACCGTCCGAGGTGTTGCGCTGATTCCTCGAGACGGACCAGCGAATCATGCGGGAGTGGCTCGGGTACATCTCCACGTGCTTGCCGATCCGACTCCATCGACGACCCCGAGAACCAGCCGCTCCGGACATGCCCCGCTCCGTATCGCCCTCATTGGTTCGGCGCGCTTTCGGGTGGCCGAACCGTTCGCCGGCGGTCTCGAATCGCACACGGTCTGGACCGCACGGGCCTTGATGCGCCAGGGGCACGATGTCACGGTCTTCGCCGGGCCGGCCAGCGAGCCGGTGCCGTCCGACATCGACGTCGTGTCGATCATCGACGAGTCTCCCGACTTCTCTGGCGTGAAGCGCCGTGACACCCAGATGAGTCGGCAGTCCGAAGCCGCAGTGACGAGCGGATACGAGCGTGTACTCGGTGCCATTGCCGACAGCAGGTTCGACGTCGTCCACAACAACTCGCTGCACTTCATTCCCGTGCTTCACGACGGGGGGTTTCCCGTCCCCATGGTCCACGTGGTGCACTGCCCGCCGTTCGATGAACTGGAGACCGCCCACCGGAGTCGCCGAGCTCGGTTCACCGCCGATGCGCTCGGCGATGTCATCGCCGTGTCCGAGTCGCTCGCATCGCAGTGGAGAGACCTGACCACCGCGGTCGTCCCCAACGGCATTCCCGTCGCCGACTTCTCGCCCGAATCACTCGTGCGCGCTGGCGAACACTGCGTGTGGGCTGGACGAATGGTCGAAGAGAAGGCACCGCATCTGGCCATCGACGCCGCCCGGCTCGCCGGACGCCACATCGTGCTCGCCGGTCCTGTGCAGCACCAGGACTACTTCGACCGGATGGTGGCGCCGCGACTCGGACCGGACGCGCAGTACCTCGGTCATCTCGACCACCGAGCGCTGAGATCGATCTATTCGACCGCCGCCGTCGGTCTGATCACACCACAGTGGGACGAACCGTTCGGCCTCGTGGTCGCTGAGATGCTGGCAGCAGGCACCCCGGTCGCCGCCTTCGATCGTGGTGCCCTGCGTTCAGTGGCACCGGAATCGGTGGCTGCATATGCGACCTCGAACGATGCATCGGCCTTGGCGGTCGCCGTCGACGACGCGGCGACACGAGATCGTTCGGCGTGCCGTTCGCACGCTCGACGTCATCTGTCGGACGAAGCAATGGCCCAGCGGTACGTCGGCCTGTACCTCCGAGCAATCGAACGCCAAAACCTCCAGCCGACCGACCAGCACCGCCGACCGGCGTAAGCGACATGACCTGCACCTGGCCGCCCGCTGAGCAGCCCACTGACCAGACCACCGCAGTCATCACCCTGGCGAAGGGTCGTCGCGATCACCTGGCTCGCCAGACAGCGGCGCTCGCCCGGTCCGGTTTTGACGGGCACCACGTGATCGTCGACATGGGTGGGGCGCCGATCGATCCGCTGGCATCGCTGGCGAGCGGCACGACGGTGGTCGATCTGCCCGTCGCCGACGGCACTCCCCTGCCGCTCGCTCTGGCGCGCAACACGGGAGCAACCGTGGCCGGAGCCGACCGGCTGATCTTTCTCGACGTCGACTGCATCCCGTCGGCAACGCTTGTCTCGGGATACGAATCTGCGTTGTCCGCAGTCGACGGCATCGTGGCAGGGCCGGTTGCATACCTGCCTGAGTCCTGTTCCATCACCGACTGGACGGACACAACACTGCAACAGATCGGTCGTGTGCAGCACGGCCGACCCATGTTCGATCAACCACGTGCCCGTACCGACCGATACGACCTGTTCTGGTCGCTGTCGTTCGCACTGTCTGCGGCCGATTTCAACCGGATCGGCGGCTTCGACGAGCGGTACGTCGGGTATGGCGGCGAAGACACCGACTTCGCCAGGACCGCCGAGCAGCGCAGCATTCCGTTCTGGTTCGACGGAGCACCCGGTGCCTATCATCAGCACCACCCGGTGTCGTCCCCGCCAGTCGAACACCTCGCCGACATCGTCGACAACGCGCAGACCTTCTTCGACAAATGGGGCAGCTGGCCGATGCGCGGATGGCTCGAAGCCTTCGTCGACCTCGACCTCGTCACGTGGAACGAGCGCGAGGACGAACTTCGAATCAAGGCCACGGCGGTCTCAGGGGAGCAACGCAGACGGGGGTGACACATGGCCCGATCGAACATGGACCGCTCACACGTTGCGGCACACTGGAGTGATGCCCGAGGGTGACACCGTCCGCCGCCTTGCCGACCGGATCTCGCGTCGCTTTCTCGGCCAGGTTTGTGAGCGGAGCACAGCGCGCGACCCGCGCATCGCACACCTCGACCTCGCCGGTCGGCGTCTCGTCGACGTCGATGCGCACGGCAAGTGGCTGCTGCTCCGATTCGACGACGACCGCACCGTGTACGGGCACCTGCGGATGGACGGCAAGTGGGAGGTCGGTCGACGAGCGACACAGCCCGAGTGGCAGCGTCGCCTCGAACTCCGCATGGAGAACGGATGGCTGACGGCGATCGACATGCCGATCATCGGCAGCGTGGCCACGGCGAAGGAACACTCTGTGATCGGTCATCTCGGACCCGATCTGTGCCGGCCCGAGACTCCCGACATTGATCTCATCTGCGAACGCCTGCACAGTAACGGTGACCGCCCTCTCGCCGGGGCGCTGCTCGATCAACGCAACGTCGCTGGCTTCGGCAACCTCTACGCCGTCGAGGTGCCGTTCATCGCCGGAGTGTCGCCGTTCCAACACGTCGACGCCATCGGCGACCTGAAGGCTCTCGTTGCGTGCGGCGCTGCGCTCATCCGCACCAACGCCGAACGGGGCCCGCAGAACACGACCGGACGACGACTGCACACCTCACATCACTGGATCTACGGCCGCAAGGGCCGGCTGTGCCCGTGGTGCTCGACCACGCCTCTCGACGGCGCCGGCGAACTCGACACCGCGTGGCAGCGGGTGACCACCTGGTGTCCGAGCTGTCAGCCGGTCGGCGAGAGGGTGAACGTCGACCCGACGAGAATCGTCGCTGCGATGTGCCTCCATCCGGCTCGTCGCTCCATGTTCGCCCCAGGCGGATGATGTGTCTGTGCCGACCGATGACTGAGACGATCGACTCGTGAGTTGTTGGATTATCCTGCTCGCTGCAGCGACGCTGGCACTCGGGTCCTGCGTCGACCCGCTCTGACTCGCCGATCAACGAGGAGGAACGAGGAAGGTGCACGTTGCGAGCGGGCTTGACCGGACGTCCATGTGGGTTTTGATGTGCCGCCAGACGGTTGCCGCTCCCACAGCGTGTCCACAGCAGAGACTGTTCGCCTGATTTCCCCGCCACCGCACCACCCCATCAACGTGAAAGCCCCCGGCAGCTCAGCTACCGGGGGCTTCCAAATGTGGAGACGATGGGAATCGAACCCACGACATCCTGCTTGCAAAGCAGGTGCTCTGCCAACTGAGCTACGTCCCCAGAGGCACCAACACGATAGCGGCCACGCAGCCGCTCCCACCGTCCGACACAGATCAAGTCACTGCGACCACCCCACCCGCAGCAACCCTGTTTCTGTCAGCACAAACCACCGCGGTTCACCTCTGTGCTGACAGAAACCGCAGCCAGTGGGTCCGGGGTAGGTCCGGGGCAGTGCAGTGCGAGAGAACTCGGTCAGGCTGCGTGGGCGAACGCCGAGCGATAGTTGCTCGGGGTCGACCCGACCAGCTTGGTGAAATGCTGACGCAGCGCTGCAGCACTGCCGAAGCCGCAGGTCGCAGCGATGTCATCGATGGTCGCCGTCGTGGTCTCGAGCGCCGACTGGGCGGCGACCACGCGCTGGTGCAGAATCCACTGCAGCGGCGTTGTGCCCGTCGCAGCCTTGAACCGGCGGGCGAACGTGCGCGGCGTCATCGCAGCACGCCGGGCGAGTTCGTCGACGGTCAGATGTCGCGCCAGATTGCCTTCGACCCATTCGAGAACGGCGCGCAGGTCGCCCTCTACGTCGGTCGAGTGCGGAACGGGCTGCTCGACATACTGCGCCTGGCCACCGTCGCGGTGCGGCGGCACGACCATCCGCCGGGCAATCGTGTTGGCGACCTCGGCGCCCCAGTCCTCGCGCACGAGGTGCAGACACAGATCGATCGCCGACGCCGTTCCCGCGGCCGTGTACAGGCCATCACCACCGGTGTACAGGACGTCCGGTTCGATCTCGACTGCGGGATTCCGCGCCGTGAACTGGGCCATGTACAGCCAGTGCGTCGTCGCAGAGCGACCGTCGAGCAGGCCGGTGGCGGCGAGCGGGAATGCTCCCGAGCAGAACGAGATGATGCGCGCGCCACGGGCATGCGCGGCGCGCAGTGCATCCATCACCGCAGGCTCGTACTCGATGAGCGGGCTCGGTCGACCACCGTTCGGCAAGACGATCGTGTCGGCCCAGTCGAGTGTGGTCAGGTCGTGTTCGAGCACGAGATCGAAGCCGGTCTCGACGCGCAGCGTCGGTCCCTCGTTGGAGCACAGGCGGACTTCGGAGAACGGCACGCCCATCTCCGTGCGGTCGTTCCCCCATACTTCGATCGCCACGGACGTCTCGAACATCGCTGGGCGGTCGAAGAGCAGAACTGCCACACGATGCTCACGTTCCTGCCACAACGAACTGTCGTTTTTCGTTCTCATGTGTGTCATTCTGCCATTGGCAGAATGACACGCGCCAGCGCATTCTTGCCACATGATGTTTTCAGTGTTCTGCCCGACCCACGACGCACGGGTCATGATGACCCGTCGCAACGCCATCAGTTTCTGGAACGGTCCCGACGGCCCGGTCCTCCAGTGGAAGTGCAGCTGTGGCCACGAAGGCTTCCTCGACCACAACGGCCAGACGACCGACTGCGTCGGATGCGACGCCGACGCGACCGCTCCGCTGGCCCACGCTCGGGCGTAGATCCGATCGGGAATCGACGGCGAGCCGGCAGCGAACTCGCAGAGGCTCGCTGTCGATCGTGTCAGCATCGCGGCCCGACCGTGCCGGCTTCGCCGTCAAGCTGCGACACTGCTGGGATGGTCGACCTCCATTCACCGTCCGACTGGCTCCGCACGATTGCCCGCAACGCCAAGCGGCTGCTCGTGTTCATCGTCGGTGTGGCCGTGCTCGCAGCCGGCGTCGCGATGCTCGCCTTGCCCGGCCCTGGTGTCGTCGTGATCATCGTCGGCCTCGTCATCTTGGCGACCGAGTTCACCTGGGCCGAGCGGATGCTCGACAAGACCACCGAGAAGGCCGCCGGCGCCGCGACCAAGGTCACCGGGAACAAAAGCGGTCAGTTTGCTCTTGCAGCATCGGGTGTCGGCTTGATCGTCGGCGGCATCGTGATCGCGATCGTGTTCAGCGACTTCATCGTCGTCGGCGTCTCGCTCGCCATCGCCGGCGCGATCGGCTTGTGCACGCTGCTCCCCCAGGTGCAGGCCTGGATCGATGACAAAGCGGCACAGCCGACCCAGCGCAACGAGGAGTGACGGCAGGCCGTGTTCAGTCGTCTTTGAGCGCGACGGCGTTTGGTGTGACGTTCATCTTCGGTTCGTACTCCGCGACGTCGATGTCGCGAGCGTCCGCGCGAATCGTCGCGCGGAGTACGGCGCAGCAGTCGTCGCACGGCCCGTAGAACTCGGCATCGACCGACGACTGACAGCGGGGACACGTGAACTCCACGCCGGCGAGACTAACTCAGAGGTCGTGCCACGAACCCCGGTCGCCCGAAAGCAACCCCGGCGGTCGTGAAACGCGTACGATCCAGTTCGATGCCCGACTCCCGACCGCCGATCTTCGACGATGGCGGTGGGCTGCCTGACGTCGACCGCTCCCGGCGACGAGCGAACAGCGACGACCCCGACGGCCGCCCGTCAGCACGCCGCGGCGGTGGACGTGACGATCGCGAGTCATGGGAAGCCAACGATGACGAGCAGTGGCGCGCTCCGAACTTCCTGTTCCGGCGTGCGATCGTCGTCGGCGCCGTCGTGCTCGTCATCGCCGGCATCGCGATCGGCGTCGGTCGCTTCTTCGGCGGCGATGGCGATGGCTCCGGGTCGGCGTTCGCCAGCGCCGATTGGAACAGCATCGTGGCAGTCGACGACAACGTCGGCACGATCGTGATCTCCGACACCGACGGCGAGGAGACCAACCGCTTCCGTCTCGGGTTGAGTCCGCTCACCGCAACGGCGGTCATCGACCGGTCGCTCATCGCCACAGACGCCGACGCACTCGGCGTCGTTCGCCTCGACGCCGACGACGAGATCGCGACCACCGACGTCGTCACCGTCGACATCGAGTCGACCGGCGCACTACTGCGGCCGTCAGGGACGACGCAAACCGTCGTTGCGGCCGCAGCGTCGGCGCAACGGCTGGTGATGGTGCACGGGCCGACTGGCGAGATCTTCGACACCGCCGACGCCGACACGGTTCCGGGCGCTCGCTACGACCTGGCCCTCGCCATCGCCGAGCCTGCCGGACGGCATGTCCTCGTCACCGACTCCGGCAATTTCCAGAGCGTGCTGTTCTCGTTCGAACGCACTGAACCGTCGTTCTTTCCCGGCCTTGCGCTCGCGGTCAACGACGACATCGTGGTCACCGCAGCGAACGTCGGAACCAATGCGAATGTCGCCGTGTTCGACCACACCGGTGCACCCGGCGCCGCAGCCCAAACGACGTCGGTCCGCGCAGCGATCGCCGGCAGTGGAACCGTGGTCCTCGTCGGTGTCGACGGCGAGGTCCTCCAGATGTCCTTGACCAACGGTGATGTGTCCGAAGTCGGCAATCTCTCGATCGGCACGGTGCAATCCGGCCACGTGTCGATCAGTGGCGATCGGCTCATCGTGACCGGCACCGACGGCACGGCGATCGTCGGCGCTGACGGTGCGGTCATCGCCGAGTTGCCTGCGGCGCAGCCGACGACATCGGGCCTCGACCAGGTCGCGCCGCGCGGCGCCACCTGTCTCGTGGTCGAACGCGACGCTGCCGGCGAGGTCGCAGTGATCGATCTCGAAACCGGTGCCGTGGGCGCCGAAGCGCTGACCGGGGCCGACGTGCTCTCCCCCGTCGACGGGTGCCGGCCGGTCGTTCCGACATCGGCCGGCTACATCTCGCTCGACACCGAAGCAGTGGCGCCGGTGACTCTCGTCGGCGACGTCGTTGCGATCTCGCCCGACGGAGAAACGCTCGCGACCGAGCGCGCCAACCGCCTCGAGCTGGTCGCTAGGGAGACTGGCGAGTCGAGCGACGATGACTCCGACGACAGTGTCGAACCCGTCGACATCGGGCGAGCCGGCCGTTCGATCTTCTTCGCCGACCTGTGACGCGCTCCCGTGGGATGCAGTGAGCTGCAGATGAGGTCCGGTGTGTTGACATGAGCGACGAGTTCATCGACATCGATCGGGGCGACACGGTCTGGCGCTTCGAACGTGAGTTCCTCGAGTCGAACTGGACCTGCGTGTTCGGCAACGGATGCAAGGGCATCCTGGCCGAAGAAGCCGAGGAGCTGAATCAGGGATGCTGTTCGCTCGGTGCACATTTCGGCGACGGGCCCGCCGGCCAGCACGAAGCGCGCCAAGTCCAGGCGTATGCGGCAATGCTGACTCCCGGGCAGTTCCAGTTCCACGAAGAGGCCCATGACACCGACGCGTCTCCCGGTGCACTGAGCATCTACGGCGACGACGAACGAACGCACACCCGAGTCGTCGACGGGGCATGCATCTTCCTCAACCGACCCGGCTTTGCGGGCGGCGAGGGCTGCGCGTTGCACATCGCAGCGCTCGCCGATGGCGAGTCACCGACCGAGTGGAAGCCGTCGGTCTGCTGGCAGTTGCCGTTGCGCATCGACTGGGAGACGACGCCGACTGCAGCCGATCCGCAGGCCGAGACCGCGACGGTTCGCCGGTGGAGTCGAGCCGACTGGGGCAAGCACGGCGAAACGATGGCGTGGTGCTGCACCGAACGTTCCGAGGGTGCTGAGGCGTACTCGGGAGAGCGCGCCGTCATCGAATCGATGCGCGACGAGCTCACCGCGTTGGCCGGTGACGAGGTCTACGTCGAGCTCACCCGCCGCCTCGACTGAACTGACGCGCCTCCCCTGGGTCGGCTCAGGCAGTGCCGAGGACTCGATCGGTGTAGGCGTTGCGGAACGTGCCGGTCGGGTCGAGCTTGGTTCGCCATGCCTGGAACGCGTCCCACTCGGGGTAACGGTGCGCCAGTGTCTGAGCCGATTGGTAGTGCATCTTGCCCCAGTGGGGTCGGCCGTCGTAGTCGTTCATGATGTTCTCGACACCCTGGAAGTAGGACTCGTACGGCACGCCGATGTACTGGTGCACGGCGATCCAACCGGACGCTCGCCCGTTGCCGGTCGACAGCGGAATGTCGTCGGCTGCCGAGCAGCGGACCTCGATGGGGAACATGGGTTTGACCGGCAACGTCTTCACCAGCGCCTGGATTCGACCGAGAGCGTCGGGCACTGCGTCGAACGGAACGCCGTACTCCATCTCCAAGAAGCGCACCTTGCGCGGGCTGGTGAAGATCTTGTCGCTGCGGTCGATCAGCTCGCGTTCTGATGCCGACGACATCACCAATTTGGCGACGCGCGGTGCGAGCTTCGGGAAGCGCCGACCGACGCGGCACACCGTGCCGAAGGCGAGGTTCTCACCGATCCACTTGTCGCAAATGTAGGCCACCTTCGACTGGGGTTCGGCGGGTGCGTCGGTGATCGTGTTGCGCTTCACCTGGCAGCGTCGGGCACCGGGCATCATGTAGAACTCGACGTGATCGGTCGAGTGCATGACGTTGTCGAAGTCGGCAAGCACGTCGTGCAGCGGTTCGATGCTCTCGACCGCGTGCAGGTTGAACGCAGGTACGCAGCGCAAGGTCATCTCGGTGACGATGCCGAGGGCTCCGATGCCGACGCGTGCGATGCGCAGCAGCTCGGCGTCGTTGCTCTCGTCGGCGCGCACGACGGAACCGTCGCCGGTCACCAGCTCGATGCCGACGACGCGAGTCGAGATGTTTCCGAAGGCGGCGCCGGTGCCGTGGGTTGCCGTGGACGTGGCGCCGGCGATCGACTGGTAGGCGATGTCGCCCATGTTCGGCAGCGCCAGACCAAAGGCGGCGAGTTCGTCGTTGAGGCGGTGGATGCGGATGCCGGCTTGGACGGTGACGTCGTTGCCGTTGGTGCGCAACACCTGCTGCATCTTGTCGAGTGAGAGCAGATGCCCGTCGGTCATTGCGGTGTCGGTGAAGGAGTGACCGCTGGCGATCACCTTGACTCGTTCACCCGCTGTATGGGCGGCTGCGACGATGCGCGCCACCTCGTCGGTGGTCGTCGGCTCGTAGACATCCGTCGGGTGACATCGCTGGTTGCCGGCCCAGTTACGGGTAGGAACGCTCATGGCTCGGAGCCTAGGTCGCCGAGTGTCGTGGTGCGTGATCGTCAGGCGAGCGCAGCGACCCTGCGCAACGTGGAGAGATTGCGTGTCGTCATGCCGACCCCGAGGACGCGCTCGAGGTAGTCGCCGGTCAGCTTGGTGGAACTCTGCCCGGTCGCGTACTGGATGTGAGCGTGCTCGCCGTCGACGATCACCGAATCACCCGGCGACCGATCGGCGTCGATCGCGGCGACTGCGTCGGCGGTGGGTGCCGCGGTGAGGAACCCGACCATCACCCGTTTGTCATGAGTGTCATCGAGTTCGCTGTTCCCGGTGCCGGGCGCGAACAGCTCGGCCGAACGTGCAAGCAGGCCGTCGAGCAGGCTCGACTCGCGTACGACGACCGGCACGTCAAAGCCGAAACGGTCGGCGATCGCCGCGCTGATCGACTGGCTGATCGACTCGCTCCCCTGGTCCACCTGGCCGCTCGACCGACCGGACGTCGCTTCGGGGCCGGAGAACACGACGTTGCCGCTCTGGATGTAGGTGGTGACATCGGTGAGGCCGACGTGGTCGGTCAGGAGTGTTCGCAGGTCGGCCATGGGCACTTTGCGGTGACCTCCGACGTTGATCCCACGCAGGAATGCGACTCGACGCTGTGTCTGCTGATCGGTCATCGCGCCAGCTTTGCAGCTCTCTCGATCGTGCAGGAGCGCGGCGCGGTTCGAGCCACGTCATCGTGTTGAGTCGATTCGGTTGGTAGACACCAGAGATGGCCGAGCCGCTCGCCAACGAGCCGATTCCCGTCGACGACCTGCCGGCGTTGGATGACGACGCATTCGTCTCGGTCGATCCGCGCTACCTGCGGGCCTCGCTTGCCGGTACCGCACTCATCGCGCTCGTCGCCGTCGTGGTCGCCGGCATCGTGGCGTCCCAGGCCGAACAACCCGTCGTCGTCGTGCTGATCGGCGCCGGCGTGCTGTGCGTCCTCGCACTCGTCGCGGTACTCAAGGTGCTCGAAGTACGCCGACTCGCCTATCAACTCCGTGCACACGATCTGTCGTTGCGGAGCGGTGTGATCATTCACGCCGTCGAATCGTTGCCGTTCACCCGTGTGCAACACGTCAACGTGAATCGCGGGCCGATCGAGCGGGCCATCGGCCTCGCAACGCTTGAAGTCAGCTCGGCGGGCCCGAACATCGTCATCCCCGGTCTCACCGAGGCCGATGCGTCACGCATCAAACTGCTCGTGACTCAACGCGCAGGTGTCGACCTCGACGACTCCGCTCCGCTGGCGCCGCCCGCACCACCATCTCTGCCGGCACCGGCTTCATCATCTGTGCCGGCACCGGCACCGTTCCCTGCGCCGTCGAGTCCCGCGCCGCCTGCTCCCTGATGCTCGATCTGGCGGTTCCGCAACGGCAATCGCCGTTGGCCATCGTGTTCCTCGGGTTGCGACTCCTGCGGTCGCTCGGCCTCACCCAACTCGTCATCCTGGCGTTGTTCATCGTGCGTGGGCCCTTCGGCGGGCCACTCGTGCTCGTCCCGTCCGCGGCGATCCTCGTACTCGGCGCCGTGTCCGCGTTGGCATGGTGGAGGTACACGTTCCAGGTGGTCGACGGTGAGCTCGTCGTGCACAAGGGCGTCTTCCGAATGGACCGGCTCACGGTGCCAATCGAGCGGATCCAGAGCATCGCCATCGACCAGGCGCTCCTGCACCGAGTGACCGGTCTCGTCAAGGTCGTCATCGACACTGCCGGGTCCGCGGCGGCCGAGTTCACCATCGATGCCATCTCGCGACCGGTCGCCGAGAGCCTCCAGCGGGCGACGGTCACCGAGGTGCACGCCGCAGCGAACACACCGGGGCCGTTGCTTCCGGGGGAGGCGCTGCCTCCACCGCTCATCAGCGATGGCGATGGCGCTCATGACGGTGGCGATGAGGGTGTTGGTGTGAATGCTGGTGACCGCGTCGTGTTCACCCATGGTGCGGCCCGCTTGTTCGTCACGGCGATCACCGCATGGCCTCTCGCAGGTCTGCTCGTTCTCGGCCCGCTCTTCGCCCTCGGTGACGACGCGATCGATCAGGTGCTCGACCGGGTGCCGATGCTCGACGACTCTCGGCTCGACGGCGGCTCGTTCCGCTGGTGGTTCGTGCCGGTCGGGATCGTGTTGTTCATGCTGTTGAGCGTGATCCTGAACATCGCCCGGGTCTTTCTCCAGGACTGGAATCTGACGCTGCACGCATCGTCGACCAGCCTGCGCCGGACGTCGGGTCTGTTGTCGCGGACGAGCAAGGCAACGAGTGTGGCCCGGGTGCAGGTCGTGTCGAGCAGGCAGAATCCGCTGCAGCGGCGAGCCGGCGTGCACCAGGTCGAGCTGTCGAACGTAGGCGAGGGCGACCTTTCACTTCCGGGATGCGACGCGGCGCAGTTTGCGATGGTGAGCGAACTCGGTGGATCGACGCCGATCGGTCGAATCAGCCCCGCCCGCCGCATTCATCCGGTCCAGGTCTGGCTGCGGACCCGCAACGCTGCGATCCAAGCAGCGGTGCTCGCGATCGGCTTGTACTTCGCGGTCGGTTGGTGGTCGATCCTCGCGTTCGCCTTCGTGCCGTTCGTCTGGTTGATGCAACGTCGAGACGTTGCGAACTTCCGGTGGGCCCTCGGCGGTGAGCTCACGACCTCCCGACGTGTCATCGACTCCGAGACCAGCCAGGCGCTGCTGCGCAAGGCCAACTCGGTCCGCATCACCCAGACGATCTTCGAACGTCGGCGGGGTCTCGGTCGAGTGCATCTCGTCACGGCCGCTGGCACGGTGTCGGTCGGGATGTTGCCGATCGCCGAGGCATGCGCTGTTCGAGACACCGTGCTGGTCGCGACCGAGACCGACTCCCGACCCTGGATGTAGCTCGCGGTTGAACCGGCCTGGCTGCTGTGACCCTGGCTTCTGTGTCACAACAAGCGTTGAAGTTCGCCGATTGCGGTGACACAGACCGACGTCAGGCGGGTGTGAGACGGCCTGCTTTGCTGCGGGACACGATCACGAACGCAAGCAAGAACATGCCCGCCGAACCGGTGAGGGCAATGGGCACCGCAGTCCACTGGGCAACGGCGCCGAGCAGGACACCGCCGGTGATCTCGCCGACCGATTCAGCCTGGCCGAGGAATGACTGGACCGTTGCACGGACGTTGCTCGGCGTGCGCCGATTGACCCAGATCATCGCGACCGCAGGGATGATCGACCAGCCGATGCCGCGCACGACGAAGGTGCCGGCGACGCCGACCCACACGTTCGGCGCCCACGCCAGCACGCCGGTGCCGATGATCGCGAGGCCGACACCGCACAGGTAGTAGCGACGGGGTGCGCCCTCGGCGCTGACTCGCGCTTCGATGTAGCGCAGCGCGAGCACGCCTGCGAGGAGGCCGACGATGCCGAGCAGCGTGAACCACACGATCGGGTTCGCGGTCTCCGGGAAGCCGACATCGATCAGGCGTCGGGTGAAGAGCCGGTCGACTGCTTCAGCGCCGCTGTTGAGCGTGAGCGTCGCGCCGAGCACGAGAAAGATCTGTGTGTCGTGGCGCGCCAGGCGTACGCCCTCGGAGAAGATCGCCTTCGCCTCGGCAAAGCGGTGTTCGACCACCGGCGTGAAGTTGTGCTCGGTGAACAGGAGCGCGACGAAGAGCCCGAGTACGAGTCGGATCGTGCCCATCACGATCATCGCAGTGGTGAGGTCGGTCGCCCACGCCAGGAGACCGGAGGCGGTCAGGCCGACGGCGCCGCCGAGCAGTCGCCAGCGTTCGCGTCGGGCGAGGACCTGGTCGATGCGGGTCGGGTCGTCGAGTTCGTCGGTGATCCAGGCCACGTCGGCGCCACTCATGAACGTGTATCCGACACCCCAGGCGACCTGGGTGAGGAGCAGGAGGACGAAGTCGGTGGTGAGGCCGACGGCGGCAAAGGCCAAGCCCATGATCACGTGGGAGATCACGATCGATCGCTTGCGGCTCAGCGTGTCGGCGACCACCCCGGTGGGAATCTCGGCGACGAGGACGGCGACTTCGAGGGCGGTGCCGAGCAGCACGAGCTGCAACGGTTCGAGGTCGGCGTCGGTGACGAAGTAGATCAGCGCGGCGAGGCCGTACCCGCGGAAGCTGGCGCTCGACAGGGCGGTCCACCAGAGAAAGACGGGGACCGGGTCGCGTACAGGCACGCGATGACGGTAGGTCACCGCATCAGGCCCCGGTGTCGGGAGTTTCTGCTGTGCGGGGCTCGGTCAGCCTGCGACTGCGGCGCGGAGCACGTCGACGGCGCGTTCGAGTTCGCTGGTGGTCGTCGTGCAGTGCACCGAGAGACGCAGGAGTGGTGGGAGGTTGCGCCGTTCGACGTCATAACGCGACGACCCGATGAAGGTGACCGACGCGTTGATGCTCTGTGCGCTGAGTGCGTGGCGAAGCTCGGCGGACGGCGCCGATGGGGTTGCTGTGGTCACGATGCCGGATCGTTCGATGCCTTCGTCGTAGACGGTCATGCCGATGTCGGTGAGCATCGAGCGGAGTTGGTCGGCGCGTTCGGTGATCGTTGCCTGCATCCGGTCGAGACCGATCCCGAGGGCGACGTCGACTGCTGCGCCGAGGCCCAGCCAGCCGGCGTGGCTGTACTCCCAGAACTCGAAGCGCTGTGCTCCGTCGGCCAGGGTGTACCCGTCCGTGCTCGTCCAGTCGGCGCCGTGGTGGTCGGGTTGCGACGGCGTCACCCGGTCGAGGATCGACGTGCGGGCGTAGAGGAAGCCGGTGCCGCGCGGCCCGCGCAGGAATTTGCGGCCGGTGGCTGACAGGAAGTCGCAGCCGACCTCGTCGACGTCGACGACGCGCTGGCCGACGCTCTGGCAGGCATCGACGAGGTAGGGCACGTCGGCAGCGCGGGTGAGGCGGCCGACCGCAGCGGCCGGGTTGACGAGGCCGCCGTTGGTCGGGATGTGGGTCAGCGAGACGAGGGCGACGTCGTCGGCGTGATCCAGTCGTTCGGCGAGGGAGGCGACGCAGACCTGGCCGTGCGCATCGCTGGGCACTCGGTCGATCACGATGCCTCGAGTCTCAGCGGCGTGGATGAAGGCAATGGCGTTGGCCCCGTACTCGTGGTCGTGCACGATGATCCGTTGGCCCTCCTCCATCGGGATCGACCAGAACGCGGCGTTCCACGCGGCCGCAGCGCTGCCGAAGCGGGCGATCTCAGAGGCTTCGGCATTGATCATCGTGGCGATCGATTCGCCGACCTGCTCTGTGGCGTCGCCTAACGCACCTGCCGCCTCGTAGCCGCCGATCGTCGCTTCCAGTCGCAGGTGTCCGATCTGTGCGTCGAGGACGCGCTGGTCGGGCAGCGACGAGCCGGCGTGGTTGAGGTGGACGAGATCGTCGGTGCATCCGGGTGTCGTGGCGCGCACTTCGGCGATCTCGGCGTCGGTGAGTGGATTCGCAGCCACCGCGTCAGGCGATTCGGTCGATGCTCCGGTCATGTGCGGAAGCTACATGGCTCTGCGCGCACGCGCGCTTGGTCGCTCGACAGGTCAGCGCAGCCAGTTGTTCGGAATGGCCTTCTCGCACCATCGGCCGAAGCGCTGCCAGAACAGTCCCATCAGCTTCTCCCACGTGCCGACGGCTCGAGCGCGCACGAAGGTGTCGAGTTGCAGGCGCAGGACGCACGACTCGTCGGTCGATCCATCGTCGAGCCAGAACTGCAGGCGCGTCGGGCGGAACAGCGCGTGGCTCAACGCGTAGCTGCCGTAGAAGTACTGGAGGTCGCGGTAGCGCTCGTCGACGATGGTGCCGAGCACACCCGAGAACGACATCAACGGCCCGACGTGCGCGTTGTACACACCTTCTTCGAAGCCCGTTCGGCCCGCGGCGTTGGCGAGGAACTCGACGCGGAACGGGGGGATCTGTCCGTCGGTGAACGTCTTCGGGTCGCACAGCCATTCCCACACTGCGGCGCGTGGCCGGCCGATCGTCCATTCGTGGTCGTGGACGTGGGCGACGAAGCCGGGCGGCGGATCAGCCGGCGCCGGGGCGACCGAAAGGATCGGGCCCGAAAGCGGTGCGGTGTGTTCGGAGGTCGAGCTCATCGCCCCATCGTCGGCGTCGCGCCCGAGCAGCGCAACTCGTGGTCGTGATCGGTGAACCCTCGATTGAAAATGCTGGGTCGTCGCGGTCGCTAACGTTCCTCGGGTGAGGCTCGTTCGTCCGGGACGGCCCTTCTCACGGGAGGACACCCATGCACACCTTGAATCTTCGATCGTTCCTGTGGTTCGCCACCGGCGTCGCACTCACCGTCACCTCGATCGCGATCTTCGGCGCCTGGCGCGCCAACGCCGCCGTCACACCAGGCGAATCCACCTTCGTCCCCGTCGCACCGTGCCGACTCTTCGACACCCGACCCGACCAGAACGTCGCCGACTCCAACACCACACCCATTGGCCAAACAGAAACACGAACCCAGCAGGTCACCGGTCAAGTCGGCAACTGTGACATCCCGGCAGGCATCTCCGGCGTCGCGATGAACGTCACCATCGTCAACCCGACAGCGGACTCGTTCCTGGTCCTGTTCCCCGCCGAGCAGACCAGCCTGCCCGTCGGCTCCAACCTCAACTGGACGGCCGGACAGTCACCGACACCGAACAAGGTCGACGTGAAACTGTCCCCTGGCGGCCAGGTCAAGATTTTCAACAACACCGGCACCGTCGACGTCCTCGCCGACATCGTCGGCTACTACAGCACCTCCACCATCACTCAACTCACCTCCGACATCACCGCACTCGAAGCCGCTGTCGCCCAACTCACCGCCAACGGCGGAACACCGGACACCGGCATTGCCGACAACGCAGCCGACATCACCGCACTCCAAACCGCACTCGCCCAACTCACCGCCAACGGCGGAACACCGGACACCGGCATTGCCGACAACGCAGCCGACATCACTGCACTCGAAGCAGCAGTCACGCAGCTCACCGCCAACGGCGGAACACCGAGCACCGACATTGCCGACAACGCAGCCGACATCGCCGCACTCGAAGCAGCAGTCGCACCGCTCACCGCCAACGACGCAATACAAGACGACGACATCGACCAACTCCAAGCCAACGACGCAATACAAGACGGCGACATCGACGCACTCGAAGCCAACGACACAGCACAAGACACCGACATCACCGCACTCGAAACCAACGACACAGCACAAGACACGGCCATTGCCAACAACACCGCCAACGACACAGCACAGGACTTGGCCATCACCGCCAATACGAACACGAGCCTCAACAATGAGGGTCGTCTCTTCGA
>ENA-ORXT01001444-ORXT01001444.1-marine-metagenome-genome-assembly--contig:-NODE-1444-length-31945-cov-179.573679_pt1 | contig 31945 bp, 25 predicted proteins | sample MGYA00237868_ERZ511482 | MGnify/ENA metagenome assembly ERZ511482 | reverse complement strand
TACCAACTGCTCCATCCCGCGATATATTTTTAAGTTATTCAATGTTATCTGGACTATACATTTATAACCCTTCGGGTGATGATCAGCCAGCTGGCTGATACCAACTGCTCCATCCCGCGATATTTCTTTAAGTTATCCGATATAGATAACTGTAATTTTACGTCTGTAGTTCCTTCTAACTTCTAAAAGGATTGCAAATATATATAAATCTTCTTATTAGAAAATTTAAAACTGAAATACTTTCTGCATTATGCTGAAGCAGTTACCACTTTCTCCTTATTCTGCATGCCAGAGAAAAAATCTGATTCACCTGAGCCTGCGACTTTTATGTTACCCCTATTATTACGTAGTGTTCGAGAATATAGGGATAAGTCAGAATCTACCAGCCATCTCCAAAGCAATTTTGACCAAGAAGTATGGTACACTAATGTTTCATAATATTCAGGTGCGATGGCTTTGATCTTAGGTAGATTATTCCATGGTACATAGGAGAAGTCATGATGCTCATTATGGTAACCAACATTAAAAGCGACTGTGTTAAGCGGTCCGTAATAGCTATAAGTCTCTTGAGGTGGCGCGACTAAGTAGTGCTCCTGTATCCATCTCGCTCCAATCGGGTGTAGACCTACGGAGAAGAAGAAAGAAGCAAAGACATAGAGGATAGCACCCCATCCCATGAAGAAGATTAAGAATGCATCGAAAGCCAAAATCATAGCAAGGTTGATCCAAATCCACTTATTAGAAAACTTTATTTCTTTTAGTCTTGGCGGTCTTAAGCCTTGAAATACTGGGAATAGAAGTAACCAGAGCGCTTTGCCAAAGAAACCATTTCCGATCATTTTAGCTTCCCAGTGACTTGGTAGGTCAGCATCTAAGGTATAATCACCTTGAAAGGCATGATGCTTTAAATGGTATTTTCTAAATCCGGCAGACGTCGGGAAGCCATTAGGTAAATCACAGAGCATGCCTGCCCAGATATTTAACGCTTTGCTCTTAAAGATCATATTATGTGAGCAGTCGTGCATCAGGACGAAGAGCGCATGATTTGCGAATGCGCCGATGGCATATGCAGCAATGAGAATCACCCACCATGCCTGATCACTGACGAAGTAAGCGACGACCATCTGCAACAGAACGATACCTACGATATAATATATCGTATTGACATTCCTTCCCATAAGCTCTTTGATCTGAGGATACTTCTGAATGATCTCTCGCGTCCTCGCTACATGAGGCTCTTGATCATGGCTGTGCTGGAAGTCCGTTGGCATTTTGCTCATATTGGCTTTTTCTGAGTGAATTGCAAAATTAGCTATTTTTCAGTCATTTGTCTGATAGTTAGTTAGAATAAATCTCACGGTGATTTGTTTAGTTATTTGGACATAAAGCTGTCATTCTATAACAAATGTTTAGATTATTCTTAATACCTGTCATTTTGTCATTGCTTTGAGATTACCCTATCTTTGCACTGACTTAAAGAAAACTATGTATAACCAGAATCCAACGATAGATAACGTCAAGCAGCAGGTAGAGGAGAAGCGCCAAGGCGAAGCATTGGTATTAGATGAAGATAAAGAAGGCAAAAAATTCTATATAGAGAGTTATGGCTGCGCTATGAATTTTAGTGATTCTGAGATCGTCGCCTCCATATTAGCGAAGCAGGGCTACAGTTCTACTAAGGATATGGAGCAATCTGATTTGATATTGATCAATACTTGTTCTATCAGAGAAAAAGCAGAGTATAATGTCAGGCAGAGACTGCGCGTATTTGATAATGTCAAAAGAGAAAGGCCAGGTACCCTGATCGGTGTGATGGGATGCATGGCAGAGCGACTGAAGGAAAAGCTGTTAGAACAAGAGAAACTGGTAGATTTGGTCGTCGGTCCAGATGCCTACAGAGACTTACCTAATCTGATATCCTCTGCTGAAGATGGAGATAAAGGTGTGAATGTCTTCTTATCCAGAGAAGAGACGTATGCTGATATATCACCGCTTAGACTCGGGTCCAATGGTGTGAATGCATATATATCTATCATGCGAGGCTGCGATAATATGTGCTCATTCTGTGTGGTCCCTTATACCAGAGGAAGAGAGCGCAGCAGAGATGCTTATTCCATCGTAGCCGAAGCCACAGAGTTACACGAGCAAGGATATAGAGAAGTCATGCTACTTGGTCAGAATGTAGATTCTTACAAGTGGTCGAGTCCAGATGGTGCAGAAGCTGTTAATTTTGCAGAATTATTAGAGCGAGTTGCACACGTATCTCCAGACTTAAGAATCCGATTTTCTACATCTCATCCTAAAGACATCACCGACGAAGTGCTCTATAAGATCAGAGATTATGAAAATATTTGCAATTACATCCATCTGCCGATACAGTCTGGTAATAGCCGAATTTTAAAATTAATGAACCGGACATATGATAGAGCATGGTATGAGGAGAGAGTCCGATCCATTTATCGCATTATCCCTGATTGTGCTATTTCTTCTGATATCATCACAGGATTTTGTACAGAGACAGAAGAAGAGCATCAAGATACGCTCTCTATGATTAAGTGGGCTAAGTACACTATGTCTTACATGTTTGCTTACTCAGAGAGACCTGGGACACTGGCGGCGAAGAAGTATGAAGATGACATCGACCTTAAGACGAAGAAGAGAAGACTGAGCGAAGTCGTCGCACTGTCACAAGAAATCTCTTATCAACATAATATTAAGGATATAGGGAAGACATTCAAGGTCTTGGTAGAAGGCCTCTCGAAAAAATCTGACCAGCATATGAAGGGTAAGAACAGCCAGTTTAAAGTAGTCGTGTTTCCTATAGTAGGTGATGTCAAAAAAGGAGATTACGTTTATGTCAAAATATCAGAAGTAACCAGCGCCACTCTTAAAGGTGAGATGGTAACAGCTCCTGAAGCGTCTATGAATTAGACAATTAAGACGGCAGTAGGAATGAATATACCATGGCAGTAGGGTAAGTAAAATTTAATACTCGGATAATCATCGAATTACAATTTATGATAAATGAATAGTACGTTACAAGGCATCAAGAGAAGATTTGGCATCATAGGCAATGATGATAAGCTGAATCGTGCGCTTAGTACTGCCATGAGGGTGTCTAGTACTGATCTCTCCGTGCTTATCAATGGAGAGAGTGGTGTAGGTAAGGAAGTGTTCTCTAAAATCATCCATCAGATGAGCCCCAGGAAGCATAACGAGTTTATGGCTATCAATACAGGAGCTATTCCAGAAGGAACGATTAATTCAGAATTATTCGGTCATGAGAAAGGGGCTTTTACAGGAGCTTCGAGTGATCGTAAGGGCTACTTCGAGACGGCTAATGGGGGCACGATGTTTTTAGATGAGATCGGGGAGATGCCTCTGGATACACAGTCATTTTTATTAAGAATATTAGAATCAGGAGAATATCTGAAAGTGGGTTCTTCTAAAGTCTTGAAGACAGATGTTAGAATCATCGCTGCGACTAATATTGATCTGGAGCAGCAGATAAAAAAAGGTAGATTCAGAGAAGATCTATATTATCGGCTGAATACAGTACCCATACACGTGCCATCGCTGAAAGAGAGAAGAGGAGATATCTATCCGCTGTATAGGCGATTTGCGATAGACTTCGCGGAAAAGTATACGACAGAGATCATAGAGCTGGATGAGCAAGCTAAGTTATTATTTGAAAATTATAGCTGGCCAGGGAATATTAGAGAACTGAAGAATGTGGTCGAACAGCTATCTCTACTTTCTGATGAGAAAGACATTACAGCAGAAATTCTGATAGATCTCATACCTCATATCACAAAAAGGAATCTCCCGTCCCTGCGTGGTCAGCAAGAGTCCAAGGATATCCCAGCAGAAAGAGAGATTTTGTATAAGCTTCTATTCGATATGAAGACGGATCTTAATGATCTGAAGTCTTTGATCTTTCAGCTGATAAAATCAAATGATCTCAGAGTACCTGATATGGCTCAGCTAAGTATGCTCAATCATTCTGGATCCAATCAGGGTAATAGTAATGATGGAGGTTATCGTGAGATGAGCTCTAATACCATGCCTTCTCCGTCTATTTCTATCGACCGTGATACTGCTGGAGCGAGACCTATTATCCTGAATAATCCTGAGCAGGCTAATTATAATAATACAGAAGTCGTAGAGGATAATCTATCTCTTGAAGATATGGAGCGTGAGATGATTTCTAAAGCACTAAAAAAATACAGAGGCAGAAGAAAAGATGCTGCTATAGAATTAGGTATTTCAGAGAGAACATTATATCGTAAGATAAAGGAGTATAAACTGTGAGGTATTTCATCATCACATTCTTGATCACAATATCCATTACGAGTTGTAAATTCTACAATTTTGACGGGATAAGTATTAAGCCTGAAGTAGAATCTTTTTATGTAGCTACATTTCAAAATAGAGCAGCTAATGCACCTGCTGGAATAGAAGTACAGTTCACGGATGGGCTTATCCAGAAAATCAATAATAACTCAAAGCTGAATTATAGCGATGGCAATCCTGATATAGAGTTTGAAGGAAGTATATCCTCGTTCAGGGTGAGTGCAGTCGCACCGCAGCAGTCAGGGGACCGAGCGACGACGGCTTTTAATCGACTGACCATTTCAGCCAAGATTGATTACATAGATAATCTGGATGAGGAAGAGAATTGGTCGCAGACATTTTCGTTTTTTGAAGACTTCGACCCTAATACAGATTTGACCAGTATACAAGATGACCTCATTGAGCGTATCTTTGAGCAGATGCTGAACGATGTATTCAATAAAGCATTCACTAACTGGTAGTGGTGGCAATTATTAATTGATCAGAATGACGATAGAAAATATATCAAAATACTTAGTGGATGGAGCAGACTTAACTGATCTAACTGAAGGTGATATCCAGGCTCTTATCTCACAAAGCCCATTTTCTGCTGCGCTGCGACACCTGTTAGTCAAGAAACAATCAATAAATCAAAATTTTGTTCTGGATGATATGAGTCAGGCTGCATATCATAGCCCTCATGTAGATCAGTTTCATGCACAGCATTTTAGATGTAAGGCTGCAGACACTCCTGTATCATCTGATGAGGATCAGGATCAGAAAGTACTTCCTTCGACGAGTAGCACTGTGACAGCAGCAGGTGCTGTAGCGATAGCCGGTATCCAATCATCTTCCGATAAAGATCTAGAATTAGTAGAAGATTCACTTGCAGACTCCATAACAACAGAAGTAAGCCCAACTCAAGAAATTCCTATAGAAGAGAAGCAAGTAGAAGAAAAGCAAGTAGAAACAAATCAAGTTAAAGAAGAGCAAGTAGAAACAAGTTTAAAAGAATCAAAATCAGTAGAAGCTATTGCACAAGAAATTCCTGAATCTAAATCGAAGTTTGCTCATTTATCTGACTATGCCAAGTGGCTGATGAGCACGACTTCGATCATCGACATTGATCATGCACAGAAGAATGTCACAATTCCGAACAGTTCAGTAGATACTTTACAATCGAATATTCCTGCCATTATAAATGAAGAGGATGAAGATGAAGAAGAAGAGGTGTCACTCAAAGTTCAGGACAAGAGTATGGAGTATAATGATCAGATCGTATCTGAAAGTTTAGCAGAATTATTAGTAGAGCAAGGATTAAATAACAAAGCAATTGCTATGTATGAGAAGCTCAGTTTGATTATTCCAGAAAAAAGGGCTTATTTTGCAGTTCAAATCAAGAAAATTAAGTAGCATATGATTACTTTCCTTACAATATTAACAGCTTTAGTTTGCATACTGCTGATGGCAGTCATCTTAATTCAGAACCCAAAGGGAGGTGGAGTCGATTCTACTTTCGGAGGTCAAGGCGCTAATCAAATGTTTGGCGCAGCTAAATCTACAGACCTCATAGAAAAACTGACTTGGGGATTAGCGATAGCGTTATTCCTACTATGCATCATCACAGCTATGGCAGTGAATGGAGGTGGAAGTGGTTCAGGCCTCTTGACCGCTCCAAATTAGATCATGCTATAGAAGTGATTAAAATGTCATAGTGGCATACATTTTCTGCAATAAATGCAGCTTTCAAGGAACTAAATTGTGTATTCATGTTATAATGTCAGACTTATTGGAATGGCATAGCTTGTGATATAGATGCATTATTATTCATAACATTAAAATAAACACTAAGTATGAAATTGAAGCCAATCAACGACAGAGTGGTTGTTCAGCCAGCTCCTGCTGATGAAAAAACTTCAGGTGGAATCATCATTCCAGATACAGCCAAAGAAAAACCACAACGTGGTAAAGTCGTCGCCGTAGGTCCAGGAAAAGAAGATTTGAAGTTAACCGTCAAAGTTGGAGACTCAGTGCTCTATGGAAAGTATGCAGGTCAAGAACTTCAGTATGAAGGAAAAGATCTTTTAATCATGAGAGAAGATGATATTCTTGTCATTCTCGGGTAAGACCATCTTGCTTTAATTTATTTAATTAACCAGAAAACTTAAAACTTAATCATATGGCTAAACAGATTAGCTTTGACTCAGAAGCTCGAGTAAAGCTTAAAGCAGGAATAGATGCTTTGGCAAATGCTGTAAGAGTAACACTAGGCCCTAAGGGTCGTAATGTCGTAATACAAAAAAGCTTCGGCGCACCGACTGTCACTAAGGATGGTGTCACCGTCGCTAAAGAAATAGAACTCGAAGATCCTGTACAGAATATGGGAGCTCAGCTCGTAAAAGAAGTCGCATCTAAAACTGCTGATGCAGCAGGTGATGGTACGACGACTGCCACAGTATTAGCGCAGGCTATGGTGACTGCTGGTATGAAGTATGTAGCAGCTGGTGCTAACCCAATGGATCTTAAGAGAGGTATCGATAAAGCAGTAGCTGAAGTCGTCGCATCATTAAAGAAACAAAGCACTGTAGTCGGCAATGACTTCGATAAGATAGAGCAAGTCGCTTCTATCTCTGCTAATAATGACTTCGAAATAGGTAAGCTGATCGCTGATGCGATGCAGAGAGTAACCAAAGATGGTGTCATCACTGTCGAAGAAGCAAAAGGAACTGATACTTATGTAGATGAAGTATTAGGAATGCAGTTTGACAGAGGATATCTATCTCCATACTTCGTGACTAATACAGAAGATATGAAGACAGAATATGAGAATCCATTAATTCTGATCCACGATAAGAAGATATCTAATACAGCTGATATCATTCCTATCTTAGAAAAGGCATCTCAGGCTGGAAGACCATTATTAATCATAGCTGAAGACATAGAGTCTCAAGCATTAGGATTATTAGTTGTCAACAGACTCAGAGGTGGACTTAAAGTAGTCGCTGTCAAAGCTCCAGGATTCGGAGATAGAAGAAAAGCGATGCTTGAGGATATCGCTATCCTGACAGGAGGTACTGTCATCTCAGAAGAGAAGGGATTCAAATTAGAGAATACCGAAATGGATCACTTAGGCTCATGTGAGAAAATCACTGTAGATAAAGACAATACGACTGTCGTCAATGGTGGTGGTAAGAAAAAAGACATCACAGGCAGAATCAATCAGATCAAACAACAGATCGAAACGACGACTTCTGACTATGATAGAGAGAAGCTTCAAGAAAGACTCGCTAAGCTATCAGGTGGAGTTGCAGTACTATACGTAGGTGCGACGACAGAAGTAGAGATGAAAGAGAAGAAAGATAGAGTGGATGATGCACTACATGCGACAAGAGCTGCAGTAGAAGAAGGTATCGTCACTGGTGGTGGTGTAGCTTTAGTCAGAGCTATTCCTAAGTTAGACAAATTTGAAGGTGCTAATGAAGATGAGACTATGGGAGTCCAGATCGTCAAGAAAGCATTAGAAGCACCTCTAAGAGGTATTTCTGATAATGCTGGCGTAGATGGTTCTGTAGTACTTCAGAATGTACTTACCAGTAAAGGTGCTCAAGGCTACAATGCCAGAACCGATAAGTACGAAGACTTGAAGAAAGCTGGTGTCATAGACCCGACTAAAGTCACACGTATCGCTATCGAGAATGCTGGTTCTATCGCTGGAATGATCCTAACGACTGAGTGTGTCGTGAATGACAAGCCAGAAGAGCACGCAGCTATGCCTCCTATGCCAGGTGGCGGCGGCATGCCAGGCATGATGTAACTGACCGGTCACGCCTTCAGCGTGATCAAAGCAAGTAAATCTTGCTTTGAAGGGAAGGAACCGATTCATCAGAATCGGATGGGTTGGCGTGTTATAGCGGCTCTTTCAAACCTTTCCAGTCGGTCTTTTTAAATAACTAATTAATAAAGAGTCAGTTTCTTCATAGAAGCTGGCTCTTTTTTTTGTTGTTGTCTAATTGAGCTACCAAAATCCTTGCAGATAATAAAATTCTATTGATGACAAAATAGTAATTATAAAATGGGCTAGTCATTCTGAACCAGCCTGCGGAAGGTAGGCTTGATTCAGAATCTGGCTGCGCGTACGGAATAGTATTAAAATTTTATCATTTTCAAACCCCCTGTATTCCCCTTGGGCTCATGGGGAACCACTTCTCGATTTTAAGGAGTTATTGTAAATCCACTTACATTTTTTAGAATAGTGAATTTTAGATAACTGATAATCAATGAATTGCAATGTTGTCATAGATATCTTGATTCAGGATATACTTTCTTGTGATAAAAGACCATCGTTTTTAGCAGAACCCGAGCTACATTCTCTGATATTATTAGGCTCCCCTTAGCTTTTTGAGCTATCTGATGAAACTCAAACTGAAAAACCTTAAATCAATGCACACTCTTAGAAATGGCTCAGCAATCCCTATCGGTCTTAACGACCCCAAACCTCGACTTTTGAGATCGTCTAGCTATGCTATAAAAAAGACTTCATACCGATAACTTTTATACAATCATATAAATACTTGAGCCATTAGACCCGAATACCATACTTTTACCCACTCATGCAGTGGTACGAAAAATATAAGCTCGACTTCAGGCTCAATTCTAAGTTGGCCTTCCCCATTATGGCAGCGCAGCTGGGTCAAGTCACCACTAATATTGCTGATAATATCATGGTCGGTCAGCTGGGTGCAGCACCTCTGGCTTCTGTCTCTTTAGCTAATTCGATTTTCTATATGTTCATTGTCTTTGGGATGGGGATATCATTTGGATTGCCGCCGCTCATATCACAAGCCCATGGTGGTAAGAAGTACAGGAGGATTTCTCTCTATGTGAAGAATAGTTTTATCATTAATATGGGCTTTGCAGTCATCGCACTTATCTTGATGTTACTGTCAGTTCCGCTATTAGCTTATATGGGGCAGGATATGTCAGTGGTGGAATTAGCTAAGCCTTACTTGGTCATCACCGCTTGGTCGGTCTTTCCTTTTATGATATTTCAGACGCTGAGGACTTACTCTGATGGTATGTCTCAGACACTCCATTCGATGATCGCAGTACTTATTGGTAATGTGGCAAACATCATTTTAAATTATGGATTAATATTTGGCAAATTGGGCATGCCTCAGCTGGGTGTGAAAGGTGCCGCTATCGGCACCATGATATCTAGAGTGATCATGATCGTAGTGATTGTTATTCTTCTATATTTCTGGAAAGACCTATGGTCACATCTACGGAAGATTAATTTTAGGCGCTTTAATACTGGCGTGATGAAGCGGATACTCAGTCTGGGTGTACCGACTTCACTCCAGATGTTTTTTGAAGTGTCTGCATTTAGCATTGCCGCTATTCTAATGGGTGTCATCAGTAAGGAGGCGCAGGCGGCTCACCAGATCGCTATTAATCTGGCGTCTATCACATTCTTGATATGTACAGGACTTGCGATGGCCACGACTATCAGAGTGGGCAATCAGTTGGGCCTCCAAGATATGCCAGCCGTCAGAAGAGTGGGAATATCTGCTATGATACAGGTGACGATATTTATGGTGGTCTGTGTATTGGGTTTTATATTTCTGAGATACTATTTACCATCCCTATACATTGATAATGAAGAGGTCATCGGGATTTCTGCACTGCTCTTGATCTATGCTGCTATATTCCAGATACCTGATGGTATACAGGTGGTAGCCTTAGGCTCATTGCGAGGACTACAGGATGTGAATATCCCAACCATCATCACATTCTTTTCTTACTACATTATTGGTATTCCGATTAGTGCTATGGCAGCATTTTATTGGGGTATGGGTCCTGCTGGTATATGGCTGGGATTGGTAATTGGCTTATCTATTAGCGCAGGATTTTTAACAAGACGCTTCCTCAGGTTATCAAAGAAAGAGATCGTTTGATTCAAGTGGCTCTTTTTATACCAGTATCCTAATTCATAGGAAAAGCTAGCGTCATTCTGAGTTTAATTAATTAACTCAAAATCTGGCTTTTAGTAAATCATAAAACAAGGGAGAACTTGAGACAAAAAGTGAAAATATACCGATGCTATTTTATACCGATAGCTATCGGTATAAAATAGACCGATTATAATACCCGAAAGAGATAGGTTTGCTGGTTTAAAAAGTCGCAAAGTAATCTCTCTTCGGTATACTTAGAATCAAAATTTTTATGATAAGTAAATAGCTTCTATAAGTTCTTTATTCCTTTATAATTTTTTCACTACTGACCTTAGCATTCAGTTCATTTATAATACTGATAAAGTATAAGCCTGAGGGTAGATCTTCCAGATCTATCTCTATTTTTTTATTAAAATTTGATAATTCCCTCTGATTCAATACATTAGGGCAGTGGCTATAGACAAAGATAAAAAGCAAAGAAAAATCATCCATGTCGATATGGACGCCTTCTATGCATCAGTAGAGCAAAGAGATAACCCTGAGTTGAGAGGTAAGCCTATAGCTGTGGGTGGGGGCTCTAAGCGAGGTGTCATCACAACTGCAAGCTATGAAGCGCGGAAGTTCGGGATCAAATCAGCCATGCCAGGATTTAAGGCTCGCAAGTTATGTCCGGAATTGATCTTTACTCCCGTAAGGTTTGATGCTTACAAAGAAGCTTCGCATCAGATCAGAAAAGTGTTTGCCAGATACACAGATCTAATAGAGCCATTGTCATTTGATGAGGCATATCTGGATGTGACAGACAATAAAATCAATGAAACAATCGCAACTGAAATAGCCAAAAAAATAAAAGCAGACATTTTCTATGAGACAGAACTGACGAGTAGTGCTGGAGTATCTTATTGTAAGTTCTTAGCTAAGGTAGCTTCTGATATGAATAAGCCAGATGGACTGACAGTCATCAGACCTCATCGGGCGGAGGCATTTCTGGAGACGCTTTCGATAGATGCATTCTTTGGTATCGGAAAAGTCACAGCGAAGAAGATGCGTGCGATGGGTATCGAGACAGGCAAGGATATCAAAGCTCTGGATCGATTGACCCTGTCTAAGAGGTTTGGAAAGATGGGTCTGTTCTACTACGATATAGTCAGAGGCATAGATGATCGCCCAGTGAAGTCAGAGCGTAAGCGTAAGTCACTCGCAGTAGAAAGAACGATGACTGATGATGTAAAGACCATAGAGGAAATGAGAACTCAGATGGAGATCATCATCGATAAATTTTATGAGCGGATAGAAAAATCTAAATTTTACGGTAAAACGATGACGCTCAAGATCAAAACTTCTGAATTTAAACTCATCACTAGAAGCCGATCATTTGACCATCAGATAAGCACTAAGGAGGAGATGCACGCCATAGCCCTTCAGTTAGTGGAGGAGCATTTCCATACATTTGGAGCTGTGAGGCTCATGGGTTTGACGATGAGTAATTATGAAGCATTAGACAGTGGGCATGAATCACAACTGAAGCTGGATATATAGCTATCTGCTTTAGATACAGTCACCTTCATATATTTGTCTCTTTAGCCTTGAATACAGGTGAAAATAAGGCATCTTTTGTGTAGATTTACCATGATATGTTGAAGCGGCAGACTTTAAAGAATGAGGTCACGATATCTGGCACTGGATTACACACAGGAGAAGAATCGACGATTAAGATAGGACCAGCAGATGCTGGAACAGGAATACACTTTGTCAGATCTAATGGAGATACTTCCAAGATCAAAGCAGATATTTCCAAAGTCATATCTACAAAACGAAGAACCTCTATAGGCACAGAAGATAATTCTATTCAGACAGTGGAGCATCTCCTATCTGCTCTTTATGCATCCTCAATAGATGATGCCACCATTACGATTGATGGTCCTGAAGTACCCATATTAGATGGAAGTGCTATTAGATTTGTGGATGCGATACAAGAAGCGGGTATAGATATATCAGAGAAAGATCGAGAATACTTTGAAGTGCAGGAAGTGATGACCTTTAAGCACGAAGAATCAGGTGCAGATTACATCGTCATACCTGCTGAGCAGATGGAAATCCATGCTCACGTACAGTACGAAAAACCATTAAAAATCAGGCAATCGGCTTATTTATCAGCGATTGATCAGTTTCAGGATGATATAGCTGCGAGTAGGACATATGTCTTTGGTCAGGAGATCAAGAGTTTACTTAGTGATGGACTAATCAAAGGTGGAAGCATAGATAATGCGATAGTCATCGATGATGGTTCAATGAATCACGAAGAGCAGTTGGATTTAGCCAGCAAATTTGGAATTACCAATTTGAAAGGCGCATTAGATTATGACCCAAATAAGGGTAATGAATTAGCAAGACATAAGATCTTAGATCTCTTAGGGGATTTATCCTTACTCGGTAAGCCGATTAAAGCCAAAATAATAGCAACCCAGCCAGGGCACTCTGGCAATATAGCTTTCACTAAGTTTCTGAAGGCTAAGTACTTAGAGCAGCGCAAGCAGAAGGGCAAGCCTATTTATGATCCTACTATAGAGCCACTTTATGATTTAGAAGGTATCAAGGCATTGATTCCACATCGATATCCATTCTTATTTGTCGATAAGATTATAGAATTGACTGAATCCAAAGTGGTAGGTCTTAAGAATGTCACGATTGATGAGCACTTTTTCCAAGGTCATTTTCCTGATAATCCTGTATTTCCAGGAGTTCTTCAGTTAGAAGCATTAGCTCAGACAGGAGGCATCTTAGTCCTTAGTACAGTCGAAGATCCAGAGAATTACAATTGTTACTTTATGAAGATTGACAATGTAAAATTTAAGCATTTAGTTGTTCCTGGAGACACAATGTTACTAAAAATGGAGCTTTTGACACCAGTACGTCGCGGGATAGTGCATATGCAAGGCACAGTATACGTTGGTAATAAGATAGTATCAGAGAGTGAGCTAACAGCTCTAATCAGTAAAAAAACACCGTGATTCACAAGCTAAGCGCTATACATCCTCAAGCAAAAATCGGTAAACACACCGAGATAGGCCCATTCGTCACCATAGAGGAAGATGTGGTCATAGGTGACCACTGTACCATAAGGTCTAATGCCGTCATTATGAATGGCACCCGATTAGGTGATCACTGTGAAATCTATCCAGGAGCTATCGTAGGTGCTGATCCACAGGATTTAAAATTTAAAGGAGAGTACACTCTCTTGCAAATCGGAGATCATACGACCATCAGAGAATATTGTACCATTAATAAGGGCACAGAGCAAAGTGGTACTACGGTCATCGGAAGCCATGTCTTACTGATGGCTTATGTCCATGTCGCTCACGATTGTATCATAGGGAATCACGCGATTTTGTCTAATTGTGTAAATCTGGCTGGTCACGTAGAGATAGCTGATCATGCCATATTAGGTGGATTAGTCGCTGTACATCAGTTTGTGAAGATAGGTCAGTATTCATTCATTGGAGGAGGCTCGCTGGTCAGGAAGGATGTTCCGCCTTATATCAAGGCATCTAAAGATCCTCTGAGTTACATTGGCGTGAATAGCATAGGACTGGAGAGGAAAGGCTTTGGAAGAGCCAGAATACAGGAGATACAAGACATATATAAGATCCTATTCATCAAGCATAGTAATAATACTGTCGCGATGGAGGAGATCGCAAGTTCTATCGTAGAGAGTAATGATAAGAGTCGAATCATAGACTTCATCAAAGCTTCTGAGCGAGGCATCATCAGAGGTAGGAAGCAGGTGTCATGACCATCACCCTTACCGATCTATATAAGAGATACACATATCAGTGGATCATTAAGAATGCCAACTTCCAATTTCAAAAAAATCAAATATACGGCATAGCTGGAGCTAATGGATCTGGCAAGTCGACACTGATACACATCATCAGTGGGTATCTATCTCCAAGTAAAGGGAAAGTCGTCTGGGAGAATCAAGGAAGACAGATAGATCGTCATGACCAATATAAATCTGTCTCGATTTGCGCTCCTTACATCAGAATGGTGGAGGACTTTACGATTTCAGAACTACTCAAGCTATATACTAAGACGAAGCCACTGATAGATTTATCGACTGCGGATTTTCTTAAAATGGCCTATATCGAACAGCATAGCACGAAGGCCATTAAGTATTTTTCTTCCGGTATGAAGCAGCGAGTTCAGCTTCTCCTTGCTATGGCGACCGATTGTCCAGTCTTACTATTGGATGAGCCATCTTCCTACCTGGATCAAGATGCTAAAGCTTGGTTTTATCAAAAGCTTGAGGCCTATGCAAAGGATAAATTAGTCATAATAGCATCCAATGATTTAGATGATTTAGATCAATGTGGAAATGTAGTCACGCTGGATGATATCCAACTAAATAGAAATTCAAAGAGTAGCTAATCTCAAGTGATTCAAAACCAATTGTGTTTGCTTCCGTTTAATTGATTAATTTACGATCTCTGAATTATTATTAAAAAATACATTCATCATGAAGCTTAACCAAGTAAAAACCATTCTGTCTAATTCTAAGACGATATCTTTTCAGCTGCCTGATGGGACATTAGTGCCTAATCATTTTCATGTCACTGAAATCGCTAAAATTAAAAAGGATTTTATTGATTGCGGAGGTAAGATCAGACATGAAGAAAGAGTCGCTTTTCAGCTGTGGGAAGCAGATGATTATGATCATAGATTACATCCTGAGAAATTGACTTCTATCATAGAGTTAGCGCAGGATAAGCTCGGTATAGAAGATCTTGAAGTGGAGGTAGAATATCAAGGGACCACTATCAATAAATTTGCATTAGATCATGATGGGCAGACTTTTACCCTCGTCAGTAAGCAGACTGATTGCTTGGCTAGAGAAGGCTGTCTGGTTCCTGAAGAAAGTGTGAAGCATGATTTATCAGCTATGGCTGCATCGACCTGTACTCCTGGTGGGGGCTGCTGTTAATATAGCAGAAGTGTCATAATCTGTCCAGTAGACTATTTAGTTTGCTTCTTAGATCGATGAGCTTTTTTATCACTTCTTTTTTATGATCATTCTTATTAGCTGTACGCTGAGAGAGTAGTTCTTTCTTAGCTCCTTCTATTGTGAATCCACGCTTTTTGACTAGGGTAAAGATTCGTTCTACTTCTATAATATCTTTTTTCTGATAAGTCCTTTCTCCACGCCTGCTTTTTTTAGGTCTGATATTAGAGAATTCTGACTCCCAGTATCTGAGTGTCGAAGTAGACAGATCAAACATCGAAGCTACTTCGCTGATCTGATAGTATAGCTTAGTCAATTCTTGTTTATTGATACTCAAGCTGATTTTAGTTTATAGACACACCATGTATAAGTCATTAGTATCATAATCTGATGTAAAATAACTTCAATATACTACGTGTACATTTCCTAATTTGTCAATTAGACGTAAGGAAAGGATTATGCATTTAAAGCGTCAGAAAGTTTTTTCTGTATCAGCTTAGGATCAGATTTGCCTCTGGATTCTCTCATGACCTTCCCGACGAAGAAACCGATCAATCCTTTTTTACCTTTTTTATATTTCTGTACTTCATCTGGATTAGATGCGATGACATCATGGATGAGTTTATCTATGAGATCAGTATCATTACTTTGAGCTAATCCTAAAGTATTACATAGTGCCTCGGGGTCTGAATCTGGTGAGGCTATGAGGGCTGGAAATAATGTCTGGTATGCTGTCGAGTGAATGATCTTACCATCATCAATTAATTTTAAAAATGAAGAACACTGATTCACTGACAAAGGGAAGAGTGATAAGTCATCGCCATAGTCTTCCTTGACCGTGGGCAGGACTTTATTGATGATAAAATTCACAGCAGCTGCTGGATCATGATAAGACGCAAGTAGTTGATCTGCAAACACCACTGTAGATCTCTCCTGTATTAATGTTTCAGCATGTTCTGCTTTAATCCCCTGACTCATATAAATCCGCTTTTGTTCAGCAGGTAGAGTAGGTAATGCTTGTTTGATCTGAGCTATTTGATCATCAGTGATGAATATAGGTGGTAGATCTGGGTCAGGAAAATACCTGTAATCATGAGCATCTTCTTTATCTCGTGTGCTACTTGTCTTTCCTGTAGCAGAGTCAAAGTGTAGGGTCTGCTGGTCGATGTGCTCACCTTTGATCATGAGTTCTATCTGACGATTTGCCTCGTACTCTACAGCTTGCATGGCGAATTTTTTAGAATTGATATTCTTCACTTCGCATCGATTATTGAGCTGTGTTTCGCCTTTTAGCCTGACTGAGACATTGCAGTCACATCTCATAGAGCCTTCTTCCATATTAGCATCAGATATGCCTATGTACTTGACCAGATGCTGTAGTGTAGCGATGAAGTCATGGACTTCCTGAGCTGATCTCATATCTGGCTCTGTGACGATCTCTAATAGGGGAGTTCCAGCTCGATTCAGATCGATCATAGAGTTGTGTGGATCTATATCGTGTATAGACTTACCAGCATCTTCTTCCATATGGGTGTGGTGGAATGTGATGGTCCGCTCCCCATCACCACTCGGTATATCAATTGATCCACCCACGCAGATGGGAAGTCTGTCTTGTGTAATCTGATAAGCCTTAGGTAGGTCTGGATAGAAGTAGTGCTTTCGGTCAAAGCGATTCTCCTGATTAATTTCTGAACCTAAAGTCAGTGCCAGTGCGATTCCTTTATTGATGGCTTCTCTGTTCACTCTGGGCAATGTACCAGGATGCGCTAGGGATATGCTGCTGGTATGTCGATTAGGCAGTTTACCAAATGTATTCTCATCTGCACAGAATATCTTTGTCTTCGTATTGAGCTGTACGTGTACTTCCAGGCCAATGATAATCTCGTAGTCGCTTTTTTTCAAAATATAAACATGCTTATGATTAAAATAATAGATGCAAATGTGATAACTAATACCAACTCGTAAAAACAAAGCAGAGAATATTTTATCAAAGTTTTAATATATCCTTGCTTGTAGAAGTTTTTTATACTGAAGAACACATATATATTCATCAAAATGAAAGCAATACTTGACACTATATCACCAGACATAATACTTATCTCATAAGAATTAGAATCAGACTTCTCTATTTCAGTAGTCAAATAAACAATTGCCAGAATAAGTAAAACAACTGAATGGTAGGATATTGATAAGATAAGGTGTTCTACTATATAATAGGAACTTCGAATGTAAAGTAACTTTAATAATAATGCAGAGAAAATAACCAAAAGGACAATGGCCCAAAGAAAGTTTCCGATCAGATACTGCACTGTGCCGTACGGGTCATTCCACATTTTTTTAATCTGGCGGAGAAAATTTTTTTCCCAAGAGTTATTGATACCATATTTTTCCACTATCTCGGTCGCGCTCAGAAATGCGAAATCTCTCGTAGTAATATGAAAGCGTGAAAGATCAATACCGGCTACACTAAAATTTTTAAGTAATGAGAAAGTATCCTGTGGTGAGTTGCTTACATTTCCAAAAAGACTGTCTCTAAGAGAAGCGACTTCGAGCGTGTCCATTGCGTGTTGACTCATAACATCATCAAATGTTTTAACCATCTCAGTTTTATTCAGTTTCTCTGCATTCTCTTGTTTGAAATTATTTAGTCTGTCAGCTAAGCTGGTGTTATTGATGACATATGCCAATACTGCAAAGTGAATGATCAGGCACAAGAAAAAAAATCGAGAAGGATTGAGGTAAGATTTTCTCCTGCCCATCAAATACTCGGAGGCAAGCCTGCCTGGAATAATGATTTTTCGGATGGTCTTGAAAACTCGTGAATCAAAGTTGAAAATTGAGGCAAAAAAATCAGTGATCAGAAACCAAGCTGTTAGTTTGCTCTGTCTCGTGCGTTGACCACAATGATGGCAGAAGAGGTAAGACTCCTGGATGTGATAGTCACAGTTAGCACATTTTGGCTGAGTTACTGATTGCTCGCTTGATTCTTTGTTCATAGTCATTGGTACTGACAATATCACGTTTCTATATCAATAAAGAAAATCTCATCACTTGAATTCATAGGCCAACACATTCTAACACATTATTATTTTTTCTAATATGGTACAGTGTTTGCCTCATTACATTTTACGAAACAGATTATTATATATCACCATATGAATATTTATAAAGCACTGACTAAGAGTGATTCATAACTATAGATTCTCTTATGTGATGATTCATCTATTCGATGGCAATCAGGGATACATAATAAGCAATACTAATAATGGAGAATAATTCCATCGTATGAATTCTAAAAACTGGGTGAACATGAGTGTCTTTAAAACCTTTACAATGCTAAAACTATCAGCCATGACTGTCTCTGTGATATGCATATCACTGCTGACTGCATCTGCTCAAATAGCATGTAATAACAGTGTCCAGATATCTATGGATGAAAACTGTGAAGTACTCATCAAGCCAGATATGATCATGGAAGGAGACTATCCTGATTATGATGCGTTTGCGATTCAGATAGGTGGTGTCGTCGGATCGCTGATTACAGCCCCGGGACCATATACAGTGACGATCACCGAGACAGGCACTAACAACTCTTGCTGGAGTAATATATCTGTAGAAGATAAGATAGGGCCTCAGTTATTCTGCGATCCAGTCTACTTACCTTGTACGTCTGATGCTACGCCAGGACAGAAGTTAGAGAAAAGATATATAGCAGAAGGTCATGTCAAATCCTATGATCATGATACATTGCACATTACATTCGACTTCAAGCCGCAAGTGCCTTATGGTGCGACGATCAGTGACATGGCATTAGACTTACATCTTTCGCATAAGGATATTAAAGAACTTCAGGGATACCTCATCTCACCGACCGGTAAAAGAATTATGCTTTTCGATAGACCACTAAAAAATAATGTAGCTCCTTCTTGTCGAAGAGAGGGCATGATGCTGAGTCTTCACGACGAATCAGTCAAGTCGTATGCAAGTATGGACGAGCCACAAGAATGTAAAGGACATGCCAGTCCTTCTATCCATGGAAAGTATCAGCCTCATGATCCCTTTTCTAATTATCATGAGCATGACGCTGCTGGAATATGGCATCTAAAAATAGCCGATGTATCATCTAATGATCATCACTCAAAATTAAAATACGCAAAGCTTAAACTCAATGTCCTTCATGGATATGTGGGATTACCTTTTGATGGAGATATAGAAGTAGAAGACTTGGGGAATCAGCGTATCAAGCTATATGGAGGTCAGGTATGTGGGACAGTGGAAGCGTCATACTCAGATGCTTATGATAAGACTTGCTACGAAGAAGGTGCTTACTATGGTAGGCTCAATCGGACATGGGTCGTAGAAGATGCCTCTGGAAATGTGTCATCATGTATTCAGCCTATCTATTATGAAGCCACTTATTTTAATGATGTAGAGATGCCTTATAATTATGATGGAGAGAAGATCCCTTCATTTAAGTGCGATGATGAATTTCACGGGATGATAACTGATGAAGGATATCCGTCTCCCGAGATGACAGGACAGCCTTCTGATTGGAGAAATATTCATACGAAAGCTTGTGGTAATCTGCAGATCACTTTTAAAGACCTTAAAATAGATATTTGTGAAAACTCATATAAACTGCTCAGAACCTGGACTCTGATCAACTGGTGCGAATCATCACAGCTCAATGCCATGGAGCACACACAGGTCATCGTCGTCAAGGACGATATCGCGCCTGTCATAGAATGTCCATCACCTTATGACTTAGACATAGCAGTAGAAAATTATCAAGAATGTAATACAGATCTAACTGTCCCCGCACCGATCGTGCATTATGAATGTTCTTCCTATACTTGGACTGTGCAGTACTACAGCACTGAAGATTATGAAGACTGTGAAGAGCCAGCACATGAGTATTTCACCAGTAGATACGTGGTGAAGAAAGGTGACGAGGTGATCATAGAAGACCTGCCAATAGGTTGTCTTTGGATCAAATACTTAGTGACCGATGACTGTGGAAATACGGCTGAACTTATATGTAAAGCACATGTGAAAGATAAGACGCCACCAGTAGCAGTCTGTGAAGAAGAGACCATCGTCTCACTTGGATCGGATGGATATGCTAAAGTATTTGCAGAAACCTTTGATGATTTAAGTTGGGATAACTGTGGAGAGATAGCAGATTATAAAGTTAGAAAAATTGAAAATGTATGTGACACTGTAGACTATGCTCGAGATTTTGTAAAGTTCTGTTGTGAAGAAGTCGGATCTACCATCATGATTGAGTTGCAAGTCTTTGACCATTATGGAAATAAGAATGCTTGTATGATCGCAGCGACCATTCAAGATAAATTCTTACCACACTTACATTGTCCAGATACAGTGTATGTAGACTGCCAGACACCTTTATCTTCATTATCAGATGACATATATGGTGCACCTCAAGCAGGAGATAACTGTGCAGGCGTAGATTTACAGCACGCTACTTTCAGAGATAGCCTAGACCAGTGTGGCGTCGGTGCTGTCTATAAGACATGGTCAGTCAGTAGTGCTTTAGATTCTACAGTCACTGATCAGTGCACTCAGGTCTTTATTTATAAGACAAATGATAAGATACTTAGACATGATGTTTATTTTCCGGGTGACACTACATTAGTTGGTTGTGCTGCGATGTCAGACCCTTCACTATTAGGCGAGCCAATCATCCATAAGGAAGGATGTAGCTTACTCGCGGTCACTCACGAGGACACCAGATTTAGCTTTGTGGATGATGCTTGTGAAAAAATTATCAGAGAGTGGACAGTCGTGGATTGGTGTAAGTACAAGCCGTCCTTAGGTATCAATGATGGCTACTGGACACAAAACCAAATCATCAAACTGACTAATAAAGAAGCGCCTGTCTTCAATGATGTGTGTGAAGATGTGGATATATGTAGCTACAGTCCGGACTGCACATCGGGTATCAGACTGAGTGCCTCCGCGACTGATGAATGTACACCTGCAGAAGATTTAGTGTGGGAGTATTCTATTGACTTATATAATGATGGTACAATAGATTTGACCTCTAAAGATGTCACTTACAGCGCAGACTCAGTCTATATCACAGTAGATAGTATGCCGCTTGATGCGACACATAAGATTAAGTGGATCGTATCAGACGGATGTCAGAACTATGCTTATTGTCATTACACATTTAGAGTGCAGGATTGTAAAGCGCCGACACCATATTGCTTAGGTGATCTGGTGACGACTGTGATGTCTAATTCTGGAGAAGTAGCGATATGGGCAAGAGATTTTGATTTAGGTGCAGAGGATAATTGTACTGATCAAGATGAATTAATTTATTCATTCAGTCGAGATACCTCTGAGACGAGTATGACTTTTACATGTGATGATTTGCCGAGTGGTGCATCATTATATATAGCGGATCTCGAAGTGTGGGTCACTGATGCTAATGGCAATCAGGACTTCTGTACAGTAGAACTCAGTGTGCAAGATAATGTCAATGTCTGTCCAGATATAGGGAGTAATTCTCAAGGTCCTGATTCTGGAGAATCGACAGCATCAATAGAAGGTCGGATCAATACCATGGAGGGCATAGCCATCGATGGGGTGACAGTCAGGATGACCAGTCAGGTACCGGGCTTCCCGAGAGTCTTTGATACGGGAGATAATGGAGAATTTAGTTTTGTCGGGCTGCCGATGGGGGAGAGTTATGGACTTACAGCTCGGATGCAAGACGATATGTTAACCGGTGTTTCTACCAGAGATATCGTAGCTATACAGCAGCATATTTTAGGAGTCAGAGACTTGACTAATCCTTACCACATTATTGCAGCGGATATCGATAATAATGGCATTGTCTCTGTGTCTGATTTAATCACCTTGAGACAGGTGCTTTTGGGTGCTGTACCAACATTCCCTAATGGTCAAGGTGCTTGGAGATTCATTGATAAAAATTTCGAGTTTTTTGATGATAGTTCTCCCTTTCCATATAAAGAAGAAATCATAGTGGATCAGCTTAACTCTGATAAGAATAATGCTCACTTCATGGGCGTCAAGATAGGTGATGTGAATGGAAGCGTATCAGCTGAGCTTAAAGGTAAGACAACGAATCGAAGTGACGCGAATGTCTCTTTCCAAATAGTAGATAAGTCGGTCGTGAGAGGCGAATTAGTCTCTGTGACGATGAGTGTTTCTAAAGCTTATGAGATGTTCGGATTCCAGCATTCCATTGGATACAATGCAGATGTATTATCATTATTATCTGTCAGCTCTGAAGCGATAGACTTCGCGAATGATCATTATTTTTCTGATGAATCAGCAGGTATGATACACTTCAGTTGGAGTCATTCGGCACTCACAGAATTATCTGATTCAGATGAGCTGATCACCATGACATTCAGTGCATCAGATGATGGGTATGTGAGCGACTTTCTTAATTTGAATCCTTCAAAGCAATTACCAAAAGAGATATACGATCAAGACTTAAATACGAATTCATTAAATATTGATTTCATAGCAGAAGATCAGTCTGATGCTATCATCTTATTACAGAATAGACCCAACCCTTTTTCTGAACTGACGACGATCGGATTTCAATTACCGACTGCTTCAGAGATCACTGTCATCATACACGATGCTTCTGGAAGACAGGTGTATCAGAATGTAAAGTCATATATAGCTGGCTATCATGAGGTAGTCATCAAGCCAGATGTTTTACCTGAAGCAGGTATCTATTACTATAGCATCAATGTACCTCAAGGGACTATCACAAAGAAGATGATAAAACTTCAATAATATAACGGTAACCAAAACCAGTAAGTCCGGGATTCAGTCATTTGATTGAATCCCTTTTTTTTTGTCATAAATCAAATGTCATGTTATTCTTAATATGTTTCAGAATCTGCTACGTTTACTAAGCCTCCAAGGTTTAGTAAACGTATAACACCTGATAATTTATATCATAGACTCAGACATGTTTCAAAATCTACTACGTTTACTAAATCTCCAAGGTTTAGTAAACTTATAACACCTGATGATTTATACCATAGATTTAGGCATGTTTCAGAATCTACTACGTTTATTAAACCTCCAAGGTTTCTCTCTAACCAATTTGTTATCAAGCATTTATAATTTTGAAACTCAAGCTTCAAGTTCTTCTGAACATCCCAAAGTGCAACTGAATATACCTAAGTTTACTCTCCCTCAGACGACTTCACAAAAAAAGGGAAACTACTTTCATAGTTTCCCTTTGTGTAGTTTAAATATGAATTTTTCTTAATCCAATGATTGATTTTCCATTCCGGCTTTCAATACTAATTGGCTGTATTCTTCAGGTGTAAGTCCATCTAAGCAAAAATCAATTGGATTGATCGCTTTACCATTGATCTTGACTTCATAGTGCAGGTGAGGTGCAGTAGAAGAACCTGTGCTCCCGACTGTGCCAAGACTCTGACCACGTTTTACTTTTTGACCTTTCTTGACGATGACATCCTTCATGTGAGCATACAGCGTCGTGTATCCATATCCGTGATCTACGGTCACACTATTTCCATAGCCTGTTTTTATTTTCTTTACTTTCACTACAGTGCCATTTCCAGTCGCTTGTACAGCTGTCCCTCTTGGAGCTGTGAAGTCTATACCGTAATGGAATTTCTTAATTTTGTGTATCGGGTGTATACGATAGCCAAATCCTGATAAGTACCTGATGTTTCGCTTGAGTTTCGTTTCTTTGACAGGCTTGATAGAAGGAATAGAGGCAAGTTTCTCTTCCCAGACTTTAGACATGTATTGTATAGAGTCCAAAGAGGAAGACTGCAGGTTTATTTTCCTTTTGATCTTATCTACTTTTTGTAGCGTCTCTTTGATGAGAGATCCTGAATTCTGATAAGCAGTCAGTCCGGCATATTTATCATGTCCACCGATTCCGCCTTCCCAGATATTTTCATCGATGACATCCATTTGGAATATTGTCCTGTGGATTTCAGAATCCTTCTCATGTAGTTGAGCTAACTGTTCGGACATAGATTCGTAATCACTGGTCATATTGGAATAATGGTACTCCATCTGACTAAGCTCTCGCTGTAACGCTCTTTCTTTTGGTGATGGGAGAAACATCCATGCAATAGCGAATATCCCTATGGAAGTAAGGACCACTGCAGAAGCGAAACCGAATAATCGAATTACCTTTTGCTTTGTCGGGGTGGTATCTTCTTCGTACTGTAGCGTGTTCTGATTGAACACATATTTTTCTTTCTTCATCAAGAAGGGGGTGTTATTTATTATTTACAATAAATTTGCACAAAGTTTTTGGGACGAGATTCCCAGGGGTTTCGGGCGGCAAAGTTAATTTATGAACCCTGACTTTCAAAATATTATAACATATATATTATTTTTTATATGTTATAATAAATAGTAATATATATGAAATTGATTATCAGATTATTATATATCACTTAAACTGTTTTGTCATAAGCTTATAGACCTATTGAAAAATTTTATTTTTACATAGGAAAAAGCGTAATATTTAATAGAGATGAATGCTAACGAAATCAGACAGAAATTCTTTGATTTTTTTGAATCAAAACAACATAAAATTGTTGCCTCAGCACCAATAGTCAATAAAAATGACCCGACACTCATGTTTACCAATGCAGGCATGAATCAGTTTAAGGATTATTTCTTAGGAAATAAACCTATCGTAACGAGTCGAATAGCCGATACACAGAAGTGCCTTCGAGTATCAGGTAAGCATAATGATCTGGAAGAAGTCGGTATAGACTCTTACCACCATACCATGTTTGAGATGCTGGGCAACTGGTCATTTGGAGATTACTTTAAGAAGGAAGCGATAGACTGGGCATGGGAATTACTGACTAAAGAATACGGTCTGGACCCATCTCGACTCTATATGTCAGTATTCGAAGGTGATAAGAAAGAAGGTTTGGATCCTGATGAAGAAGCAGCTGCTTACTGGAAGGCGTACGTACCTAAGTCGCAGATCCTCTATTTTGACAAGAAAGATAATTTCTGGGAGATGGGAGATACGGGCCCCTGTGGTCCTTGCTCAGAGATACATATTGATCTTAGATCAGATGAAGCAAGAGCATCTATTGATGGAGCGACATTAGTAAATCAAGATGATCCTTTAGTCATAGAAGTCTGGAATCTGGTATTTATACAGTTCAATCGAAAGGCTGACGGATCTTTAGAAGATTTGCCTGCTAAGCATATAGATACAGGTATGGGCTTTGAGCGACTGTGCATGGCACTCCAAGGAAAAAAGTCAAATTATGATACCGATGTATTTTCACCATTTATACGGAAGATCGAAGCAGCTTCTGGTATCAAGTATACAGGAAGCTATGAGCTGACGGCTAAGACCGATATTGCGATGAGAGTCGTGTCGGATCATTTGCGAGCTGTTAGTTTTACGATAGCAGATGGTCAGCTGCCGAGTAATGGTGGTGCGGGCTATGTCATCAGACGGATACTGAGAAGGGCGGTGAGGTATTACTATTCATTTCTTAATATCAAGAAGCCATTCCTTCACAGTTTAGTAGATCTGCTGGCGGAGAGATTTGGCAGTGTATTTCCAGAAATCATATCCCAACAAGAATTTGTCAAAAAGGTCATACTGGAAGAAGAGAAATCTTTTTTAAATACACTAGAAGGCGGGCTGAAAAGATTAGCTTCTGTAGATACTTCAGCAGGTGTCATTGATGGTCGGACGGCATTTGAGCTGTACGACACATATGGATTTCCAATAGATTTAACCCGACTGATTGCAGGTGAGAAAGGCATTAGCATAGATGAGTCAGGATTTGAGGCAGCACTACAGGAACAGCGAGATAGAGGTAGAGCTGATGCTCGCAAAGAAACAGGGGATTGGATAGAGATGACTGATCAAAATGAAATAGAATTCATTGGCTACGATCACCTCAAAGCAGATAATATTCAGGCTGTGAAATACAGGACCATGAAGATCAAAGATAAGGACCAATATCAGCTGGTCTTGAATAAGACGCCATTCTACGCAGAAGGAGGAGGGCAGGTCGGAGATACTGGGCTATTATGGTTTGGGGAAGAGAAAGTACCAGTCATAGATACGAAGAAGGAAAATGATCTCATCATTCATATCGTAAAGCAACTGCCTGAAGGAATGAATGCTTCCATCAGAGCCGAGGTAAATGGGAATCGCAGATCACTTGTGGAGAATAACCATACAGCCACTCATCTACTTCATGCCGCACTTAGGCAAGTACTGGGAGATCATGTGCAGCAGCGAGGATCATTGGTCAATGATAAATATCTAAGATTTGATTTTTCTCATTTTCAGAGGATGACCGAAGAAGAATTAGCTGAGGTCGAACAGATAGCGAATCAGAAAATCAGAGAAAATATCAAGCTAAAAGAAGATAGGGATATCCCCATTGCTGAGGCGAAAGAATCTGGGGCCATGATGCTATTCGGGGAGAAGTATGGCGAGACTGTGAGGATGATAACTTATGATAAAGACTATTCCGTCGAGCTATGTGGTGGCTGCCATGTAGATGCGACAGGGCAGATTGGCTTGCTTAAGATTACTGCTGAGTCGGGCATCGCAGCAGGAGTCAGGCGTATTGAAGCGGTGACTGCTTCATCAGCAGAGAAGTACATTAATGGAGAGCTTAGCGAACTTCAGTCTATCAGATCTTTATTCAAGAGTGCGCAGCACACGACTAAGAATGTAGAAGCACTGCAAGAAGAAAATAAGGCTTTGAAGAAGGATTTAGAGAAATTAAAAATGGGACAAGCTGGCGATGTACAAAAACAATTGCTAGCAAAGTTTAGTGTAGAAAAGGATGTAAATTATGTAGCAGAAGTCATAGATCTGGATGATGCTAAAGTGGTCAAGACTATCGCCTATAATCTGGAGAAAGAAAAGGGGAACTGTCTGATATCGTTAGGATTCATCAGTAAGGCTAAGCCTCAGATCATGGTCATTGTGAGTGAGAGCCTGACGAAAGATGATTACCTCCATGCAGGAAAGATGGTGAAAGAATTATCTCAACACATCAAAGGTGGAGGGGGAGGACAGGCGTTCTTCGCGTCTGCAGGTGGGTCAGATAGTAGTGGGCTGGAGAAAGCGGTGAAGGGAGTTACTAAGTTTATATAAGTATAGTTATGTTGAATATATCAGCCTTGAAAAGGAAAATCCTATATTAATATTTGATGTAAAATAAGCTAGGAAATAGTAGGAAAATTAGCCTTAAGAGTCATAGGATTAATTGAATTAAAACCATTTTTAGAAAAAATGATAGAGTATAATTTCAGGATATCAAGAACTTTAATTGAGAAGGCAATGACATTAGCTAATGAAAATATTTAAATAAGTTTTAATTTCTATACTGCATTAAGATATGATCCGTACCCTTATCATCAGTCTCTTCATCTCATTAGTCTGTATCAATTTATATTTTAGATTTAGGATCACATCTTTATTCAGAATACTCAGTAAAAATAAAGTACCGATCAGGGCCGCCTATATTTTTAATCAGGAAAAATTAGAGCGAGAATTAATTCCTTATTTTCCTGCACAAGCATCTAATATCAGACTATTCGTGACTCGAATTAGAACATCGATTTTTATTGCTTTTGGCATTGTGATAAGCATTACCGCACTAGGTATCATACTACATCTTAATGCTTAAGCCATCTTGAAGTATCGCCATAAGCATACAGATCTGATCATATATCAGCTACTGGATTTTCTGGCAGCCATGGCGGCATGGGTTCTATTTTTCATCTATCGGAAGCGTATTGAATTACCATCATTTAATTGGACTGATTCTTTTCAAGATCGTAATTTTTTCATTGGCGTATTAGTCATTCCATGCTTTTGGCTATTGTTATATTATTTATTTGATAAGTATAATGATGTCTATAAGTTATCCAGAGTCTCTACCATATTTAGGACAGCATCGATTAGTTTTATAGGAGTCATCATATTATTATTTACTGTTCTTCGAGATGATATTGTCTTTCAGTACATCGACTATTTTCAATCATTTCTGAGACTATTCAGTCTTCATTTTATCATCACCACTATCTTCAGGATGGTATGGCTGTCTTATGTGGGTGCTCAATTGAGGCTGTCCAGAGTGCAATATCAGACCCTCTTGGTGGGCAGTGTACATGATACAGATCGATTTGTAAAGGAGTTAGAACAGCAGTCTAATAAGCATCGATATAACTTCATAGGTAGAATTGGTGTAGAACCAGGATTGAACAACAAAGATAGTGCTCATCGATCTATTCCGTTAGTCGGAGATCTGAATGACTTATCTTCCGCCTTAAGAGATATGCATATAGAAGAGGCGATTTTATTAATGAATCATAGTGACGAGAGATCACTTCAGTCTGCCATACAAGGATTGTTCAAACATGACAAAGACATATCAGTCAGTGTACGCGCAGACATGTCTGACATCGTGCTAGGTTACGTCCATATGAATCAGATCCATGGCATACCGCTGATAGAAGTTCGACAAGACTTGATGCCTAAGTGGCAGCTGATTGTGAAGCGGATAATGGATATCATAGGTAGCATTGCAGGGCTTATTATTTTATCTCCAGTGATGCTTTATGCAGCTCTTAAAATAAGGAGGACTTCTGACGGTTCCATTTTATTTAGACAAGAAAGAGTGGGGCGCTTCGGTGTGCCCTTTGAGATGTATAAGTTTAGATCTATGAGGTCAGATGCAGAAGTCGATGGACCAGAATTGTCATATGATGGTGATGAGCGGGTGACTGTGTGGGGAGCGACGATGCGGAAGTGGAGATTAGATGAGATTCCACAGTTCTGGAACGTGCTGAAAGGCGACATGTCTCTCGTAGGACCGAGGCCAGAGCGCCAGTACTTTATTGATGAGATCTGCAAGCGGGCGCCATATCATCAGAAGCTCTTGCACGTATTACCGGGGATGACCTCTTGGGGCCAAGTGAAATATGGCTATGCATCTGATATAGATCAGATGCTACAGCGACTCAAGTATGACATATTATATGTAGAAAACATGTCGTTATTATTAGATCTTAAAATATTAATCTATACTGGACTTGTGCTCCTTCAGGGAAAAGGCAAGTAATCGGACTTAGTATTACTCAAAGGGCGTGATTTCTTGATTTGTAAAGATCAAAATTCCAACAATGAAACGTTTGTGACTTATACGATTGATTGTATTTATTCGACATTAGATATGTCTTAATTTGTTGTAAGGCATAATTCTTAAAAATTTTAATACAAATGAAAAAATATGGATTGATAGGCTACCCATTGAGCCACACTTTTTCGCCCACTTATTTTGCGGAAAAATTTGAGCGCGAAGGCATCGAAGCATCAGAATATAAAGCACATTCCATAGAACATGCCGACATGTTGCTTGACTTAATCAGTGATGAGCATGTGGGCTTCAATGTCACCATACCTCACAAGCAGTCGGTGATGCCATTGATGACGAGGCTGTCAGATGAGGCAGCAGAGATAGGTGCTGTCAATACTATCTTAATCAAAAACGGTGAACTGATTGGCTATAACAGTGACGTCTACGGCTTTCAGCAATCACTACAGAAATGGGCAGGAGAATCTTTAGCTTGTAAAGCTCTTGTTTTAGGTAGTGGAGGCGCTTCTCAGGCAGTTCAATATGTCCTTAGGAAACTAAAGATCGATTTCCACATCGTATCACGTAAAGAAGCATACTTGAACTACATAGATCTGACCGAAGAGATTATGACATCGCATAAGCTGATTATTAATACCACACCATTAGGTATGAGTCCTCATGTCGATCAGTGTCCAGACATTCCTTATGAGTTTTTGACTATAGATCATCAGTTGTATGATCTGATATATAATCCCGAGAAAACCCTATTTTTGAGGCATGGCGAAGCAGCAGGGGCGATGATCAAAAATGGACATGATATGCTCATCTTGCAGGCTGAAAAGTCTTGGGCAATTTGGAATGAAAAGTCTATGACGTAAATAATTTAAGTCACTTAAGGATATGATTAATTTATCTGATGCTGATGCCAGAAAGTTGTAGTTTTGAGCTATTGAAACGTCTATGGCTAATATTAGTCAACTAAGGAGATGATTGTCTTAATGACAAGGTGTAAAAACCCCTTAGTTAGAGTGGAAAATATAAATAGATGAAATCAGTGAATAACCTAACTAAGATATGTCTACAATAGAAAGTTTGGATTTTAGCAATACTGAAATCGCTTTTACAAATAAGTCTGATCAAGAATTAAAAGAGACATATCAGATGTTTCGATTGATGAATAATCCAACACTGGTTTCTACACTTTCTAAGCTGGGTCTTTTAGCTGTAAAACTAAAGCTCCCATTCCATGAGCGCATCGTGAAGCGGACCATTTTCAAAATCTTCTGTGGTGGAGAATCCCTATTAGAAAGTCAAGATCTGATCGATCAATTAGGTCAGCATAAAGTCAGTGCTGCACTGGACTATGGTGCAGAAGGAAAGAGCGAAGACGAAGACTTAGATGCAGTACTGCAGGAAGTTCTGAAAGGTATCCGATTCGCCGCTTCTAATGATACAGTCCCAGTCGTTATTACTAAGCTTACAGCCCTTGCTGCTAATGAGCTCTTGATAAAAATGCAACAAGGATCGAAGCTCACACCTGAAGAAGAAAGCTCTCGACAAAAGCTGATGACCAGGTTAGAGCAGATGGGCTCTTTGGCAGAAGAATTAAGTGTAAGCATATTCGTAGATGCAGAAGAGACCTGGATGCAAGATGCAATTGATACTCTGGTATATGATATGATGGAGCAGTATAATCAGAAGAAAGCCACGATATATGGTACCTTCCAGATGTATCGGGTCGATGGCCTCGAAAAGCTGCAGGCTGCTTATGATGTAGCTCATCAAAAAGGATATACGCTCGGAGCTAAGATCGTAAGAGGTGCTTACATGGATAAAGAGCGTAGCCATGCAGCTGAGAATGGACTACCATCGCCAATTCATGCGACAAAGGCTGATACAGATGCCTGCTTTGATGAAGGTATTCGCTTTTGCTTAGATCACTATAAAGATTTGGCCTCATGTACCGCCACTCATAATGCGACCAGTAACTTGCTCATGGCAGAACTTATTTCTGAAAGATCCATCGCGAAGAATCATCCTAATCTTAACTTCTGTCAGCTATTAGGCATGAGTGACTACATCACTTATAATCTGGCTGATGCTGGCTATAATGTGGCCAAGTATCTTGTCTATGGACCTGTCAGTGATGTCGTCCCATATCTCATCAGAAGGGCTCAAGAAAATACCTCTATCTCAGGAGAGATGAGCAGAGAGTTGACTTTGATTAAGAAAGAGATCCAACGACGAAAAGAACAGTAAAAAAGTAATTTCTGATATCGAACTCACGAAATGTCTCACTTGATATTTTATCCGAATAAAGGACAAGCTGAAATTGATATCTCCAACTTATGAAATATAAGTTCTTTTATACCGAAGAGCATTAGGTTTTGGACTTGTAAAACCAGCAAACCTACTTTTTTCAGGCATGTTCAGTATTAGTAAATAAATTCAGAAGTAAGAGAACTGTTGGTCAAGCTGATATGACTTTAGCACTTTTAGGTCAAAATCTGTACAAA
>ENA-ORXT01001443-ORXT01001443.1-marine-metagenome-genome-assembly--contig:-NODE-1443-length-31981-cov-32.847543_pt1 | contig 31981 bp, 28 predicted proteins | sample MGYA00237868_ERZ511482 | MGnify/ENA metagenome assembly ERZ511482 | reverse complement strand
TCGCCCACTATCTGCTCGCCCACAACCAGAGCGGGAACATGTGGAACCCGCTGCGTAGGATCGTCTACTACCGATTGACTGCGAATGGCCACCGACAGCGGTGGGCCGAAACCCAGACGAACGCACTGCTTGAGTACGCACCCGTGCAAGCCGCACTGCGCTGAGCCGGACGGTCGCCGGGCCGACCTGAGCTTGCTAAAGGATCTGCCCGCCTGGTCCCACTGTGGTGTTGAGGACCCGATGGTCCTCGTCGGGACCAAGCTGATCGATGCTTCGATTCTCGGTGATCCAATCGAATCCGTCGCTGTCGATGACGTAGCTATCGCTCGCGTCAGCGGACCTCGCAATGCAGCGGCGCCTTCGTTCGCCGTGGTCGCACCTCACCCAGATCAAGTCCACGTCGGCACCCACGTCGCCGGCTGCTTCTCGCACTGCATCACGATCAGCTCGATTCCAAAACGCCAGATCGAGCACGACGTCGGTGCCGGCCGCAATAACTTGGGGCCAGAAACGCATGATCTGCGCCACCATCGCCTCGACCACCACCCAATCGGCATCGACCCGGCTGCCGCCTGCAGCAATCGTCCATTCATCGAGCGACAGGCGAACAGCGCCAGACTCTTCGAGTTGGCGCGCCAACGTGGTCTTGCCTGCGCCCACTTCGCCGAAGAGCATCGATACCTGAGCCATGCAGCGATTGTTCCACGGCGGCCGCTTCACCGCGCGACGCACTTCTGGCTGCCGCTCTGCAATCTTGTTTGTAAGCTCGTCCACCTTGTCGAGGACTGGGTTTCGGCCTTGCGCGAGGTTGGGCGTGTGCTTGCGCCGGACAGTTCGTTCGTCTTTTCGACTCATCATCCGACCATGGACTGGAGGCTTCATAGCCCCCAGGACTACTTTGCAAAGAAACAGTCAACGGACTGCTGGACGAAGCAGTGTGTCTCGTTCGATGTCACGTACTGGCGTCGTTCGTTGGCCGAGATCAGTCGAGAGATTGAACAGGCCGGCTTCGTGATCAACTCGATCGCCGAACCCATGCCAGACGAGTCGCTTGCATCGGTTGAACCTAAAACGCACGACTACCTGACGACGCATCCACACTTTCTCTTCTTTCGAATCAGTCCCGCAGCCAAACATGGAAGTTGACAAGGTTGCTCGAACCGAGGCGGGATACGACTCGGTCGCCGCTGACTACGCCGTGAGGGCATCGGTACGGTTGCCCGAGGCACAGGCGTTCACCGACCGCTACGTGGATTTGCTGCCGCAGTCGAGCGTGATCCTTGATCTGGGATGTGGGCCCGGCGAAGATCTCAGCCGCCTTGCGTCGGCTGGCCACCGACCGATCGGCCTCGATCGATCATCGAAGGCGCTGGCGCTGGCCCAAGGCTATTTCGTTCCACCAAGTTGGGCTCCCGGTGCCCGATACGTAGATGAGCGTCCGCGTCGTTTCTGGATGCTTGAGCGCGGCCAGTAGCCCAAGGTACGCGCCCCACGAGTGGCCGAGAACAATCCATGGTTCTTGGACCTCCAACGATGCCTTCATGTTCTGGAGGTCCTGTATCGCGACGTCGAGGCCATAGTCGGCGGCCGACGCCGAACGCCCGCAACCACGCTGATCCCATTGGTGAACACGAAACGACCTGCGCAGCGGAGCGGCGAGCCCGTCAAAGTAGTCCCATAATCCGGGACCACCGTGACACATCACTATCGGCAGACCGGTGCCATCGACCGACCTCCAGAACGCTGCCTCCGTTAACTGGTGACTCATTCAAGATAGGCGGCCAGAGGTGGGGCTGGCACGCAAACCGTGTGCGCCAAAGAAGAAGCGCCGTCTCTTCGGCCGCAGCTAACGGTCTGCCAAAACCACGTTTCTAGAGGGTGGTGGCTACTTCGGCGGCGGCGGCGATGGTTTGGTCGATGACTTCGTCGGTGTGCACGGTTGACACGAAGATAGCTTCGTAGGGTCCGGGCGCGAGTGCGATGCCGCGCTCGAGCATTCCGTGGAAGAACTTCCTGTAGATGCCGTTTTCGGCGGCGGCTTGGGCCTCGTCGAAGTTCGTCGGTGCGGTGTCGGTGAAAAAAATGCCGAGCAGCGAGCCGACCCGGGGGACGACCACGGCAATACCAGCATCACCAAAGACGGATTCGAGACCGGTTGCGAGTCGGGTGGCAGTTGCTTCGAGCTTGGCGTAGGCCTCGTCGGTCAGCTGGTCCAACATGGCGAGACCGGCAGCGGTTGCCAGCGGATTGCCGCTGAGCGTGCCGCCCTGATAGACGCCACCGAGTGGAGCAATGCTTGCCATAACCTGGCGCGAGCCGCCATAGGCACCTACCGGCAGACCGCCACCGATTACCTTGCCGAAGCACCAGACATCGGGTTGCACGCCGAACCATTCACTGGCGCCACCCCGACCAAGCCGGAACCCGGTGATGACTTCGTCGAACAACAACATGGCGCCGACCTCGTCGCAGGCGGCACGAAGGTCAGCCAAGAAGCCTGGCTTGGGCGGCACGATGCCCATGTTGGCGGCCACCGGTTCAACCGCAACCACCGCGATCGATTCATCGAGTTCGGGTACTTCGTTGTAGGGCGCCACGATCGTGTCTGCCACGGCGCCGACCGGCACGCCTTCGCATCCGGACAAACCCTGGTTGGCAACGCCGCTTCCGCCAGCAGCGAGCAGATTGTCGCTGTGGCCGTGATAGTTGCCAGCAAACTTGACCAGCTTGTCGCGCCCGGTCGCACCACGGGCAAGACGAATCGCCGACATCGCAGCCTCGGTACCGCTCGACACCAAACGCAGCATTTCGAGCCCTTGCACCCGGCTGCACATCTCTTCGGCCATCAGCACTTCGCGCTCGGTCGGGGCGCCGTAGCTGGTGCCATTGCCCGCAGCCACCGACACGGCATCGACAATCGTCGGATTGGCGTGACCCAGGATGCACGGCCCGTAGCTCAACACGTAGTCGATGTAGCGTTGACCCTGGACATCCCAGACGTAGGGACCTTCGGCCTTGTCGACAAAGTAGGGCGTGCCACCAACCGATCGAAACGACCGAACCGGCGAATTCACGCCGCCCGGCATCACCAGCTTGGCTCGTTCGAACAGGTCGTGGTTATTCAGTTCACTCACCAGTCGAGTCTACGCCCTGGACCCCACCAGGCTCAGAAAAGGCGGTACCAGATCGCCAGGTAACAACCGCCGCGACCAAGCCGTCGATGGTGTGTGGATCGGCTTCGACGTCGACCCGCACACCGAGCGAGCGCGCCGTAGCCGACGTGATAGGACCGATGCTGGCCACCACCGAAGGCATCGACTCGGTGCCGACGAGGCGCACGAACCGTTCGACCGTCGACGACGAGGTGAACGTGATGATGTCGCCCCTGCTCGCCGTCACCCGATCAGCATCGGTGACTTCGGCGTCGATTGTGCGATATGCGGTGACACGGTCGACACGCCACCCCTTTGCCTGCAGGCCGACCTCGAGAACGTCGCGGGCCACTTCGGCCTGCGTCAGCAGTAGCCGATCTTTGCCCGCCGCAGGAGGCGGCATCGCGTCGACCAGCCCTTCGGCCACCGCTCGATCCGGGATGAGGTTGACCCGCAGTGGTGAACCATCGAGCTTGGATGCGGTACTCGGCCCCACACATGCAACCGGCGGAAGTAGCTCGGCTTCGAGTCCTTGCTCTACCAACCCCTGCACGGCTGCGGCGAGTCGCTTCGCACCGTTCGGCGATGCCACCACCAACTGGTCGTACGGCTCCGCACTCGTCAGCCCGGCGATCAACGCCGCTCCTCCGTCGACCGGTGGCACGATTTCGATCGTGGCCACACCCAGTGCGGTCGCGCCTAGCGCAGCGAGCTTGTCGGCCAGCACCGATGCTTGGGTCTTGGCACGCGTGACCACCACGGTGACACCGGCGAGGGGCCCCTCGACACTCGACATCAGTCGGAACGTTCGATGCGATCGCGCAGTTCGTTTGCAAGCCCTGCGCCAAGCTCAGGTCCATTGATGCCGGTGACCGTCACTTGATGGCTCGTCGTCAGATCCTCGGAAGCAAGGAAGCCAGTCAACGAAAAACTGTTGTCCATGAGGGTTGCGTGCGCACCAGCTGGCAGAGAACAATCGCCTCCTAGTTCGCGAAGAAATGCCCGCTCGCATTCGAAGACTCGCCGGCTCTGATCATGGGTGATCATGGCGAGCGCGTCGATCGCCCTGGTATCGGCACAGCGACACTCGATGGCAAGCGTGCCTTGTCCGACCTGAGGCACCATCTGGGTGGCCGACATGACATCGACCACCGCTGGTTCTTCGCCCAGGCGCTCAAGCCCGGCTGCGGCCATGACGATTGCGTCGAACGAGCTGATCTTGCCGAGTCGAGTAGCGATATTGCCGCGAAGCTCGTCGAAGGCCAGGTCAGGGCGCAAGGCGGCCAGCTGCGCCCGCCGCCGGACCGAGCCCGTGCCCACGAGAGCGCCGGCGGCTAGGTCTTGCAATCGAGCGCCGACCAGCACGTCGTGCGGGTTGCCACGAGCTGGCACGCCCCCGAGGGTCAGTTCGTCGGGTGAGATGGCAGGCATGTCTTTGGCAGAGTGCACGGCAAGGTCGGCGCGGCCGTCGAGCAAAGCGGCCTGGACTTCTTTAACGAAGATGCCTTTGCCACCGATCTGGTGCAACGGGGTGACCTTGTCGCGGTCGCCCGATGTCGATACGACGACAATCTCGACATCGTCGCAAACCCCAGCGCCCAGCAGCAATGCCTGCACATGATGGGCTTGCCAGAGCGCGAGCTCGCTGCCGCGAGTAGCTATTCGCATCAGATTCGCATCGTGTCAGTGCAGATCGAAGAGTTCGCGAAGCGCAGCCGCAAGTCGCTCACCGCGCAAGCTGTTGGCCGAGTCTTTCAACCGGACGGTTGGCTCGTGCAGCACTTTGTTCAGAACAGACCGAGTCAGGTCTTCGACTGCCGCGAGTTGCTCAGGGGTGAAGCCATCGAGTTTCTTTGCCTGCCGCGTGATCTCGGCGGATCGCAACGTGTCGACGTGCGCTCGGAAACTTGTGATCAACGGGGCAACTGACTGTTTCCCGACCTCGCTTAGGTGCCGAACCATCTCTTCGGCGATGATCTGGTTGGCTTGTTCGACCTCGCCTGCCCGGCTCTCGAGTCCGAGTGCGACAAATGCGCCGATTGCGTCGAGGTCACACAGTTCGACGCCGGCCAGCGTGCCAACCCGGGCATCGACGTCGCGCGGCATCGCCACGTCGAGGATCAGCAGATCGTCGGTGCGCTGGTCAAGAACTGGCGCGACCATGTCTGCGTCGATCACCATGCCGGGCGATGCCGTTGAAGTAAAGGCGACGTCGCACATCTGCAAGGCTTCTTCGAGCTCGTCGATGGATCGAACTTGGGCACCAATACGGCTCGCGATGTCGGTTGCGGTGGCCTCGGTGCGGCTCATGACCGTGATCGACGCGGTGTCGTGATTGGCCAGGGTGAGGGCCATGCCGCTGCCCATTTCGCCCGCCCCGACCAGCAACACATGTTTGCCGTCGAGTGACTCCAGGCGTTCTTGGGCCATGACGATCGCTGCCTGCGAAACCGAAGCGATACTGCGCGAAATCGACGTCTCGGTGCGAACTCGTTTGCCGACTGCGACTGCGGCCCGAAAGATCGAGTTGAGCGACATGCCTACACAACCGTGGTTCTGAGCTGCTTTCCATGCCCGCTTGATCTGGCCCAGGATCTCGGTTTCGCCGAGTACTGCCGAGTCGATGCCAGCGCTGACCCGGAAGAGGTGCTCGATTGCCTGGTCGTCGTAGAACGTGTAGAGGTGGTCGTTGAGCACCTCGGGCGCAACAAACGAGATTTGCGAAAGGAAATCGCGCACGTCTTGAAATGCACCGTGGAACCGCTCGGCAAGGATGTAGACCTCGGTGCGGTTACATGTGCTGAGCACGACGCCTTCGCTGACATAGGGCCGGAGCGAAAGATCGTGCAGCGCCTTGTCGAGCGCATCGGGAGCGACGGTGACCTGCTCGAGTACATCGAGCGGCGCCGTGGCGTGATTCAAACCGATGACTACGAACGACATGATGAGGGTGCTTTACCAGCGGGGTCGGGGGCGGGCGAGTTCTCGAAACTTGACGCAGACGAACTGCCTCCAGTCTGAACCCAATTAACGCAAAACGTCATACCGAAAGCCTGAGTTTTATGTCACGTTCGGATTCGGGTTTGAGTTGGTAGTAGCTCAAGATCTGCAGCTCGACGGCAAGATCGACTTGGCGCAGGGCAATACCCGGGTCGACTTGCACGACCGTGGGCGCAAAGTTGAGCACCGAGGTGATCCCAGCCTCGACGACTTGGTCGGTCACACTCTGGGCAGCTTCGGCTGGCGTTGCAATGATCGCGGTCCGGGCGCCACGCTCTTCGACCACCGCCATGATGTCGTCGAAATGTGATACCACGAGATCGCCGACCCGCATCCCGACAACGTCGGGCTGTACGTCGAACAGGGCCACAATGGGGAATCCGCGATCGCCGAAACCGCCGTGTTTGGCCAGGGCCTGACCCAGGTTGCCCAGTCCGACCACGATCACCGGCGACTGCTCGTCGAGCCCGAGCTCGCGCTGGATCTGCAGCATGAGATTCGGTACTTCGTAGCCCACACCCCGAGTTCCGTAGCTACCAAGGTGTGAAAGATCTTTGCGTAGCTTGGCTGCGTTGACACCGGCCAGATCGGCCAGGCGCGACGACGACACGGTCGAAACACCGTCGACGCGTAGCTGTTCGAGGCACCGCAAGTAGAGCGGAAGCCGAGCTACCGAAGCGGCGGGAACCTGCAACCCGTCGTCTGACATCAGACCCCCAGGCTAGAAGCTTGTGCGACTGTTCACAAAGCGGGGCCCCAGGCATCAGCCACGCAGCATGCGACGACGGATTTTGCCGGTGTGACCTCGCGGTAGTTCGTCGACGACCTCAAACCGACTCGGAACCTTGTAGCCAGCAAGTCGGGTGCGGCAGTGCGCCTCGAGCACGTCGTCGTCGGGCTCCATGCCTCGGGCCGCCACCACATAGGCCACGACCACCTCGCCGTATTCATCATCGGGCTCGCCGACCACCGCAGCAGCTTGCACCGTGTGGTGGGCTTCGAGCCGCTCCTCGACCTCGCCAGGATGCACGTTGGAGCCGGACACGATGATCTGGTCGTTGTTGCGCCCCACGATGAACAAGAAACCGTCTTCGTCGCAAGTGGCAAGGTCGCCTGTGTGCAGCCAGCCGTCGGCATCGATGACCGACTCGGTCGCCTCGGAATCGTCGAGGTAACCAGCGAAGATGTTGTCGCCCTGTGCCCATATCTCGCCGACATCGCCCATGGGGGCATCGTTGCCGAACTCGTCGACGATGCGGAGCGTGACTCGGGGCATTGGTCGACCAACAGACGTGACGGGCGCATCGGTGCCCAGCGCCGACGCCAGACCAGGCGATGCCTCGGTGAGCCCATAACCCTGACACAGCTTGATGCTGTAGCGGTCGGCGATAGAGACTGCGACTGCCTCTCTGAGCGGAGCGGCGCCACTGAGCGCAGCGCTGACCGAAGCCAGCAGAGCTGGTTCGACCTGGCTATTGGCGAGCCGGTACCAGAACACGGGCGAGGCAACAAGGAAGGTGACATGGTGAGCCGATACTGACGCGGCGACCGCATCGACATCGACGTCGTTCGTGAGCACAATGGTCGATCCCACAGCGATTGCGACGGCAACCACGCTGACGATGCCCAGCACGTGGGTCAGCGGCATGACGCCAAGAATCACATGGTGCATGGCGGACAATTGAGGGGCACTGTCGATCACCTGGCCGATGCTGGCAGCAATATTGCCATGTGACAGCACTGCGATACGTGGGCTTCCCGCCGTGCCGCTGGTGAACATCAGCAGCGCTGGATGGTCCGGCTCGAGGTCTAGTGGCGCGAGCGTCGGACCCTCTGTGTCCTCGAATAGTTCCGATGCTTCGATATGGGCTACGCCCAGACTCTTTGCCAGCGATGCGGATGCACCGTCGGTGCTGATGACGAGCATCGGACGCGCCAGTTCGACAGCTCGTTCGACTTCGCCTCGGGGATACCGGGGATGAAGTGGAACCACCGGCAGCCCGGCGCTCAGCGCGGCAAACACGATTTCGACGAAACTGATGGAGCTGTTGCCGATGATTACGATGTTCGAGCCGGACTTGCAGAGCTGCGCAACAGATGTTCGGGCTCGCGCTACCCGGCTCGTGAGTTCACCGTAGGTTTGTGACTCGCCGTCGCTCAGGAATGCGATGGCTTGTGGATCATGGCGAGCGAATAACTCAACAACGTTCACGAGGCCATCGTAGGGCCGGTCCTGGTTTGCGGCATCGCTGAGCACCAGCCAATCGCGCCACTATGGCCCGCTCGAGCGGCGAGAGACCTGCGAACCAACCCAGATGAGTGAGGTCACAAGCCCAAATCGTCGCGCTTCATAGGCTCGCAAGCCCAGGCCCGGGCCGGTCGACCCTGGGTTCATCTGCTCAATCGGACCCGGTCGTCTCGCAATGGGCCGATCGACACCGAACAGAGGTGGGTATCCGCACACTCTGAACGGTCTCAAGATGTCTCGTTTCTCTGTCCGAAATCTCTGTTTACTCGTCGCTCTCATACTGGCCGCAAGCACCCTGTTCGTCGCTCCCAACGCATCGGCCCAAGCGCCAACCCGCGACGGTGGCGCTGAGGCGGGATTCTTATCCTCGATCAATCAGCAGCGTGCTTCTGCTGGCCTGGCGCCACTTGCGCTCAATGGCTCGATGTCGGCGGCAGCAAACGGATGGGCGTTGCAAATGGCCAATGGCAGCTTCCTTGCCCATGCGGGTGACATTGTGAGTGGCACACCCGGCGGCTGGACCAAGGTGGGCGAGAACGTTGGCCGAGGCCAGAGCGTTTCGTCGCTTACCTCGGCCTTCATGGCGAGCCCGGGCCATCGGGCCAACATCATGGATGCCTCATATACCCACATCGGTATTGCCGTGTACAACCACCCCAGCGATGGTCGCATGTATACGACCCACCGTTTCGCTGCACTGCCTGGCGCTGCCCCTGCACCAGCCCCCGTTCAGCCAACTGCCGTACCGGTCGCTCCAACCCCAGCACCGATTCCGCCGACCCCAGTGCCAGTCCCCCCAACCCCAGTGCCAGTCCCCCCAACCCCAGTGCCAGTCCCCCCAACCGCGGTTCCCGTAGCAGCGACCGCTGTCCCTGTTCCCCCGACCGCGGTTCCCGTAGCGGCAACCGCAGAGCCGGTACAGCCAACTGCGGTGCCTCCAACACCAGCACCGGTGGAGCCGACACCAGCTCCGACACCGATCCCACCGACCGCTACCCCGGTACCGCCAACGCCTGAGCCAACACCGGTCCCACCGACCGCTACCCCGGTACCGCCAACGCCTGAGCCAACACCGGTCCCACCGACCGCTACCGCTACTCCAGAACCAGATGCCCCCTCATCTGACGACACCCCGGACTTCGGCGCTCCTCCCGAGCAACTCGCCTTCGTAGCCCCCGGCGCAGCAGCGGCTCAGATCGACGCCAAAATGGAATCAAAGCTCGCAAAGTTCCAAAGCTGACGACCCGCCGGTGTTGCTAACCCGGTGTTGCTAACCCGGTGTTGCTAACCCGGTGTTGCTAACCCGGTGTTGCTAACCCGGTGTTGCTGGCTCAGGCGCCTTGGATCACGATTTGATAAAAGGCTGCGCCCACGATGAGCAGCATCAATACGGCAATCACGAGCACCGTTGCTGGGCGCACTAGAGCTGCTTCCCCAGAGTGACCGCGGTCGTGACGCCGCCGGTAGTGTCACCAGGATGCAGCCGCACTTCTGTGCCCTCGGCGAGTCGTAGCTCGGACGCAGCTGACGCTCTGTTGACCACGACGGCCACCATACCGCTGCTATCGGTCACGAGCCCGACCTCGCCCGATTGCAAGGTCTCGAAGTTGGTGACTCGCCGAGCCGGACGCCGCTGCTCGGCGATCTGAAGCGAATACTGCTGCAGCTTGAGTTCTTCTGGATCGACGTTGAGTTGGCAGTTCCCGAATCGGTCGACCCACAGCACCTCGGCGACGATCGAGTCCCCCTCCAACGCGCTGACGGGCATGACGGCTGGCATCAACAGGGCCGGGTTCATGGGAGTGCCAACACTTTCAAGCGACGCTCCAGCACACAGCTGGGCCGCGACCGGACCAAACAGGTCACGTCCGTCGAAGGTCGAGCTCGATCCATCGAGCCGGTAGGGCGACGACGAAATATCGACCGCAGCCGTAGCCCCGCCGACCAAGGCGACCGTGGGGGCAAGCAGTCCGTTGTCGGGCCCCACCAAGATGGTTGCACCGCCGCCGACTTCGACAGCAACACCTTTGCGCTCACCACCGACACCGGGGTCGACAACGGCGAGCACGACGCCCGGGTTGAGATAGGCAGCAGATCGGGCGAGAGCTAGGCCTCCAGCTCGAACATCGTGCGGTTTGATCTGATGGGAGACGTCGGCGATGCGCACCGTGGGCGCAATCGAGTGAATTACCGATTTCACCACGCCGACGAATTCGTCGGCGAGGCCGTAGTCGGAGAGAAAGTTGACAGTGTCGTAGCCCATGGGTGGTTCGAAGATACCCATATCGCCGCGGGACCCGACTCAGCTGGCCACTACGTGCAAGCTACTGACCTAGTCAGCGGCGCTCTGGGCAGATCAGGAGCCTGTTTCGGACTCGATGTAGCGGCTGTCGAGGAAGTTGTCGAGATCAGCTACTCGAATGCGGTATGACTTGCCGACTCGGACAGCCCCAAGCTCGCCTGACTTGATCAGGCGATAGACCGTCATCGTTGAAACCCGCATGTCCTTCGCCACTTCGGCGACAGTCAGATAGCGGGGGCGTTGGCCTTCGTTCACGTTGGCGGGTTCCTTGCTCGTCCTACAACCAGTGGTTCGCGAGCGCACCACCTATCAGCGGCCATCACTCTAGGGCCTTTAGAGCGCGTCTGTCACTTTGAACAACATCGCCAACGCAGAGAACACTCGCCCCTTTGGCCGCGTGGGTCCTTTTAGCCGCCTAGTTCCACGCTTCTTGCCGTTGCTGCGGCGATCGCGGCGCTCACGATTTTTTCTAGACCTTGGGTCTGCATGACGGCAATTGCCGCCGCAGTCGTACCACCGGGGCTCGTGACATTGGACCGCAGTTGGGCCGGACCATCGTCCGATTCGGCCAGCAAGGTTGCGGCACCAAGCACCGTCTGGCGCGCCAATGCGTCCGCGACATCGGCCGACAAACCCTGTTCGATCCCGGCCGCGACCATGGCTTCGGCCAACAAGAATATGTACGCAGGGCCTGAGCCAGAAAGCCCGGTCACGGCATCGAGGTCGGCCTCGTCGACGGTGGTGACCGTGCCTACCGCAGACAAAATTTGGGTCGCCCACGCCAAGTCGTCGGCGGTCGCGGTGATCGACCCAGCAATCGCAGCTGCGCCCTGGCCCACTAAGGCGGGCGTGTTTGGCATGGCTCGAATGACCCGAGCGTCGGGCCCAAATCCTGCACGCAGGACGTTGAGACGAACGCCTGCGGCGATACTCAGCGCTCGGCTCGCACCACCTGTACCAAGCTCGTTGGCGACCTCGGTCACGTGCTGCGGTTTCACCGCAACCAATACATCGCTCACATCGAAGTCAGGGTCCTGACAAGCCGCACCACAACTTGGCGCAACTTGGAGCCCGGCGAAGGTCTGCTGAAGGTACGCCCTTCGTTCCTCGGATACCTCGATAACGCCGATCTCGCCAGCCTGGGCCCATTCGGTAGCGATCAGGCCACCAATCAGCGCCTCGGCCATTTTGCCGCCACCGACCACACACAGTTTCATACCGCCCGACAGTAGCGGAGCGAGTTTGGCGCGAACACCCTGGGGGTGTTGTCACCAAACTGGGCTGTGGTCTAGCCGGGTAGGTAGTTGTACGGGTCGTAAGCGACGCCGCCGACGCGGGTCTCGAAGTGCAGGTGGGGCCCGGTGCAGGAGCCAGTACAGCCCACCGTTCCGATTGCGGTGCCCGCAGACACCGACTGCCCGGTCGATGCGTTGATGACGTTGAGGTGGGCGTAGAGCGTCACCAGACCGCCGCCATGATCGATCAAGACTCGGTTACCGAAGCCGGCATAGGACCCAGCTGCGATAACCGTGCCACCTCCTGCTGCGGTCACGGTAGTGCCGGTACTTGCGCCGACGTCGATGCCGTTGTGCTGGCGACCCCAGCGTGGCCCGAAGCCCGAGGTCACGACGCCTTGTACCGGCCAGGACAGTGCCTGACCCGAGGGCGCACTGACGAGCGCTGCGTCGGCGCGGTCTATGGTCACGTCGGGTGGCGCAGCCTCGCCCGCGGCCACTGCAGCAGCTTGGGCCAGACGGCGTTCGTTTTCTTCGCGCGCCACTCGCTCGCGCTGGGCCTGGATGCGAGCCGCCTCGGCAATTGCGGCCTGACGTTGCTCTTCGGCAACAACCAACCCTGTGATCTCGGCCTGCAAGTCGGCTTCGGCTGCGGCCAACAAGTCGACTTCTCCCTGGAATTCAGCGATGCGCTGGTCGAGGATGAGCTGCAGCTGTTGTTGGTTGGCGATTGCTTCGTCGACCTCGGCCACCTGGCGTTGCGCAACAAGCTCTCGGGCTTCGATCTCGACCTTTGCGGCTTCGGCTCGCGCCACCGCGAGTTCGCGGTTCGCTTCGGCCTCGCGCAGATTGTCGAGGATGTCAGCTCGCGACGTCTGCACTGCCGAGAACAACGCCCGACGGCGTTCGCCTTCGTTGAGATCGCTCGCCCGAAGCACGTCTTCTGATGAATCGCCGCCCGGCTGCACATAGGCCGTGATTGCTTGGCGCAGCAACTGCTCGCGCAGGTCCGCGATCCGGGCTTGCTCCACAGCGACTTCGAGTTGGGCCGCTTCGATCTCTTGACGAGCACGCACCAACTGAGATTGGGTTGCATCGAGTTCGGCCTTGCGCGTCGCCAGATCTTCGGTGAGCACTCGCAGTGCTTCTTCGATCTGTTCGTCAGCTGCGAAGAGCGGGTCGAGGTCGAGCGCTGCTCGTGCCCGCTCGGCGCGAAGCTCATCGCGATCGGCGCGAAGTTGCTCGATCTGCTCGGTTTGTGCCGAGACGCCCGATGGCATGAGCTGTGCAAACAGGCACAGCCCGAGGCAGGCAAAGAGGATGCGGGAGAGTCGAGTCATAAGGGTTTACGCGGCGGAGCCAGCCGCATGAATGTAACACTATTGCAACACGTCCACGCTGCAGGTGAGCGAAAAGATATCGGCCGGTACCTGCCAACGCATACCGCCGGAACCGGCGGCTAATTTCAGCGCATGTTGCGCAGACGCAGATCCACCGGAAGCGCAGGGTCTGCGTCGGGCCAGCCGCTGCGATAGGCCAGAGCAACTGCGGCAGCCTGACTGTTCACGCCGAGCTTGCGCAATATGGCCTTGACTTGAGTGCGCACGGTGCCGATCGACACGAACGACGATTCGGCAATCTTGGCGACCGAATGGCCTTCCATCAGCAAGCACAGCACCTCGCCTTCGCGACGAGACAGGGACTCGAATGGCATGAAGCGATCGTCACGGTCGACTCGATGGGTGCGGAACATCGTCAGCAACTCGGTGCGGCGGAACTCCGTGAGCAGTTGCTCGCCTTTGACCATCGCCAGAATCTGATCGACCGTGTCGATCATTAGGTCGCTTGACGCGACCAGCCCTTGGGCTCCGGCATGCACTGCGGCCGAGAGCAGCAACTCATGGGTGCTATCTGAGAGCACTGCGACGGTTGCACCGGCAGCCGTGGCTGTCTCGACCAGCGCCATGCTGCGAGCAAGGCTCGGTCCGGGTTGGATGCGCACCAGGGTGACGGCGGGCGGGCGCTCGGCTATCTCGGCTTCGAGCTGCTCGATCGTGGTCGCCTTGAGGGTGCGTACGGCACAACCCTCGGCGGCAAGCACCATGGCAAGGCTGCCTGCGAGCAGCGATTGATCATCGACGATCAGGACAGGGGCCACGGCTTCACCGTTCGTATCGAAAGTGGCGTCGGATTGTGCGGTCAGTTCTGCGCTCATAGTGCGGTGTTGTGCGGTTTGTGCATGGCGTTTTCCAAACGTTCTGCCAGCGAATACTGCACTCAGTGTGACCCCGCTTTATCTCGTTTGCTGTAATCAATCAGGACTAAATTGCCTGGCCAAAATGCCCAGAGGCCACTGCTGGTGCCGTTTCAAGCTAGGTAGATGATCAGATTGTTCGTCTCTGTTATAAGACAAAGAGACCATTTGGCCCATTCGCGCCACGTGCGATGCCACACTAATCACATCAAGAATCGTGAAATGAGCACCCAGTGATGGACGCGTCTGCCCTCCAGAACGCCACCTACCCCATGCGCCAACTGCGCCGTTCGGCATCCGGACGAGGTTGGTTTTCCTCGCGATTGTGGTCGCGACTCGGCGCCGTCGCAATCGCAGCCGTTGCAGTCACGGGTTGCGGTAGCGACGCCGCAGTGACGACCCAAACCAACCGCTCCGTCGAGCCGACTGCGATTGCAGCGCCTGTTGGACCCGACGATGGCGAATCGGGTCTCACCCTCGAAGTCGTCGATGGCGGAAGCGCAACTGGTCTTGTGATGACCAACTACCTGGGATTTGCGCTGTACGGATTGCGCAACGAAACGCCCGAGGCGTTAGTCTGCGGCACAGAGTGCGCAAAGGTGTGGATACCCGTTACACCCCGCGACGGGGGTGTGAACCCGGCACTCGATGAGTCGCTGTACCGCACAATCGTGCGACCCGACGGAGTTCCGCAGGCCGTCTACAACGACATTGCGCTGTACCAATGGACCGGCGACAGCCAAGTCGGAATCACCCAGGGTGCCGGCGTTGCTGGCACCTGGTTTGCCATGACCGAAGCAGCCAATTTCAGCGATCCGGGCTAGGCGATTTCGGCAAGCGTTCCGGGCTAGGCGATTTTGGACACGCCACTCGGTGAAGCCTCCGCTCGAAAAAGCGAACTGCCGCAGCGGAATCGCTGCGGCAGCTCGATGGTGTGGATGAGGAACCGGTGTTGGTCAGTTCAGGCCTAGCTCGGCGCGTAGCTCGGCCAGCTTGTCGTCGGCCTTGGCCATCGACACCGCTTCACGAAGTTCGGCTTCGGCACCTTCGGGCGTTGACTGTGCGATCTCGGCGTGGGCCTTGGCGTTGGCCAGACGTTCTTCGATCTTGTTCTCGACCCGAGCCAGACTCGGCGCGTCGGTTTCGAGTGCGCCCGACATGGACTCGACGGCCTTGTTGACCTCTTCTTGCATCTTGGCTTGCTGAATCTGACCCAGTAGTTGCATGCGCTTGGCTGCAAGTTCTTGCACCCGCATCGCGTTGCCCTGTACGGCGCTATTTGCCTCGTCGGCTTGGGCGACTGCGATTTCGTACTGGCCCTTGAGGCTGGTGAGGCTGGCTTCTGACGACTGCAACTTCATGGCCAGACTCGACGCCGTGTTGGTCCACTTCTCGAGTCCTGCGGCGTCTTCTTCGGCCTTGGCTCGTTCGGCGCGCAGCAAAGCCTGCTTGGCCATCTCGCGGGCTTCACCGACCGAATCGGCTGCCTTTTCGATGCGACTTTCGAGCTGCTCGCGATGGGCGATGACCTTGGCGGCCTGGTTGCGCAGCTGTCGATCTTGCTTGCGGGCATCCTCGATCGCCTGCTCGATCTCGATTTCGGGGTCCATGGCCGCTTCGGCCTTGACCCGAAATAGGGTCTTCAGATAGTTGAAAACTCGCTTAAACACGAATGCCTCTCTTGGTTGGCGAACAGTGGTTGAGTGTACGTTGCGGTCGCAGACTCTCGCTCATGAAACCCATAGTTGAACCGGACACCTCAGCAGCGACCACGGTCAACGACGACGGCGACGACTTGTCGATCGACGGCGGGACCCGCCCGACCGCGACCGACTACGCGACGAAGACGACGACGAACGAGACGATGAGCGCGGGGTGCGGGTACGGCGCGACCCACTGCCAAATACACCGCCACCAGCGCGAGGCTGGGATCGAGTGCGGCTGCTGGTGCGAGAGGATCCGCCACCAAACATGCCGCCACCGCGGCTACTGCGACCACGATTGCTGCCACCGAACATGCCGCCGCCTCGTCGGCCACCGAACATGCCGCCGCCTCGTCGGCCACCCAGCATGCCGGCGCCGGCTATTAAGATGTCGAGCAGGCCGCCGCCGCTACGGCGACGAGATTGGCTGTACGAAACGCGGGGCCGAGGTTGGCGTTGCCGCATCTGTTCCCGCCGCTGTTGGCGATGCGCTTCGGTCCGTGGCTGTGCTCTGGGTGCTGGTGGCGGCGCCACCTTTGGCTTCTCGGGGACTGGTTCGCCAGATATCAGCGCCTCGGCCGCGTCCATCTGCCAGCGGGCGTGGGTGACCCGGGCGCCGATCTCGGACAGCTCGCGCAGGCTGATCTCGCCCAGCTTCTCTTCGTCGGGAAGCGCATCGGAAATATCGAGGTAGGTATCTGTTGCCTTGCGGTAGTAGGTCACGACCTCTGGTTTCTCGCTGAGGTCCACCGGGCTGGAGAGCACCAAGACGTCGTTGGCCAATTCATCGAGTTCGGTCTGCAACTCGGCCCGGATCTTCTGGGCGGACTCGGCGTCTTCCTCGTTCTTCTTTTTCTTCCCCCGTGAGCTCATGAACCACAAGCCGCCACCGATGACGGCCGGTATCGCAATGAACAGCCATGGGAATCCGCCGCCGGAACTGGAGTCAGAGGAAGCGCTACCGGATGTAGCGCCCGTGTTCGATCCGCTGCTCGACACGGTCAGGCGGTCGAACTCATCGACAACATCGGCCATGAAGTCCTGGGGTTCGTCCCAGTTGTCGTCGAACGGCAGGAGGGCCCGAGCCTCGACGTCGGCGCTTTCGTCGGTGGCAAGCTGGACTTGGACAAAGTCTGGGCCGTCGAAGTAGTACACAAGCACGTTGCCGCGAGGCGCAACCGAGTCGAACAGATCGTCGGCGAAGCTCTCGTCTACCGTGTCGGCCATCGACACGAAGTACCAGCGAGTCGCAGCATCTTCGGAGCCGCGCACCAGGTCACCGAACGCAGAGTCGCTGCCTTCGGCGCCATTCTCGATGTAGAAGCCGCTCGACTCGAGCTCTCGCACGATCTCGTCGATGGCTTGAGCCGATGCATCGGGCATGGCCGCAAACGTGGTGAAGATCAGCGCCATTAAGCCAATGACCGCGGTAATTGGACGTAGGATTCGCCGCACACCGGCTCCTTCTTCTCCTCGGAACCTGCTTCCGAGGAATTTCATTGTAGGACCTGGTGTTCAAACTGGACTGACCTGCTAGACAGCAACTATGGATGCCATTCTTGATGTCGACCTGATCGCATTCGAACAAGGCACTGGGGCCGAGCGACGAGCGGTCGTCGACGGTGTCATGCGAAGCCTCGAGACAGGGTTCGTCTACGCCGGTCACGACGTCAGCACCGAGCTGATCGATGATGCCTACGACATGTTGGCCGCGTTCTTCTCGCTCGACGCCGAGACAAAGGCCCGAACAACCGTCGAGGGCACCCACGGCCAGACCGGGTACACCGGACTGCTGGTCGAGACCGCAGCGACCAGCGATCATCCCGACTGGAAAGAGATGCTCAACTGGGGCGACAGCCTGCCGACCAGACATCCGCTACGTACCCAATTTCCCACGCGGTATCACGATCCGGTGCTTCCCGAAAGCGACGTCGCGGGTATCACCGAACTGCTGCTCACGTTCCACCGTTCAATCGCCGATCTCCAGCGCCGGTTTTTGCGGATAATCGCGGTGGGCGTGGGCGCGCACGAAACACTCTTCGATGAGACCGTGGCCGTTGGCGCCAACCTCACTCGGGCAATTCGGTATCCACCCATGGAGCAAGCCCCGGGTGGTGAGCACCTATGGGCTGGTGCTCACGCCGACATCAATCTGATCACCGCGCTCCCCCGCGCTACAGCCCGTGGCTTGCAGGTTCAGGTCGACGGCGCATGGATCGATGCGCTGCCGCCCGATGATCACGTGATCATCAATACCGGCCTGATGCTTGAGCGTTTGACCAACGGCCAAATTCCCGCTGGCATGCATCGGGTCGTGGCCGATCCCGCACAGTCAGGTCAACGGCTTTCGGTCGTTCAGTTCTGCCACCCGGCGCCGTGGACCATGCTGACTCCTCTGGCATCGTGCATCACCCCCGAGAACCCACAGCGCTATCTCCCGATTCGCGCCGCCGATGCACTCGACGAAGTCCTCTGGCAGATCAACCTCGTCGAAGACGGGCGCCGCGTGACCTGACCTAGCCCAGACCTAGCCCAGAGTGCTGACGAGGTCAGGTTTCGTTGTCGAGGATGACGGCGAGAGCTTGTGCGGTTTCGGTCGAGAAGCCGCCTGATACAACCAACCGGTTTGACACGGGCGGTCGGACCAGCTGGGGTGCCGTTATGACCATGCCGTCGACCTCGACGGCCAGTACGAGCGGGTCAGCACTGGCCGCAAAGTGATCTTCGATGAGCCGCCGTGTCGGCGGGGTCATGGTGATCTCGATTGCCGCCCGCCGATTGAAGTCCACGGCACGCGCGCTCTCGATTGCGTCTGCACCTGCAAGTGTCTCTGCTGGGGCACTGAAACATCGCGCCGGGCCGGACAGGACGCGCTCAGGCCGGTCCGCCCCAGTGCACGGCGCCGACGACACGTGGTCCACCTGCCAGATCTGGACCTGCTCCAGCGTGGCGGTAGGGTCGACATCGACCCACGGGACCGGTGCTGGGCCGAAGTTGCTGACTTGGAAAAGGTCTGGGGCGCTGGGTGGCACGACCGGCGGAGCGGTTTCGGGCGCGAACGCAATGTGGTACAGCTCGCCGTCGGCGAGGTACCGGATGTCTTGCAAATCGGTGAAGACTCGTTCGATTTCAGAATCAGGCGAAGGGCCCATCCACCGGTCGACGTACACCCGACCGGGAACACCGTTGCAAAGGTCGCCGTCACGCCAGGTCCCCGCCCCGGGCACGGTCAGTTCACCTTCAGCGATCTCGAATTCCATTGCGTCGGCGAACAGACCGAGCGTGGCCTGCTCGTATCCAGACTCCTCGAAGAACGGGTGGATGTGCATGAGGCCGTCGGCGTGGCTGTGGATACCTAGTGGATCAGCGTCTGAGTCGAATGGTGCGAGCACGTCGTCGCAGATCCTGACAACGTAGGCCGCATGCCAATGCGACGATGCTGGGACGGGGCCGACAACCGGCAACCCGGTTGCAACCTGCGCCGCCACCGCCTGATCCGCTGCTGGCGAAAAATCACCGAGGCTACTGGGATCGACCCGGCACGACATAGCGAGCACCACCATGAGCATGAACGCCGTCGTGGACCGCCAGCTTCTAATGACTCTAGAATCTGTCACCCGTCGATCTTCCACATCCATACGTTGGCGTGACGCTAGCAGTCGAGTCGACAACCCAATGATCCAGCTCCCACCTTGTAGCAGCGACACCCGTGCAACACAAAGACCCTGCGGTCTCCCGCAGGGTCTTGCACTATCTGGGTGTGGATCGGGCTGCAGACATGCGTGGCTGCAGCTGATGAATCAGTCTTCTCTACGGCTGCGTCGAGCGCCGACCGAGAGAACCCCACCAACCGCCATCATGGCAACTGATATCAGACCGAGAATTTCCGAAGATGCACCAGTGATCGCCAGCCCCAAGACCTCGTCTGGCGGCTCAGGAGCAGCAGGCGGTGTTGGTGGCGTGAACGGTCCTGGGTACTCGATCGGCGGGTTCACCACTGGTGGAGTCACAACGTCGGGTGGCGTCGACGTGACTGACGTGTCCGTGTTGTTGGTCGGGTCCGTGTCTGGAGTCGACGTCGTGGCTGTTGCGGTGTTGATCAGCTGCGTCCCGCCTGGCGCTGCGGTCGTCGTGACTGCCGTATAGCTCAACGTCTCGGTTGCGCCACTTGGCATCGACTCTGACCTGAGGCAGGTGAACCCCCGGTCGCCGGTGTCGAGTGTGCATACCCAGCCGTCGGCAGCTGGCACGGTGCGGTAGACCAAGCCAGCTGGAAGCACGTCGACGACCTTTACGTCGTCGGCTCCGTGCGGTCCGTTGTTGGACACGACCAGTGCGTACTCCAACGTGGCGCCCACAGCAACCGGTCCACCGTCTGAGTTGGTCTTGTTCAGCGCAACGTCGGCACGAGGCGTAACGATGTTGGCTGGGTCATCGTCTTCGACGATAGGAGCCTGTTCGAATGGAATGCCATCGTCGTTCAATGGCTTACCCTCGACCTTGGCGTCGTTGACGAAGTCGCCCTCGGGAGCCGCAGACGTAGTGGATACGACGACCGTTTGACCGGGACGCAACACCTGCATGTCTTCGGGGACAGGGACAATTTCGTCAATCGTAAGTGCGAGCACTTCGGTGACTTCGAGTGAGACATTGCCGGTGTTCGTGACGGTGAAACACCACGTGACAGCGGAACCAACACGCACCGTGATGGATTCGGTCGACTCTTCGCAGTCGCCATCGGCACCGGCCACCACAGTGGTTTCCAGTTCGATCTGAGCTTCGAGCACGATGGCATCGTCGGTGTCGGTGACGCTTGGCAAGTCAAGTGGGGTTCCCGACTCATCGACTGGATCACCAGTCACGACGCCAATGCTGCGCAGCCGTTCCACCGGAATGGTTCCCGGAAGCTCGATGACAACACTCTCCTGGGGAGCCAGGACGTCGTCTTCGCCGTTCGCGAGCACGTCGACATCGACCAGGCCGAGCCTCGGAGAGTTCAGAAGCACGTTGGCCAACGCTACGTTGCCGGTGTTGGTGATCTTGGCGCACCAGGTGACTTCGCTGCCCAACAGATCAGCAACCAGGCTGTTTTCGCTCTTGGCGTCGGTGACGCAATTGTCGTCTGCGAGCGACACCGAGTGGATCAACCCAATGCTTGGTGACCGGGTGTCGATGAGGTCGATGATCGTGTCGTCGGAGTCCGGCGGAACAGGGCCGTTGGGACCCTCGCCTGTGACAAGTGCGACGTTGACGAGCGGGGTACCGATGATCACCACGACGTCGTACTGGAAGTCGCGACCATTACCCGGCTGCAACAGACCAATTTCGTAGGGTGCATCGGGGCTTTGTTCGTCGACGATACGCACGTTCTGGGCAGTGCCCGCGCCGACGTTTCGAACCGAAATGCAGTAGGTGACGGTGCCGTTGAGGTCAACTGGCAATGGGTCGCCCTGGCCCTCGACGCCATTGTCGAATGTTGGGCAATCGCCGTTGGGGCCGTCGACCACCGTCTTCACGATGTCGAGTTCGGGATCTGGTTCTGGCGAAGTCGTGATGACTGCCGGGTCCGAAACTGGACCGACCGGCCCGTTCGGACCGTCGCCAGTTGCGGTTGCGACGTTCTCAAGCGGGGTGTCTTCGTCGATCGCCACGTCGTAGCTTGCGGACCGTGATTCGCCGGGATCAATGGTACCCAGACGCAGCACGTCGGGAGCCTGATCGTCGGCAACCGCAATCGAGGTTGCGGCATTGCCGCCGGAGTTCCGAACAGTGATGCAGTAGGTAGCTACTTCTCCATATTCAAAGGCGACCGGATCGCCTGCTCCGGGCGTGCCTGCATCGAACCCGTTGGGGCAGATTCCGTCGGGACCCGCAACGACGGTCTTGACGATCTCGAGCACCGGATTTGGTTGCTCGGAGATCTCGATCTCGGCAGGATCTGACACCGGCCCGACCGGACCGTTGAGACCCTCGCCGGATGCGAACGCGGTGTTTTCTGTTGGCGTGTCCATCATCGCCGTCAGCACGTAGCTGCGAGTGACTGACTCGTCGACTCCGAGGTCGCCGATAAGCAGGTCAAAGGTGTCTGGCGCCTGGTCATCGGCAATGACAACATCGGTTGCATTGCCGGGACCGATGTTGCGCACGGTGATGCAGTAAGTGATGATTTCGCCCTCGAGGAACTCGACTGGATCGCCGAGCCCGCTCGTTCCGTTGTCAAAGTTCGGACATTGAGCGTCGGCGCCTTTGAGCGCAGTCTTGACGATCTGAAGGGTCGGATCAGGAAGCGCATCGACCAAAATCTGAGCGTCGTCGCTGTCGGGGTCGAGAGAGCCTTCGGGGCCCTCGCCGCCGACCGTAGCGGTGTTCACGCTTGGAGTATTCAACCCGACGACGACGTCGTAGGTGATCGAGCGTTCTTCGCCAGCGGCCAGTGTTCCGAGTTCAAAGTCGCCAGGCGTTTGGGTATCAGTTACGAACACGTCGGTCGCTATGCCGGCACCGGAGTTACGTACTGAGATGCAGTAGGTGACCGTGTCGCGATCATCAACCGGAAGTGCTGGGCCGATGCCATCGACACCCTGGTCGAATGCAGGACAGGTTGCGCCTGCACCGGCAAGGACCGTCTTGACGATCTCGAGTCGGGGCAGAAGCGGGCTGATCTCGATCTGTGCGTCGTCGGAGACTTGAGGCCGAGCGCCGTCGGGGCCCGAGTAACTTGCAGTGGCAACGTTGACCGATGGCGTCGAGTCGACATCGACGACCAGCGTGTACTCAGCATCGCCGCCTTCGCCGCTAACAATCGTGCCAAGGGCGTAGTCTTGGGGTGCCTGCGGGTCTCTGATCACCACGTCGAGCGCATCGCCCGGTCCGGTGTTACGGACCGAAATGCAGTACGTGACCGATTCGCCATCGAGAACAGCGAGTGCTGGACCGAGGTCAGGCACACCGGCGTCGAAGCTCGGGCAGTCGGCGTCGGCGGCTACAACTGTCTTGACGATCTCGAGATTTGGCTGAGGTCGGGCACTGACGACGATCTGTGCATCGTCGGTCGCAGAATCAAGCGCGCCCTCTGCGTCGTTCGCGTCGACCGTTGCGACGTTCACCGTGGGAGTTTGTGCAGTGGCGGTGACGTCGTAGGAGACCGTTTGGGTCCCGCCGGCCGCCAGGTCGCTCAGCGTGAAATTGCCCCCAGGAGCTTGCGGGTCCGTCACGCCGACGTTGAAGATCGGGCCAGGGCCAGGGTTGCGGACCGTGATGCAGTAAGTGACAACATCGCCAACGGTCACCGGCAGGGCGTCGCCCAGTCCAACAACACCATTGTCAAAGGTTGGGCAGTCGGTACCGCCGGGTACAACCGTCTTCACGATTTGCACGCCACCCGGCGGGCACGGGAAGTTCACCGGTGTTGGATCGTCGACGCCTCCGGCACCGTTATTGTCGTTGGGTGCTGCATTTCGACCGTCGTCGGAAAGGTCAGCAACGTCAACGTTGGCAGCCGATCCGGTGACTCGGCTCTGATTCAGGTAGTCATAACCAGCCTGGCAGTTGTCCCAGTTGGCCGTGTCCAGATCGGGGGTGTACTGGACCGTCAGCGTGATGATCTCATTGTCCTCGGCTGCGATTGACCCCCCGTCGAGAAGCTCGAAGTCGTTGAGACCGTCGTAGTTCTCATTGAGGTCGAGGTTGCCAGTTGCCGTTGCGTTGGTGACTTGGATCTGCGAGAACGCTGGATCGCTCAGGTCGTCGGTGAGCTGCAGGTTGGATAGCACGATACCCTGAGGAGTGCTGGAGACGTAGGATTGACCAACTGCGGCCTGCGCGTCGGTGATTACTTCCTGAATGGTTGCTGAAGACGGCAGGTTGTTGCGCATGCGCAACTCGTAGGTCACGTCGAAGCTGGTGCCGTTCCAGGTTGGGCCAGCGATAACCGCCTTGGCTGCACCAGCGGCTTCGCAACCGCCTCCAACAGCAAAGCCAGATTGGCCGCCGCTTGGCGAGTTGCGCAGCATGTCGATGCCGGTCACGGCTCCGAGGAAGTCAACTTGCACCCGGCCGTTGATTGACTCAGACGGCTCGGCGCCGTTGGTTTCGGTCTCATCGAGCTCGACGGCCAGGTTGGTCGAGCCAACAAACGTGAAGTTATCGTCTCCGCCGAATGCGGCGGCTTGACCAGCTTCGGTCCAGCGCGGCGTGACGGTGAAACCTTCGTTGCGGCGGTCGACGTCGGTGAAGATCCATTGGCTGTAGAACAATGGCTCACTCAGGGTGATGCCAGCGCCGTCGCCTTCGGCAAGCTCGATGCCTTTGGCACGATCGCCACCAGCGCCAAGACCGTTGAACGGGAAGAAGCCGGGATACTGGCTGTCGGCGTTGCCCTTCGCGGTGATGACCAGATCCATGGTTACGCCGCCGGTTGTTACCGAGGCCGTGTCGCCCACGACCATCGGGCCAATCGGGCTGACGTTCTGCGGAAATGGATCAAAGTACGTGGGGCTGTCGCAGTATGCGATCGGGTTCGGTGCAGGCCCGAAATAAGCCGGCCCTTCCGACGGTGTCTGAAGGCCGTCGTAGATTGGGCCGCGTGCGTCGGCTGTGTCATTGATCACCCCCACAGATGCCATGGTGGCGATGAGCATTGCCATCGTGATTGAACAGGCGAACACGATTCGCTTCGCGCGCTCGCTCCCTGCATTGCCGCTGAATCCCCGCATCACTACTCCTAGATATTGGGTCCCGATGCTCTCTGGCGTATCTGTGAACTCGGGTAGAGATAAAGCTAAGCGAAGAGTGCACCGAGCAGTAGTGGAATCGCGAAAAATCCGAGCGCGAACTCAAGATCGCTCACGCACTGTGGTGACGCGCATGCACTTGGTGACGGAATCCTTGGTTGTGGTACTTAGATCTCGCTTTTGTTCGAATGATCTACCGTCTGGACGTCATTCGCTAGGATTCCAGTCGCCGGACTCTCGCCGGAGCACGGTGATCGTTGCGGCCAATCCATCGAGTTGGTCGCGAGACATGGGCGCCAAACCAAACGAGGTCTGCTCGAGGGCCGCCGCACAATTCGGGGCCAGCACTGCCCCCGAATTCGTCAGCTTCACCAGCGTGGTTCGCCCGTCGGTGGGGTGTGCGAGACGAGTGACCAGGTCATCGTCGACAAGCCGGTTCACCAAACTCGTCACGCTAGTTGGATGCACTTGGAGCCGATCACCGATCTTGCCCATCGGCAACGAGTTCTCGCGAGCGAAGTACAAGAGCGCGAGCACCTCGAATCGACTAAACGTGATACCGAAGGGTGCAAGTGCTGCGTTGACTTCGGCCAGCACAATCTGGTGCGCTCGCGTTATCGAGGTTGCGGCCACCATTGCTTGACCGTCGCCCCATCCCCGCTCCTGCCAGTTACGACGAGCCTCTTCGATCGGGTCGAAGTCAAGTCCCACGGCGGATCCACACCCGATGGAAGATAGCGGACGGATGGGTAGTAGCATGGCGAATAGTTGGACGTCCTACTATTTGGAGCGCACATGCCCGAACAGCCCGCTGATCTCGAGAACACCGACCTTGACGGCACTGCTCATGACAACACCGACCCGAGCGTCGACGGCGATGACCGGGCTGCGTGGCAGGCTGCATACGACGCAACTCGGTTGCGCGATGTTCCGTTCGAAACCATGTCGGGTGTTCCGGTAGATCCGCTCTATGGCGGCGCGCCCTATCCGGGTCAGTATCCATACACTCGTGGCCTGCATGCCGCTGGTTACCGCTCGCGGTTGTGGACGATGCGAATGTTCGCCGGTTTTGGCACCGCCGAGGACACCAATGCCCGGTTCAAAGAACTGCTGCGCGCCGGTGGAGGTGGCCTCTCGACTGCGTTTGACATGCCCACCCTGATGGGTCGAGACAGCGACTACGAATGGTCACTGGGCGAAGTCGGCCACTGCGGCGTTGCCGTCGACACGTTGGCCGACATGGAAGACCTGTTCGCTGATATCGATCTGTCGACGGTGTCTACCTCGATGACCATCAACGGGCCAGCCGCAATGATCATGGCCATGTACGTGGCCGTCGGCGAGAAGAAGGGCATCAAACGCTCCCAACTCGGCGGCACTATTCAAAACGACATCCTCAAGGAATACCAGGCGCAAAAGGAATACATCTTCCCTCCCCGTCCTTCGATGCGGATCATCACCGACATGATGAAGTTCACCTCGGCCGAGATGCCCAAGTGGCACCCCATCTCGATCTCGGGATACCACATTCGCGAAGCTGGTTCGAACGCCGCCCAAGAGTTGGCCTTCACCCTGGCCAACGGATTCGCATATGTCGAAGCCGCAATGGCGGCCGGCCTCGACATCGACGACTTTGCTCCTCGACTCTCGTTCTTCTTCAACAGCCACAGCGATTTCTTCGAAGAGATCGGCAAGTTCCGAGCCGCTCGTCGCATCTGGGCTCGGTGGATGAAAGAGCGCTACGGCGCCAAGAACGAAAAAAGCCTGATGATGAAATTCCACACCCAGACCGCAGGCGTATCGCTCACCGCGCAGCAAGCCGAAATCAACATCGGCCGGGTTGCCATTCAGGCACTCGCCGGCGCGCTTGGCGGCACCCAGTCGCTGCACACCGACGCGTACGACGAGGCCATGGCGCTCCCGACCGAAGACGCAGCCCGCATTGCACTACGCACTCAGCAGATCGTGGCCCACGAAACCGGTGTGACCAACGTGGTCGACCCGCTCGGCGGCGCTCCTTATGTCGAGTGGATGACCGACGAGATGGAACGCCGCGCCGAAGAGATCTTTGCGCACCTGCTCGACATCGGTAACGACTCGATCCTCGAAGGCGCATACGCTGGCATCGACGACGGTTACTTCGTGGGCGAGATCGCCGACGCGGCCTACCGCTTCGAGCGCGAAGTCAACGAAGGCCAGCGCATCATTGTTGGTGTCAACGAATTCACCGAAGGCGACGACGGCGAGCGCAACCTGCTTCGCATCGGCGCCGAGGTCGAGGAATACCAGCTGAAGCGTCTACAAGATGTCAAGCAACGCCGCGATAGCGATGCCGTTGATCGGGTGCTTGCGAAACTCAAGACCGAGGCTGCTGACTCCGAGATCAATCTGATGCCGACCATGATCGAAGCGGTCAAGACCTTTGCCACCGAAGGTGAGATCGTGGCATCGCTCGAAGAGGTCTTTGGCACCTACGTAGAAAAGGTTTTCCTCTAATCATGGCGCAAGAGCAGCAACTGCGGGTCGTGCTGGCCAAGCTTGGCTTCGACGGCCACGATCGCGGCATCAAGATCGTGGCAAGGATCCTGCGCGATGCTGGCATGGAAGTCATTTATCTCGGCCTGCGCCAGAGTTACAAGAACGTCGTCAATGCCGTCGAGCAAGAAGACGCCGATGCGGTCGGGCTCTCGATGCACAACGCAAGCCATATGACACTGGGTCCGAAAATGGTCGATGCGCTCGCCGAAGCCGGACTCGAGGTGCCCGTCATCGTTGGAGGCATCGTCCCCGAAGAAGACGTGCAACCGTTGATGGACAAGGGCGTCGCCGTGATTCTTGGGCCGGGAGCCTCGGCCGAAGAAGTTGCCCAAGCAGTCCGGGACTCAGTCGCGGCCATGCACGCCACGCAGTGAGCTTGCGCGGACTCGCTCCGGCCGAAATCTTTGACCGAGCAATGGGTGGCGAACGCCGCGCCCTCGGCCGGCTCATCACGCTGGTCGAACGCGACGCAGCCGAGGCCGAAGAGGTTGCCGAGCTCGCCCATGCTCGGGCTGGCATCGCTCATGTCATCGGCATAACTGGTTCGCCAGGCTCGGGTAAGTCGACGCTGACCGGCCAGCTCGTCAAGTTGCTGGGGCAGGCGGGCAAGCGGGCTGCAGTGCTCGCAGTCGATCCGTCGTCGCCGCTCACCGGCGGCGCGATTTTGGGCGACCGGGTGCGCATGGAAGATGTTGCTTCGCCCGACACTTTCATCCGGTCGATGGCGACACGAGGTCACCAAGGCGGCCTATCGCTCGCGGTGCCCGGCGTCGTGCGGCTGCTCGATGCAAGCGGGTACGACCCGATCGTGATCGAGACCGTCGGTGTGGGCCAGGTCGAAGTCGACATCGCAGGCACGGCCGACACCACCGTGGTCGTTGCCACGCCCGGCATGGGCGACTCGGTGCAAGCCAACAAGGCAGGGCTGCTCGAACTCGCAGACTTGTTTGTGGTCAACAAGGCTGATCGTCCTGGCGCCAACGATGTGCGCCGCGACCTCGACCTGATGCTCGATCTCAGTCACGTGTCTGGCCACGACCGGCACAGTGGCATGCGACCCGAGATTGTGATGACGACCGCGCTGTCTGGCGAAGGTGCTCCCGAGATGTGGACCGCTATTGAACGCCATCGCGACGCGATTACTGACAATGGTCAGCTGGCTGCTCGCCGCATCAATCGCGATGTCGCCGAGGTACGTAACCGGCTTATGGCCGACCTCGAGCGCCGCGTCGATGACATGCTCAATGGCACGTCGATCGACGGCGTTGCCCAGGTGCTCACCGCGGTTGGCCAGCGCGATCTGTCCCCCACCGCCGCCGCCAAGGACCTGGCAACTCGCATTAACGAGCTCTGAAACCTCTCTTATCTAGGCGCCGAGCCTGATGAAGTTGTGCGAGCGGTGAGCTGCCATGTAACCAAGCCGTGCATACCACTCGTGTGGCCAATCATCGACGTCGGCGACCAGGAACGAGAAGGCACAGCCAGCCTCCCAGGCTCGACGACGTGCTTCGCAGACGAGTGCCCGGGCGTGGCCGCAGCCGCGATAGTCGTGGTGCGTCTGCAGGCTCTCTATCTGAGCAATCCCGTGCGCACGATCGACATAGAGCTCGACTCGAGCTGCGATTTCGGATGCCTCGTGAGTCACCAGGAATGTGACTTCGGCGCCTCGTGAGTACAACGACATGCGGTCGGCAAGCTGTCCGTGTACGTCCGCAGATGCGTTGGGCAGGTCAACTCGCCAGTCACGCATCACCGCATCTCGCATGTAGTGATACGACACGGCGTCGACAGTGTGAGAAGGAGCATCGACCGTGCGATTGGTGCTGGTCATCAGTACCAACGTCTCTCGCTCGAATCCAGCGCGGTTGAATTCGGGCGTCAGATTGCGGCCCAGAGCGTCGTCGACCACGGTGACGTTGCGATAGGTGAGGCCGGCGTCGGTGAAGAGTTCGTCGGCAGCTGCCAGAACGCTCTCGCTCGACGCAGCCGAGCTGACCACCACGCGGTTGTGACTATGGCACTGCGGAAAGTCACGTTGGAAGTGGCCATAGCCCCACGGCAGTTCCACAACGCTGGACGCTTGCGCCTTGGCGAAGTGTTCCTCGAAGGTAGCGATCTGTGCGAGATCCGGCTGCATGACCAAAGGTTAACGAGCCCAACAGCTGTGATCGGGTCCGAATGAGCTTGGGTCTCACCAACCTACGGGGCCATGGTCGCGGCTGCGTCCTCGTCTCGCACCCGCAGCGCGAGCAGTCCAGCGACGGCGAACATGAGTGCACTGGCGAGCATCGCCGCCTGGTAGGCCCCAACTCGTTCGGTCACAATCGTGGTGCCCGCAAGTCCGTTGGCGAGCACCGTCGACACGATGGCGACGCCAAGAGCAGGAGCTATTTGGCGGGTGGTGCCATAGATCGCGGTTGCCTGACCCATCAATGGGCGTTCCGTCCTGGCGTAGACAGCGGACTGGATCGGCACGAAAAAAAGCCCCATCGCCAACCCCCGCCCCAACATGAGCAATCGCACGAGCCAAAGGTCGACATCGGTGCCAATGCGAGCGGTAGCGATGCCGATGGCCAACGCAGCGAAGGCGCCGACGAGCATCAACCGCCGGGGTCCAAACCGCTTGTACAGCACTCGTCCAACGAGCTGGCTGGTGATGAGCACGCCGAGCGGCTGCGGGAACAGGGCCAGTCCGACATCTAGCGGGCTGTGGTCCGCTTCGTCCTGCAAGAAGAGCGGCAGCAGGTAGAGCAGGCTGATGAACCCGGCATACACCGGAAGCGACACGATGTTGTAGCGCTGGAAGTTGCGCTCGGTGAGCAGCCGCAAGTGCAACAGAGGGTGACGTTTACGTAGCTCGACCACGACGAGTGCCGCGAGTAGCCCAATGCCAACGACCAACGAGAGCACGATCGTGGTCGACCCGAAACCGCGTTCGCCTCCACGGGATAGTCCGTAGAGGGTGAGGCCGAGGCCAGCGGCCAGCAAGACGAACCCGCTGAAATCGAATGAGGTGTTCGGTTCAGGTTCTTCGGTACGCAGCCACTTCCACGCCATAAACAACGCGAGACCGCCGACCGGCAGATTGACGAAGAAAATCCAGCGCCAGCTGGCGTACTCGAGTATGGCGCCGCCGACAATCGGCCCGAGCGCTGGCGCGATGACTGCAACCGTGATGACTTTGCGTGACGCAATAGAGCGTTCTTCGATTGGGAACGCATTGAAGAGGAGTGCCGAGCCGACAGGTGTGATCAGCCCAGCAGATGCGCCCTGGAGCGCTCGGCCAATCACTAGCTGGTTCAGGCTCTGGGCGAGGCCGCAGAGCAACGACGTGACGACAAAACCACCGAGTGCGAGCAGAAAGGCTCGCCGGAGGCCGAGGCGTTGGCCGAACCACCCCGCCGACGCCGTCATGACTGCAAGCGCAATTGTGAACGAGAGGACCGTCCAGTCCATCGCGACCGCGTCGACTGCGAATTCTTCGGCCAACGTCGGCAACGCAACGTTGATGATCGTGCCATCCATGATCTGCATGAACAGCGCTGCGATGTACACCGCTGCTACGAGATTCTTGTAGCCAAACCGTTCAAGCACCCGCCGAACCTACCCATCGACCGGCACCGAGCGCGAATGCCGCACCCACCTACATCAAACCGGCGCGAACACCCCCAGGGCAATGTCACCAATTTGGCGCGAACACCCCCAGGGCAATGTCACCAATTTGGCGCGAACACCCCCAGGGCAATGTCACGAAACGAGGATGTCGTACCGGTCTCGTAGCTTTAGGAAATGACAACACCAATAAGGCTGGACCCCGTCGATGGATGGCACCACATCACCTGCCATCGCATTGAGAACGACAACTTGTTCGAGGACGACGACGAACGTTGGCTCATGCTCCGTCTATTTGGCGATGCAGCGAAGAAATTCTCTGTTCACGTCGTGGGCTATTCGCTCATGGGCAACCACATTCACATAGTGCTCTATTGCCCCTACGGCGGCGTTTCGCATTTCATGCATCACGTCAACAGCATCTATGCCCGCACCTACAACCAACGACACGGCCGAAGAGGTCCACTGTTCACGAGCAACTTCTACAACAAGCTGATCACCGACGATGGCCAGCTCATGTTCACCATGCGCTACGTCGACCGCAACGCGCTTGAACTCGGCGTGGACATCCGGACCTATCCGTGGTCAAGTTACTCCGCATACGTGCGGCCCAACGAGACGAAGAGCGTTGTGCCGCTCTATCGGCAGACACCGCTTGGGATTGCGGGTGGAACCGCTGCATACCAGGCCTTTGTCGAGACTGACAATGTTGCAGACAAGTTCAGATTGTTCCACGGCAAGACTGCGGTCCGAGCGACACCACAGCCAGACCTGCCAGCGGTCTTTCGCGACCTACAAGCCGTCTGTAAGGCTGCTGCAGCCGCAAATGGGCGCACTGCGAGAAGCCAACGACTCATCGAGCGCAGTGCCGCTGCCCTCATTGCTCACGAAGTGGCAATCGGCTACGGCGAAGAGAACCAGCGCTTCTTAGGCTTCAGCTCCATGAGCGCATACACCTCATTCCTGTACCGAGCGCGCCGATGGGCCGATGCCGAACCAGCATTGTTCGATGTGATCCGAACTCGATGGATGCAACACCGCGGAGCAATCGCTCAAGCGAGCTGAACTGACAGACCCGCCCGCTGTCAGCAATTTGGCGCGAACACCCCCAGGGCAATCACACCAAACTGGCGCGAACACCCCCAGGGCAATCACACCAAACTGGCGCGAACACCCCCAGGGCAATCACACCAAACTGGCGCGAA
>ENA-ORXT01001442-ORXT01001442.1-marine-metagenome-genome-assembly--contig:-NODE-1442-length-31990-cov-20.760348_pt1 | contig 31990 bp, 24 predicted proteins | sample MGYA00237868_ERZ511482 | MGnify/ENA metagenome assembly ERZ511482 | reverse complement strand
GGCTGCGAGCACCCAGAGAGCGACCATGCCCGCAGCGAGCGTCCACAGCAGGTTCTTCCGCCAGACCGCAACGACGCAGGCAACGACCAGCGCGGCCACCTCGATCGCGACGATGTCGACGCCGGAGCCACCGCCCCCGCTCACTGCGAGGTTGATCGTGAGTGCGGCCAAGACTGCGGGCCCAACGTTCTGCAGTGAGCATTCGAGTATCGGCGGAATGGTCCTGTCGGCGAGCAGCAGCATCACGCCGCCACGGAATGCATAGGTCCCGACCGCACAGGCCAGCAACACGATTGCTGCGGCGGAATGACTCACGGTGCGGCCCTCACGGTGCGGACTCTGCGTCCGTCAGTTCACCGTTGCGGGTGCTGATCCACTCCTCGAACACCGCACCTGCCAGCACTCCGCTCACCGCTCCGATCAGGATGCCGAGCCGGTCTGGGAGGCCCGCGGCAGCGAGCGAAACGAGCCCACCGACGAGCGCGGCGACACCGGCCGCCACTCGTTTCACTGCGAACAACGTCAGTCCGGCGAACATCACGACGGGAGCGAAATCCAACTGCCACGACTCAGGAATGATGGGCCCGACGACCATGCCGAGCGGCACCACGACGTTCCAGACCGTGAAGAACACGATGCCGATCGTGATGTAGTAGCGGCGGAACGATGACGGTGGGTCGTTGTTCCGCAAGACCGCGAGCGCGAACACCTGGTCGATCATGACGAACGGAGCAAGCCACCGGAGCCACTTGGGTTGATGCCTGAATGGCGGAGCGAGCGCAGCGCTGTACATCACGTGCCGGCTGTTGATCACCAGCACCGCCGAGATGATGGCCCAGAGTGACGCAGTCCCGGCGATCGTCACCATCGTCAGCTGCGCGGCCCCCGCAAAGATGAGGGGCGATGTCAGCCAGGCAGCCCAGAGCGGCATTGCAGACTCGGTGATCGCAAGCCCGAGCACGAACCCGAACGGGATCGCCGGAATGACCAGCGGGATCGCATCCGACAGCGCTGCCCGATCGAGTCGGAACCGTCGCTCTCTGTCGGTGTCGACGCCCGCTGCGGGCTGCTGGTCGGCGGGCATGGCCCTGGACGGTAGAGCCGCCGAAGGGTCAGCGCACCTCTGATTGCTGCCGTGGCGGTTGCTGCTGCTACCAGGTCGAGCCGAATGATTCCCCGGTGCGCGGACCCGCTCGTTGATACCGGTGGTACTGGTCAGCCTTGGCTGCTGCGGCTGCGCGACGACGCAAGTTGTCCGAGACGGTCGGAGATGTGGTCGCATCGGGCCAGCAGCGGAGCTCGTTCGGTGAAGAACCGACTGGGTAGGGATCCAAGCGCTGTCCGTAGTTGCGCGAGCTCAGAGCGCAGCACGCGCTCAAGACCCTCGTTGTCAATCCGCCCGGATTCCACCCCTTAAGAGTAGCAGAAGGGCACTGTGGTCTGCACGGACGCCGGCGTTGGGCCTTCGCTACCGTGGCGCGGCGATGGACTCCGGTGCGCCGAGAAGTGCTGTTGTGCGGACAGAAGAGGAAGGTGTCGGTGAGTCACGATGGTCGAAGAGCTCGAATCGATCCTGACGGGGGACGCCCGAAATCGCTCGCACGCACCGTCGAGGTGGTCGAGGCCGTGCTCGCCGACCGAGGCCAATTCGCTCAGTTGGTCACCTGCTCCTTTTCTGACGACGACGTCGTACGGCTGCGGAACGCGAGAGCGATGAAGCGGGTGACCACGGCACGTCCTGACTGGACGATCGAGTACCTGAACCGCCTGCAGTGGCAGGTCGGCGCTCTCGACCAGGCCTCGACGCAATGGACATTCGCCCTGCTGTTCGACCTGACGAAGGAGCTGCTGCATGACTGCTCACGCAACGATCCGCCGCTCGCCGCATGGTTGCGTCCGCACCTCGAACGACTGTCCACTGATCGACGCAAGTCCGTCGAGAATCGGGCGGCGAAGCTGCAACGCGTACCCTCATCACGTGCGGATGATCTCCTACCTGGCGCCCGGCTATCCCGCTGAGCTTTTCGAGGCGCTTGCAGGACACGTTGGAGCGACGCTCGAACTGCGGACCGGGCGATCCGGACCCGACCCACACGACGACCCGTTCGCCGCAGGGACGGCCGACATCGGCTGGGTGTGCTCGACATCGTTCGCCGAGCTGACCACCGACCGTCCCGCATCGGTGCAGGAGGTCGGCGTCGCATGGGTTCCCGACGATCACGACGCCGATGGCCGCCCCGTCTACTTCTCCGACGTCGTTGTCGGGCCGAACAGCGACTTGCAGTGCCTCGATGACCTGGCCGGTCGACGGATCGGATGCAACGACCCAGCGAGTCTGAGCGGCTACCACGCACTTCGGATCGAACTGGATCGCCGAGGCCACGTGCCCGCCGAGTTCGCCTCGTTGGAGATGACCGGGAGCCACCACCGTTCGATCGAGCGGCTCCTGGCAGGTGACATCGATGCTGCCGTCGTCGACTCGATCGTGCGCACCCGCAAAGGCCGTGAATCAGCAGACGTGGCAGCCCTGCGGGTCATCGAGCGGCTGGGGCCCTGGCCGACGCAGCCGGTCGTGATGCGCATCGACGTCGGCGCCGACGAGGTGCGCGCCGTGCGCAGCGCACTGCTCGAGGCGAATCACGATCCGTGCGTCGCCGGCCTGCTGCGGGCCTCGGCGCTGACCCGACTGGTGGCGACCGGACCGGGGCACTGTGCCGAGGTCAGCGCAGTGACGAAGCATCTGCTCCGTCACCGCCTGCAGGATGATCGCTGACCAGATCGTTCAGCCACTCGCGTAGCGCCGACAAGGCGACACCGCTCCGGCGGGCCGGCCAGGTGAGCTGGTAGTCACGATGGGATGTCGCTGTCGGTCCGACGACGCAGAGCACTTCGTCGGCGACGAGCTGCTCGATGATCTTGCTCCACCCGAGGGCCACGCCGCGCCCGCCGATCGCATGCTGCAGCACTGCGGGGTAGTTGTTGAACACGACTCTGCGCCGGCCGGGCGTCAGTGCGAGGTCGAAGGACTGCAGCCAATCGGTCCACGACATCCACGGGCGATCCTTGGCGTCCATGTGGAGCAGTGGCGCCGCGAGCACGTCGTGTGCGCTGCTGTACTCGTCGAGTCCGAGTTCGGCGGCCAGCGCCGGCGTGGCGACAGGCATGACCTGTTCGGCAAAGAGCGGGGTGGCGTCGTAGCCGGTCCAAGCGGAGTCGCCGACCTGGACCGCAGCGTCGAAATGGCTGTCGTTCAGCGCGTGCTCGCGGTCGTACAGCCACAGCCGGAGTTCGCGTCCGCCCAGGGCGCGCTGCAAGGAGTCCAGGCGCGGGACCACGAGCTGCTGGGCGAACCCCGGTGGCATGGCGAGCACGAAGATGTCGTCGGTGTCGGCAATGTCGGTGACGGTTCGTTCCATCTCGGTGAACGCGCTGTCGACTGCCGCAGCGAGTGTCGTGCCGTGGCCGGTCAGCGTGCTGCGATTCGTGTGCCGGACGAAGAGCTCGATACCCAGTGAGCGTTCGAGTGCTTGAATGTGGCGGGTCACAGCGGGTTGTGCCAGACCCAACTCGCGCCCCGCTGCGGAGAAGCTCCCGCTGCGCGCGGCAGCGTCGAAGACGGCAAGTCGTTGCAGCCGATCCACTGCGGCGAGAAGTGGGCGTGGGTGCGTTGCCATACCCCCACAGCATGGCACGCCAACAAAAGCGGGACTGTGCAGACCGGGCGCCGGTCGTCAGCATGAATGTGTGGTCGCAGATGTGCACGACGTGCGGAGCAGCGTCGAGAACGGACGAATGCTCATCAGCCGGGCGGAACGCTCGGTCATGTTGCATCCGCTGTGGGTTCGAGAACGGTCCACCACGGCCGGATCGGTCGATGCGACGAATCGGCAGCGACTCGTCGAACCACTCGACATGCCTCACGGCCTCGCCGTGGTCGAGGCGACACCGACATCGCACGGAGCGATCGATGTCGTGTTCTGCGATGGGCATCGGATGGAACTGTCTGCCACACATGTCACAACAGCGCTCGGTGATCGGTTCGCGGATGATCCTCCCGCTCCCGAACCGTGGACCGCATGCAACGCCGCCTGCGATGGCGCCGAAACGTTCGACTTTCGGGCCCTGACAGACGCGTCGACGCACGACGAGGCGCTGCTCGGGATCCTCGACGCGTACTTCCGTCGAGGCTGGTTCCTGCTGAGCGACACACCACCCGAAGCGGGAGCCTTGCACGAGATCACCGCGCCGTTCGGGCGCATCTCGGCGACGAACTTCGGGACGCTGTTCGACGTCCGCACCGAACCGGTGCCAGCGGACCTGGCCTACACGCCGGTCGCGCTCTCCGCACACACCGATCAGCCGTACCGGCGGCCCGCTCCTGCACTGCAGTTCCTGCACACGATCGTCAACGATGCGCCGGGCGGCGCATCCACCGTGGTCGACGGACTCGCCGCGGTCGAAGCGCTCGCGATCGCGGACCCCGAGGCCTTCGAGGTCCTGACGACCCTGCCGATCGAGTTCCGCTATGACATCGGAACCGACGTGAAGACCGCGTGTGCCCCGCTGATCGAACTCCACCCAGACGGTGCACTGCGTCAACTCCGCTATTCGCCACGGCTCGACTTCGCGCCGGCCACCGATCCCGAGGTGCTCGACATCTACTACCGCGGACGACGGTTGCTCGCCTGCATGCTCAACGACACGAACCGTCAGGCCGAGGTCCGCATGCGGGCCGGCGATGTCATCGTGGTCGACAACCATCGCGTGCTGCACGGTCGGACCGCGTTCGATCCATCACGTGGGTCCCGCCACCTGCAAGGGTGCTACATCGATCACGACGGACCCGAGACCGCCTGGCGGCTCGCAATGCGGCGAACGGCCGCACGAAGGGCGACTCAGCCATGACCGCAAAGACAACGATCGCCGCCGACAAGGTCTCGTTCACCGAGATGCAGCACGGGACCGCTGCCGACTATGCGCTGCTCGACGGCTTCGAACGCGAGCACGCGACCGGGCTCGCCGACCGGCTGCTCGAGGTGGTCGACCGACTCGATGGTTCTCTCGGCGGCTACCAGATCAGCCGGAAGGAACACTCGCTGCAGTCAGCGACACGAGCCCGCCGCGCCGGCGCCGACACCGACTGGGTCGTCGCTGCGTTGCTCCACGACATCGGTGACGACCTCGCGCCGTACAACCACGCCGAGTACGCCGCAGCGGTGCTGCGGCCGTACGTGCGCGAGGAGGTCAGCTGGGTGATCGAACACCACGGCGTGTTCCAGAGCTACTACTTCGCCCACCATCTCGGCGGTGACCGCGACCGGCGCGAGGAGTTTCGAGACCACCCATGGTTCGATCTCTGCGCGGCGTTCTGTGAGCAATGGGATCAGAACTCCTTCGACCCCGCCGGTCCGATCGACGATCTCGTCACCTTCACCACCGACGTCCACGCGGTGTTCGCTCGTCCCGCTTGGGACGCCTCGGTCGTTGCTGCCGGACCGGCACGGCTCGTCGCATGACGGCGCTTGATTCGACCCCCATCGACCCGCAGTCCACACGCGTCGGCTTCATCGGCCTCGGCAACGTCGGTGGCAAGCTCGCTGGCTCGCTGCTGCGCAATGGCGTCGATCTCGTGGTCCGAGATCTCGACAGCGATCTCGTCGATTCCTTCGTCGGAGCGGGCGCAACCGCGGCGTCGACACCGAGCGAGCTCGCAGCGATGTGCGACGTGGTGATCACCTGCCTGCCGTCGCCCGCAGCGTCCGTCGCCGTGATGGAATCCGATGACGGCGTGCTCGTGGGGCTACGGCCAGGCGCGGTCTGGCTCGAGATGTCGACGACCGATTCCGACGAGGTGACACGCATCGGTGCACTGGTCGCCGGCGCAGGCGGCGCCGCTGTCGACTGTCCGGTGTCGGGAGGCTGTCACCGCGCAGCAACCGGCAACATCTCGATCTTCGCAGGGACGGAAAGGGCGACGTTCGAACGCGTGTTTCCGCTGTTGACGATCCTCGGCCGTCGGGTGCTGCACACCGGCGAACTCGGGTCGGCGTCGATCCTCAAGGTCGCCACGAACTACCTGGCGACCGCCAACCTCATTGCGGTCACCGAAGCGTTGACGACGATGGCCGCAGCCGGCATCGATCTCGGCACCACGTACGAAGCGTTCCGCATCTCGAGCGGGAACTCCTTCGTCCACGAGACCGAAGGTCAGGTGATCCTCAACGGTGGCCGAGACATCAGCTTCACGATGGATCTCGTCCTGAAGGACATCGGTCTGTTCCAAGACGTTGCGGATGCCGCCGGTGTGCCCCTCGAGATGAACCCACTGATGATCGACATCTTCAGCGACGCAGCTGAAAGGTATGGCGACCGGGAATGGTCACCCAATGTCATCCGGCGGCTCGAAGACGCAGCGGGTGTGTCGGTCACGGCGCCGGGCTTCCCGGCCGAACTCCTCGACGACGAACCCGAAGAACGAGGGGCTGAAGTCGTCGTCCGGCGCTGAAGGCCCGACATCGGTCAGGACAACGAGCGGTGTTCGAACCAACTCAGGAACTCCTGCACTGCTTGCCGGTCAGCCGTGGACGTGGCCGGCGAGGCCAGTGCTTCGGGCAACGTCTGTTTGCCGGCGATGAGGTCGGCCCAGGTCGGCTTCGGCAATGTCAGCGACGGCCCGTCCGGACGCCCTGACGTCGGAACGGCGACGCCCCGCCGAACATGCAGACCGGCCTGTTCGTCAGCGCCATCGCTGCTGACCCTGACGGTGAGATGTCGGTCGGCATCACCGCACTTCGCCGGGTCGAGCATCACGCGCAGGGTTGTCAACGTGTCGCCGAGCGGAGCGGTCAACACCTGCTCGACAGTGAAGCGATGGGCGTGGAATCGATCGGTGTCGGCCGTGCCATCGAGGTGGCGAGCTCGGACGAGGCACCAGTTGCGAACATTTGCTGCTGTGGTGCGCCGTGCAATCGTGCGCAGCGCACCGGCGAGGCTGACGCGATCGGCATGAGCCGTCGTCGGGTCAAGGTCCGGTGCGGCGATGAGCCAGGAGGCCATGTCGATCGCCCACCTGATGTCGTCGTCGGCGAGCGCAGCGGCGACCTGGGCGCGCACCGTCGGTGCGCCGCCGAAGCCTGCGATCATCTTCGCCGCCCGCTCTGCCGGCGGCACCGGGAAGAGTGCTGCCTCGTCGCCGTCGAACCAGCCACGCAGGCCCGCGTGGATCTGGCGGACATGGTGCTCGACGACACCGTAGAACTGCGTCTGAAAGTACGACTCCGCGTAGAGCGCAGGAAGCTGCACCTGCTGGGTCAACTCGCCGAGCGTCAGGCCCTTGTTGATCCCGCGCACGGTCTGATCCCACATGAACTGGATCGCATCACGACTGCGGGTGACCTGCAGTTCGACCTCGTCGGCCCCGCTCAACGGCGGGCCATGGGCGCCTACCAGATGTTCGGCACCCAGCGCGGCGACATGGTCGAGGCCGGCGATGAGTCCACGCGGGTCGCGGTACTCCTCACCGCGGATCGGAAACACATTGAACAGCACCGGCCAGGCGAGGTTGTTCACGCACACCGACAGGTCGGGAAACCAGATCGTCACCGAGTCGTCGCTGTCCGACGGGGCGGGAGTGAATTCGACCCGCAGCCCGGCGATGGTGGCGGTGGTCGGTGTGTCGAAGGTGGTGGTCGGCTCGATGAAACCCTCGGTGAACGGCGCATGCTCGGCGTTCCGGAACGCAAGCCCGAGGCCGACGTTGACGAGAGCATCGGGGCCGTCGGCCGGCAAGTTCATGCCGAACTGGTGAATCAAGCCCGAACGCGAGACCGGCCCGACCTCGGAGCTCGCTCGGAGCCGGTTGCCGACGACGCCGGCGTGCGACCAGATCGGCACCTCGCTCCCGACGTGCTCGACAACTGCCTGCGTGCCCCCGACATAGTGGAAGTGGGTGTAGATCACCGCAACGACGGGCGTGTCGGTCTGCGCCGCAACGGCGTCGAGCGCGTACCGCATCTCCTCGTTGCACTCGCCGGTGTCGATGGCGATGAGCCCCTCGGACCCCTCGACGAACGTCTGATTGGAGAGGCCGTTGCCGACCAGGCACCACACACCGTCGCGTACCTTCCACAGCTTGCGCTCGAAACGGCCACTGTGCTCGGCGCTCATCCGGTGGATCAGTCCGCCGCTCGGAGCTTCGACGGTCATCGAGTCGTCGTGATGAAAGCTGTCCGGGTGCGAGACGTGAGCAGTGGCGGCCATCTGGGCATCCTCGCAGACTCTCGAAACGGACTGCGTTCCGGCCGGGACCGCCGCCAACCCCAACCCGGCCCTCTGTGTGAGCACAAGCGGCGTAGAGCGGCGCTTGTTGTGACACAGAAGCCGGACGCAAGTTCTGTGTGAGCACAAGCGGTGAGAAACGATGCCTGGGGTGACACAGATGCCGGCGTCAGTTCTGATCTGCGTCGTCATCTGGCGCTGCTGAGGGCGTCAGAGGGTGGAGATACCGCCATCGACGGGGATGACGGTGCCCGAGGTGTATGCGCTGGCACGGCTGGCCAGGAAGATCACCGCGCCAGCGATGTCTTCGGGGCTGCCGATGCGCTTGCGTGGGTTGTTCGTCTCGACCATGTCGCGGTTGTCGGGGTCGTCGAGCATGTACGACATCATCTTCGACGGGAACGGACCCGGTGCGATCGAGTTCAGCAGGATGTGTTCGCCCACGAGATGTGACGCCATGTGACGGGTCATCATGTGGATGCCGGCCTTCGAAGCCGAGTACGAGTAGTTGTCGCCGATCGGGACGCGAATGCCGTCGATGGATCCGATCATGATCACGCGTGCCGGATCCTCGGCAGTGCCACTCGCCTTGAGTTGGGGGAGGAGGGCCTGCGTCAGCATGAACGGCGCCTTGACGTTGATGTCCATCACCTTGTCGAAGCCGATGTCCGGGAACTCGCCGAGCGGAGCGCCCCACGCGGCGCCGGCGTTGTTGACGAGAATGTCGATCTGCGATTCGTGCTCGGTGACCGCAGCGACGAAGGAGGCCAAGCCCTCGGGGCTCGCCATGTCAGCGGGAATCGAGATGCACTCGGCGCGCCCGTCGACGCCGTCGGCATGGGGTTGTGAGAGTTCGGCTGCGGCGGCGTCGCAGGCATCGGCCTTGCGAGCGGTGATGTAGGTCTTCACGCCGTTGGCGACCAGCCCCGCAGCGATCATGTAACCAATGCCACGAGAACCGCCGGTGACGACGGCGACTTTGCCCTGCAGGCCGAACAGCCGGGCGATGTCGAGCGGGCCGTGATCGGCAGCGCGATACGGCGAGGCGGCGGACGTGTCAGGAGATGAGCCGGTGGGTGCGTCGGTGGACATCGCCTCTGTGTAGCCGCTCGGTGCTCTCGAGCTGAAGACGGCGGACTGCGGGCTGGGTGAACCGACCCTGCCATGCTGCTCGCATGGATCACGCACTCGAAGTCGAACGCACTGACATCGGAACCACCCGCACCGTCGAGTTCCCGCCGGCGGGGCAGAACGAGCTCGGTGACCAACAGATTCGCTTGCGTATCGACCGGTACGCGGTCACGGCCAACAACATCACCTACGCGGTCTTCGGCGACGCGCTCGCCTACTGGGAGTTCTTCCCAGCCGAACTGCCCTTCGGGCTCGTGCCCGCCATGGGCTGGGCCGAGGTCGTCGAATCGAACAACGCCGACATCGCCGTCGGCGGCAGGTACTACGGCTGGTATCCAATGGCTTCGTCGACCGTGATCACCGCGACACTCGTTCACGATGGCTTCCGCGACGACGGAGAACACCGTCAGCCGCACGCGCCCGTGTACCGCTCCTACGTCGACACGCAGCGCGATGCGATGTACGACACCGCCGAGGACGGCGAGGACCGCCACGTCGTGCTGCGCGGACTCTTCCTCACTGGGTTCCTCGCGGAGGAGTTCTTCGCTGACTCCGGCGGCGCCGTCGACCAGGGCGATGCGCCGTACTTCGGTGCCGGCCAGGTGCTCGTGCTGTCGGCGTCATCGAAGACCGCGATCGGCTTCGCCCAGCGCGCCGCCGAGCGCGGTACCGCCAAGGTCATCGGTCTGACATCAGCGGGAAACGCCGACTTCGTGCGCAGGCTCGGCTTCTACGACCAGGTCGTCACCTACGACGACATCGACAGCGTCGACGCGTCGGTCACGTCGGTGTCGATCGACATGGCCGGCAACCCGATCGTGCTGGGCGCGGTGCACGCTCACCTCGGCGATCAGCTGCGGTACTCGATGACCGTCGGCCGCAGCCACCACGACGCGCCTGACGCCTCACCCGACCTCGCCGCTGGTCTGGCCGGGCCGCGACCGCAGATGTTCTTCGCGCCGACCGAGGTGAGTCGCCGCCTCGATCAGTGGGGTCGCGAGGACTACCAGCAGCGCAGCGCAGACGCACTCACGCAGTTCGTCGAGGGCAGTCGTGCCTGGCTCTCGATCGACCATCGCTCCGGCGCGGCAGGAGCCGCAGCGGCCTGGGCCGACGTCCACGACGGGAACGTGAGCCCCGACGTCGGTGTCGTGGTGCTTCCCAACGCCTGACACAGGCCGCGTCGGCGAGAACGTGGGACGGGAGTGTCGCGCCGTACGCTCTCCAGGTGCTCGAATCACTCCCCAAGGTCGCGGACCGCAGGCTCGCAGTGCGGATCACCGCCGATGCGTTGCGCCATGTCCGTGCCGGTCACCCGTGGGTGTTCGACGACTCGATCGTCTCGGTGAGCCACGCCGGGGCCGCCGGAGACCTCGCAGTGATCTTCGACAGCGACCGCCGGTTCGCAGCGATCGGCCTCTACGACCCCGCAGGCCCGATCGCGATTCGCGTCCTCCGTGTCGGCACGCCGGCCACGATCGACGCAGCGTTCTGGGAGCAGGCCGTCACCACTGCCCGTCAGGTCCGCCAGCCGCTTGTCGATGCCGAGTCGGCCGGCCGGCCTGCCTTCCGGCTCATCAACGGAGAGAACGACCACCTTCCCGGCCTGGTCGTCGACCAGTACGACACGACGCTCGTCGTCAAGTTGTACTCACCGGTTTGGTTTGCTCATCTGGCCTCCGTCGTTGACGCGCTGCGCGCCGTGACCGGGGCAACGTCGATCGTGTTGCGTCTCGGCCGCAACGTCGCCGACGGCGACACCTTCGGGCTCGACGACGGCGACGTGATCAGCGGAGCCATCCCCGACGGCCCGGTCCACTTCACCGAAGGCGGCCTCACGTTCGAAGCCGATGTTCGCACCGGGCAGAAGACCGGCCACTTCCTGGACCAGCGCGCGAACCGGCTGCGCGTCGGTCGGTTGGCCGCGGGTCGCGACGTCCTCGACGTGTTTGCGTCGACCGGCGGATTCAGTGTGCACGCAGCGGCAGGGGGAGCGCGCAGTGTGCACAGCGTGGACATCTCTGCCCCGACACTCGAGGCTGCCGAACGGAACATGGCGCTCAACGCCGCACGCGACGAAGTCGCGGCGTGCGACCACACGACCGAGGTCGGCGATGCCTTCGAGGTGATGATCGCGCTGTCACGCGCCGGAGCCGACTACGACATCGTGATCATCGATCCGCCGTCGTTCGCGCAGAAGCAGGCGAGCATCGACGTCGCCGTGCGCGCATACACCCGCCTGACACACATTGGCCTCCGTCTCGTCCGCCCTGGCGGCATCTTCGTCCAGGCGTCGTGCTCCAGCCGCGTGTCGGCAGACCTGTTCTATGCCACGGTGTTGGATGCCGCGGACGCCGCCGGGCGAGAACTGCGCCAGATGGTTCGGACCGGGCACGACATCGATCACCCGGTCACCTTCCCCGAAGGTGCGTACCTCAAAGCCGGGTTCTGGCACGCGCTGTGATCGCTGTCTCTGCTGCCGCTTCGGTCTGAGCGTCTCAGGCCATACGCTCGACGAATGTCATCGGCGCAGGCGAACGGGATCACGATCGAATACGAGTCGCACGGCGACGACGGCGGGGATCCGCTGCTGTTGATCATGGGCCTCGGAGGACAGCTCACCGATTGGCCCGTTGAGTTCATCGACCTGCTCGCCGCTGCCGGCTTCCGAGTGGTGACCTTCGACAACCGCGACCAGGGTCTGTCCACCACGTTCGACTGGGAGCCACCATCGCAGGCCCGATCGGTGATGTCGATGTTGTTCAGGCGCCCGCCGAAGGCGGAGTACTTGATCAGCGACATGGCAGCCGATGCGGTGGGATTGCTCGACGCGCTGAGCATCGAGCGGGCCCATGTCGTCGGGATGTCGATGGGTGGCATGATCGCCCAGACCGTCGCGATCGAACACCCCGGTCGGGTGTTGTCGCTGACGTCGATCATGTCGAATCCCGGCGACCGTAAGAACGGTCGGATCGCACCGTCGATCCTGCCGAAGCTGGCCAAGATGAAGACGCCGACTCGAGAGACCGCTGCGGACCGTTCAGTCGAGATGTTCAAGCTCTTCAGTGGGAGGCACTACGACCCCGAGGATCATCGGCGGCGATCTCAGATCAGCGTCGATCGGGCCTTCCTCCCGGCGGGCACCGCTCGTCAGACTGCGGCGATCATGGCCAGCCCCGACCGGACGCCGGGACTTCGCACGCTCGGGCTACCGACGTTGATCGTCCACGGTCTGATGGACAAACTGGTACGGCCGAGCGGTGGGACCGCAACCGCTGCCGCCGTTCCCGGGTCACGCCTTCTGGTGTTCCCAGACATGGGTCATGATCTTCCGCAGCCCCGCCAGCGCGAGATCGTCGACGCGATCCGGCGTAACGCCGACCGCGTCACGAACTGACCGTTTCGGCCGACATGCTCGAGGTCCGCACTGGGCGCTACTGGTCGACGAGAATGTGGCCGACGGGAACAGCGCGGCGCACGTAACCGAGCACGGGTGTCGCCCGTACGGTTGCGTTGGCTCCCTGCGGAATGGCATTGCGTTCACCGGAGCGCCACGCAACGACCGTGTCCGAGGACCCGTCGTCGATGGCCACGAACAGCGTGTACCGATCGCGTTCGATCCGACGGCGAACGAACCGGGGCAGTGGTGCCACCTCAGCAGGTTGGCGAGCGCGCAGGACCACCCCGGTCCGCTCGACGGTGCTGAAGACGTCGGCAGCGCCGGCGATGGCGACGAACACCCCGACCAGGATCGGGATGAACGTCAGCACGGCGAGGCCGGTCGCGACATCGGCGATCAGCCAGTCCTGTTCGGGGAATCGGTCGTAGAGGGAGTCGAGCGCATCGCCACGTGCGGCGTCACTGAACAGTCGACGCAGGCGCAGCCCGATGAACGCTGCGACGACACCGGCGACCAGCGCCACGATCGGGTGGAGCCCGTATCCGAGCCGCGTCGGATACTTGATTCGAACGAGCCGGGCGCTGGAACCGACACTGCTCCACGCCCGATGGTGATCCTCGCGGGCGAGTGGCAACTCGACAGCGGCGCCGTCGGCCATGCACATCCCTGCGGCGTACGCCAGGCTGCGGTCGCCGATGGTGATCGAGCTGGCTGCCATCGGTGCGTACCCCGCCTCGACCAACTCGCGGCGGATGGCGAGCCATTGGCTTGTCGCCGTACGACCGGCGTCGGTGTGGGTGAGTGGCTGGTCCACGACGTGACGAATGATCCGGTAGGCGAGTCCGATCACCACGACGATGAGTGCGAAGAACCAGAGCCGCCGTTCGATCGAGTCGACCACGGCGATGTCCGCATCGCCCGTACGCGACGACCACAGGACGAATGCAGCGATGAGAGTCAGGACCGCGGGTCCGCCCAGGGTGAGCGGACTCCATCGACGGCGCAGCAGCCCGGCGCGGACCGCATCTTCGGCGACCAACGATCGAAACCGCTTCCACCAACTGCCCCGGACGTCGACGGCGAGGAAACGTGCGGGGATCGCCCGGTCGGTGGTGAAGCGCGCCATGACATGCTGCAGGACGAGGCGTTCGTGGGGGAGCAGTGCGTCGCCCTCGTAGGCCGTGGCGGTGGGGCGGACACGGCCGAGATCGTCGTCATCGTCAGCGGGAGGCAGCAATCGGAGCCAACCGCGAGCTGCCAGGTCGATCACCGTGGCTCGAAACCCCGATGCGGTCAGGGTGGCGTCGTTGGCGAGCATGTTCACCACCGCTGGGGATTCGCGGCGCAGTGCAGCGGCCTTGTCGGCAGCGCCGGGCCGGTCCGGCGCAACCTGTCGTTCGAGATACCAGAGCACGACGGCGGCAGCGACGGCAAGGACACCGGCGAAGACGAGCCGGCCGCTCGACGGCGCGGCCGCGAAGGTGTCCCAGATCGCGCCCACCATGCCCAACGTCATGGCGTCATTGTGGCAGCCCAGCGGCGTGGCCACTCACCAATCGACAAAAGCTGTCTGCTCATCCAACGCTGGACAGCGAGATTGCCCCGTCGTCCGTGTTCAACCGTCGTCACGGTCGGTGGTTCCACGGCGATCCGTCGTGGCATCGGCGACGTCCTGCGTGCGGAGCCAGAGCGTGCGCTGGGGGAAGGGGATCTCGATTCCGGCCCCGTCGAACGTCGCCTTGAGCGCCTCGCGTAACCGCCGTTGGAGTGCCCACTGGGATCCCGGAGTCGTCGTGACGATCATGCGCATCGTGATGCCGTCGGCGCCGAGCGTTTCGACTCCGAGCACGACTGGTTCATCGAGGACATCGTCGGCCCACGCCTCTGAACCGCAAACCTCGTTGGCCGTGGCCAACATGAGTTCGCGAGTGTGATCGAGGTCGGTGTCGTAGGCCACGTCGACGTCGACGAGGGCCACCGACCACAGTTGGGACTTGTTGCCGACTCGTTGCACCTCGCCGTTCGGAACGTGCCAGACCGTGCCGTCGAGGCCGCGCAGGACCGTGGTCCGCAGCGTGACCTCTTCCACTTCGCCGATGGCCTCGCCGAGATCGACGATGTCGCCGATGCCGTACTGATCCTCGATGAGCATGAACAGCCCGGCGATGCAGTCCTTCACGAGACTCTGTGCGCCGAATCCGAGGGCGATACCGGCGATACCGGCACCAGCGATGAACGGACCGAGATCGAATCCGAGCTCGCCGATGATCAAGATGATGGCAACCGTCCAGATCAACACCGTCAACGTGCTGCCGACCACGTTCGAGATCGAGGTCGCCCGCGACGTGCGGCGCGGGTCGGGCTCGGTGCCCATCAACTTCTCGGGATTGTCGACACCGATCCGGCGAAGCCGTCGCGCCGCAGCGTCTCGATCGGGTGCGATGATCCGTTTCACGATGCGCCGCACGTAGCGCCGTGCGATGACCGTCAGGATCCAGGAGACGACGATGATGAAGATGATCGCGATCGGTCGACCGAGCAACCAGTCGAGCAGCTCGGTCAGGTTCTCGTCGCCGTCGGTGAGGTCGTAGAGGCGCTCGCAGAGAAACGTCGGATCGTCGCCGCAGCTGTCAGCGACGGCTGTCGGGAATTCGGCAAGAAACGACGACGAGGGCACGCGTCGAACGTACCCACGCCGGCGGGTGCGAAACAGCGATGCTCGCGCCGACTTTCCGACGACGTCGCAGGTCTGCGACACTGCGGGCATGAGCATCACTGCCACGACGAACGAGGCTGCGACGCTGGCCGCCGGCACCGATCCAGAGACCCAGCGGGTCACCGCAGCCGTCGACGCGCTCCTCGCCGAACACGACCCGACCCAGACCGACGACATTGTGTTCCGAGGTGCCCGTTTCGACGCCGGGCTGGCGTGGGTCCACTTCGCCGAAGGTGACGGCGGGCTCGGTGTCCGGCCGGAACTCAATCGGCTGGTCGAGCAACGATTGAAGGACGCCGGCGCCAAGCCGACACACCCCAGCACCTTCTTCATGGCCCTTGCCGGGCCGACGATCGCCACCCACGGCGATGACACGGTCAAAGCGCGCTTCCTTCGCCCGATGTTCACGGGCGAGGAGAAGTGGTGCCAGCTCTTCTCCGAACCCGGCGCCGGGTCTGACTTCGCTGGGCTCGGGACCCGTGCAGAGCGTGACGGCGACGAGTGGATCGTCAACGGCCAGAAGGTGTGGAACACGCTTGCTCACATCGCCGACTTCGGCATGCTCGTGACTCGGACGGACCCGGAGGCGCCGAAGCACAAGGGAATGACCTACTTCGCGCTCGACATGGCATCGGAGGGAGTCGAAGTCCGGCCGCTGCGCCAGATCACCGGTGAGGCCGAGTTCAACGAGGTGTACATGACCGATGTCCGAGTCCCCGATGCGCATCGCGTCGGCGCCGTCGGAGAAGGTTGGCGAGCAAGTCTGACGACGCTCATGAACGAGCGCAACGCGATCGGTGGCGGTGGCGGGGGAGCACCCAAGCGCGGTGCAGCCGCCAACGACGCCGTCGAAGTCTGGCAACAGATGGACGAGTCTCGTCAGGATGCCGCAACGAAGGATCGTCTGATGCAGTTCTGGGTGGAAGCCGAGGTCGGTCGTCTCACCAACATGCGCGCGAGTCAGAACGCGAAGTCGGGGAACCCGGGCCCGGAGATGTCGATCGCGAAGCTCGCCTTCTCCGAGCTGAACAAGGGGCTGTACGAGTTCTGCATGGACCTCATGGGGGCCGACGCGCTCATCGAGTACGACTACACCTTCCGTCGCCCGGAACAATCCGTCGCGAGCGGTGGTGCCCACGGATTGCGCTATGCGTTCTTGCGAGTTCGAGCGAACTCGATCGAGGGTGGCACATCGGAGATCATGCGCAACATCCTCGGAGAGCAGGTGCTGGGGTTGCCGGGCGAACCACGTGTCGACAAGGTCGTGCCCTGGAACGAAGTCCCGCGAAACTGAGCGCAGCACGCTCGGTCCCGTTCAGTCCGGGAGCACTGCACGCACGCGTCGGGTGCAGCCGATAACTTGAGGCCGCCCATGCAAGACACCGCCGTGCAAGACAGTCCCATCCGTCTCGGAGTGGTCGGCACCGGGTACGTCGGCCTGACCACAGGGGCCTGCCTGGCACACATGGGCCACACCGTGGTCTGTGGCGACATCGATCAGCGCAAGGTCGATCTGTTGAACGCAGGTCTGATCCCCATCGTGGAAGAGGGTCTGGAGCGCGTGGTGGCTGACGCACGCGAGGCCGGCCGACTGGAGTTCGTGCTCGGCGCTGCGGGAGCGGCTGAAGATGCCGACATCGTGTTCCTGTGTGTGGAGACACCGCAGGGGGACGATGGTTCCGCTGATCTGTCCTATATCGAGGCCGCTGCTGCCCAGATTGCACCGGTCCTCAAGCCCGGTGCGGTGGTCGTGAACAAGTCGACGGTGCCCGTGGGCTCCACGACTGCGGTCGAGAACGTGCTGCAGCGGGACGACGTGCATGTCGTCTCGAACCCGGAGTTCTTGCGTGAGGGCACTGCGGTAGCGGACTTTCTCCTCCCTGACCGCGTCGTGATCGGTGCAACCGATCGCGCGGCCGCCGAGAAAGTCGCCGAGCTCTACGCGGGTATCGACACGCCCGTGATCATCACGGACCCCGCCTCGGCCGAGACGATCAAGTACGCGGCAAACGGCTTCTTGGCGATGAAGATCAGTTTCGTGAACGCAGTGGCCGCCATGTGCGAAGCGGTCGGAGCCGACGTCGCCGCGGTCGTCGACGGGATCGGATCCGACAAGCGGATCGGCCGTCAGTTCTTGAACCCCGGCCCCGGCTGGGGAGGCTCGTGCTTCCCGAAGGACTCCCGGGCGCTCGTCAAGATCGCTGAGGACCACGGCTACAACTTCTCGATGATGCGCGGTGTGGTCGAGGTCAACGACCAGCAGCGCTCGCGCATGATCGACAAGGTCGCCAAGGCGGTGGGACGCCACCATTCGAACCTCGATGGCGTGACCGTCGGCGCGATGGGTCTCACCTTCAAAGCCGGCACCGACGATCTGCGCGAGTCGCCGGCGATGCGAATCATCGCCGAGCTCCGTGCTGCTGGCGCCGTCGTGCGCGCGTTCGACCCGACGACCTGCGGTGAGCTGGCCCCACATCGGTCCGTCGCGCTCGCCGGGATCGAGTTGACCGACCGCCTGATCGACGTCGCCGACGGCGCAGACGTGATCTGTGTGTTCACAGAATGGCCCGAGTTTGCCTCGGTCGACCTCGAGGAAGTCGCGATGCGCGCTGGCGCAGGGACGACGCTGGTCGACATGCGAAACATGTTCGACCCCTGGAACGTCAAACGCGTCGGCCTCGGCTACGACGGTGTGGGGCGCCGCTGATGCGTGTCGTGGTCGCCGGTGGTGCCGGATTCCTCGGGTCCCACGTCTGCGACGCGCTGATTGCTCGCGGCGACGAGGTCGTCTGCCTCGACAACTACCTGACCGGCCGCCCGGCCAACGTCGCTCACCTCCTCGAGCACACGAGCTTCTCGCTCGTCGAGACCGACATCGTCGAGTCGTGCGACATCTCGGGTTCGGTCGACGCCGTGATGAACCTGGCCAGCCCGGCGTCACCGAAGGACTACTCCGCGCTGCCGATCGAGACACTCGACGTCGGCAGCATCGGGACGCGCAACTTGCTCGAATTGGCGCGTCGCAGCGACGCGACGTTCTTCATGGCCTCGACGAGCGAGGTGTACGGCGACCCGCTCGTCCATCCGCAGCCCGAGACCTACTGGGGGCACGTCAACTCGATCGGTCCGCGGTCGATGTACGACGAGGCGAAGCGATTTTCTGAGGCCCTCACGATGGCGTACCACCGCACGCACGGCGTCGACGTCAAGATCGTCCGGATCTTCAACACGTACGGGCCTCGGATGCAGCCCGACGATGGCCGCGTCGTCTCCAACTTCATCGTGCAGGCGCTTCGGGGCGAATCACTCACGATCTACGGCGACGGCCAACAGACGCGCAGCTTCTGCTACGTCGCTGATGAGGTCCGAGGGTTGCTGGCGCTGCTGGACAGCGACCAGGCGGGGCCGATCAACATCGGCAACCCGGGCGAGTTCACGATGCTCGAACTCGCCGAGATGATCATGGAACTGACCGGCTCGACCGCAGGCCTCGTCCACGAACCACTGCCGAGTGACGATCCGAAGCAGCGCAAGCCCGACATCACTCTGGCGTCTCGGCATCTCGGTTGGGAGCCGACCATTGCGCTGCGCGACGGGCTGCTGCAGACGATTCCGCACTTCGCGGAAGAACTCGCGCTCGAGTACACCGACACGCGATCTTCGAACGGGACATGACAGCGTAGACTCCGAGGTCGTGCGGCGACCCAGGGTGATGATGGCGATCAAGCCTGCCACCTTCGACATGCGCACGGAGGAACTCCGCGATCTGGTCCGTCGATCACGCGAGGTCGTACTACTCGCAGCAGTCACCGGTGCCCTCACCGGCCTGGCGGTTCGCTTCTTCGAGTTCGTCGTTGCCGAGGTCGCTTTCGAGCGTGTCCTGCACGGACCACTGTGGGTTGCGGCGATCGCCCCGGGCCTCGGCCTCATCGCCACAGCGCTGATCCTGCGATACGTCGGCAACGGAGCTTCGCCGGCGACATCGGACGAGTACCTCCGCGCCTTCCACGACCCGGAGTATCCGCTCCGGCCCCGAGCCTTTGTCGGCAGGATCATCGCGGCGTTCACCACGCTGGGCACCGGTGGCGCAATGGGCTTGGAAGGCCCGTCGATGTACGGCGGCTCAGCGATGGGCGCCTTCATCCAGCGGCGGCTCCCCGCAGCCTTCCGCGGAGCCGACTACCGGACGCTGCTCGTGGCCGGAGCAGCAGCGGGGGTCGCAGCGATCTTCAAGGCACCTGCGACCGGAGCCATCTTTGCACTCGAAGTGCCGTTTCGCGATCAGATGGCACGCCGCATGCTGCTCCCGGCCCTCGTCGCTTCGGCGTCGGGCTACCTCGTCTTCGTGGCCTTCAGCAGCACCCGGCCGATCTTTTCCTTCGACGAGGACCGGGCCGTCGCGTTCCAGTACCGAGACCTCGCCGGAGCCGTGCTGATCGGCATCGGGTGTGCACTCGGGGCACGAGCGTTCTCGAAGCTGATCCGGATGGCCAAGGCCTTCACCCTTCGGCCGATCGTGATGCGTCTTGCCGTCACCGGGGCCGCACTCACGGCCCTGTTCGTCCTCGCCCGCCTCCTCACCGGCGAGAGCCTGACGCTGGGTTCTGGCTACGAGGTGTTCGGTTGGCTCAGTGAGGAGCACTCGGTGTGGCTGCTGCTGGCCATCTTCTGTCTTCGATGTCTCGCGACGGCGACCACCCTCGCGGGTGGCGGTGTCGGCGGCGTGTTCATTCCCCTCGTGGTCGGTGGGGCGATCGTCGGGCGCGGTGTGGGCGACATCGTCAACCCACTCGACCCGACGCTGTACGTGCTCCTCGGCGTCGCAGCGTTCCTCGGTGCCGGCTACCGAGTGCCGCTCGCCGCCGTCATGTTTGTCGCCGAGACCACGGGACAGCCAGGTTTCATCGTCCCCGCACTCTTCGCCGCCGTCGCTGCCGAACTGGTCATGGGGGATCAATCCATCACCACGTTCCAACGATCACCGACCTGACCGTTGTCCTGGTCGCAGGGTTCGGAGCACCGCTTCGGAGCCAACGTGGCCGGTGGGGTAGACACTGGCGATGACTGTCGAAGTGATGTCGGAGTTGCAGGGGACCGTCGTGACGGTCTTGGTGCGGCCAGGGGACGCGGTTCGTGTCGGCGCGCCGCTGCTGCTGATCGAGTCGATGAAGATGCACCATGAAGTCGTCGCTCCCGGTGACGGTGTCGTCGAGTCCATCGCAGTGGCCGAGGGGTCGACGTTGGCCGTCGGTGACTCGCTGCTGAAGTTGGCTGAGCTGACCGCTGCCGGTGGGGGCCCGGTACCGACACCACCGGATGATGCGCAGACGGCGACGACGACCCCGACCGGCCTCGGTCGACCCGACTTGATGGAAGTGGTCGAACGGCATGAGGCGGGCCTCGACGCTGCTCGTCCGGACGCCGTTGCAAAACGCCGCCGCCGTGATCGGCGCACTGCGCGCGAGAATGTTGCTGACCTGATCGACGACGGGACCTTCGTCGAGTACGGCCCACTGGTGATCGCTGCGCAGCGTCGTCGACGCGAAATTGCCGACCTCATGGCGAACACGCCGGCCGACGGTCTGGTTGCCGGCATCGGCGACGTGAACGGCGATCTGTTCGGCGACGCCCGCACACGCAAGTGCATTGCAATGTCATACGACTACACCGTCCTCGCCGGCACGCAGGGGACACAGAACCACCGGAAGAAGGACCGCCTCTTCGAACTCGCCGAGCAACTGCGGCTTCCCATCGTGTTCTTCACCGAGGGCGGCGGCGGGCGGCCCGGCGACACCGACCAACTCGGCGTCAGCGGCCTCGACTGTCTCGCGTTCCTCTGGTTCGCCGAACTGTCCGGCACCGTGCCCCTGGTCGGCGTCAACGCGGGCTACTGCTTTGCGGGCAACGCTGCGCTCCTCGGCTGCTGCGACATCGTCGTGGCCACCGAGGATTCCAACATCGGCATGGGCGGGCCGGCAATGATCGAAGGCGGTGGCCTCGGTGTGTTCAAGCCGACCGACATCGGTCCGATCGACGTGCAGCGAGCCAACGGTGTCGTCGACGTCGTCGCCGCCGATGAGGCCGAAGCGACGGCGATCGCGAAGCAACTGGTCGGGTACTTCCAGGGCGCACTCGAGGAGTGGGATGCACCCGACCCGACCGAACTACGCGATGTCGTGCCGCTCGATCGACTCCGGGCCTACGACATCCGTCGCGTCGTCGACGGGATGTTCGACATCGGGTCGGTCACGGAGCTGCGCCGCGACTTCGGTCTCGGCATGGTCACCGCACTCGCTCGGGTCGAAGGCCGCCCGGTCGGCGTGGTCGCGAACAATCCGCATCACCTCGCCGGGGCAATCGACTCCGATGGTGCCGACAAGGCTGCTCGATTCATGCAGTTGTGTGATGCCCACGGGCTTCCCGTCATCACGCTGTGCGACACGCCGGGGATGATGGTGGGTCCCGAGATCGAAGAGACTGCGCTGGTGCGTCACTGCAGCCGCCTCTTCGTCACCGGAGCGAATCTGACGGTACCGATGATCACCGTGGTGACTCGCAAGTCATACGGCCTGGGTGCGCAGGCGATGATGGGCGGATCGACCAAGGCTCCGCTTGCGTGCCTCGCATGGCCGACCGGCGAATTCGGTGGCATGGGTCTCGAAGGGGCAGTTCGCCTCGGCTATCGCAAGGAACTGGAAGCCGCTGCGACCGACGATGAGCGTGCGGCGCTGTTCGACAGGATGGTCGACCGGATGTACGAGACGGGCAAGGCAGTCAACGTGGCGACGTTGTTCGAGATTGACGATGTGATCGACCCGGCGGACACTCGCCGCTGGATCACCACGCTGCTCGAAGCTGCGCCGCCCGCTCGCGGTGACCGGCCGAACATCGACACCTGGTAGCCGACATTCGCCCATCGGGGAGACGAAACACCACGCCGGGATGGGGTTTCGTCTCCCGGGTGGTGCGGTCTGTCAGCCGATGTCGGGCCAGGTGCGCTTGTCGCGCCGACGCTTTCCTGCAGCACCGAGCTTGCGCCGGTCAGCGAGGTCCCAGTCTCGACGCCAGCTGTTGTGTTCCGGGCCGGTGAGATCCGGGCTCGCTCCGCGCGCGGCACGCTGGCGCGCGGACCAGTAGTCGGTGAGCGCTTCATCGCCGAGCACGGTCACTGCGGACTCGATCCGGGCGTTGAAGCGGCGAGTCGACTCGTCGGGCCCCGCCGTCAGCGCAGAGCCGAACACGACTTTGGTGCTGCCGGGTTTGGGGCGCTTCATGCCCTTGCCGAAGATCGCGCCGGTGCCATCGATGAAGACCGGGACGACCGGTGCGCCCGTCTTGGTCGACAAGTACGCGGCACCGCCCTTGAAGTCCTGCCCCCACCCGTCGGGCGAGCGCCCACCCTCGGGATAGATCACCAGGCTGTGGCCGTCGCTGATCAGGCCGCTGAGGAGGTCGCTCGAGGTCCGCCCGGTTGCCTCACGGTCGATCGGCACAGCGTTCAGCGACAACGCCGAGATCGCCGACTTCCACTTCTTGTCGAAGAAGTAGTCCGCGGCGGCCGCGACGACGAGGTTGCGGCGCCACACGAACGGGACCGACCGGATCATCACGCCGGTGTCGAAGTGGCTGTGGTGCGTCGGGGCGAAGATCACCGCCGGGGGATCGTCGAGCCGGGTCAGGTCGGCAAGTCGATCGAGGCCGACGACCTCGGGATTGGTGAGCAGACGCGCTGCGAGGCGGATGGGCCCCTCGGTGATCACGCCTCGAACGCCCGACGCGAGCGGCCGACGAGCCCAGTCGGTGTCGTAGTGCGCTCCGAGCCCGGTTGCCTCGGGTGGAACCTCGACTCCCCGGGGAACGGTCGGGGTGCGATAGGGGAAACCGAAGTTGCGCAGCGGCATCGCAGCAGATCGCACGGCACCTTCGGCCTTGCCCGCCAGATTCTGTGCTCGCTTCATGTACGGATTCGCCATCGTCGGTCCCGGGTGCCCTATTTGACGTCGGCCACGAGGACAGACGGGACGTGCAGGTGGGTGACCGACGGGGCGTTACCGACGACATCGCTGGCGATCTCGAAGGCGTCGTTCATCGTCGAGGCGGGGGTGAAACCGAGGCGACGGACCGTCGGGGCATCGCCGCCCACGATGATGACCTTGCCGGCGTGTTGCTGGCCATGGGCACCCCAGTACCAGGCGTAGAACGGGTGCACGCCGTGGTAGGCGTTGCCGGTGCGGTACAGGTGGCGGTACCACTCGTCCTCGGCGTACTTCTTCTCCCACTTCTCGCTCATCACTGCCGGGTCCGTGCTGTCGGGCAGCACTTCTTCGAAGAAGTCGATGTAGCTCGGGTGATGGACGGGGTTGAAGTCGCGATACGTCGGGTGCGTCATGATGATCACGCCGCCCTGTCGCACGAGCGGCTTGCCGCGGTACATGTTGAACAGGTAGCCGAGCCCCATGCACATCACGAGGATCGGGTTCATGATGCCCTCGGGGTTGTACGGGCAGATGTACGGGATGCCCATGGTCAAGATGTCGGTCTGACCTTCGACGTCGACGAGGTGCTGGGCGTAGACGTTCTTCAGCGTCTCTTCGTGCACCGTCGGGGTGAAGCCGGCCTGCACGCTGGTCATCTCATACGGCGATTCGATGCCGTGCATGATCTTGCGCCGTGCCTTGACCGGCATGGCGCTGAGTGACTTCTGCGTTGCCAGGTAGGTCGCACGGTCTTTTGCGTTCCACTCCCACTCGCGCTTGGCGAGGAAGTCGAACGGCTTCGGGAACGTGTTGGTGTTCAGCGTGGTCTCGACCGTGAAGATCTGCGGGCCGCTGGTGCGCAGGACCTCGCCCATCCGCCACAGGCTCTTGTGCAGTGCACTGTGGTGGCGGTCCATGAGGCTGCGCGTGTTCTGCAGCGTCTTCGGGTTGTGGTGGAAGCTGAGGCAGCGGTACGACGCAACGCCGGTGGTGATGGACTTCCAGCCACCGTCCATCGCGACCTGGTTGACGTTGGCGTAGACGACGAGATCGGACTCGGCAACGCGCTTGTTGATCTCGAGGATCTCGCCCTCGTCGGTTTCGCCGATCACTGCGAGGTTGTCGTGGTCCTCGGCGTCGTGCTGGTAGAGCGTGCCACGCGGGTGGAAGGCGTCGAAGATCCGGTCGCCGAGGACATGCTTGAGTTCGTAGTCGTGCATCCGACGGTGCAGGCCCAGCGCAGCGATCAGGTGGACGTCGTCGACGCCTGCTTCGGCTGCCATCTCGAGGACTGCTTCGATGATCCGCTGGCGAGTGTCGGGCTGGCGCATCTTCGGCAGCGACAGCGATGCGTCGTCGAAGCAGATCGTGAGCTTCATGTCCGGCTTGAGCAGGGTCGGGAGCGGTTCGGCGTCCATCGGATTGAGGAGAGCGTTGCGGATCGCCCCGTCGACGTCGTCGATGCCCGCCAGTGGCTCGGGCGGGTAGATCACTCGGCTGCGGTCGGCGGGGAGCTTTTCGAGACTGAAGTTCTCGCCACGCCAGAACAGCATCGGCGGAGTCGAGCGGTCGACGTCGAGAACGAATCCGGGGCGTGGCATCAGTGAACTCCTGTCGTTTGCGTACACCTGGATGTACACAGCGCGTGCAATCTGGTGCACGCAAACGGGGTGAAATCAGACGGGGTGAGGGGTGACGGGGGGTGGGTCATTGGTCAGGTTGTCTTGCGCAGGTCGAAGGCGATCTTCACGGCGCCGCGCCGTCCGGCGGTCGCTGCGTGGGCAATGGCGTCGACGTGATCGACGAGGGGGTACGTGGCCGAGAGCAGGCGTTCGACCTCGTAGTGGTTGGCGGTGTCGATGGCGAGGTCGAAGGTCTTCGCCGTGCTGCCGTCAGCGAGGATCTCGGTGCCGTAGGTGTAGGCGCCCTTGAGTTCGGTCTCGCGATGCCACAGGCCAGTCAGGTCGAGCGTGACATCGGCTGGCATACCGAGCAGTACGACACGGCCTCGGGGACGAGTCATGGCCAGGGCATCCACGACCGACGAGTTCGAGCCGACGGCGTCGATCGTGACGTGTGCGCCGGAGGTGAGCTGATCGCCGACGACCATGCCGCCCACTTCTCGGCGGACCGCACGCTGGAGTTCACTGCCCGGCACGACGACATCGGCACCGAGCGCCTTGGCGTAGGCCTGCTGATGGGGGTAGCGGGCTCCGACGACGACTCGGGCTTCCGGCACGTAGCGCTTGAGCCCGGCGACGGCGGCCAAGCCCATCGTTCCGGCACCGAGCACGGCGATGACGGGGTTCTCGACACCGGCGATCGACGGTCGAGCGAGAAGCGCGCCGTGGATGCCACCCGCGAGCGGCTCGACGAGGACGGCACGTTCGTCGGACATGTCGTCGTCGATGGCGTGCAGCTGCGACTCGTGCGCCCAGAACCACGGTGCCCAGCCGCCACCGGTCGAGCAGCAGAAGCCAGTCTGGATGCCGGCGTCGAGCGCGCCGCCGTTCGACTCCATCGCGAGGTGGGCGTAGTCGTCGCCGTCAGCCGGCGAGGCGCCCTCGAAGGGAAGTGGTAGCCCGCGAGCAGCGTGGCCGAGGACCGGTTCGAGGATGACTCGCTGGCCCGATTCGAGTTCGCCGACGACTTCGTGCCCGGGCACGAACGGGAAACTGACCCAGTCCTCGAAGTACGTGGACGCGTGTCCTTCGATGAGTGCGATGTCAGAACCGCAGATGCCGGCGAGACGCGTCTTGACCTGGTGCCAACCGTTTCCTGTCGGCCCGCCGGGCGACTCGGGGTCGTCGATGGTCCGATGTTCGAGTGGGCCGATCCTGGCGGCCATCGTCGGCGAGACCGGGGACACGATGCGAGCCATGCCGAGCTTGACGACCTTGCGTCGAATCTGCAGCGCCTTCACGATGGGCCCCTCACGACACGAACCTCCGTCGTTCGCGTTCGTTCAACAGCTCACCGATCGGCAACAGCGGCTGGGGTGAGCCCGACGCCTTGCTCCAGTTCTCGACGAGCCAGCCACGCTTGCGAGCAATGGCTGCCAGGCGTGTCTCCGGGTTGACGGCAACGGGGAAGCCGACCGCTTCGAACAGTGGCAGGTCCGACGACGAGTCGGCGTACGCGACACACTCGTCGAGGTCGAATCCGTTGCGATCGCAGTAGTCGGCGAGCAGCTGGGCACGAGCTTCGCCCGTCGGCGGGACGATCGGCATCTCACCGGTGTAGGTGCCGTCGGGCTTGACCGTCATCTCCGCGGCAAAGATCTCATCGAACAGTGGGCGCAGGCCTTCGACGTTGAAGCTGAGTGCACCGGTGATCAAGATGGTCTTGTGACCGGCGGCGCGATGCTCGCGCACTCGCCGCATCCCGGACGGGAAGCTCTTCGCGATGATGAGCTGGGTCATCATCTCCCGAGCGTCCTCTTCGACCTGCGCGACCGGAGCATTCTCGTAGCGGCGGTAGAAGTGGCGCAGGAAGTCGGTGCGATCCTGCTTGTCGATCCGCAACAGCCCCGGCGCTTCGAGCAGGGTGCGCAACACGTACCGCAACCGCTCGGGCGTGTCGAGGCGACGGGTGGCGAGCCAGGAGTAGCTCTCGACCACGTTCGATGCAATCAGGGTGTTCTCGAGGTCGAATGCAGCGACCTGGCGCTTCGGATCGAGGACCTGCTTGCGCATCCGGCCCATGCGGTCGGTCGACTTGGCTTTGCCGGGCGTCGACTTGACGCGGGCGTGCTGCACGATCGACGGCAGGTGGATGCGATTGACGTAGTGATCCCAGTCGACGACTCGCGGGTCGAAGTTGAAGTCACGCTGGTCCTCGGCGTCGAGTGTGTCCCACAGCCCCAGCAGATTGTCGACCTGATAGATCGCCTCGCACTCGGTGTACAGCCCGTAGAGCTCGACGTACTCGAGGGCCCGCTCGATGTCACCGCGCTTCGATTCGAGTTCGGCGGCGAAGTCGGCCTGCTTGCCACGCAGGGGAAGGGCTTGCAGCGCCCGCTCCGCGGTCGTGAACGCCTTCTGGGCTCGAGTCAACTGCTTCTGAACTCGGCCCCGGCCGGGGAAACGCCACTCCGGCACGATGATCGGCTGGCCGTCCTTGTCATACAAGGGGTGCGCTGTGAAGAACGCCGTGGTCCAGTCCACCATGGCTCGGTAGCGCAGCGGATTGACACCGCCGGAGGCAACCTGGCTGATCGCAGGCGCCCGCTCGGGGCCGGCACCGGCCACGCCGATGATCGCAGCGACCACGATGTCGACCGGAATGACGTCGACCGTGCCCTCGGGGACACCGGGGAACTCTTTGAGGAGGCCTCCGGCGAAGGAGATGATGACCGGCTCGGCCATGCGGAATCCGCGAATCCAGCCGGGGGTGGGTTCGGCCCAGGCGGACTCGATGATCGAGGGCCGCACGATCGACACCGGGACATCGCCCTTCACCTCGGTGAGCGCCTGCTCGCCGAGCGCCTTGGTGTAGGCGTAGGCGTCGGGCCAGCCGAGGCTGGCAGCGCGCGAGCGTCCGGCGTCGACCAGTTCGGCTCGCACCCATCGCTCCCGGAGTTGCTCGGTCTTCGCGGCAAGTGCCGGGGCACCGGCGGCGCCGAGTTCGGAGCGGGCCTCCTTGCGGAAGCGTTCGAGATTGTCTCGGGTTCGGCTGATTGCTTCGGTGTCGCCCTTGAGGCGGCGGGCGGAGGCGACCTCGCTACGCCAGTCCAGGCCGATGTCCCACGGCCCTTCACTGACCAGTTCTTCCGGGGCGCGGCCGCGGCGATTGCCGGCGACGTAACAGGTCGACACTGCGACGATGTGTGGGGTGATGCCGAGCTCGTTGCACAGTTCGGCGATCCGGACAGGACCGAGCAGGTTGATCTCGACAGCAGAGTTGAGCGGCGAGTCGAACGACACCGCGGCGGCGGAGTGGATGACGGTGTCGCAGCTCGCGAAGATCTCGGTGTCGGCGTCGCTGAGGCCGAGGCCATCCTGGCTCACGTCGCCTGCGACGGTGGTGATTCGCCGCTCGGTCATCTCGGCGAACGTCTCACCGGACTCGGGGGCCCCGTGCTGTGCGCGCAGTCGATCGAACGCGTTGTTCTTCAGGATCTCCTTCTGGGTCCGTTTGGCAGCGGGCGTGCGCCGGCCATCGCGAACGAGCAGTACCAGTTCGCAGCCGGGGACCGAGCGGAGCAAGCGCTCGACGAGCGCCGTGCCGACGAACCCTGTGGAGCCGGTGATGGCAATTCGTTTGCCCGCGAGGGATTCGGCGATCACGACAACTGTTCTATCACGGATCGTCTACCAATTGGTAGAGAGACATGCGAGACTGATCGAATGCCCGATCGGACGACGCGCGAACGAATCTTGGACGCCGCGCTCGATCTGTTCGGCACGCGCGGCGTCGATGCAGTGTCGCTCGATGAGATCGCACGAGCCGTCGGCGTGCGCAAACAGACCGTCTTGTACTGGTTCGACTCAAAGGAAGCGCTGATCGACGGAGTCCTCGAGAAGGTCGCCGCCGAACTCGTCGTGGTCATCGACGCCGCAGTCCGCTCGGCGCCCGATGATCCGCTTGATCGCATCGACGCCGTGGTCCGTGCGGTGTTCCGACCTGCGGTTCGGCGCCCGGCCCTCCTCGGCCTCGTGCGCGAGGTCAGCCGGCTGAACGCAGCGCAAGCAGATCGCCTCACGCAGCGGATTGCGCCGTTGATCGATCGAGCTGTCAGCTATCTCGGCGCCGAGATGGACGCAGGGCGACTCCGGCACGGCGATCCCCGCCTGATTGCGGCGCTGGGGTATGCAACGGTGACCGGCATCGCGACCGAACCCGAAGTGCTCGGCGCCGTCGGCTGGACAGCGAACCCCGCCGGGCTTCGGGCGTTGCGTGACGAACTGCGGGCCTTTCTCCGCGCTGCGCTTCAACCAGGCTGACATCAGGCTGCGTCACAGACAGCGGAGTGCTTCCCAGTGTTCGACCGTCCGCCCCGGTGTTCGTATCGGTGTGGCTGCCCAGCCAGATCTTGCGGTTCGCACGCTCCGGCCGGGTCGCCGCAGCGCGCATCGGTCAGTGTGATGTGTTGCGGCGACGTCGACCGTGCCGGTCGAGCGCGAGGTCGACGAGTCGATCGATGATCTCGGAGTAGCTCACACCGTCGGCGATCCACATCTTCGGAAACATCGAGATGGGCGTGAAGCCCGGCATCGTGTTGATCTCGTTGAGCAGGAAACCGCGGCCGGGCCGACCGTCGAAGTCGCCCGCCGGGTCCTCCCAGAAGAAGTCGACGCGCGACAGGCCTTCGCAACGCAACGCCCGAAACGAGCGAACCGCCAGCTCGCGAGCCTCGGCCAATGCTGCGTCACCGATCGGTGCCGGGATCAAGGCATAGGAACCCTCGGCGACGTACTTGTCGTCGTAGCTGTAGAACTCGTCACCCGGCACGATCTCGCCAGGCGTGGCCGCCTCGGGGTTCGTGTTGCCGAGCACCGCGACCTCGATCTCCTTGCCGACCACTGCCTCTTCGACCACGACGACCTCGTCGTAGCTGAGCGCGACGTCGATCGCCGTCAGGAGTTCGTCGATGGTGGACGCCTTGGACACGCCGACCGAGGAGCCCATGTTCGCGGGCTTGACGAACACGGGAAGTCCGAGTTCGTCGATGAGCGTCTGAGGAAGCGACGGCGTCATCTCGTGGTCGGCGAAGGCGCGGTATGCGGCTTGGGGGATTCCCGCAGCAGCGGTGACCTGCTTGGCCATGGCCTTGTCCATCGCCACGGCGGAGCCGAGCACACCGGTGCCGACGTAGGGCAGGTTCGCCAGTTCGAGCAGGCCTTGGATCGTTCCGTCCTCGCCGAGCGGGCCGTGGAGGAGCGGCATGACGACCGTGGTGGACGACGTCTCAGCGGCGAGTGACAGCATCGGCGTCGGCGACACGCCGGTGCCGGTCGGATCGAGCCGGCTCGGCATGTTCTCGGCGCCGCTCGCCAACGCAGCGATCGCCGAGTCGGCAATGGCCCACTGACCGTCGGTGTTGATGCCGACGGGCGTGATCCGGTACTTGTCGGGGTCGGCGGCTGCCAGCACGTGTGCAGCGGTGGTGCACGACACGTCGTGCTCGGCACTCTCGCCACCGAACAGGACGATCAAATGGATCCGGCCGTCGCTCTGGGGAGAAACGTTGCTGGTCGTCATCTCGCCGACGGTACCGTTCCCACCCGTGAGGATTCTGGCATCGGCAGCAGCGGCTGGCATCGGTGGTCGACTCGTCGGCCCCGACGTCGAGTTCGACGGTGCCTCGTTCGATTCTCGGTCGACGCGGCCGGGCCAGCTGTTCGTGCCGATCGTCGCCGAGCGCGACGGCCACGATTTCGTGACGACGGCACAGGCTGCGGGCGCGGTCGCGCATCTGACCAGCGAGGCAGACCCGCAGCGCCACGGCGGCACCGCAATCGCAGTGGACGACACGGCGACAGCGCTCATGCGACTGGCCGGGTGGGCGCGAGGTCAGGCTTCGGCGACCGTCGTCGGCGTCACCGGGAGCGTCGGCAAGACCTCGACGAAGGACCTGATCGCCGCAGGGTGCGCGGCGGAGCGGGTGACCACGGCCAACGAACACAGTTTCAACAACGAACAGGGTCTGCCGGTCACGGTGCTCAACGCGCCCGACACGACAGAGGTGCTGATCCTCGAGATGGGGATGCGCGGCTTCGGCCAGATCTCCGAGCTGTGCGAGATCGCTCGGCCGGACATCGGTGTCGTGACCGCCGTCGGCCTCTCCCACACCGAACTCGTCGGCGGGATCGTCGGAGTCGCCAAGGCGAAGCAGGAACTGGTCGAAGCCCTACCGGCATCCGGCACCGCCGTCCTGAACGCCGACGACGAACGCGTTGCGAAGATGGCCCGGCACACCGACGCGTCGGTCCTCACCTACGGCTTCGCAGGTGACGTGCGGATCAGTGACCTCGTCCTCGATGAGCTTGCTCGCCCGCGATTTCGGATCGACACGCCGTGGGGGAGCGGACACGTCGAACTCGCGGTCAGCGGGGCGCACATGGCGTCGAACGCTGGGGCGGCCGTCGCCGTTGCCGGCTCGATCGGTGTATCACTCGATGGGGCGATCGCCGCGCTCGCGGGTGCCTCGATGTCCGGCATGCGGATGGAAGTCGTCGCGGCGCCGTCGGGAGCAACGGTCATCAACGACGCCTACAACGCCAACCCGACGTCGATGACCGCTGCGCTGCAGGCACTGGCCGCGATGACCGCCGATCGGCGCATCGCCATCCTCGGTCTCATGGGCGAACTCGACGACGAGGTCGAGGGGCACCGCGAAGTCGCCCGCATCGCCGAGACGCTCGGCATCCAGGTCGTCGCGACCGGCACGGAGCTGTACGGCGTGCGCCCGTCTGACGACCCGGTCGGACTGATCGGCGCACTCGGCGATGGCGATGTCGTACTCGTGAAGGCCAGCCGTTCAGCCGG
>ENA-ORXT01001441-ORXT01001441.1-marine-metagenome-genome-assembly--contig:-NODE-1441-length-32038-cov-5.735177_pt1 | contig 32038 bp, 26 predicted proteins | sample MGYA00237868_ERZ511482 | MGnify/ENA metagenome assembly ERZ511482 | reverse complement strand
AATACAACTCCTCGTAAAGGCGCTGGGCGTGGAACCGGTCGGGGTCGTCCCCATCGCTAAAGCCTTGTGCTGGCAGGTTCGTGACCACGAAGCGCGGATTGGGACCGCCTTCAAGCAACTCCAGCTTGGCGACTGCCCGACGGCTTCGCGTCCAGCTCTTCTGCGTGCGGTACACCACTTCGGTGAACCTGCGTGCGGGCAGCTCAAGCTCCCCCTGCGCGTGCTCCCCGACCAGCCGCGCCATCTTCCGCGCGACCATGGCTTGGAGTCGCGAATTTTTCGGGTAACCGAGCACGTAGTACACCTCCTTGCGGCTCTCGCACCACGACATGATCGGTTCGCGGGCGAAGCCGCCGTCGCCACGCACGATGATGCGCACCTTCTTCCCAAGGCGCTTTCGGATGGCCGTGACGATTTTCTCCAGCGCCTCGACCGTGCCCTTGGCTCCGTCGCCGCTGCTCTCACGCAGCTCCGCCCACAATGGGATATTGCCGCAAAAACAGTACAGCGGCAGATAACAGTAGTGCCGATAGTAGCCATGGAAGAAACGCCCCTCCTGATTGCCGTAGAGCGGGTCGTCGGTGGCATCGAAGTCGATCACGATCTCGCTGCTCCGGCGCGGGATGGCTCGCACGCCCTCTTCCACCAGAAGCTCCTCGATCCGGCCCGGATCGGCGACGATCCTGCGGTAGCGGTCATCGGAACTCTCCGCAGCAAGTTCGAGGCGGTTGAGAGTCGCCGGACTGGCCAAAGCGTAACCTCGGTCTTCCTCCCGGCGGCGGTCCTGCCCAAGCAGGTCGCTCTTGCCAGCGGCCAGTGCGTGGGCTGGATCGCAGCGAAGGTCGTCGTGATCGTTGAGATCCTCGTAACCGAGGATCAAACCATTGATGCGTTGGGCCAGTAGTTCGTCGGTTCGGTGGTCGATACGGTTCGGGTCGCGGCGATCCTCGAAACATCCGGCCAGACGCCCAAGCAGCCCAGTGCGCTGCTCCACCTCACGCAGCAACAGGGCCCCACCCGCGTCACTTGTAAGGCGACCACCCTTGAAATCGGCTTCCACACGCCTCTTGCCAAGCTTGTTGAACTCGAACTTCTGTTGGCTACACTCTGTTTGGGTCTGCTCGTTGCTCATTTCATTCCTATCTGTCTCGACAACAGTAGGTTAGCACGGGCAGACCTTTTGCCTTAGTGAAATATGCGGGCTAGCTGCCATCTGTCCGTCAAAGGCAATGATGGGGCCGACCGCCGCCTGGTCTCCGGAGTTTCCTCCACGTGAGGAGTTGCTGGAGCAGAAGGCTCCGGGGTCTTCGCCACACCAGTCCGTTTCCAGCCGCCTGGTTAGCTTGCGCCGGCCACGGGGGTGTGAGCACTCAAACTGATGCAGCTGTCCACCGTCGCAGGATGGACGGAGAGGCGAACGTGAAAAGTCGTCAGAACCGGTCCCGGGGGCCAGTGCCGGATCCAGGTCGAGATGTCCAGGGCGACCGTCGGGTTGGTCAGCCGGCGCTTGCGGGGAGTCGAGAGATGGGAAGGTGCTTCCGTATCATGTCAGCCCCCCCTTGGGAAAAGGTCCGATCAGGAGTTTTCTGCGTTGGCGTCGAGTTGTTTCCGGATCTTTTTGATCTCCCGGCGGAGGTCGCTGATCTTGCGAATGTTCGCGTAGCCCCGGAGTGCTGCCGTCGCTGGTTCGGCGGGCATTCCCGCGTAGACGGCCCCGCCCTCGAGATTCGTGACCACGCCCCCCCGCCCCATGATCACTGCGTCGTCGCCGACGGTGAGGTGGTCTCCCATGCCGGATTGTCCCGCGAACACCGCGCGGTCGCCAATCTTGCCGCTTCCCGCGATTCCTACATGGGCGCAGAACAGGCCGTCGGTGCCGATCTCATTGTTGTGTCCGATCTGCACTTGGTTGTCGAGTTTGGTTCCGCGACGGATGAGGGTGGCGCCGAGAGTGGCCCGGTCGACCGTCGTGGAGGCGCCCACTTCGACGTCGTCCTCGAGAACGACGGTTCCCAGTGAGTCGATCCGGAGCATCCCCTGGACCGTGCCTGCGGTCGTCTGATGGCGGCCGGCCTTGGCGTCCTCGGCGGCGTTGGCCTCGCGAGTCACGAAGCTGAATCCGTCGCTGCCGACGACGCAGTTCTGGTTGAGGATGACGCGATGTCCGATGCGGACGTGATCAGCGACGCGGGCCCCCGCGCGAAGGAGGCAGTCGTCTCCCAGCGCGGCGTGTTCCTCGACCGTGGCCTGACTCTCGAGGATGCAGCCTTTGCCGAGGACGACGCCGGCGCCCACGTAGCACAGCGGTCCGACATGGCAGCCTTTGCCCAGGGTGGCGCTCTCGGCCACGACGGCGCTGGGATGAATGGAGGCTTCCCGCCGTGGCGTTCGGGGAAAGAGGGGAGTCAGGTAGGCGAGTGCGAGCCGGGGTCGCTCGATCACCAGCACGGCGGGAAATTTTCCGAGCAGATCACCTGCCTCGGTCGCGAGTTCTTCGCCGACGACAATGCCCGGTTTCTCGCCGGGGAGGGCGGCTCCCATCTCAAGGTAGGGTTTTCCCAGAAGCAGGACCAGATCCGACGCGCCCTTCACTTCGGTGGGATGAACCAGCCGTTCGACCCTGCGATTCGGGTCCCCGAGCAGACGGGCTCCGGGGACAAGTTCGGCAAGTTCGGCGAAGGTGTGGCCGGGGTCAGTCAACATGGCGACGACTCAACCTGTTCGAGACGGTTAGCAAGACTGAGTGTAGATTGATGGATGCGCCTGCCCTTCACCTTTCTCCCGTTTCTCGGGGTCGCCCTTCTTGCAGGCGCCGAGCCGAGGAGTCGGATCACGGTGGAGCTCGACGACAAGGAGCCTTCCAGAAGCCGCGCCACGCTGACCGTGCCTGGGAGCGAGCCGATCACCTTTGCGGTCGGGCTGGGCCGAAAGGGTCTGACCGAAAAAGGGCGGGCGTTTCAAGCCGAGCGATCGCTCCTCGGTGATTTTCGGATCAATGCGATCCTCTCGAAAGACCGTTTTGAGATGGACGAAGAGCTGATCTCGAAGTCAGGACGGAGCAAGGCCTGGCTTCGGGAAAATCTGTTCCGCAGCATGAACTCGATCGATTTTGACGGCGACGGTCGGGGAGGGGAGTACGGGGCGGGTTTTCTCTCCCTGGAACCTGTTGGTTCTGAAACGGAGCAGCCCTTCGCGTTCGGTGAGTACCGAGGCACCTTTCGCTGGTACAGCTACGCGATCCATGGCGCGCAGGACGAGGCGAGGATCGGCCGCAGATCGACCGGCGGCTGCATCAATGTCGGGGTGAACGCGATGCAGGCGCTCCTCCGATCGGCAAAGCTGGGAGACGTGGTTGAGGTTGGGCAACGGCGTTAGTCGCTCTCTCCGAGAGCTTCTTGACAGCCGCCCTCCGAGGCACAGCCGGTGTCCATCGTACGGGACGAAGCCAGCAGGACCTCGCCGAATCCGACTACCAAAAAGCGCTTCTCACTCCCCCCAACGAAGCTTGGCCTCGATCTGGCCAAACAGTTTGAGAAACCAGATCACGGCAAAGCCGTGGAGCGCAGCGAGGACGAAGCTGTGACGTCTCATCTCGCTATTGCGGGTCGTTTGTCATCTCCTGTGCGAGCCTCTCTGCCAGCGAGCGTTGCTCTTCGATCCGATTGAGCAGCGGGTTGTCACTCTCGAAGTCGTAGATTTCGGAGACGCCTGCTGGTCCCTGTTTCCCCGCTTTGGTCGAGACGACGATCCGGTAGCGATCATTGCGCAGAGAGATGGCGTCCTTCCAGTACGAGGTCGCGACGTCGCGAACGCTGTCGGCTTTGCCTTCGATCACAGGGAGAAGGCTGCGGCCGTCGAGCGGGTGGGTGGTCTTCTCGAAAGCGGGTGAGCAGGCATCAAGGAGGGTCGGGTAGAGATCGAGGGTCTCGGAGAGGGCGTCCGTGCGGAGCCCGGGGCTGCCATGTCCGGGGATGCGGACCATGAGCACCGACCGCATCGAGTGCTCGAAGGGGGTGTGCTTGCCCCACTGCCGCTGCTCGCCCAGATGCCAGCCGTGGTCGCCCCAGACGACGACGATGGTGTCTTGCTCGAGGCCGCTTTCTTCTAGCTGCGCGAGGACTCGGCCGATCTGACGGTCCACGTAGCGGACGCAGGCGAGATAGGCGCGGATGGAGTCGCGGCGGGCCTCGTCGGAAAGCGGGCGCGTCTTCTCGTGATCGACCTCGTACTTGTAGAACTCTCCGCTGCTGTGCTGGTAGCGCGAGACGACCGCGCCGCTCGGAGGGAGAGGGATCTCGACGCCATCGAAGGCGTCCCAGTCCTGCTTTGGAGCCACGAAGGGAAGGTGCGGCTTGAAGTAGCCGAGCCCGAGGAGGAAGCGCTGATCGGGTTCGGTGGCGAACTTTTTCAGCCGCTCGAGCGCGGTGTCGGTCATGAGTCCATCGGGCAGCTCATCGTCGAGGTCGGCCTTGAATTCCATGAGCCGTCGGTGGCCCTTGCCGTCTTCGCGGTGGACCCCGCCTGCGTAGGCAAAAAAGGTTCCCCAGCCGCGTTGCCAGGGACCGAAAGGAGTCGCCAGTTCGTCCCAGGCGCCCGGGATTTCGGGCCGTCCGTCGCCCTTCCCGTCGTACGCGAAGACGCGACCGTCGGGGGTGTGGGAGATCTTTCCGATGAGCACGGTGCGGTAGCCGCTCCGGCGAAAGAGTTCGGGAAACGATTGAGCGCCTGGCTGCTTTTTCGCAAGAAGAGCGGTTCTGCCGGAATAGGCGGCACCGTTGCCGAAGGCGCCCGACACGGCGGGGCTCCGCCCGGTGAGAAGCGCGTAGCGCGAGGAACCGCAGGTCGCGACCTGGACATAGTGACGCCGGAAGGTGACGGCGGTCTCGGCGAAGGCGTCGAGCGACGGAGACTGGGCGTGCTCGACTCCGTAGCACCCGAGTTCGGGCCGGAGGTCATCGACCGCGATGAAGAGGACGTTGAAGCGGTTTTGCTCTGCGGCGAGTGCGGTCGAGAGAAACAGGCAGGCAACCAGCCGGAGGAGAAGCGTCATGCCCCATTCTAGCAGAAGCGTGGTCACGTGGAAGCCCCGGACGGCTGGGCGTCGCGAGTTCTTCGTCCTCCCCCTCGAAATCCCCACCACAGGAAACCGAGGCCGATGACGATCATGAAGAAGGAATAGAACTGCCCGCGGGTGAAACCGTAGAACAGACTCGCGTCGGGCTCGCGGTAGAGTTCGCAGAAAATGCGGAAGACCGCGTAGAGAATGAAGAAGAGCCCGGTGAGAATACCGTGGCCGAGCGTGCGCCAGCGGAGCCGGACGGCAAGAAGAATGAGAAAGAGGAGAAGCCCCTCGGTGGCGGCCTCGTAAAGCTGGCTCGGATGCCGGGCCGGAACGGCTGCAAGGACCTCATCGTAGAGACCCATGCGCTCGGCGTTCTCGAGCAGCTTGTCGCTGTCGAGGTAGTGACCGCCGCCCTTGGCATCGGTCCAGGTGGTCAGGGCCTTGAAGTCCTCATCATCGAGACCCATTCGCTTGTCGCGGACCTCGGTGGGAAATTTCACCGCCCAGGAAACGTCGGTAGGACGACCCCAGAGCTCTCCGTTCACGTAGTTGGCGAGCCTCCCGCTCAGCAACCCCAGCGGGGCCGCCACGACGACGTCATCCCCAACGCCGGTCCAGGGCAGCTTGTTCTTCCAGGCAAAGAACAGGGTCGCGACCATGATCCCGATGATGCCGCCGTGACTCGCCATCCCTCCTCCAAGAAAGTCGAAAAACATCATCGGGTTTCGGAAGAACGCCCCGTCCGTGTAGAACAGCATGTAACCGAGGCGCCCGCCGATGAAGACGCCGAACAGCGCCACGGCAAAGATCAGGTCCGAGACCCGGTGCATGGGAGTGGTGGTGCGACCCTTGTAGGCGAGCCACCGGATGAGAAACCAGCCGAGGGTGAATCCGACCAGGTAGGAAAGTCCGTACCAGCGGAGCGCGAACAGCGGGTTGGTCTCGGAGGCCCAGAGGGTCGAGCTGAGGTCGTGGACGTGGAAGGCGAGCAAGCGGGAGGATGGCAAAGGGAATGGGGTTTGTCATCCGAAGGTTCACCCGCTGATGGCAACCCGCAGATCGAGAATGAGGAGTACGAGCGAAACCCCGGTCAGCCCTGCGCCCCAAATCCTCTTCATTCGGTGGTCTGCCTGGGTCGCCCTGAAACATCCAGCGGAGGCAGAGACTCCCGAAGCGAGATAGAAGGGCCAGAAATCCCCTTCCAAGGCCATGATCAAGGACGACACCAGAAGGATGCCCGCCGCGACTGCCAGATAGAGTCCGCCACTCGATGCTCGATTTTCGGAGGGAAGATCGCTGGGGCCTTCGGTCATTCGCTTAATCCATCCGCCTGGCGACTCCCCACAAGCGGCGACGCGGAGCACAGGTATTCATTGCGTCGCCGCTCCATTGCGGGAGCATCTCTTCGTGAAGGTAGCCCCAATCACCCAAGAGGAAGCCGAGTCGACTCCGTCCTGGTACTCGATGATCGCGGTGATGTGGTCGCAGACCCAGAACGCCTTCAACGACAATCTCGTGAAGTTTGTCCTCGTCGCGCTCGCGACGGCGACGGTGGCGCACACCTGGGTCGGCCAGAATATCGAGATCGTGGCCTCGAGCATGATCCCTCTCCCCTTCATTCTCCTGGCTCCGGTGGCGGGGTGGATGGCGGACCGCTTCTCGAAGCGCTCGGTCATGATCGGCTGCGTGATCCTACAGGTAGCTCTTCTCATCTGGATGGCGGCGGTGACGCTCACGGTTCCTGCCGACGCGGGTCCTGCGCTTACGGCCCGGCATTTCCACTTCGCGATGGCTGGGTTCGTCCTGCTCAGTATCCAGTCCACGCTCTACAGCCCGGCCAAGCTCGGAATCGCCAAGGAACTGGTGGGCTCAAGCAGGGTGGGCAGTGTCGCGGGCTGGATGTCGATGACCAGCATGGTCGGAATCCTCGCCGGCATGATCCTCGGTGGCCGGCTCTTCGCCTGGATGGGTGAGCGGACCGGAGGGGATCCCTGGCGGGCGACCGGGATTCTCATGATCGTCTTCGCGGTGGCCTCGCTGCTGCCGCTTGCCGCGACCTGTTTCGTCCGGCGCACGCCGCAGCAGGGAGCGAGGTCCTTCACTCCCTCGATCTTCGTCGAGCATTTTGGTCATCTGCGCATTCTCTGGCGGAACCGGCAGCTGTCCCGCGCCTCCGTCAGTCTCTTTCTGGTCTGGTTTGTCGCCTACCTCCTCGGCATGGTGACGATCGCCTTCGGCAAGGAGATGCATGGAGCGGAGGAGGGGGCTTCCTTCATCGAGGCCTCGCGAGCCACGGTCGCCGCTGCGCAGATGTACGTCTACATAGGAGTCGGGCTCATGGCGGGCAGCCTTCTCGTGGCGCTTCTCTCTCGGAAGAAGATCCCCGTGCATCTCGCTCCCGTTGGTTTTCTGGGAGTCGCGACCGGTGTCGCACTGCTGGGCTGGTTTGATCCCGGGACATCCCTCTTCACCGTCGGTCTTCTGTGCGCCGGGTTTTTCTCAGGCTTCGTCATGGCCCCGATGGGCGCCTTTCTGCAGGACGAGTCCGACCCCGGGGAGCGGGGGCGGATCCTGTCCGCGAACAATCTCCAGATATCACTGGGAGGAATCTTCGCGGGCGCCTTCCTGATGCTGATCCGCTCCTTTGGGTTCGGCAATGCCGACCAGATGAAGATGGTGGTTCCGATTGTCCTGATCGGACTCTTCTACTCATGGCTGCGCCTTCCGCAATCCCGGCGCGCGTCTTAACCGAGCCCCCGTCAGGCGCGGTCGGCACCGCTCAGTTCACGGAGTCTGGTGGAGACGATGCGCTGTCTCTCCTCGAGTCGAAGTGCACCAAGATAGCGTTGCTGGTCCTTGACCTCCTCGAGCAGGTAGCCCGCAAGCACGTCGCTGGTGATGGACGGGTCATCGATCGTCTGGAGACGCTCCAGAAGCGCGGCCAAGGCCGGAATGCCCTGCTGTGCCCATTGGTCTGCCAGTTCCAGAATCTCCCCGCCGACAGCCCGGTGTTCGGAGGTCGCCTCCTCCTCCGGCATCGCGCGAATCTGAAATTTCGGATAGGGCTCGATCGTCTCCAGACCGACGATCTTGATCCGCTGCAGTCCATGGAGCGCGAGATGGAAGGTGCCGTCCTCGTTTTCTCGGCAGCTCTGCAGAAGGGCGGCGGTGGCGTAGGGGTAGACGTTGTCGATGGAGACCTCGTCATTCTCCGGATCCCGACGGTTGGCGACGAAAAAGAGTCGGTCTCCCGCGAGGCAATCCTGAGCGAGGAGGCGATACCTTACCTCGTAGAGGTAGAGCGGCAGCAGGCCATGCGGGAAGTGTGCGCAACCCGGTAAAACCATTGCGGGCAGGACCGGTGGGAGAAGAATTGAGTTTTCCGTGGGCACGAGGTGAATACGACTCCACGGAGATCGAGGACGCTCCCATTCGATGCGAAACCTTCCCGTCTGCTTTGACGCAGGCGGGGGCTCCGGTCGCCTTTCCGTTCTTTCGAGACCGGTCCGGCGATGAAGAAGTTCTTCGCGGAGCATCCCGCCAGCAGGTAGTCTCCCCAAGTGCAGGGCTATTTCGATCACAACGCGACCACTCCCCTTTTTCCAGAAGCCCGTGAGGCGTGGCTCCGTGTCCAGGATCGCAGCTGGCACAATGCCTCGAGTCTCTACCGCGAAGCCGGATCTGCGAAGCGGGTACTTGAGGACGCCCGCGAAACGGTCGCCGACGCTCTCGACTGCGAGCCCGAACAGATCCTCTTCACCTCGGGTGCGACCGAGTCGAACAACGCGCTGGTCCAGCACTACGGGAACCTCTCGAGCAGTGATCATCCGCTGCTGACCTCGGCCATCGAGCACCCCTCCGTTAGCGGGCCCGCCGCGCTCTTCCCGAATCGTGGCGATCTTGACAGTCTCGACCAGCATACCCCCTTCGTCTCGATGATGGCCGCCAACAACGAGAGCGGCGAGCTTCTCTCCTGGCGAGAGACCGCCGACCGGTGCCGGGCATTGGCCGTTCCCTTTCATGTCGATGCCTCGCAATGGATCGGAAGGCTGGATCCCTCCGGTCTCGGCCGTGCCACCTTTGTGACCGGCAGCGCCCACAAACTGGGTGGCCCCAAGGGAGTCGGCTTTCTCATGGTCCCCGAGGACACCGAGGTCCTGCTTCAGCAGGGCGGCCCGCAGGAGAGCAGTCGGAGGGCAGGCACCGAGGACGTCGCCGGTGCCGCGGCGATGGCGGCGGCTCTCGAAGTCTCCCTGCGGCTCCAGCAGGAAAGCAATTCCGCCACGCTCGCCGAGCCACGCGACGATTTCGAATCCGCGTTGCTCGACCAAGTTCCCGGCGCCCGTGTGATCGCAGGCGACCGGCCACGCCTCTGGAACACTTCTCTCATCCTTCTTCCCGGAACTCTCAACAACCTGCGCGTGGTCACCCGACTGAGCGCGGCGGGGTTCGCCGCGAGCACGGGAGCCGCATGTAGTGCGGGGGTCGGCAACCCTTCTCCTGTTCTCGCTGCCGAGGGGATCGCTGAATCCGAAATGGGCGCCGCTCTCCGGTTCAGTTCGGGCTGGGAGACAGAGGCCGCGGACTGGGGCGCCCTTCTCCAATCTCTGCTCGAGGTCCTCGAGGACGTGGATTCATAGAAAGGGTTTCCAAACGCCGCCTTCGATGGTTTCCTGTCCACGCCGAATGAAACTCATCGTCAGCCTCCTACTCGCTCTCTCCCTCGCAGCTCAGGCTGCCGAACACCCCAACGTCGTGATCATTTACGGTGACGACATCGGCTACGGTGACGTCGGGGTCAATGGATCCAAGCTGATCCCCACGCCGAATCTCGACAAGCTCGCGGCCGAAGGTCTCAACTTCACCGACGGCCACTGCTCCGCCGCCACCTGCAGCCCCTCGCGCTTCTCCCTGCTGACCGGCGTTCACGGATTCCGGCACGGCGTGCGGATCCTCGCCCCCAACGCCCCGCTCAGCATCCCCACCGACAAGCTCACGCTGCCGGGATTGTTTCGGAAGGCGGGTTATGAAACCGCCGTCGTCGGCAAGTGGCATCTCGGCATCGGCGACGGCAGCACCGACTGGAACGGAGAGGTCAAGCCCGGTCCCCTCGAGATTGGCTTCGACTACAGCTTCCTGCTACCCTCGACCAACGACCGCGTCCCCTGCGTCTATCTCGAAAATCACCGCGTCGTGAACCTTGACCCCGCCGACCCCCTCTACGTCGGAAAGGCGCCCGAAGGATTCTCCGGTACGCGGTACTCCACCGACCGCAAGGACATGACCTACTACGAGAGTTCCCACGGTCACGACACCTGCATTATCAACGGCATCGGTCGAATCGGCATGCAGTACGGGGGCAAGGCCGCCCTCTGGGACGACGAAACCATGGCCGACGAGTTCGTGAAGCAGAGCCGGAAATGGATCTCCGCGCGATCCGAGGCGAAGCCTTTCTTTTTGTTCTTCTCGTCGCAGGACATCCACGTCCCAAGAACACCCCACCCTCGTTTCATTGGAAAAACCACCCTCGGCCATCGCGGCGATGCCATGGTCGCCTTCGACTGGGCGGCCGGCGAAGTCCTCAAGTCCCTCGAAGAGAACGGATTCACCGAGAACACCATCGTGATCTTTTCTTCCGACAACGGCCCCGTCTACGACGACGGCTACAAGGATGGAACGGTCGTCAAGACCTCGATGGAGGAAGTCGATCAGGGCCACGACGGATCGGGTCCCTACCGCGGCGGCAAGTATCAGATCTACGAGGGCGGCACCCGTGTTCCCTTCATGGTGAAGTGGCCGGGCCGGGTCAAGCCCGGCGCCACCACCGGAGCGCTGTTCAACCAGATCGATCTGATCGCCAGCTTCGCGGAATTGCTCGGCATCGAGCTTGCCGCGGATGAAGCCATCGACAGCCGCAACAACCTGGCGGCTTTCCTCGGAGAAGATGCTGTTGGTCTTCCCTACATGCTCGAAGAAGCGCGCGGCCTTGCTCTGCGCCGGGCCGACTGGAAGTACATCGCCCCGGGGCGGAAGTCCAAGACCACCGGCAAAGTGGCCAAAGGCGAACTCTACGAGTTGAAGAGCGACGTCGGTGAGCAGAAGAACGTCATCGCCAAGCACCCCGAAGTGGCCGGTGAAATGCATGCCCTGCTTGAGAAGCTCCGAGACGCCACCGCCGGCATCCGCGCCGAGACTCCCTAGCCCGATGTCCCAGCAAGACGAATCCATCGCCATCGTCGAGGCGGCCGCCAAGGAGATCGCGCTTCAGATGATGAAGCTCCAGCCTGCCCTGTTTCGCATGGAGGAGGGCGAATTCCGATCCGACTCCATCAAGGCCGCGCATGCGCTGACCGTCGAGCTCGAGATCATCAAGAAGAAGATGATCCAGCTTCAGCAGCGAGATGGGAGCAGCGACCTGTAGACGGCTAGGTCGGCGAATGCTGCCGGCGCGCCTCGTTCCTCGCGCCGCAGTTCTGGCATTCGAGGATCGCCTCGCTCTTGCGGCTCATACTCAAAGGGCTGCCGCACAGACGGCACGGCCGGTGCCGGTTGCGGTCCCTGCGGTCTCTTGATGCCCTTCGCCATTCCCCGAACAGCCAGGCGACAAGGAGCAGGCTTCCAATGCCCAGCGCATAGCCGAGGAGGAGACTTTCAAGAGTAATCTCGATCATGCTAGGGAATCGGGTGTGAAAGTCGGGCCCATCCCCAGGTCACTCCACGATTCATGCTGGGGGCTACTCGACTGCGGCGGAAAGTTTCGGCAAGAAGGGCGGGAAGCTCGCCTTTCCGGATGTCCCCGGTGGAAGGGAGAATCGAGACGACGTGGCCATCCTGGTCCACTCCGACGAGGCAGGAGACACCCTCCATGTTTCCGCCAGACCACGGCGCCTCGACGGAACCTTCGGGGCTGCGCTCAGTGAGTGGTTCCGAAAACGCGAGGCGGAGCATTCCCCGGTTGCCGGAGGGATGCGCCTTGGCCTCGCCCTCACCCGCATCCACCCGAAGCCGTTGACTGGATCGACGTGGTTCATCCGTGTCCCTCACGAAAGGAATGGAGGCCGTGGCCAGACTTGGAGTCGGGGATGCCTGAAGGAGACGCGGGCGATAGCCGTCGATGGAGGGCTCGAAGCGGATCCCGCTCTCGGCCGGGAACTGTCCCAAAAGGTGGCGTGGAGCCGGTGGGATCGACATGCCGGCAGCGAGGCGAGCCTGCATGAGGAGTTCGCTCTGTTCCACGGAAAGGATGGAGACCTGATAGTTCTCGGTCATTTTCGAGACACCACCGCGGGCTACGGGTCGGAAGAGGTAGAAGGCGAAGACGTGGACCGCGAGGGAGAGGAGCAGGAAGAAGGCGAGACTCCAGCGGCGGCGCCTTCGCAGACCCCAGCTGAAGAGCAGCGACTCCACGTCATCATCGCCTTGCTGCCCCGGTCTGTCAGGCTTCGTCTTGAGATTTCGCATCATGCCGAGGCGGCTCAGGGAGCAGGGGAGGTGGCGTGGACCAGTTCGAACCCGGAGGAGAGAACGGCGTTGGTGATTTCGACCACGAGGCCGTGGGTACAGAGTTTGTCGGCTTGGAGGATCACCGTCTTTCTTTCCGACCTGCTGCGAAGATCGCGAAGTTGATCGGCAAGATCAGGAAGTCGAATCCGCGCGCCGTCGAGAACGAGAACGGAGGTGTGCGGCGGGTTCGCCGCGTCGGCGACGGAGGCTCCCGGCAGGGGGGTGAGACTCTCGGCGGAAACCACCAGCAAATGGGCTTCGCCGTGGGGTACGAACTGGAGTGAACTCCTTGGAAGCTCGACCGGGATGCCCGTCGGCGACGTGAGGTGCGAACCGAAGAGGAAGAAGACGACGACGATGAGAAGTCCGTCCACGATGGGCGCCAGGAGCACGGGCCCCGTCAACGTCCGGTCGATCGTGGTGACCAGTTTCACGGAGTGGCGGATCCCTCGTCGGGACGCTGCGGGGCTCCTCCGAAGGCACCTTCATTGATGGCTACCACGGTTTGGTCATGGTCTTCGCCGGCTTCGTCCACGAGGTGGAGGGCCTCGATGCCTGCTCGCTCGACGTCGTGAATGATCCGCCTTGCGCGGCTCGAGAGATAGCCGTGCATGAGATAGGCAGGGATCGCCACGACCAATCCGACTGCGGTCGTGATCAGGGCGGTGAAAACGCCTTGAGAGAGATCGGTCGGAGTAGCCAGGCCAGTCAGGTTGGCCACCTCGACGAAGCTCTTGAGGATGCCGAGAATCGTGCCCAGAATTCCCAGAAGCGGAGCGATGTGGGCGATGGCAAGAAGGAGGCCGAGTCTGCGTTCAATCCGAGGCACTTCAAGTTGCCCGGCTTCCTGCACCATGTCACGGAGATGACTGCGCGGGTGATTGTGGCGGGTCACCGCCATGCGGACGACGCGACCTACCGGGCCCCCTGTGGCCGAGCTTTCGTGGATCGCTTCGGCGTAGTTCCTGCGACGAAGCGCGCTTCGAATGCCCTCGAGGAAATCGCCTACGTCGATCGTGGCTCTCCGGTAGAAGAAGAGCCGCTCGAGAAAGATGCCGAGCGAGACGACACTCAGGGAGAGGAGAATCCAGACCGGAACACCCCCCAGGGATACAAGTTCAAAGATCATGCGGAGAAGAGAACACGGTCAGACTAACGCGAGGTCACGCCTTCTTGCAATCACTCCTTCCCTTGATTCGCCGCCGTGCTGATTCCGAGTCGGTGATCACTCCAGGCGAGAGCCTCGGCCATGGCAGTGCGAATTTCCCCAAGTCGCTCCGTCGTATCCGCTGCCGCGAGCATCCCCGCGCCGGCGCTGGTTTCAAGGTCTCGAAGAAGGGCGGCAAGGCCGCGGTAGCCGAGAATGCTGGCGGTGCCCCGAAGACGGTGACACAGAGCGAGGAGTTCACTCGTGGCCTCCGTGCGAATCAACTCCGAGAGTTGATCAAGGTCTCGCGTCGTCTCCACGCGGAAATCTCTGTAGATCTCAACTGCCTCCGGCATCGAAGGGTCGATGGCAGTTGCGAACCGTACCCCGTCGATCTGAGCCGAGTCCGCGCCGGATGGATCGCTGGACGGCGACACCTGCGCCAGGGCGGAGCTCAGGCGCTCCGTGCGAATGGGTTGGAGGATTTGGTTGCTGGCACCGGTTCGCGCCGGTCTCTCCTTGGTTTGCCCAAGGATCTCGGCCGTGGCGACGATGACGTAAGGGGGGGCGCCATTGGGGGAAGTGCACTCGGTGCGGATCAGCGTCGTGGCGGCTTCACCGTCCATCACTGGCATTTGGACATCCATGATGATCGCATCAAAAAGTCCGCCTCGGGCTTTCTCCACTGCGGCCCCGTTCGCCGCAGTGGTGCACTGATGGCCGAGCGACTCGACGAGGCGCTTGGCCATCTCTCTGCTTATCTTGTCGTCCTCGGCAATCAGGACATTCATGGATTCAGAGGAGCAAATAAGATGAGTCTACGAATCCATACGGGATGGGGGACAGTCGCAGAGGAACATGGACAGCCTCGTCTTACTGGAAGGCCCACTCACCGGCCATCCTTACAGTCGCTGACGCCTCTCTGGTAGAAAGGCTGAGCAGGACCTAGGAAATCCCGCGTTGCTCGACCCAGCGGGCAGCCACGCTCGCGAGTTTCGAGGTGCTGGTGATGTCGAGCTTCTCCTTGATGTGCGCTCGGTGCGTCTCGATCGTCTTGACGCTGAGCGTCAGTTCGTCAGCGATCTCCCGGGTCGATTTCCCGTTTCCAATGAACTGGAAGACCTCCAGTTCGCGATCGCTGAGCATGTCGATTCCATTCTTGCTCTTTCGCAGCCCTGCCGCCTGCTCCAGAAAGCGCTCCTGCATGGCCGGGCTGACATGGATCTTGCCCTCGCAGAGACGCTCAAGCGCGGTGAAAAGCTCCTCGGAGAGCTCGCTTTTCATGACATAGCCGTTGCCGCCAGCCTTGAGGACTCGCTCCGCGTAGATGACCTCCTCATGCATGGACATGACGAGAATGGGGAACTCAAACTCCCTTGCACGAAGATCTTTGATGAGTTCCAGACCGACACTGTCCTCGAGGGTGATATCGACGATGGCGAGGTCGGGAACTTTGAGATCGACGGCAGCTACCGCCTCACGGGCCGAGGACGCCTCGGCGGTCACGCGATATCGCGAATCTTTGGAGAGGAGACTCTTCAGGCCCTGTCGTACGATGGCGTGGTCGTCCACGAGTAGGATCTCAATTCCTTGTTCTAGCTTTGAGGGGTCGATCATGGGACGGGTGGTTGCCGAGCGTTGTGCACTATGAGACCTATCCCTAGAGCCAAGGTGGCGAGGAGACAAGAAGCGGTTGTCCATGTTGAACGCTTAGATGTCAAGGAGCCAAGTGAAGGGGTCCTGTTCACGACATTCCTCGAAACCGTCCCGTCAGACCGCGACTACGACATGATCGATCACCTGCTCGAGAACTGCGAAGGTGGTGCGACGTGGGGAGTTCCTGCCACCGAGAGGATCATTTCACGAGACTCCGATGACCGTGCCTGCTTAAGGTGGAGCGTGACGTCCCGGCGCGCTGGCGTTGCCAGAGGACGAGGGGCGGGCGAAGCCGGCTTCGCCCGCAACTCGCCGGGGACGTCGAGTTCCACCTTCAAGGCAATATTCTCGAGCCCGGCATGGAATTCGAGCCGAAACCATCGTGTCCCGCTACCCGGACTCGAAGAATGTCCACGAGTCGTGGGCACTACCGCCGCCATCTTTCGCGTGGATCCCGAGGATCCCGAGGATTTCCTCGCAGCTGGAATGGACCGCTGTTTTCCCAGGCCCATTCGCCTTGGCCCACGCAAAAGGCGATTCCCCGTCGTGACTCCGAGGAAGGGTGCAAACCAATCAACGATCCTGGACCACTTCAAGATCGACGACCGGAGCTTCGGATTTTTTCGATTCGCTCGGCTTACCGCCAAAGAACCGGCTCAGATTGAAGCCAAAGTGAGCGAGCACGCCCAGAAGCAGAGCGGTTGCCGCTGCTTCGTCCAGGTTACCGATTCCGGGAATGTAGTCGGGAATGAATTCGATGAATCCCGCGCCCGGATTTATAATGTAGAGAGCAGCGACGGCACCGAGGCATCCCATGAGGAAGTCCTTGGGGAAGCTGCGCTTTGAATTTTGTGATTCCTTGTTCATCATTCACGATCGCCTTTAAATCGATTCTGGCCATTACAACGGGGGTGGGTCTTTGTACCGGGATCACAAGTAAAGTGGCCTCCGGAGAGGCCACTCGATTGCAGGGTCGATGGTAGGTGGCAGTCTAGCGCCCAAACCGAACCGAGAACCCTACTCCGCTGCCCGTTCCACAGGTCGGCCTGCGGTAGACGGGAGGAGGAGTGCCGCAGGTCGGCGCGCGGTGGTAGCTGGGGGTGTAACGGCCGTGGCTGTACCCCGAGCTGCGACCTCCATGGCCGTAGCTTGAGCTGCTGCGATAGCCGGAGGTGCTGTGAATGGAACGCCTCGAGTGGCTGGAGCGCGAGCTGCAACCGCAGGAACTCGCCTGCTGGACATAGCGATAGACCGGGCGTCTGCAGGAGTCGTAGCCAACAAGGACAGGGGTCTCGTAGACGTGATGCCCGCAGCTTTTCGTGTAGGAAATGCGTCGGTCTTGGGGCCCGGCTTCGGCCATCGACGTGAGGGCGAAGAGGGCGACGAGGGCGACGATAGTGGTTGCGATTCGGTTCTTCATGGTGTGGTCCACCAGTCTCTGGTGGTTCACTTGAGACGGTCGGGGATCCAGCTCTATTCGATCGATCGAGTAGAAATTCCGAACGCGATTGCCAAACGGGCAAGCACCCCTAGACTGCAGGCCAACTGCTCTCGCTATGCCGACTGGTTCCTTTCTTACGCTCGTTGTTTTTGTCGTCCTCTTCGGAGGCCAAGTCGGGCTGGCCGCCCCGAAGCTCCCCAACGTCGTCTTCATCATGGCGGACGATCAGGCCCAGTGGGCCCGCAGCGGCTCGGGTCTGCACCCCAACGCGGTCACTCCGACGATGGACCGCCTCGCCAACGAAGGTGCCCGATTCACCAACTTCTTCGCCGACACACCGACCTGCTCCCCCGCGCGGGCCAGCATCATGACCAGCCGGTACGGCAGCGAACTCGGCATCACCGAATGGCTCAAGAACGGCACCAAGGACCCTGGGCATCCCGACACGAGAAAGGGTCTTGATCCTTATCTTCCCAATATCCCTCTCGTGATGAGAGCGGCAGGTTACAGCACGGCTCTGTGCGGCAAATGGCACCTCGGCGAAAATCCGGCCTTCCATCCCTACCGCCTCGGCTTCGATTACTTTGCCGGCTTCAGGTCGGGCGGGACGAGCCCGGTCGATCCCGTTCTCGAGGTTGCTGAGATCGACGAGCCGCTGACGGGTCTGACTTGTGACATCATCACCGACCTCGCGTTGCAGCGCCTGCTCGAGCATCAGGAAATGACCCCGGACAAGCCCTTCTTCCTCGCGCTCCACTTCCGGGCACCCCACACGAAATGGCTACCCGTGGACGAGGAGGACTGGGAGCCTTTCGAAGCGATGAAGAACAAGGGACTCGTCCGCATTCCGGAGCCCGACTATCCCGGACTCGACGTCGCAAGGACCGAGAGAATGACTCTCGAGTACCTCGCCAGCGTGCGCACCGTCGACCGCAACCTTTCACGTCTGCTCATGGAGCTCCGTGATCTCAGTATCGAGGACAACACCATCGTGATCTACACCTCGGACCACGGATACAACATGGGCCACCACGGGATCTGGCACAAGGGCAACGGAATCAGTCTGGTGACGCCTCTGCCGGAAGGGACGGTCGACGTGCCAGCTGGCCGGGTTCCCAACCTCTACGATACCTCGCTCAAGGTGCCTGCCATCGTCCGCTGGCCCGGCAAGGTAGAAGCGGGTCGGGAGATCACGCAAACGGCCACTCATCTCGACTGGCTCCCGACCCTTGTCGAGATCACCGGGATCAGGATGCCAATTGGATCGGTGATGAGAGGCAGGAGCCTCGTTCCTCTTCTCGAGGGCAAGAAACAGCCTCGTTGGAAAAACGACTTTTTCGGCCAGTACAGCAGCGAGCACGATAGCCGCACTGCCATGCGTTGCTATCGCACCGAACGCTTCAAGTTGATTCGAGACTTCCGCAACGAGGGTCGGGACGCGTTTTACGACCTGGCTGCCGATCCGGACGAAAAGAACAATCTCCTAGGTCAGCTCGACGAGCTGCACTTGAAGATTCTCGCTGAGCTCGACGAAAAGCTGCGCGATAAAATGGAAGAGATCCGTGACCCGGCTCTCGACCTGTTGAAACCGGCGCCCGTCCGGTAGCGACGATCTTGGGAAACCCAGCGCCTTCCAGAGCGTTCTAGTCACATGCAGCTCGTACCCGTCCTCGCCGATCTCGCCTCTCAGTCCGGCCCGACCGACCGGGAGGCATGCGAGCGTGATCTGGAAGAGGCCTCGAAAATCGGGGCTTCTCTGGTGGAAACGATTCTCGACCGAGGTGGGGTCGACGAGACCATCTTCCTTCAGAAACTTGCCGCAACCCTGGGCATGGAATTCATGGCCGAGTCGGAAGTGGAACTCGATGAGCCTCTCCACAACCGCTTCCCTGCGAAACTGGCCCTGCGGCATCGCCTCCTTCCGGGGAGACTTGGGGGAGGGGACGTGACGCTGCTCACCTTCGACCCTTTTGACCTGCCCGCCAGGCAGGCCGTCGGCGTCGAGTTGTCGCAGGACGTCTCCTGGGCGATTTCCAGTCGACACCAGATCCTCGAGTCTCTGCGGATCGGGTACGGGGTTGGCGCCGAGAATTTCGAGGAACTCGTGGAGGACCGCGAAGACCTTGGAGACGACGATGAGCTTTCCCAGGAAGTGAACGTCCTCGACGAGGAAGACGAGGAGGCGACGGTCATGAGCTTCGTCAATCAGGTGTTTCGGGAGGCATTGGACCAGCGGGCCACGGACATCCACTTCGAGCCGCTCGAGAGCGACCTGCGCATCCGCTACCGGATCGACGGGGCTCTGCAGGAGGTGACCGTGCCCCCAAACGTGCGTCTCCTACGTTCAGCTCTCATCTCCCGGCTGAAAATCATGGCGGACCTGGACATCGCCGAACGCCGGCTTCCCCAGGACGGGCGCATCAACCTCGAACTCGAGGGAAACCCGATCGACGTCCGCGTGGCCACGATCCCATCGGTCAATGGAGAGTCCGTTTCCCTCCGGCTGCTGCGCCGCGAGAGCTACGACTTCGACAAACTCGGGCTCGACCCCAAGTTGGCCGACACCATCCGCGAGCTGCTGGATCTGCCCAACGGCATCATCCTTGTCACAGGACCTACCGGCTCCGGAAAATCGACCACCCTCTACACCTTCCTGCGGATCCTGAATACCAAGGATACCCGGATCGTCACCATCGAGGATCCCGTCGAGAACAAGCTCGACGGCGTCGTTCAGATCGCGGTCAAGCCGGACATCGACCTGACCTTCGCAAGCGGGCTCCGCTCCATCCTCCGAGGTGATCCGAACATCATCATGGTTGGGGAGATGCGGGATCTGGAGACCACCGAGATCGCCGTCCGCGGCGCCCTCACGGGGCACCTCGTCTTCTCCACTCTCCACACCAACGACGCCGTGGGCGGGATCAGCCGCCTGGTCGACATGGGCGTCGAACCGTTTCTCATCACTTCGTCTGTTCGAGCCTTTCTCGCTCAGCGACTCGTGCGGACCCTCTGTCCGCACTGCAGCAAGCCGGCTGAATTATCTCCCGAATACCTCGACTCGATCGGATTTCCTCACGAAGGAAGGGAGGGCATCCGTCAACCCGTCGGATGCCGCGAGTGCCGGCAGAGTGGCTACCTCGGCCGGATGGCCATCATGGAAATCTGCGTCCTCTCCCGAAAGGTTGGCGACCTCGTCACTCGAGGCGCCAACGCCGGCGAGATTCGGCCCCAGGCGATCGCTGACGGCATGGTCCCGATGAGGCAGTACGGCTGGAAGAAAGCGAGCGAAGGCATCACCACCGTGGAGGAAGTCCTTACGGCGACCGCTGCCGACGAGGTGTAAAAGGGTATTTTTATGTCGCCGTGCTGCCGATCTAGTACTAAGAACTGACAGAATTTGGGTATATTGGGCACCTCCGGAAACCGATTCATGAGATTTTTACGTGCGAGATGGTTGCCGAGGTTCGAAGGCGAAGCGTGAACTGCCGAGAGCAACGCAAAGGGGGCAGCTTGTTCTCCGCCATCGAGCATCAGCAGGCCACCGTAGCGACCGGAGGTCTCCTCAAGCTTCAAGGAAGTGATCGACTGGGAGATGTTTCGCCCGGTTCTCGAACAGGTCACCCGCAATACCGGCGGGACTGGAGCAAGGGCGGGCGAATGCCCTGCGACCCGATGTTGATGTTCAGGATGCTGGTGGTGCAGAAGTTTCACGGGCTCAGTGACGAAGCCACAGAGTAACAAGTGAACGACCGTCTCAGTTCTCAACACATGCACGGCGTCGGGGTCGGTTTTCGCCACCTGGCGGAAATGGAACAAGGTGGTCTCCTTGGTGGAATGCTGCCGGTAGGTGAACTCCGTTCCCGGCCGGTGAACTCCACCGAACCAAAGAGATGACCGCAGTCAAACTTCTGCTGGCTTCTACGGATCACGCGGATACCCCGGACTCCCCAAACCCGCCTCATGATGGTCATGAGGCGCATCTCGTTCTGAACCCAGATGCTCACACGCTTTTCCGGCTCGATCGCCAACTCATCGAGTTGGTCGCAGAGCGTGGTCTTGAAGGCCGCACGCTGCTCAGGATTCTGATTTCTGTGAACGAGGCGGAGCCCTTCACCTCCACACCGTGCTACTGAGAGAGCCAGTTTCGTGCCTGGTCCGCAGTACGGAAATCTCCTTCGCGCAACTTCTACGAAATCGCTTCGGCCACCTTGGCAACCACCTTCCCTGGACGCCCTGCCCTAGCAGACCGGCTGTCCCGCCGGAGCGGTACAAGTCGAAACACCGCTGGATGCAGGAGCGGGCGCGACCCACGCTCACTGCGATCTGTTCCAGAGACTGCTTGCCTTCCAGCCCGAGTTCACCGCGTGGAGCCGCCGTGAAGCGACGCAACAGCGAGAAGAGCACGATCGACTGGCAGTTCCGATCCAAGGACGCCCTGACCAAGCTCCGTCACGTTTATCCATCATTTTAGATCGGTCGCAGTACTAGGTGCTTTTCGAGTGCGAGGCGACGAACCGCTTTTCAACGAGAAAGTAGAAGATTGCTCCGAGAGGAAGGGCAAGAAGAGCCCCCAAGGGTCTCCACTCCTTTGGTGCTGGAAGTTCGAGAGTCAGCATTTGCTGAATGAGATAAATCGAAAAAGTCCGCTGACCGACCCACACGAGTGCGCTGCCTAGTTTGCCGCCAAGAGCCCGCTTTTCCTGAAAGGTAAAGAACAAAAGTGGGATTAGTCCAACGGAGACGAGGACCGTGAGGGCCGGAGAGCCGACATAGAGGATTCCGATCAAAGCGGCATGAGCGATCACCATGAGGGCCACAAGATGCTTCCGAAAGCGAACGGCGAGCCATTCTGGGATGCGGAATCGATTCAGGTACCACGCAAACCCGAGAAGCATCGGCCAGACGGCAACATGAGTACTGTATTTATTATCAAACAGGGCTTTTAGCTGAATTGGCTTTTCAATGAGAATCTGAAGATAGGCGTTTGCGGCGGCGCAGGCGCAGAGAGCCAGAAAGATGACCCCAAGAGCCACAGCTCCTGCCTTGCCTCGGGTGCCGATCCAGAACAGAAGTGGGCTGAGTAGATAAAAATGCATCTCGCAGGCGATGCTCCACAAGTGGCTGAATCCGCCTTTAGGGGATGCATAGTTTGCCCAGAAGGGATAGAGGAACCCCGGCCAGCTTTCTTCATTGCCCTGCAGGGCGCGAACTGCGCAGCAGAGCAGCACGAAGGCCAGCAGGGTCGGCACGATGCGCCAAGCACGTTTTCGAGGCAGCTCGACAAAAACATTTTGGTTTTTTTTTCTGATCGATTCCAAGCTGATGGCTGTCAACAGACCCGAGATCACGAAGAACAGGTTTACTCCGGTGCGTCCCAGCCCCTGGACAGTGCCCGTCCATTTCAGACCGTGATTGATCAGGACAAAAATCATCGCCCAGCCTCGCCACTGATCGAGACTTGAAAATCGCACAAAAACCCCCGGCGTAGAGCTCGCTCGGGGCGAGACTGCCTCCGCCCCTTGGTCGTTGGTGTGCTTCGCCGCGCTCATGGGTCGGTGGCATATAGGGGCGACTAGGATCGCGCAATCAACAACTATCTCGCCTGCAGCGATTCTCAAGGATCACCTATTATAGTCTTGGGCCTATGATGATCAGAGGTCTTCTGCCCCTTGCTCTCGCACTCTTTCGACGCCATTCTCATTTTGCAGACGATCCATGACCCCCTTTCCACTCCTTGCCGGGCCTTTGCGTAGCCTCGCCCTTGCGGTTCTTTTCCTCGGCCTTCTATTGGCGTCTTGGCTCGGGACCAGCTTAAACTCGTTGCTTTTTTGGCCGGCGGTCGTGGTGCTCGGCCTAAGTGGCGTTCTCACTGCGGCGACGCTTCTTCTGCAGGGCTCGTCGCGATTGAGTTTTCTTCCCTTGTCCTGCGTGGGCGCCGTTGTGGTCACCGTTTTCTACCTGGGGCTGCGGGCAGCACTGTCTCCGGTTTCCTACGCGGCACGACCTGACCTTTTTCTGCTGGGCACCGTTCTGATTGTCTACCTCTCGACCGTCACCCTCCTTTCTTCCGACAGGGCGCTCAAGTTCCTGCTCATTTTTCTGCTGATTGTCTTCGGCGGACATCTTGCGGGCTTTGTAATCTCATCGACGGTCAACCCCGACTTTCACCTCGTGCCGGGCTTTTCAGGAGGACAGTTTCAAGATCGGGCGACGGCACTTTTCACTGCGCCCAACCACTTTGCCGCGTGGTTGGATCTTTTTGTCTTTCTCCTCCTCGGGGCGGCAGTTAACGGCAGATTGGCGACGGGCTGGAAGATCGTCCTTCTCGCTGGCGGAGCGCTTGGAATCGTTCTTGTCATCATGACGAAAAGCAGAGCCGGAGTTGCCGCTACCGGCATCGGCATGGCGATTTTCCTTCTCTTGTCCATGATCCGCAGTTTGGTCTGGCAGAACCCGCGCCGCGCCATTCTCGTCGCGGCTGCCGGTCTGGCGATCCTTGCGTTGGTCATCTCTTTCGCTTTGCCCAGGGTGATCTCCCTGCTCGAGACTCGGGTGCCAGGGCTTAGCCTCATCGACGGGATTTCCCGCGACCAGTACCGCGAGAGCCTGCGGGACGTTGCCATTGAGCAGTGGAAGACCAGTCCAGCCTTCGGCACGGGTGCAGGGAGCTTTCGCCGGTTCTTCAGGCAGGAGCGCCCGCCCAGTTATCCTCTTCACTCGGGCATCGCCTTTTATGCCCATGCCGAGTATCATCAGGCGCTCGCGGAGTATGGGCTTGTGGGCCTGAGCGTCATTGGCATCTGTGCAGCGCTGCATTTCTGGACAGGAGTGCGCCGCACTCTGCCGAGTTCACGGGATTTGTCAGATGAGGAGCCAACCGCCCTACGGCGCGGGATCGTGATCGGAGCGCTCGCCGGACTCGGAGCAAATTTGTTCCACGCCTACTTTGATCTGCATTTCCACATTCCCGCGACGGCGCTTCTTGCCGCCCTTTGCCTCGGCATTCTCGCCGTTCCGCAGCGGACGCGCTCGTCTTCTGCGGCTTTCCCATCGAAGTGGATGGCGGCAGCCCTCCTTTTCTGCTCGGGAACGGGCATTCTCCTCGCAAGTATCAAATTTGCCGGAAATGATCTTCTTTTTCATCGGTCACGGCAGATCGCCCCGAACGATCGAGCAGAGCGGCAGAAACTTCTGGATCAAATCACGGGCAAGGATCCACAGAACACCCGAGGCCTTTACTTTTCAGCCTCGAATCTTGCAATGACCGCCTTTGGACTTGCTGAGTCCTCCGCAAAGGAGGCCTATCTGGACGCCGCCCTCAACGACTCCATGCGTTGCCGACAACTCGATCCTGCTCACGTGGAGAACCTTCTTCTCCTTGGGAAAATCCATGATACCAGAGGCAACTACCAACTGGCCGAAGAGGCCTTTCTCGAAGCTGCCCGGAGGGCTCCAAGGGACGGCAAGGTTCGACTGGCCATGGGAATTCACTACCATACATGGGGCCAGTGGGATGATGCGTGGCGTCAGTATCACTATGCGATCGGTCCATTTCTCGCGATGGATACGAGCCAAGAGCTCATCCGCCTGTGGATTACTCGAATGCTGAATGACAGGGATTTGATTGAGAAAGGAGGCGCGCCATGAAGAAACTAGTGTTTGGATGGGTCATCCTGACCGCTCTCGGGCTGGCGAATGTGAGTTGCTCGCGCACCAACACGGTGTTCACCAGCGGATATTCGGCTGTTGCATTTGAGGAAGTGGTCCCCGAGATGAAGTCGAAGCGAGTCGTGGAACTTCTGGGAGAGCCATTTTCCCGAAATTACGCATACTACTCGGGAGGTGCCGCCAACACGCTCGTGCATCGAGAGGACTGGACTCCCTCGGAACCGGGACGTCCCAGTGTTCCACAGATCTGGCGATACTCGAAGCAGGGAAAGCCCGGCACTGCGTGGCAGATCCGGCAGGTCATGATCGATCCGAACGCGGGCCGAGTCATGACCAAGGACTCCTACCTCAGCCCTCCCGGAGAAATGTTCTGATCACTGAATCCGAATCAGGGCCCCCGAGCCGTCTGCCTTCGTTCCGACCTCGCCGATCACGACCGGTGCGTCTCCACCTTGTCGAAGCGCATCAAGACAGGCGTCGACGTTTGCAGGATTGATGCCACCCAGCAACCCGCCAGAGGTCTGCGGATCAAACAGAAGGGGCCAGCCCGAGGGCTCCTTGCCCGGTTGCGGCGGATTTGCGATCACCGATGCGGCCTTGGCGTTTTGGTTCTGCAACGAGCTTAGATGACCCTTTCGCGCGCACTCCGGCGCTCCCTGCAAAAGTGGCACTTGGTCAAGTTGAAGCGTCGCGGTGAGGCCGCTTGGCCGGAGCATTTCCGCGAGGTGCCCGACCAGCCCAAAGCCGGTGACGTCCGTGCATCCAAGAGATCCGTGTTCGCGGAAGATGCGACCGGCCTCGGCATTGGGGCGCAGCATTGACTCAAGAGCGCCGGCGACAGCGCCGCGGGGTGCTTCGCCTCTCATGTCGGTGGCAAAGATCGTGCCTGTACCGAGGGCCTTGGTGAGGATCAATTGATCGCCTTCCCGGAGGGCGCCCTTGCGGAGAAGTTCCCCGGCGGGGAGGTGTCCGTTGCAGGTGAGGCCGAGTGCCAGTTGGGAGCCCTCGGCGGTGTGTCCTCCACCCAATTGCAGGCCCAGCCGGTCAAGTTCGTGGACGACCCCGGCAAGGGCCTGAAAGAGATCTTCTTCAATAATTTCATCACTGGCAAAGGGGACGAGAACCAGAGCCAGTACGCTGTCTGCCTCCGCGCCCATCGCAAAAAGATCGCTGAGAGAGTGAAGAGCGGCGATTCGTCCGAAGAGCCACGGGTCGCTGATCAGCGTAGGCATGTAGTCAACGGTCTGCACGAGCGAAGTTCCCTCGGGAATCGACGTGACGAAGGCATCCTCGGGGCCTTCGTCGTCGGCGAGAAGACCATCGCCGGGATAACTGGCGCGCAGCCTTGATAGTGCTCCAGAGAGAACCGAGGCGCCTACCTTGGCGGCACAGCCCAGACAGCGCATCGTGGCATGACGCCTGAGTTCTTCGAGGCCGTTGATCTGGTTCCCAGCACGTTGACTGGCCCCTTTCGGCACGGGCGCCAACTCGTCCATTTTCGGAAGGTCCTCGAACTTCGCCATGAACTTGCGGTCGATCCGATCCTTGAGCCGCCAGAGCCAGGCTCCCCGGCTGGCCAAAGCTCCTCTTGAGGCGATCGCCTCCCCGTCGCCAGTGCCAATTAAGCTGAGAAAGTTCTTCTGGGGCCGGAAAGGTCGCAGTGGCCGGCCGGACAAGCTGCGGCGCAGGTTTTCCCATAGCGGCTTTGCCATGCGCACGGCGAAGACGCCTGACTTTGGTCTAGGGTCGTCCTTCATCGTGGCGACGTCGCCCGCTCCGAAAACAGTGGGGTGGGAATGGCTCTGGAGTTCTTCGGAAACGAGAAGAAAGCCTCGATCGTCCACTGCAAGACCTGATTCCGCGATCCACGCCGGAGCCGATGCATCGGTGACCCAGGTCGTCAGGTCTGCCTCGATGTGTACGCCTGATTCGAGGACGACACCCTCTGCATTGACCTCCACGACTGGGTCGCCCGTTCGAATTTCGACGCTTCTTTCTTTGAGCAACTGCTCGAAAAGGACCCGGACTTTCGGATTGTGAGAGGGCAGGATGAAAGGGCCCTTCTGAATCAGGCGGACCGGAATTTGGGGACCAAGCCGGGCCCGCGCGGAAAGGGACAGTTCGACACCGCCAGCCCCGCCGCCAACAACGGCCAGTCCGGCGGGCTTGCTGGCGCGGCCCACGTACTCGTTCCAGCGTTCCAGAAATGGGCCGACCGGCTTGGCAGATACCGCGAAGCGACGGGCACCGGGGACCGTGACAGACATGGGCGTGCTTCCCACGTTGATAGAGAGTTGATCGTATCGAATCGAGGGCCGGCCCTCGAGGTGTAGCCGCTGTTCGGCTGCGTTCAGCCCGACGACCCGGGCCTTCACAAACCGCGCCCCTGCAAAGCCCGCCAGCCTTCGGAGATCGATATGAGCCTCCTCGGTCGAGTAAAAGCCGGCCACGTGCCCCGGCAGCATACCCGAGTAAGGTGCGGTCTCCGCATCTGTGACAAGCGTGATGCGCACTCCCTCAAGCGGTTTCATGCCAGCCATTCGCAGAATCAGTGCGTGACTGTGTCCGCCCCCGGCTAGGACCAGTTCGCGTGCAGCCGGTGTGCCGGAGTGTTCCATGGATTGTGACCGTCGGCCTTGCCTGAATCATTTGCAAGAGGGTGGGTTTGCATGGAAGATCGCCGTCTCTCTGCTCCTCTTGGGCAGATTGGGCCCAATGCCCAATCTACGAGAGAAAATCGACGCGGATGACCGAAGCAGCCACCACCACCGACGACCTTCGAATCTCGAAGATTCGCCCCCTCGATCCGCCCGCAGGGCTGATTGGCCGACTTCCCGTGTCCGAACAGGCGGCCGAGCTCGTCTCCAAAGCACGGAAGGATGCCGAGATGATCCTCGCCGGCCGTGACGACCGGCTGCTGGCGATCGTGGGGCCTTGCTCCATCCATGATGAAAAGGCGGCTTTGGAATATGGCGAGCTTCTGTCCAAGGCGGCGCGCAGGCATGAGAAAGACCTGCATCTCCTGATGAGGGTGTACTTCGAAAAGCCGCGCACAACGGTTGGCTGGAAGGGGTACGTCAATGACCCGGCCCTGGATGGAACCTGTGAGATCAATGAGGGACTGGGACTTGCCCGCCAGTTGCTTCTCGAGCTAGCCGCGAGGGGGATTCCCGCAGGCACCGAGTTTCTCGACACGATTACCCCGCAATACATCGCCGACCTGGTTGCTTGGGGTGCAATTGGCGCGCGCACCACCGAAAGCCAGATTCACCGCCAGCTGGCCTCGGGCCTGTCGATGCCCGTGGGCTTCAAGAACGGAACGGACGGCAACATTGAGATCGCGCGCGACGCGATCGGTGCGGCTGTCGGTTCGCATCATTTTCTTTCCGTAACCAAGGAAGGAGTGGCTGCCATCGTGACGACATCTGGAAACCCCAGCTGTCATGTCATTCTCCGCGGTGCCTCCTCGGGGCCCAATCACCATGCGGAAGCCGTGCAGCAAGTTCTTGGGCAGTTGCGTGCGTCGGATCTGCCTCCCTACCTGATGGTTGATTGCAGTCATGGAAACAGTCTGAAGGATCACGATCGCCAGCCTCTAGTGGCGCGAGAAGTCGCGGCTCAGGTCGCGTCCGGAGAAACGGGGATTGCCGGGGTGATGATCGAGAGTCATCTGGTGGCCGGGGCACAGAAAATCGCAACACCGGACTGCCTCGTCTACGGCCAGAGCATCACGGACGCCTGTGTCGACTGGGCAACGACCGAGGGGATGCTGGAAGGGCTTGCCGATGCCGTGCGGTCGCGGCGTGCGCTCAACCGGGATCAAATCGATGACTGCTAGCGCTGCAAGTCTGCCTCCTGGACTTACCAGGGTCGAGCTTGAAGAAGCGATCTCCTGCTTTCGCAAGCTCCGGATCGGCGTGATCGGTGACGTCATGCTCGATCGCTTTGTAACCGGTTCCGTTGACCGTATTTCGCCTGAAGCACCGGTGCCTGTCGTTCATGTGACCGAAGAGAGCTTCTACCCGGGTGGCGCGGCCAACGTTGCGCGGAATCTGGTGTCCTTCGCTGGTCGAACCCTTGTCTGCGGCGTTCTTGGACAGGACGAGGCTGGCGATCAGCTCCGCCGCAGTTTAGAGGAGGCGGGAACAGCCACCGAACTGCTCATCTCTGTGCCCGGTTTTCCCACGACTCGGAAGACTCGAATCGTGGCTCGGCAACAGCAGGTGGTCCGAATCGACCGTGAGATGCCGCTCTCCCTGGTCGAGGAGGATCGGCGGCGCCTGTTGCAGGGGTTGGAGGAGGAGATCGGGGATCTTGATGCTCTCATTTTGGAGGACTACGCCAAGGGACTCTTCGACGCCGACCTCGTGGGGAGAATCCTTCAGCTGGCACAGGCAACAGGGACCCCAACCACCGTCGATCCACACCCGGACAACCCTCTTGAGTGGGCGGGTGCGACTGCGGTCAAGCCGAACCGCAAGGAGGCCTTCGAGTCCGCTGGGGTCAAGGACCAGAGGATAGGTGGTTCTCCGCTGAAGGATGAGCCTCTTCTCGAGGTCGGGCGACTTCTGCTGGATCGGTGGCGGACGCCTCACCTTCTCGTCACTCTTGGAAGAGACGGCATGATGCTCTTCGAGCCCGGTAAGAATCCGCATCACATTCCCACGTGCGCCCGGGAAGTTTTCGACGTCTCCGGAGCAGGAGACACAGCGATTGCCCTTCTAACGCTCGGCCTTGCTTCCGGGGGACTGGGAGCTGTCAAGGCAGCCGAGATTGCCAATCTTGCCAGCGGGGTTGTCGTCGGCAAGTTGGGGACAGCATCCCTTGACCGCAAGGAATTGATGGCAAGCCACCATTCCTGAGTGATGATGGACTCAGCCAGTTCCTCGAAAATTCCTTTCGCTCCCTCTAACGAGATCACCGAATCCCCATGAATTCAACCGCTACTCGCGCCATTGTTGCCGCCTTTGGCATCATCATCTCCCTATGGCTTGCCTATTCGGTTTTCTCTCATGGCGGCAACACGCTGGGAAACACCTCGAGAAAACTCGTGGTCATTGGATTTCTGCTCGGTCTTTTCGTGCCCAAGATCAGTTTGGGCTTTTTTTTCGTGACCGCCGGCTATTCGGGACTGCTCAAGCGCTTGCTGGTGGTGGAGGGGCGGTTCGGGGGATTCGACATCGTGGCCGTGTTGGCGATCGGGCCAGCTGTCCTGCTAGGTCTCTCCTTGAACTTCCTCTTTCGGATTATTGTCGGCAGCTACGTGCCGAAGAAGCGAGACTTCCTTCTCTTCGGAGCGGCAATGCTGTTCAACGTGCTCACGATTGTTAGTGGAGTGCTCACCACCGGGTCTCCGCTCGCGGCCATGAAAATGGCGGTCGATCAAAGTGCGGGGGCGGTCTTTCTTTTCGTCGTGCCACTTCTCTTTCCCACAAGGGAGGCCTTTTTGCGAGCCTGCCAGATGATTCTTATCGTGTTTCTTCCATGTGCCGCCTACGGAATTTTTCAGAGATATGGAGGTCTTCAAGATTTTGAGGTGCTCTACCTGGAGTCAGGGTTTTCGATCAACGTCGAGGCACTCGGGCTGCAGTTGGATGGGCTGAAACCTCGTCCCTTCTCCACCATGAGTTCGGGTTGCTACGGGATGGTGATGATGATTTGCACGGTGATTGCGCTATTTGGCGTAATCAAGCCCAAGGGGGGGGGGGCCAGCTTGCGATCCTTGCCGTACAGCATTTTGCCATCGGTCATCTTGGCCATTTTTTACTTCATTGCCTTCTTCCACGGCTTCAACCGCTCGACGTGGGCCTGTTTCGTGATGGTAATCGGCTTAACCGTCTTTTTCAGGTCGAAGCTAACCTTGATTTTCGGCTATGCATCGATCCTCATCCCCCTCGGAATTTTGATGGGTACGAGTGAAATCATTGTCGAACAGCGCCTGTTGGAACGGGTAGGTCTTGAAATCGCTAGTGCCTTTCAATTGGAAGAGGGAACCTCACTCGAGCAGTCCCTGCGGGTCGGCACCTACGCAGCTCGTCTAGAAGGCTTTGCCGCCGTGTTCGGCAATACGGAAGCTTGGACCCTGTTCGGCATGAACACCGAAGACAGGGAAAAATTCGAAGGAACGATCGGCGCAAGTCACGACCTTCTCACCGGCTCACTGCTTCGGCTAGGGGCCATACCGGTTTTTATGTTCATACTTCTACTGGTCTACGCTGTCTACCGAACTCATAGATACCTTCTGGAAATTCTTCTCAAGCATGAACTCGACACCTGTAATCTCATCTTGGGCACGGCCATTGCGGTCATTATCACTTCGGTCGCTTCGGGAAACCTGTTCTCGATTTTCCCGACGTCACATCTGATTTTCTTTCTTCTCGGCGGACTGGTCGTGTTTTCTGCCGAGGGGCGTCGCCTGAGCCTGATGGAGAGGGTAAGGCCCTGCACCGTTGGTTTGCGGCAGCGCAATCAGGAAGAAACGCAGGCAGCTGCAAAGCCCGTTTTACTGAGGCCTTCCGCAGCGCCTCGCAAGCTCAGCTAAAGAGCCAGGTCAACGAGATAACCAAAGGGATCGAGGGTCAGATCCAGACCACAAGTGTCGGAATGGCATCGTGGGAAGTGTCCGCTGAGTCGTTAAAACTGTGATGGCGGTTGGTTCACCCACGAGAAGCGTGGGCTGTGAAAACAGAACCAACCACCACCATGACACGTGAAACACTGAAAGCCGCCTTCCTGCAAGGCGGGGAGCAAGATGCAGCGAATCTGCTGGCAGAGATTTCAAGGACGGCAGTCCGAGCGGCGCTCTTCGAGGCGATGGCGCAGGAGGTCGAGGCGCTGTGCGGTCCGGCCTACCACCCGGATCCGGAAGCGGGGTGACGCCGCGCGGGCAGCGAGCGCGGAGTGGCCTACCTCGGCGGCGAAAAGGAGGAGATCACGAGGCCCGGGGTGCGCGACGGCGAGGGGGAAGTGCGTCTGGAGACCTACGCGGCCGCCTCGACGCAGCGCCACCTTTTCGAGGAGGTGGTCCGGGCGGTGGCCTCGGGCGCCAGCATCAGAGGCATCGCAAAGTCCAAGGCGGGATCGCTGGGCAAGAGCAAGGCTGCGCAGATGTGGGCGGAGATCGGGCGCGGGAAGCTCAAGGAGTTGCGCGGGCGGGACCTCTCGGGGACGCGATGGCTGGCGATGATGATCGACGGAGTGTTCCCGGCCGACGAACTCTGCGCGGTGGTGGCCATCGGGATCGACGCCGAAGGCATCAAGCAGGTGCTGGACTTCCAGGAAGGCACCTCGGAGTCTGCAGAGTGCGTGTCAGGCCTGCTCAGGCGGATCTCGGAGCGAGGCTTTGCGCCAGTCAAAGGACGTCGGTTACTGGTTTGCCGGGACGGATCGGGAGCGATCGCCAAGGCGGTGACGCGTCAGTGGCCGGAAGCAGTCCAGCAGGAATGCCTGGTGCACTGCGAGCGCAACGTCGGGGACAAACTGAAGCGGGCCGACCGTCCGGAAGCACGGCGACTGTTTGCGAGATTGCGTGCGGTGGAAGGAGCAGACGCAGGCGAGGAGG
>ENA-ORXT01001439-ORXT01001439.1-marine-metagenome-genome-assembly--contig:-NODE-1439-length-32056-cov-8.565715_pt1 | contig 32056 bp, 22 predicted proteins | sample MGYA00237868_ERZ511482 | MGnify/ENA metagenome assembly ERZ511482 | reverse complement strand
GCGTACCCGAAGGCTTCCGCGATCGAGGCGGGGCAGACGGTCGGCACCACGGTGACGAACAGCCTGGGACAGTCGAGCCGGTACACCTGGGAGCAGCCGGTGGGCAGCTCGCCACGGTTGCTCGAAGCCACGGGGCCGGGGTGCGCGAGCTGTCCGCCGACCGGGATGCGCTGGCGCTACGACGCGGCGGGTCGGCTGGGCGAGGCGGTCAACATCGGTGGAGGCGCGGCCACCGGTACGGGCACGACGCACTACGGCCACGATGAGGCCGGTCGCCTGGTCGAGATGCGTCGCACGCTGCCGGACGGTGCGAACACGTTGGTCGAGCGACGCAAGTACGCCACACCGACCGATTCGCAGCCGATCCGCATCGTGCGCCCGAGCGTGAACCCGGACGGTGAGCGAGTCACTCTGTTCGAGCGCGACGAGCGCGGGCGGGTCACGGCAGTCACCGAACGGGGTTGGTCGCCGGTCCTTGCGCTGCCATTCGAGACCGGCCAGCGTCTGCCGACGTTCGTGCCGATCGAGCGGCGCACGCGCACGAGCTACGCGGCCGGACGCGTGATCGCGATCGACGGGCCGCGTGACGACGTCGATGACGTGACGCACTTCCGGTGGGACGACGCTTCGCGCCCGGTGGAGGTCCGCCTGCCGGCAGGCCCCGTGCTGGGCTTCGGGGCGTTCGACGCCCTCGGCCGGACGACCGAGATCCGGATCGCGCGCGGGCACCCCTATCGGATCGACTACGGCGCCACCGGCGAGGTGTCGGCGATCGAGCACCGCGGCACCGTGACCCGCTTCGATCGTGATGCGGAGGGCCGGCTGACGGGGCTGATCGATCCGGGGGGGCGAACGATGCGCATCGATCGGGATGCTGCCGGGCGGCCTCGATCGACGACCGACGCGTTCGGCCGTACCGTGCGCATCGCGCTGAACAGCCAGAGTCGCGAGGACGGACGCTCGTGGCTGGGCGCCGGTGGCGATCTGATCCGCACCCTGTCGATCGTGCGCGACGTCAACGGCCGTCCGTTGCACCGGGAGTCCGGGCACGTGGACGATCTCGACGGCAGCATCCGTACCAGCGGCACGACGTTCGAGCACGACGACGCGGGCCGCCTCGGCGCCGCCGTCGGAGGCGACAACGGGGCCCGGATCGAGATCGAGACCGACGAGTCCGGGCGCGCCGTGGCGTTCGTGCAGCCGGACGGGACCTCGACGAGAATCCTGTTCGATGCGCGCGGCCAGCCGGCCGGGTTCATGGATGCGCGTGGCAACACGATCCGGGAGCTGCGTGACGACTTCGGCCAGGTGGTCGGTATCGACAGCCCCGACTCCGGCGTGGAGCGGCGGGTGCGCAACGCTGCCGGGCAGGTCATCGAACTCGTGCGCGAGGACTCGGGCACGACGACCTATCGACGCGATGCCGCCGGACGGCGTGTCGAGCGGCTGACCGCCAGCGGCGAATCCACGCGCTGGGCGTACGACGACACGCTCGGACAGCTCGAGAGCGTCACCAACACCACCGGGACCGATCGGTTCGCATTCGACGATGACGGACTGCTCGTCCGTCACGTGCGCACGATCGATGCGCTGCGCGTCCGGACGAGCTACGCCCATGACGCGCGAGGTCGTCTGACCGCCAAGACCTTGCCCGATGGACGCCGACTTCGATACCACTACCACGATGGCGGTCCGAACAGCGGCACGTTGAGGGCCATCACCCGGGAGCGCTGGCGAGGTCTGGGCAGCGACGAGACCGTGATCGCGCAGATCGATCTGGAAGCCCGGGACGGGGTGACCGGTCATGTGGCGGCGAACGGCCTGCGCACCGAACGCACGTTCGGCCCGGACGGCACGCTGCGCACGATGACGGTCGGCAGCGTGCTGGCGCTGGGGTACGTGTTCGACGGGACGGGACGAATCGTGCGCATCGAGGAGAACGGTCGGTACAGCGACTACGCCCATGTCGGCGGTCGGCTGGTCTCGGCCACCACCGAGGGCGCGACGTGGCGCTATGCCTACGATGCGGGAGGCAATCGAACGGCGCGAAGCGTTGTACCTGCGAACGCGGGCCGCACGAGCGAGCGTGCCGTGCACGTAGAGCCCGGACAGGGCAACCGGCTGCTCGGCATCGTCGACGAAGCCACCGGCGAGGTGCGCGAGTACGAATACGACGTCGCCGGCTCACCGACCCGCATCGGCGCGTTGACCTACGAGTACGACGAGCTTCGGCGTCCGGTCACGATCAGCCGCGATGGGGCAGTGGTCGCACGCCATGCGTACAACGGCTTCGGCGAACGGGTGAAGAAGGTGGTGTACGGCGAGGGCGCGGCACCGATCACTACCTACTTCCTCTATGACGGCAGCGCGCTGGTGGCCGAGATCGACGGTGGCGCCGAGATCACCGCCCAGTATATCTACCTGCCCGGTCAGCAACCGGTGGCCCGGCTTGCAGGCGACCGGATTCATGCGATCCACACGGACCATCGGGGGGCGCCACGGCTGGTGAGCGATGCCGCCGGCCAAATCGAATGGCGCGCCGAATACGATCCGTTCGGCAAGGCGCGGGTTGACCTCGCGCGCGTGGAGATGCCGCTGCGCCTGCCCGGTCAGTACCACGATGCGGAGACGGGCTTTCACTACAACTACTACCGCGACTATGACCCCTCGACTGGACGCTACCTGACCGCCGACCCGATCGGCCTGCGAGGAGGTGCGAACCCGTACGGATACGCCGGCAACGATCCGCTCGGTGCCATCGACTCGCTGGGGCTGGCGGCGAACCCGGCGCAGGTGCTCACGATCACCACCGGTGCGGTGGCGGCTTCGACCGCGTTCTACACCTGGCTGGTCGCCGCGGCCGAGGTGGGCATGGCGACGGTGGCGACGACCTCGGCGGCACCGGTGGTGGCGGTCGTGGGCGTGGCGGCGCTGGCGGTCTACTTCCACCAACGATACGGCGATGGGGATGCGGGCGAGCCCCCTGCGTCAGGATAGTTGGTCACTGCCTCCGGGCAGATTCTTGGAATCGGCAGGGGGCGGACAGAGAGTCTTATCATGGCCTACGCACCAGAACGACGAGAAGCTGTCCTGAAGAAGCTGTTGCCGCCGAACGCGGTGTCGATTGCCGAGCTCTCACGCACCGAGAGCATCAGCGAGCAGACGCTGTACGGTTGGCGAGCCAAGGCCCGCCAGGAGGGGCGCCTGATGCCCGACACCGATCTGACGCCCACCGGCTGGAGTTCGCGTGACAAGTTCGCCGCCGTGCTGGAGACCGCCACGATGAGCGAGATCGAGATCGGCGAGTACTGCCGGGCCAAGGGCCTGCACACCTCCCAGCTGGCCGCCTGGCGTGCCGCCTGCGAGCAGGCCAACGACTGGGACCAGGCCGTCTCGCAGCAGCAGCGGCGCGAGAAGAAGAGCTCGGACAAGAGAACCAGGCAGCTCGAACGAGAGCTGGCGCGCAAGGAGAAGGCACTCGCGGAGGCGGCCGCTCTGCTGATTCTGCGGGGAAAGCTGGAGGCGCTCTACGACAGGGACGCGGACGACTGACCGCGGTCGAAGATCGGGCCACGGTGGTGACGCTGATCGATGAGGCGGTCGAGGCCGGTGCCGGCTTCTGTCGCGCCTGCGAGGTTGCCGGCATCGACCGGCGCACCTATCGGCGATGGCTGGACCGGGACACCGGCGAGGTGCGCAAGGATGCGCGTCCCGACACGCCACGGATGCGCCCCTCGCAGGCCCTGCGCCCCGAGGAGCGCGAGCTGATCCTGCTGACCTGCCAGCTGCCGAGATTTGCCGACATGCCGCCGAGCCAGATCGTGCCCGCGTTGGCCGACCAGGGCGTGTACCTGGGCAGCGAGTCGAGCTACTACCGCATCCTGCACGCCGCGCGGCAGCAGCACGAGCGCGGTCGTGCCCGGCACCGTTCGAACCCGACGGTGACCTCGCACAAGGCGACAGGCCCCAACCAGCTGTGGTCCTGGGATGTGACGTATCTGCCCTCGCCGGTGCGCGGGTTGTACTACTACCTGTACATGATCATGGATGTGTGGAGCAGGAAGATCGTCGGTTGGGAGGTCCACGAAAGCGAGACCGGCGAGCTGGCCTCCGGGCTGGTGTCGCGGGCGGTGCTCGCCGAACGCTGCCGGGACACGGGCCTGGTCCTGCATGCCGACAACGGCAGCCCGCAGAGGTCGAGCACCTTGCGCGTGACGCTCGACAGGCTCGGCATCCGGACCTCGTTCAGCCGACCGCGTGTCAGTGACGACAACCCGTACAGCGAGTCGTTGTTCAGGACGACCAAGTACCGGCACGACTATCCGGTCGAGGGCTTCGCCGACATCGGCGCGGCTCGCACGTGGGTGCTCGGCTTCGTCGAGTGGTACAACACCGAGCATCACCACAGTGCGATCCGCTTCGTCAGCCCGGCCGAGCGGCATGCCGGTCTCGATGTCCAGATCCTGGCCGACCGCCAACGGGTCTACGAACAGGCCCGAGCGCAGAATCCGGCACGCTGGAGCGGCAAGATGCGCGACTGGACCAGACCGGAACACGTCTGGCTGAACTCGGAGCGTCCGGCAGCAACAGAGCCGAAATCGACTCGCACCACCCCAGCCTCGAGCCGCTCGCACACCCGCTCCACGATCTGCTCCTGTTCGCGCTCCTCGTCCGAGACGAACCAGTCGCTCGGCGCAGCCCCCGGTGCCGTGCCCGGGCTTTCGTGCACCGCCGCACTCTCGGGTGCCGTGGCGTGGCCGCCGAACAGCCGCCGCAGCATCGTGCCGATCAGGCTCACCGCCGTTCACCTTATTCAGCGGAGTCGGCTCCCGCATTACCCTTTTCGAGGCCTGCTCAGCGTTCACTGCACGTTACGGCCTGCTGACTCGCTGAGTCCCCAAGGGACCCTTTGACATCGGGCAGCTGTTCAGCGACGTCTTCTGCGCCACTGTCTCGATTGCTACCGGCTGGAACGACCCTTGCCAGGGGGAGTTTCACCCACTGAAGAAGAGCACCTTTCCGCGCACTGAATAGATCAGGCTATATCAGACCGCAACGCTCGCCTCCCGCGTGCCCACGAACGCGACCTCGGGCAGCTCACCGTACCGACTCAGCTCCTGAACCGACGATTCGTCGCGAGCGATGCGTAGCAGGGCAGCACGCAGTTTCACCACATCCCCGTCATCCGCCAATGCCTGCAACGTCGCCAGCTCCCGTTCAAGCACCTTCCACGGCAGCCAGCTCTCCTGCGCGGTGAACACCTTGCCCACGCTGGTCCGGTCGCAAATGTCGTTGATGAAGAGTTCCTCGTACATCTTCTCGCCCGGGCGCAGGCCGTCGAACAGGATGTGGATGTCGTCCGGCGAACCGGTCTCGTCGGCCAGCTTCCGGCCGGACAGCCTGACCATGGTGCGCGCCAGATCGACGATGCGGATCGGCTCGCCCATGTCCAGCACGAACACGTCCCCGCCGCGGGCGATGGCGCTGGCCTGCAGCACCAGCTGGGCAGCCTCGGGGATGGTCATGAAGTAGCGCGTGATGTCCGGGTGGGTGATCGTGATCGGCCCGCCAGCTTCGATCTGCTGCTTGAACTTCGGCACCACGGAGCCCGACGAGCCGAGCACGTTGCCGAAGCGCACCATGCTGATGCGCGTGCCGTTCTGCTGGTGCGCCCTGGCCTGCAGTACCAGCTCGGCCACCCGCTTGGTCGCCCCCATGGCGTTGGTGGGTCGCACCGCCTTGTCGGTGGAGATCAGCACGAAATCGGCGACCTTGGCCGCGATGGCCGCGTCCACCAACGTGCGCGTGCCGCCGATGTTGGTATCCACACCACGCTGAGGCTGGCGCTCCACGATCGGCACGTGCTTGTAGGCTGCCGCGTGGTACACGGTCTCGATCCGGTGCTCGCTCATGGCGCGCTCGACCGTGCGCCGGTCGGTCACCGAACCCAGCAGCGGCTGGAACCGCTCCGCATCGGCACCGACGAAGGCTGGCGCGAGCTGCTCGGTGATGGCGTACAGGTTGGCCTCGGTATCGTCCAGGATCACCAGCCGCGACGGCTGCAAGCGTACGATCTGGCGACACAACTCCGACCCGATCGAGCCACCGCCACCGGTCACCAGCACCGATCGTCCGGTCACGCACCGTCCGATGATGCTCGCGTCCGGCGCCACTTCGCTGCGCCCCAGAATGTCGCCGATGGCGATGTCGCGCACCAATGGCGTCGGCCGGGAGGGGTTCACCAGCTCGTCCAGCCTTGGCATGGTGCGTACCGTCAGCCCGACCGCGGACAAGCGGGCGAACAGCCGCTCGAACTCGGCGGCCGGCAGCGACGGGATGGCGATCACCACCTGGCTGATCTCGACCTGCGCCAATGTTGTCGCCAACGTGTCGGTATCACCCGGACGCACCACCAGGCCGCTGACCAGCGCGCCCTGCTTGGTGCAATCATCATCCAGGAAAATTACCGGTCGATAGTCGAGCGATACCGCCAGCATCGATGCCAGACGCTGTCCTCCATCACCCGCGCCATAGATGGCTATCGGCTCGCCGCGCCGATTGACGTCGAACAGGCGGCGCCAGGTCAACCGGGCCGAGGCGCTGCCGATCGCCAGAAACAATCCGTAGAGCACGAATAGCGAGCGCGGCGTGACCCGGTCGGGTGGCAGGAAGAAGGCGATCAATATCAGCGCCACCGCCGACACCAGGCTGCCCTTGATCAGCTGCAGGATCAGCTTGTGGTTGCTGGAACGGACCATCCAGCGGTAGACACCCAGCATGCCGAACGTCAGCACCGTTATCGAGGGTGTCAGCAGGAACAGGTACCAAGTCACTCTGAAATCGCTGAACAGTTCACCGTGACGTAGCGAGTACGCCAGCCACAACGCTACGCCCGCCACTAAACCATCGATGCCAATGCTGAACAGCTGCTTGCGACCGCGCCGCGTGCCGGCCAGGTTTTGCAAGGCTACCTCGAACACGTTCGAGAAGCCGTACCGCTTCGAACGGTCCGGGCGGTGATCTGCTGGCGGCATTGCTTGACTACACTCCATATATGGCATCGGTTAGCGTTAACTGTTTCGCGACCATCGAACGCTACTCAGTTTCGTAATGTTACCTGATTACTCGCATGCTACCTACTTGAAAATACCTGACACACAAACTCCTGTCCTTCTGACCAGGGAAAGAATGCGGTATTTTTACGACCCCATCACAATTATTATGCGAAACAATGGTAGTCGTAGCGCCCGGACTTCCACTGTTTTCCGTTCGGGCCGGTTTCTCATTAAGCAACCGACAGTCGATTCTGCGCTATTCCTGCGCGGTACGGTAACGAAACTGCTCACGGCATCCCACGCAACGAGCTTGACAGCCCGAGTACGCGCTGCGGGTGTGGACATCGAGTGATGAGCCCATCACATTGCCGGCATGGATCACACGAGCCGATCCCACCGGCCTGATCGTCATCGCGGAGGGGCGTTCCGGTACCGGCTAGACTACTACAGGCGCTACCGAGGTGATGCCTCTCGACGCCGTCTCGGCCTGCGGTGCAGTGCCACCAACCGTGACTGCAGACCGTGAATCACTTCATGCTGCAGCCCGGTGTGACCGATGCCCGTGCAGCAGCACCGCGTCGATCTGGTCGACGTCGATGGCAAACCCGATCAAGGCATCGATCAAGGCATCGATCAGTGCGATCGACCGGTACGGTCCTGCCGTTCGACAGCGCGAACCCGCTTGACACGTGGGCTATGCGTCGTAGACGCACGTGGCAGCCGAAGCCCGTCGTCCATCATCTCCATGGTCGAACATCACTCCCACCCTCACTCGCCCGCCCCTCCACCCCCCGCACCGTTCGCTGCCACCCCTTGCCCTGCATCTCGGTCAACCGGCTGACCGCCCGCTCGAACTCGAACGCCAGCCGCTGCCCGGTGTAGATCGCATCCGGCATCGCCTCGGCACTGGCCACCAGGCGCGTGCCGCGATCGTAGAACTCGTCCACCAGGTTCACGAACCGGCGCGCCTCGTCGTCGCGGTGCGCATCCATCACCGGGATACCGTCGACGATCACGGTGTGGAACCGGCGCGCCAGCTCGATGTAGTCGCCGGTGGAGCGCGGTTCGGCGAACAGCGCGGTGAAGTCGGTGCGCAGCAGGCCGTCCACGCGGGCACGCACGCGCAGGTCGCGCCCACCCACCGCGAGCGGCCGTTCGTCCAGCTCCACCTTGCCCGCCAGGGCGTCGAACAGGGCGTCCAGGCGTTCGGCGGCCGGCCGCTCGTCGTCGGAGGGCGCCTCCACGATCCACAGTGCCGAATCCGACAGCACCCGCTGGCGGTGATCCTCGCCGTCGGCGATCTGCAGCACGGTGCAGTGGCGCTTGATCTGCGCGATCGCCGGCAGGAAGCGGGCGCGCTGCAGCCCGTCGCGGTACAGCCCCTCGGGTGGCACGTTCGAGGTGGTGACCAGCGTCATGCCGCGGGCGAACATCGCGCTCAGCAGCCGGCCGAGCAGCATCGCGTCGGTGATGTCGTTGACGTGGATCTCGTCGAGCAGCACCAGGCGTGCGCGCCCCGCCCAGTCGTCGGCGATGCGGTCCAGCGGCTCCTCCACCTCGCCCAGCGCGCGCAGGTCGGCATGGATGCGCGCCATGAAGCTGTGGAAGTGCATCCGGGTGCGATCCTGGAACGTCAGGCCGTCGAAGAACAGGTCCGCCAGCCGGGTCTTGCCGCGTCCCACCCCGCCCCACAGGTACAGGCCGCGCACCCCGCTCACATCCCCCGGATCCGGGGTGCGCCAGCGGGCGAACAGCGAGCGTTTCGGCGGGGTCCAGTGGCGCCGCGCCTCGAGCCGCTCGGCCAGTTGCGACAGGCTGTCGACCACCGCCGCCTGGGCCCGGTCGGGTTCGAACTCGCCCCGCTCGATCAGGGCGGCGTAGCGTTGGCCGATGCCCATCGGAGGTGCCCTACAGGACCGACAGGCCGCCGCGCTGGCGCAGCGAACGGATCGCCTCCTTCTGGCGCACCAGCACGTAGCGGTGCACCGCCTCCACGTCGTCCGCCTGCAGGTTGGCGAACAGGCAGTGCAGCAGGGAGCGGTCGCGCGCCAGCGTCACGTCGACGTAGCCCGACAACGGCCGCCGCGAGGTCGGCAGGTCCAGCGTGAACGCGTAGCGGCGCCCGGACTCCACCACGTCGCCGGAGATCGAGAACCCGGTGGCGCTGATGCCGAGCACCCGGCACAGCTTGCCGTCCAGCTGCAGGATGATCGGGTCGTCCGGGTCGGGCACGACGCGGTAGGCCTTTCGTCCGGTGTCCGTCGCTTCCACGGTGATGTCGCTCATCGGCAGGCGCTGGGCGACGTCAGATGCCAAGCCCGGGTGGCACGATCGTCGCGAGCCGGCCGCGAAGCCGCTGCACGTTGTTGTCCTCGAGGATGATGGAGGCGCCCCGGTAGGCGATCTCGCTGGCCACCAGCTCACGGGCGTGGGCGGCGCGCAGGCGCCCCACCAGCACCCCCATCACGATGGCCAGGCTGACCCCGCACACCAGCGGCAGCAGCGCGTTGGCAAGGGTCGGCGCGGAGGACAGCGGGTCCCCGTCGGATACCGGGCTTGCAAAGTAGATCAGCGAGCCGATGATGCCGATCAGCACCGCGTACACGGCGGTGAACAGGAACACGTCCCCGGTGGCGCGGTTGTACAGCTGTTCGGCGGCCAGGCGGCGCTCGAGGTGGAACCGGATCATGGTGTCGTCCGCGGCGTCACCGATCAGGTGGCAGACCTCCTCCACGTCCCAGGAGCTGGAACGCACCTCGGCCACGCCGAGCAGGCCGTCGCGGCGGCTGATGTCGCACACCCGCAGCATCGCGCCGATCATCTGCTCGGGCGAATTGCCGCCGCGCACCCCGCGTGCCAGCGCGATCTGCAGCGCCTCGGCGAGCTGGGCGGGCGGGAAGGTGACCAGCAGCGCCACCAGCGTGCCGCCGAACACCACGATGATCGGCCGCCCGATGTGGATCGGGTTCACCGTGCCGCCGAGAATCATCGACAACCCGATCGTCAGCATGATCGCCGCGGCGATCAGCGGCACGATCTGCCACACATCTACGCCTTGCCGTTTACGCACGAGCGGGTCTTCCGGGTGTGGACGGGACCGGCGGGCACAGCGGACCGGTCGAGGGGATGACGCATCGCGGCTGCACGTGGGCCCCGAGCACGGACGCGGGCGGACGAGGGCGTGCAGCCGCCGTGTCGAAATGAGAGTAGCAGAATCTTTTTGCACCGCCGAGGCGTCGGCGCACCCGTCAGCGGACCGTCAGCGGACCGTCAGCGGACCGTCGGTGCACCCGTTACCGCACCCGTCGGCGCACCCGTCGGCGCACCGGTCAGCGCGCCCGTTCGAGCCACGGCGGGACGTGCGCGGAGGCGGTGCGAAGCCGCCTGTCCAGCACCCTGCAACCGGGCAGCCAGCGTTCGAGCAGGTCCCAGAATCGGGGCGAATGGTCCGGGTGGCGGGTGTGCGCCAGCTCGTGCAGCAGCACGTAGTCCACCAGCGGCGGTGCCAGGAACAGCAGCGCACAGTTCAGGCTCACCGTGCCGCTGGAGCTGCAGCTGCCCCACACGCTGCGCTGGGAGCGGACCGTGCAGCGCCGGTAGGCCGCGCCGTGGCGCCGCGCCAGCACCGCCAGGCGGGGCACCAGGTGATCGCGGGCCCGCGAGCGCAGCCACGGCGTCACCGCCCGGGCCACCGCCACCCGGTCGTCCGGATCGATCGCCAGCACCAGCAGCGGTTCGTCACCGGCACCCGGCGGTGGCGGTACCGTGGATCCGACGGGCTCGAACCCGATCACCACCCGCTGCCCGATCGCCGCCAGCTCCAGTCGGCGCGGCGGCCACTCGCGACAGGCCTCCGGCACCGCGCGCTCGCAATCCGCCAGCGCCTGTCGCGCCCAGTCGCGGTGCTCGGCGATCACCGCCTCGATCGTGGCCAGCGAGGTGCGCGGCGGGGCGCTGACCACCAGCCCGCGCCCGGCGCTCACGCGCAGCGTCACCCGCTTCGCCCGCGCCGAGCGACGCAGGTCGTACTCGGGCAAGGGGCCGTGCCGAGGCTCGGGCCCGGGATCGGGCCCGGAATCGAACTCGGGATCGGAGGCGGTCACGGCGCGGGGCGGCGGCGATCGGGTGCTCCAGTGTACCCGCGAGTGCGGCGGTGGGCCGGTGCCCGGGCCGATGGCCACGCGTGCGCCCTCGAACGGCTACCCTCCACGCCCCTGCCCCGCCCGCGAACCCCCCGTCCCGATGAGCCTGCTGTCGATAACGAGCATCCTGATCACCGTGGCGGCGCTGTTCGCCTGGATCAACGTCCGCACGTTCAAGCTGCCGACCACCATCGGCGTCATGGTGATCTCGCTGCTGTTCTCGCTGCTGCTGATCCTGCTGAACTACGCAGGCTTCGGTGCGGCCGAGAACATCGCCCAGGGCATCGTCGGCCAGGTCCAGTTCGACGAGACGCTGCTCAACGGCATGCTCGGCTTCCTGCTGTTCGCAGGCGCCATGCACGTGAACCTGGACGACCTGCTGTCGCGCAAGTGGACCATCGGCATCCTCGCCTCCTTCGGCATGCTGAGCTGCATGTTCCTGGTGGCGTTCAGCTGCCACTGGCTGTTCCAGGTCACCGGTCACCCGCTGCCGTTCATCTACTGCCTGCTGTTCGGATCCCTGATCTCGCCCACCGACCCGATCGCGGTGATGGGCATCCTCAAGACCGCCGGGGCCAGCAAGTCGCTGGAAATAACCATTGCCGGGGAATCGCTGTTCAACGATGGCGTGGCGATCGTGGTCTTCCTGGCCATCTTCGGCATGGCCGTGGATGGGGACCCCTTCGATGCCGCCCACATCGGCGTGCTGTTCGTGCAGGAGGCGATCGGTGGTGCGCTGTTCGGGTTCGCCGCCGGCTGGGTGGTCCTGCAGATGTTGAAGCGGGTCGACAACTACCAGGTGGAGGTGCTGCTGACCCTCGCCCTGGTGGCCGGCGGGTCGACGGCGGCGGCCGGGATGCACCTGTCGGCCCCGATCGCGGTGGTGATCGCCGGGCTGATGATCGGCAACCACGGCCGGCGCAACGCCATGAGCGACACCACCATCCAGCGCCTTGACACCTTCTGGGAGCTGATCGACGAGATCCTGAACGCGGTGCTGTTCCTGATCATCGGCCTGGAGGTGATGGTGCTGGAGCTGAACCTGGACCTGTGGCTGACCGGTGTCGCCGCCGCCCTGCTGGTGCTGGCCTCGCGCGGCATCGCGGTCGGGCTGCCGGTGACGGTGCTGCGGCGCCTGAACAGCAGTTTCCACCCGCACGCGATCAAGATCCTGACCTGGGGCGGGCTGCGCGGCGGCATCTCGGTGGCGCTGGCGCTCTCGCTGCCGCCCTCGCCCGAGCGCGACCTGATCGTGGCGGTCACCTACGTGATCGTGGTGCTGTCGATCCTGGTGCAGGGGCTGAGCGTGGGCGCGCTGGTGCGCGCCACCTCGCGCCCGGACGGCGGCAAGGCGCCGAGCTGACCGGTCGGCTCAACCCGCCGGCGGTTCCGCGGGCAGCAGCCGGTCGAGCAGCGCGTACAGGTCGGTGGCCGCCACCGGCTTGTGCAGCACGTCGATACCGCTGGCGGTGATCTCGCGCAGCCGCTGCGGCGAGGTGTCACCGGTGATGATCGCGGCCGGGATCACCCGGTCCAGCCCCTCGCGCAGCACCTCGATCGCGCCCTGCCCGGTCTCCTCGCCGCGCAGGCGGAAGTCCGACAGGATCAGCGACGGTTCGCGCTCGCTCAGCGCGATCGCCTGCAGGGCATCGCGCGTGGACTCCGCCAGCAGCACCGTGCAGTCGTGGCTCTCCAGCAGGCGGCGCATGCCCTGCAGCACCTGGGGCTCGTCGTCGATCACCAGCACGGTGTGCCCGGCCAGCCCCGGCACCTCGCACGGTACGTCGTCGCTGACCAGCAGCGGGTCCCCGCCCGGCACCGTGAGCGTGAACACGGTGCCGGTGCCGGGTGTGGAGTCCATCCGCAGCGGCATGTCCATGAGCTCGCACAGGCGGCGCACGATCGCCAGCCCCAGTCCCAGCCCCTTGGAGCGGTCCCGTTCGGGGTTGTTGAGCTGGTAGTACTCCGAGAACACCTCCTCGCGCGCCGCCTCCGGGATGCCGATCCCGGTGTCGGCGAGCGTGATGCTGGCCGAACCGTCCGCACGCCGCGAGCACGACAGCGTCACCGCGCCCCGCTCGGTGTACTGCACCGCGTTGGCCACCAGGTTGCGCAGCACGCGCTCGAACAGGATCGCGTCGGTGTAGACGACGCTGTCGCACTCCCGGACCTCGAACGCGATGCCCTTGTGCGCGCACTGCTGCGCGAAGGTGGCGCGCAGCCGGTCGAACAGCCGGTGCACCGACAGGTGGCGGGGCAGGAACTCGATGATCTCGGCATCCAGGCGCGACACGTCCAGCAGGCTGTCGAACAGCTCGTTGAGCGCCTCCGCCGACTGACCCATGTCGTCGATGATCTGCAGGCGTACCGGGTCCGAGTCGCGCGTCCTCAACGTGGTGATGAACATGCCCAGCGCGTGCAGGGGCTGTCGCAGGTCGTGGCTGGCGGCCGCCAGGAAGCGGCTCTTGGCGATCACCGCGCGTTCGGCGATCCGCTTCTCGCGGGCCAGGCTGGCCATCAGGTCGGCGTTCCTGAACCGCTCCCGGATCAGCGCGCGGTACTGGCGGTTGCCGCGCATCATCAGCCCGTGGTTGACCGCCAGGAACATCAGCAGCAGCACCCCGGTCAGGATCAGCGAATCGTTGCCCGAGCGCAGGTGGGCGATCGACAGCGGCACCACCAGCGGTATCGAGAAGGACAGGAAGGCCGGCGGGTAGATCCCTCCGGTGGCGGCACTGACCGCGACCATGCCGGCGAACACCGTGGAGATCAGCATCAGGAACTGCGGGTTGTACACGCCGTAGAAGATCAGCGGCCAGGCGCCCCAGATGAGGCCCGCGCACAGCGTGCCGACCCAGAACAGCCGCCCCCAGCGAGGCTCGCCCCGAACCGCCTCGTCGGCCCGCTCGAACGCGCGGATCAGCAGCAGGCGCAGCAGCGTGGAGACCAGCAACGCCCCCATCCAGACCAGCAGGGCGGCCTGCGGCAGGCTTCGCCACAGGAACACCGTCACCAGCACCGCGCACAGCAGCGAACCGAACACCAGCACCGGCCCCTGCCCGTAGATCAGCCGCAGCTGCTCGATCCGTATCCTGCGTTCCAGTTCGCTCACCCGGCCACGTCCCCTCCCTGGCGCACCGGGTCCGGCCGATGCCGCGCGAGTATGCCGCCCGCGGCCGCCGGACCTCTCGCCCACTGCCCGGGCCTGTGACGTCGCTCACCCTTGCTACCATTCGCCTCCTCATCCACACATCGCGACCCAACCCCCCATGGCCCAGGAAATCGTTCTCAACTACCGCCTGAGCGATGGCACCGTGCGCACCGTGGACGCCCGCGTGGGCGACACGGTGATGGAGACCGCCATCGAGAACGACATCGACGAGGTGGTCGCCGAATGCGGTGGCAGCCTCATCTGCGCGACCTGCCACGTCTATCTGGACGAGGCGAGTGCCGCGCTGTTCGAGGAACCGGACGATGCGGAGCTGGAGATGCTCGAGGGGGTGGCCGCGGAGCGGCGGGCGCACTCGCGCCTGTCCTGCCAGCTGGTGGTGAAGGCAGCGCTGGCCGGGGCCACCATCGAGACGCCCGAGCGCCAGTGAACGTCCCGGTGGCCGCCGCCCCGCACCCGATCGAGGCGTTCTCGCGCATCGGCGAGGAGAACGCCTTCGCGGTGCTGGCGCGCGCGGGCGCGCTGGCCGCCGCCGGGCACGACATCGTCAACCTGGGGATCGGCCAGCCGGATTTTCCGACCCCGCCGCACATCGTGGAGGCGGCGGTGAGCGCGCTGCGCGACGGCGCCCACGGCTACACCCCCGCCAGCGGCCTGCCGGCGTTGCGCGAGGCGGTGGCGAACGACCTGAGCACCCGCCACGGAGCCGGCGTATCAACCGAGGAGGTCCTGATCGTGCCCGGCGGCAAGGTGACGATGTTCGCCGCCATCCTGATGGCGGGCGAGCCCGGTGCCGAGATCCTCTACCCGGACCCGGGCTTTCCGATCTACCGCTCGATGATCGAGTTCACCGGCGCCACGCCGGTGCCGGTGCCGATGCGCCAGGCCAACGGGTTCGCCTTCTCGGCCGCCGAGACGCTGTCGCTGATCAGCGCCGACACCCGGCTGCTGATCCTGAACTCGCCGGCCAACCCGACCGGCGGCGTCACCCCGCGCGCCGAGTTCGACGCGCTGGTGGAGGGGCTGGCCGCCCACCCGCAGGTGATGATCCTGTCGGACGAGATCTACGATCGCATGGTGTACGACGGTGCCGGGCACGTCAGCCTGCTGGCGTACCCGTCGGTGCGCGAGCGGCTGATCCTGCTGAACGGCTGGTCCAAGACCTATGCGATGACCGGCTGGCGGCTGGGGTACTCGGTGTGGCCGGGCGAGTGGTTCGAGGCCGCCAGGAAGCTGGCCGTGAACTGCTGGAGCTGCGTCAACGCGCCGGCCCAGCACGCAGCGCTGGCAGCGCTCACCGGGCCGCAGGACGCGGTCGAGCGGATGATGAGCGCCTTCGACGAACGGCGCCGGTTCGTCACCGCGGCGCTGAACGCGCTGCCGGGGGTGAGCTGCGTCACGCCGCGCGGGGCGTTCTACGCCTTCCCCGACATCGGAGCCACCGGCTGGCAGGCGAAACCGCTGGCGTCCGCCCTGCTGGAGCGAGCCGGTGTCGCCACCATCGGCGGGCCGGACTTCGGGGTGCACGGCGAGGGGTTCATCCGCCTGTCCTACGCGAATTCGCTGCCGAACATCGAACGGGCGATCGAGCGCATCGGCCGCTTCCTGAACGATCACCCGGCAGACTGAGCGGAGCGCCCCCATGCTGCAGAGTCCGATGCCCGATATCGCCTCCCGGGTCTACAACCACAACTTCAAGCTCGACCCCATCGTGCGCAGCCTGCTGGACACGGACGTGTACAAGCTGCTCATGCTGCAGACCATCTGGAAGGAGCGGCGCGAGGTGCCGGTGACCTTCTCGCTGATCAACCGCACCCGCTCGGTCCGCCTGGCCGACGAGATCAGCGAGGTGGAGCTGCGCGCGCAGCTCGATCACGCGCGCACCATCGCGCTGGGCAAGCGCGAGCTGATCTGGCTGACCGGCAACACCTTCTACGGCCAGCAACGCCTGTTCCAAAGCGACTTCCTGGCCTGGCTCAAGGGCTACCGGCTGCCGGACTATTCGCTGAGCGTGCAGGACGGCCAGTACCTGATCGACATCGAGGGGCCGTGGGCCGAGGTGTCGCTGTGGGAGATCCCGATGCTGTCGATCATCAGCGAGCTGCGCTCCAGAGCCGCCCTCGAGGGCACCGGACGGTTCGAGCTGGACGTGATGTACGCGCGTGCCAAGGCGAAGCTGTGGGAGAAGGTGCTGCGGCTGGACCAGCTGCCCGAACTGCGCATCGCCGACTTCGGCACCCGCCGGCGGCACAGCTTCCTGTGGCAGCGCTGGTGCATCGCGGCCATGGCCGAGGGGCTGGGCGACAAGTTCACCGGCACCAGCAACGTGCTGATGGCGATGGGGCTGGACCTGGAGGCGATCGGCACCAACGCCCACGAGCTGCCGATGGTGGAGGCGGCCCTGGCCGAGGACGATGCCGCTCTGGTGCAGAGCCCCTATCGGGTGCTGGAGGCGTGGAGCCGCACCTACGCCGGCAACCTGCTGATCGTGCTGCCCGACACCTACGGCACCACCGCCTTCCTGGCCGAGGCGCCGGCCTGGGTGGCGGACTGGAGCGGCTTCCGGATCGATTCCAAGGAGCCGCTGAGTGCCGGCGAGGAGCTGATCGCGTTCTGGGAACACCATGGCAAGGACCCGCGCGACAAGCTGCTGATCTTCTCGGACGGCCTGACGGTCGACACCATCGAGCAGGTGTACCACCGCTTCCACGGGCGGGTGCGGCTGAGCTTCGGCTGGGGCACCCACCTGACCAACGACTTCCGCGATTGCGCACCGCGGCCCAACCCGGCGCTCAAGGCCATCTCGCTGGTGTGCAAGGTGACCCACGCGGCCGGCAAGCCCACCGTGAAGCTGTCGGACAACTACGACAAGGCGACCGGCCCCGCCGCGGAGATCGCCCGCTACCGGAAGCTGTTCGGCACCGAGGACATGAACCGGCAGGAGGTGGAGGTGTAGCGCACGCCCCCGTTCGGGTTCAGGCGCGCAGCAACCGCCGCGCGAGCCCCCGGGCCACGAACAGGAACAGCAGCGGGAACACGATCGTCTGCATGAGAAACACCACGATCAGCCGGATCGCGTTCTCGCTCACCGACTCCGCCGCGCGCGCGTAGTCGTCCAGCCGCCGCTCGATATCCACGCTGTGCACCGCCTGACGCCAGACACCGCGGGCGCGATCCAGCAGTCCCGGCACGGCACCGTCCACCGCCGGCGCACGCGTCTCGGCCGCCACCGTGTCGTTGATCGAGCCGATCGCCTCGCGCGCTTGTTCCAGCTCGGCACTCGCCGCGATGTAGTTCTCCTCCAGGAACAGCCGGTAGACGACATCGTTGGCCAGCACCACCGCCGGCATCGCCAGCCGCAGCAGCACCAGGAACAGGAAGGCGCGCCCGGCGGAGGCGGCGAGGCGGTGCGGACCGCCGCGCTTGAGCCGCAGGCCGAGCCAGACCGCACCCAGCACGCCCAGCAGGGCGGCGATCCCCCACCAGTCGCTCACCGTCAGCAGCACGCGCTGCACGCCGAGCGAGCTCGCCGCCAGCATCATGATCCAGCTGAAGCGTTCGACCAGGTCGTTGATCGGGTCGAGGATCTCGCCGGGTGCGAAGGTCACGCCCACGCCTGCCGGCTGCACCGCCACCTCGGTGCCCTGCGCCACCGAGATCGCGCCGTTGAGCCCGCGCGCGATGGCGTAGCCGACCAGGGCACGGGTGAACGCCTGCTCCACCGCCACCGAGCCGGTGCGCTCGACCGATGCCCACACCGACAGCAGCAGGGCGAAGGCCACCACGGCGATCACCGCCGTGCGTCCGCCGAGCTTGGCGCTCAGCGGTCCCCGTATCGGCCGACCCGTTCCCGGCGTTCCCTGCGTCGGCGGCTCCGGCAAGCGCGTGCTCAGCCGTTCGCCACCGACGGGGCAGTCCCTTCGCTGGCCGCCACCGCCGCATCGAGTCCGGCCTCGAACCGTGCCACCGTGCCGTCCACGTCATTCAGCTTGTCCAGACCGAACAGCCCGAGCCGGAAGGTCTTCCAGCTGTCCGGCTCGCCGACCTTCAACGGTACGCCGGCGGCGATCTGCAGACCCTGCGCGACGAACGCCCGCCCGCTGTGCAGCTCGTCGTCATCGGTGTGGACGACGATCACCCCCGAGGCCTCGAACCCGTCGGCGGCCACGCGCGTGAACCCGCGCGCATCGATCGCGGCACGCACCCGGCGGCCCAGCGCATCCTGACGGGATTTCAGCTCCTGGAAGCCGATGCCGCGCATCTCCTCCATCGTGTCGCGGAACACGACCAGCGCATCGGTCGGCATGGTGGAGTGGTAGGCGTGGCCACCGCCCAGGAAGGCCTTCATGATGTCCGACCACTTCTTCAGGTCCAGCACGAAGCTGTCGCTGACCGTCTCGCCCAGCCACTCGACACCGCGTGCGGAGAGCATCACCAGCCCGGCGCACGGAGAGGCGCTCCAGCCCTTCTGCGGGGCCGATATCAGCACGTCCACGCCGGAATCCGCCAGCGATACCCAGTGCGTGCCCGAGGCCACGCAGTCGAGCACCATCAGGGCGTCGACCTCGTGCGCCGCCGCGGCCAGCTCGCGCACGTAGGCGTCCGGCAGGTGCAGCCCTGCCGAGGTCTCCACGTGCGGGGCGAACACCACCTCGGGGCGGTGCTCCCGGATCGCCTCGCACACCTCCTCGATCGGTGGCGGCGTCCAGCGCGCGTGGGCCGCGTCGTCGACCGGGCGCGAGGTGATCACCCGCGTGCCGGCGTCCAGCCCGCCCATGTCGATGATCTGCGACCAGCGGAAGCTGAAGAAGCCGTTCCTCACGATCAGGCAGCGGCGCCCGCGGCCGAACTGGCGCACCACCGATTCCATCGCGAAGCTGCCGCCGCCGGGCACGATCACCGCGTGCTCGGCGGCGTACACCTCGCACAGCGTGGCGTGGATGTCGCGCATGGCCTGCCCGAACCGCGTCGACATGTGGTTGAGCGAGCGGTCGGTGTAGACCACGGAGTATTCGAGCAGTCCGTCCGGATCGACGGTATCGAGCAATGCGGTCATGCGGGCGATCCTCGGATGCGCGATGTGCGTACGCTCGTGCACCACATCGCCGGTCCGACAGCATGCCATGCTGTCGGGCGTCCCGGGCCGCAGCACCGCCACGTCCGACCCGCCCACCCCCCTTCCCGAGCGCCCCCCAGCATGAGATCGATCGCCATCACCGTCGCGCTGATCGGCTGCGCCACGACCGTGCTGCTGCACCTGCTGACGCTGAGCCTGGGCCAGCACGATGCGGTCTCCGAACCGATCGCGCGCCTGGGCACCGGGGCGGGTAGCGACGTGCACGCCCTGGGGCTGCTGAGCTTCACCCTGGCGCACCTGGCGCTGGCCTACATCCTCTACCGCCCGGATGCCGGTCGGCTGTACCGGGCAGGCATCGGGCTGATCGTGGTGGCCGGGCTGCTGCTGCTCGCACTGGTACCCGGGCTGATCGGCTCGGACTCGGCCAGCACCGGCGTGCTGTGGCTGGTGGCCAGCGTCGTGGGCGTGGCCATGGGCCTGATGGTACCGCGGCTGTGGCGCACCCACCGCACCGCGGCCTGGTTCGACCTGGCCTGCCTGGTGGCGTGGGTGGTGCTGGCGCCCGCCTTCGTGCTGGTGCCACCGGACATGCTCGGGGCCTACGAGCGCTCGGTGGCGGTACTGTACACCGCCTGGCTGGCAGGGCTTGCGCTGCTGCTCTACCGCCGCTCCGCGACCTCGCTGGTCCCCCCGCCTCGCGCTCAGAACCGGTAGCGCACGCTGGCCTGCACGATCAGCGCCGTCAGCCGTTCGTCGAGCGCGGTGTCGAACCGCTGCTCGAGCCGTTCCAGCCGCAGGCGCAGGTCGGTGCGCGCACCGACGCGCAGGCCGGCCTTCACCCCCAGCGTGGTGCCGGCGAGCCCGTCCAGTCGGTAGTCGGCACTGGCGTGGCCATCGGCCGGACGCACCGGCTCGCCCCGCTCGTCCGCGCTCAGGAACGGGACGTGGAAATCCGCCGCCCCTTGCCGGTACAACCGCAGGTGAGGCTCCAGGAACAGGCGCTCGCCGAGCGGCAGCCGATAGCGCGCCACCAACGTGTGCGACACCACGCCCCAGTCGTCACCGTACAGCCGATAGCTCAGGTTGACCGAGCGCGCCGAGTCCTTCAACCGATGCACCATCTTGCCGAACAGCGTGGCGCGCACGCGCTGGTCGGGCCGGCTGTCGTGCAGCGCACCGATCACCCGCTGCCGCTCGTCCACCACGCTGATCACCTTGTAGGGATCGGAGTGGTAGCCGCTGGACACGCCCAACCCGAGGTTGGCCTGCACCACGGTGCGGCGATTGAGCACCCGGCCGAACCCGAGCAGGGCGTCGACGGTGCTGCGCTCGCCCTGCTCGAAGCTGGACGCATCGGCCACATCGCTCAGCGGTTCGGGCGTGTCGTCGCGCTCGCTGCGGTAGATGCTGTCGAAGGTGGCGGCGATGCCGGCATCCAGCGTGGTGACCCGATCGCTGCTGCGCCGAGTCACCCCGACGTTGCCGCCGAACGAGTCGTAGTCCGACTCCTGCGACACCACCGCGCCGTAGTTCACCGACAGCGCGCGATCGAGTTCGCTCTCCACCACGAGCCCCGCCTGCACGCGGACATCGTCGAACAGCGCCCGCGTGCCGTCGCCCTGATCGGCACCGAGCGCGATCCCCTCCCCGCCCGATGCACCGGTATAGGTCACCTGACCGGTTTCGTCGGCGAGCGCCCCGGTGGGCGAGGCACCCGACATGGTGTCGTGCACCAGCTGCACCCCGATCGTGTGCACGTCGTTCTCGCGCTGCAGGTCGACCAGCGTCTTGCGCACCGCCACCCGATCGTCCGACTCGGTGTAGGCCAGCCAGGATCCGTCCACGCTCCACGCGTTATCGTCCGATCCGGCGAACGGCACGTCGGCTGCCTGCGCGGGAGCAGCCATGCCGCCCGCAGCACCCGCACCGAGCAGCGAGCAGGCCGCCAGCGCCAGGTGCCGCGACAGCGCACCGCCGTCAGTTGCACCCACACCCGCCCCCCCGCACCCCGGCCCCGCCGGTCGATGCCTCGCGCGAGTAGTACAGGTGATCGTCGACCGAGCCGTCCATCGTGTCGCTGACCAGCTGCATGCCCTCCTCGGCCAGCACATCGCGCTGCCAGGGCTTGACCTCGTCGATCGAGAAGGCGTCGTCGATCGTGGCGCAACCGCCGGTGACCAGCGGCAGCAGCGCGCACAGCAGCGCGGCGGCCTTCATCGCGACGCCTCCCGGGCGGCCTGCAGCGGCGGCGGGAGGGCCGCGACGATCCGCGCCTCGAGCGCCTCTCGATCGCGCGCCCTGAACCCCACGTGGCTGTCGACGATCCGCCCGTCCGCATCGATCAGCCAGGAGCTGGGCATGCCGATCACCCCGAAGCGCTCGGCGCTGTCGCCCGCCGGGTCCCAGGCGATGGTGAAGCGCGGCTCGGTGGCCGCCAGGAAGGCCGCCGCCGCCTCGCGGTCCTCGTCCAGGTTGATCGCCACGATGTGCAGACCGCGTTCGGCGTAGCGCGCGTGCATCTCGTTCATCCACGGGAAGGAGCGGCGGCACGGCACGCACCAGGATGCCCAGAAGTCGACGTAGACCAGCTGGCCGCGCAGGGCGTCGAGCGATACCTCGTCGGCCGTGCCCGGCAACGTGAAGGTGGGTGCGAGTGCCGCAGCGAGCGCCGGTTCGGCCCGCACCGGTGCGACGGTCGTCGCCAGGCACAGCACCAGAAGCAGGACCATCGCCACCGCCGTGCCCCGACGGAGCGCGCGGTACGCGTCGTGGTACCCAAGTTGGTGTTGGTGCATGCCATTGCCTCGCTGTCCGCCCCGTCGCACCGGTAGCGGCCCGCGTGGGCCGGTTTGCAGAACGTTCGTGCCGGCGCATCGCAAGGTGACGACCATGTCGCACCCCGGCCCGGCGATGGCGCACGGAACGGGGATCGCGGCGGCGCGACCATGAATGCGGCCGCTCCGCTCTCCGATATCCCCGGTCGAGACGCGCGGCAACCGGCCGCGCGATGGAGGGGTGCATGCAGCCACGCGAGCAACGAGAGCGCATCCGGCGGCGATGGCTGTTGGGCGGTATCGCCGTGCTGGGACTGAGCGCCTGCGAAGCGCCGTCGAACCCGTCCTCGAGCGAGCCCGCCATCGGACGCGCCGAAGGGGTCGCCCTTGCCATGAGTGACGATGCCTGGGATGCGCTGCCGGTCGATGCGCAGTACCGGGTGGCCAACAAGCTGATGGCGACCCTCTACACCGGCCTGCCGGTCGATGCCTTCTACACCCTCGAGGCCGGCAACGCGCTGCGCGAGCGGACCGATCCGGGCATGACCCTATCCAGCCTGCGCACCGCCTTGCAGACCTCCCTGCCGCCGTCCGAACGGCTCGACCTGGATGCGCGCATCACCGGCGAGCGCGTCGGCGGCGCTCCGGAGGGCGAGGACGCCGAAGAGGCGATGTTCCGGTTCGACGACCAGCGCGCCCGGCAGCTGCCGATCGCGCGCCTGCACGCCTACCCGTTCGGCCGCGACCGGTTCACGCAATGGATGGCCTGGCACCTGGCCAACACGATCCTGTTCTCGCCCGCCGAGGAAATCGACAGCGCCGACATGACCGATGTGCAGAACCTGTTCCGGCGCCTGGAGATCGGCGTGCGCACCGGCACCGACCTGCGCGCCATGATCGCCACCCACCAGCGCTCGCTGCAGAACTGGCGGCGCTTCCGCTCGCCGGAGGACAACACGCGCGAGATGATGGAGATCTACCTGGGCCTGTTCGACAACGATGAGCAGGTGCCGCTCGCCTCGCAGGCGTGCCGGGACCTGTACCTGACCGACGAGTCGAACGGCTACCAGCTGGCGCGCACCGACTACCCCAACACCGAGCCGGTCGAGGTGCTCGGCCAGCGCATCGTCACCTGCGACGAGTTCTACGATCTGGTGGCCGGCCACCCGCTGGTGATTCCGCGCGTCACCGCCATCCTGGTCGATCACTTTCTCGCAGGCAGCGACGTGTCGCAGCGCCTGGCGCTGACCGAGGCGATCGCCGCCACCGGACCGCGCACCTTCGAGGACATCTTCCTCGCCATCCTGTTCTCCGAGGCCTACCTGATGGACAGCGAGCGCACCGCCTCGTTCGAGGAGAGCTTTCTGGCCATGGCCGCCCGGCTGAAGTGGGAGGCGCACCCGGACATGCCGCGCGGCCTGGCGTCGGGGCGCGGCTCGCTGGCCCGGGCCGACATGGCGCAGATGGGCTGGCCGGCGATGTCGCTCAAGCTCGGCCGCAACGCCGCGGTGCCGCTGGACTCGCTGAGCTTCGGCAACTACCACAAGGCCCTGCGCGAACACCTGATGCTCGATGCCGTGCGCTGGCGCACCCCGCTCGCCCTGGAGCTGCCCAAGGCACCGCAACCCGCACCCCCGGTGGAACCCGACGTCGACGCCCCCCCGCGCGAGCGTCAGGCGTTCGAGGAGGAACGCCTGGCGTACGAGCAGGCCGTGGCCGACCTGACACCCGAGGAACGCGAGGCTCACGTGCTCGAACGCGACGAGTGGCTCGCGCTGCACGAACGCCACCGGCGCATCGACGACCTGACCATCCACGAGCTGATCGACTACGTGATGCTGGCAGGCGTGCAGCGTCGCTCGACCGAACAGGAACGGCAGGTGCTGATCCCGCTCCTGGCGCAGTCCGGGCACCTGGACGACCAGCTGGGCAACCGCTTCGCGCGACGCGGGCGACACGACGACATCGCCGCGATCGTGCTCGACTACGCCTCGCGACTGCCCGAGACCTATCACCTGCTCGCGCAACGCTCGCCACCGTTGCAGGCGGCCTCGCCCCTGCCGACATCCACCCCGGGAGCACGATGATGAAACGACGCGACTTCCTCAAGCGCACCGGTGTGGCCGGGCTCGGCGCCACCGCCCCGTCCCTGTTCGGCCTGCCCGGCGCGAGTGGCCCGATCGGCACGGCCTCGGCCATGCCGCTGATCGATGCGGTCGACTACCACGTGCCGACGGTGCTGCCGCAGGTCATCAACGTGTTCCTGTACGGCGGCCCGTCGGAGCTTGCCGGCAACCTGACCAACCTGGAGCGCATCGACGAGACATCGCAGAACCCCTACCCGGCAGGCCTGCGCCAACGCCTGTCCGAAGGCGGTCAGCTGACCTCGAACGGCTTCTGGGCCAGTGCCGGTGGCAACGCCATGGAGGAGATGCTCGCCGCCGGGGACCTGAGCGTGTACCGCACCCTGAACCGGCGCAAGCACAACACCCGCGCCCACCGGCCGAGCGTGTTCTCGAGCCTGAAGGGCTCGCTCGACATCGATGCAGCGCCCGGCATGGGTTCCACGCTTGCAATCTTGCTGCAGGCGCAGCGCGCCCGGCTGGACGGTTCGGCCCTGCTGGGCGGCCGCCAGCTGACCGACCTGGTGCTGCCGTTCGTCTCGTTCGAGGGCAGCAGCACCGCCTTCGCCACCGACCCGGACGGCGACCTGCCGCTGCCGCTGAAGGGGCTGAGCCTGGACCAGCGGTTCGACAACCCGTACTCGCGTGGCAAGGATGATCACGGCAACGAGCTGGAGCGGCTGGTCGCGCAGATCGTCAGTGACGATGATCGTCGCCGCTTCGGCGGGGTGATTGACGGATTCGACCGCCGCCGCGAGATGGCCGATCTGGTCGGCAACCTGCAGCAGGCGGCCGAGATGCCGCTGCCGATGCTGCCGCGTCGCGCCAACGGCACGCTGGACCCGGACGTGGATCCGGACACCGGCTACCTGCGCTACCCCGCCAACAACCGCTTCAGCGCCCGCATGAAGGCGGCGGTCACGCTGGCGGTGAACAATGCGGACTCTCTGTTCATCACCGTGGGTGGCGGGCTGGGCGGCTGGGACGATCACGCCTCGGCGATCGAGGACTACGTGCCGCGCATGCGCCAGGTGATGGATGCGCTGCGCGTGGCCACCAAGCACCTGCGATACGCGGACCGGGCGCACGGCGGGCTGCGCGCCACCGACAACATCGCCATCAACGTGCACGGGGATTTCGGGCGCAACGTGAACCTGAACGATGCCGCCGGCTGGGACCATGGCAACAACCAGAACCTGTACACGCTGGCCGGTGCCGCCCTGCGCCCGCCCGGGGCACTGGGCAAGGTGGTCGGCACCACCGAGGTGTTCGGCCCGGCCAAGCAGAACCGCCAGTACACCCGCCCCGCCGACGGCAGCTACGAGGCCGAGCCGCTGGCGGTGGCCTCCAGCGTGTACCGCTGGTTCGGGGCGCGGAACCCGGAGGTGCTCACCCGGGACGAGGAATACAACCCCGATGGGGATGCGGCGATCGACGAGCGGGTGGCGGGCGAGGCGGCGATGTTCGGCTGAGAGGGTGTTGAACCGGCGGTGAGTGTGAAGCTGGGGCAAGCGTGACGCGGTAGACAGAGTGCCGCTCCCGTACCGGCAGCGATCCGCAATGCGCTACCGGTTCACACCCATTCACGGCGTGATCGATCACACTGCCAGCCGCAGGCTCACCACGCTACGGATCAGGCGACATGCGGCAGGACGCGACAGCACGGCCACGCAGCGGTGGCCGGTCCGCCCCGCGGATCGCACGGCTGATCGCCCTGTTCACGGTCGTGGTGTTCGCCGTTCTACCCGGCGCCACCCGTGCGCAGGAGAGCTGCCCCGCCAACCTCGCACCCGGTGACAGCTGCCAGGCGGGCGGAAGCGATGCCGGGGCGGCCCCCGGAGCGGGCCTGCCGTCCACCTCGGTCGGCAACCCGATCGATCTTGTCACCGGCACCAAGTTGCAGAGCGAGATCGATCTCGCCATCGACGGTGCAGAGCTCGGCTTCCGCCGGCACTACCAGAGCACCGACACCGACGACACGACAGGCGTAGGCCAGGGCTGGCGGCACACCTATGCGGTGACGCTGGCTGCCACCCCGGACGGTGGACGACACCTGACGGATGCGACCGGGCGGGTGGTCCTGTTCGGTCCGGCCAGCGAGGAACGGCCCGGGATCCATCCCGGCTACCTGCCGAGCGACGGCCACGTGCTCGATGCCCCGACCGGTTCGACCTGGGTGGTGCCCGACGGCCGTCGTCTGTCGTTTCACGGTCCACGGCTTGTGCGCATCGACTGGCCCGACCGACGATTCATCGCGCTCGGGTACGGCGGCGAACGAGCCGATCAGCTCGTCAGCGCCACCGACGAGACCGGCCGCACGCTGCGTTTCGAGTGGACACCCGGACGCATCGGCCTGCCGGGCTACGACGCCGTGCCGTTCATGTCCCACCCCGGGCACCTGGCAGCACTGATCCTGCCCGACGAGCAGCGCATCGAGTACGACTACGACAACCGCCGCAACCTGACCCGCGCACGGTTCGCGGACGGTACATCGCGCGTGTACCGATACGAGGACGAGGTCTATCGCCACCACCTGACAGGCCTTGTGGACCGTACCGGCACCGCGTTCGCGAGCTGGCGCTACGACGACGACGGTCTGGCCATCGCCTCCGGGCACGCGGACGGGGTGGAGCGGGTGACGCTCGCGTTCGAGCGACCGGCACGGGTGGGCAATATCGGCCGCACGCGCGTGACCGACAGCCTCGGCGGACAGAGCGTGTACACGTGGCGGCGCGATGCCGCCACCGGTGCCGGCCTGCTGCTGGAGGCGACAGGTCCCGGTTGCACGACCTGCCCGCCGACCGGACGGCGCTACCGCTACGACGGTGCGCGGCTGGCCGCCATCGTGGAGCTGGACGATGCCGACGAGCCGGCAGTCATTCGCACGTTCACGCACGACGATCGCACCCGCGTGGTCCGCATCGACGAGACGCGGCTGGACGCCGCCGGCGGACCCGTCACCCGCGTGCTCGAGCGACGTGAATATGATGGTGACAGCCACCGGCTGACGGTGCGCGCCACGCCGAGCGTTACCGGCCAGGGAGAACACGTTCGCACCACCCGTTTCGATGTGGCCGGGCTGCCCGTCCAGCTGACCGAGCGCGGATTCGCGCCCGAGGTGGACCTCGCCACCGGGAACATCACCGGTGCGGCACCGATCGAGCGCACCACGCGACTGCGCTGGCGAGACGGCCTGTTGCGCGAGATCGACGGGCCGCGCGACGACGTCGATGATGTGACCCGGTTCGAGCACGACGCAGCCCACCGGCTGGTCGCCATCCGCGCACCGGCCGCCCCCGCGATCCGGTTGCAGGATCACGATGCCCACGGGCGCCCGAACACGCTGCGCATCGGCGAACGCTCGCCCTGGCGACTCGACCGCGATGCCGAAGGCCGTGTCGTGCAGGTGCGCCGGGGCGGGCAATCGATGCGCTACGCCCACGATGCCGAAGGTCGTCTCGTGTCGATCACCGATCAGGACGACCGGACCGTTCATGTGGCACACGATGCGGCGGGCCGTCCGACGCGCATCACCGACGATCTGGGCCGCGTCACCACGCGGGTGCACGACACCGAGAGCCGCGTCGTGCAGCGCTCGTCGGCGGGGATCGATGGCAGCGTGATCCGCTCGCTCGCCTACCTGTTCGATGCGAACGGCCGGCTGTCGCGCTCGACCGAACGACGCCTGGATGCGAACGGTCAGCCGTTGCCCGGGCGCACGCTGGATCATGAGCGCGATGCGCTCGGCCAGTTCACCCGCGCCATCGATCCGGCCACCGGTCTCGGCATCTCGGTGGAACTCGATCGGGTGGCACGGCTGGCCACGGTGAGCACCGGCGGGCGAACCCGCACCACGGTGGCCTTCGATGCGGTCGGGCGGGACATCGCCCTGTCGGATGCGCGTGGCAACACGACGCGCTACCCGAGCGACGACTTCGGCCGGATCGTGATGCTGGACAGCCCGGACTCGGGCCGGGTGCGCTACCGCCACGATGCGGCAGGCAACCGCACGCGCGAGGAGCGCAGCGACGGCGGCACGATCCTCTACCGGCACGATGCGGCCGACCGGCCGGTCGAGCGTGCAAGCGATGACGGCACGGCACGCTGGATGTGGAACGAGAGTGACGGGACCCTCGTCGCCGTCGCCAACGCGGCGACGACCGAACGCTTCGTCCACGACAGCGAAGCCCGGCTGGTCGGACACGAACGCGATCTGGGCGGGCGCACCTTCGCCACCGGCTACACCTACGACGCACGGTCACGCCTGCTCGACAAGACGCTGCCCGACGGACAACGCCTGCGGCACCATTATCACGACAGCGGCCCGAACCGGGGCCGCTTGCGCGCGATCACGCGCAGCCGCTGGCTCGGTCTGACCGAGGAGACGGTGGTCGGCGAGATCGATCAGGACGGGCGCGACGGCGGTGCCGGCTACCTGAGCGCGGGCGGGGTGCGCACGCAGCACATGCTGGCCCCGAACGGCCAGCAGACCGAGTTCGTGGTCAGCGAGGCCATGAAACTCGAGTACACCTTCGACGCCAACGGGCGCATCAGCGGGATCGTCGAGGACGGGGCGGGATCGCGCTACGGTTACACCGCCGGACGTCTTACCTCGATCAGCACGCCGCCGGGCGACACGCGGTACAGCTACGACGCGACGGGCAATCGCATCGCACGGCTGCACGATCCTGTCGCCGGCGAATCGAGCGCGCTGACGTATCGCTACGACGAGGGGAGCAACCGGTTGCTGGAGACACGCGACGATGCATCGGGCGCATCCGCTCGTTATCGCTACGACGGTGCCGGCGCACCGCTGTCCGTCGGCGCGCTCGACTACACCTACGATGCCGACCGTCGGCCGGTCGCGGTGCACCGGCGCGGCGAGCTGGTCGCCACCTACGCCTACAGCCCGTTCGGCGAGCGCATCCGCAAGACGGTGCACGCAGGACCGGGCGCCACGCCGCGCATCACCTGGTTCCTGTACGACGGGCAGACGCTGAGTGCTGAAATCGACGAGACCGGTGCCGTCACCGCGCAGTACATGTACCTGGACGACCACCGGGCGGTCGTGAAACTGGCCGGAAAGCGGGTGTTCGGCATCCACGGCGATCACCTGGGCACGCCCAGGCTCATGAGCGATGCGGACGGGCGGATCGTCTGGCGCGCCAGCTACACCCCGTTCGGCGAGGCGACGGTCGAGCTGGGCGAGGAGCCGCTGGCACTGCGGTTTCCCGGCCAGTACGCGGATGCGGAGACGGGTACGCATTACAACTACTTCCGCGATTACGACCCGGCGACGGGGCGGTATCTGACGAGCGATCCGATCGGGCTCGCCGCGGGACCGAATACCTATGCGTATGCGCGTTCCTCACCGCTCATGCTGGCCGACCCCTACGGTCTCGATGCGATAGTCATCGCGTTCCCCGACTATTCTCCCGCTCTGCCGGCAGGCTGGCCTGGCATTGGAGGTTCACGGCCGTTCAGTTTCGGGCACGCCGGGATTCTCATTTTCGATGAAGGAAGTGGATCGACTCGATACTACGAATTCGGTCGCTACACATCGCTGGAGGGCGGAGGTGTCTCTGGCGCCGTACGAAACTACACGGTGTCCGATCTGACCATGGATGGGAACGGCAACCCGACTCAGGCGTCACTGAACCGGATATTCTCCGAAATCTCGACCGACTCGGGAGGCGGGACCGCGATTCTGGGTGCGTACGTGGAGGGAGCCGACTTCAGTGCAATGGACGCCTACGGACGGCAGCGAATTGCAGCCAATTCCGACAGCGAACGTGACCCGTACGACTTTCTGGGCAACAATTGCGGACACTTCACATATGACGTCCTTCGTGCCGGAGGCGAAACCGATCTTCCCGGCATCGTGTTCAACCCGTCGCCAGAGAATCTCGTTTCGGAGTTGCACGATGAAGGTCATCGTTTGATCGAGTGGGAAAGCCCGGAATCCGATGACCCCGGTAGTGACTAGCGCGTCTGTGATTGCAAACATGAAGACCGGGTGCCTGACGACGATCCTGTTGGCCGTGGTCGCCTCGGTGAGCGGGTGCGCAGAGAATGCTCCACCTCCGTCGCCGGCGAAGCCGTCGATCGTGCCGGATACCGCCGCGAGCGCGATCGGCGCGGATGGAGGCGCCTGGATCGATTGCGTCGCGGTGGAAAGCCCCAGGGTACGTTGCGACACGTATTTCGCGCCAAGCGGCAGACCCTGGACGACCGGCACGTATGTGCCAGTCATCAACGACGATCGGGTAGATGACATTTCAGCGGCAGACCTTGCCTCGCTACTGCAGAGGTTTTCACTCTACGATGGAATAGCAGCCCATTTCGGCACCGGCGAGAGACTCGTTCCCGATGGCGATATCGACGCACCGGTTGGTACGGACCTCATCAAGCGCACGACGTATTCAATGGGAAAGGTCGTCATTGACGAAAGGCCGCTCGATGTAGACGATCCTGACTAGAGCGGCCTGAATTCCAGTTGATCGCGCAGCTGACGTGCGCCAGGTAGCGAGCGCACTCGCCGGGCTCGAAACGCTCCAGCATGCACCGGCTCTTGTGCGAGGACAGATCGGTCATGGTCCCGGCCACACCCGGTCAGACCAGACACCGCTCCAGCACCTGCGCCGGGTGAAGCGCCCGGTGCACACTACGCGAACCGATCTGCTCGGCACAACTGAACCCGCTGGCGACCACCACCGTCCCCTCGCCCTTCTGCCCGGCCCCGCTTGCATCGCCATCGGCAAGCGCCGGCCCCAGCGCCCGATCGAACAACCGCTGGCCGAGTACCCGCGTCTCGCGCTTGAGCCCGTAACTGCCCGCCATGCCGCAGCAGCCCGGCTCCGGCTCCTCCAGCGACTCGAAGCAGGCCTGCAGCAACGCGCGCTCCGCCAGCGCATCCCCCGACGCCTTGTCGTGACAATGCAGGTGCAGCACCCCGTGCGGCAATCGGCGCACCGGTCGCACCTCGTGGCGTTCGAGCAGCTCGGCAAGCCCCGTGACGCGCGCCGAGAGTTCGCTCGCGCGCGCATCATCGGGCAGCAGACGCAGCAGATCGTCGCGGAACATCGATCGGCAGGACGATTCGAGCACCACCACCGCGGCCCCGTCGGGCAGCTCGCTCACGAACCCGTCCAGGATGCTCTTCAATCGCTGCCGGGCCTGCTCCAGCAGGCCCAGATCGTGAAACGGCCTGCCGCAGCAGAACCGCTCCCGCGCCACCCCGACACGCAGGCCGCTCGCGTTCAGCACCCGAACCGCCGCCACCAGCACCTCGGGCCGGTAGTGCGCGTTCAGGCTGTCCGCCCACAGCACCACCGGCGTCGCCTCCGTGTCACCGAACCAGAGCATGCCCGCCTCGCGCTGTCCGGCCATGCGCCTGGCCTGCACCGAGAAGGGTTCGCTCGCCACGCGCGGCAGCGTCACCTCGGCGGCGAACCCCATCACGCGTTTCACCAGACCTCCGGTCGGCCCGCCCAGCAACGCGTTCGTCACCCGCGGCAGGCGCGACATCCACGGCAGCAGGTCGCCGACGTGGCCGAGCAGCCGGTGCGCGATCGGGCGGCGACGCCTCCGGTAGTGCGCGTGCATGAACTCCGCCTTGTAGGTGGCGATGTCGACCTGCGTCGGGCAGGCGCTCTTGCAGGCCTTGCAGGCCAGGCAGTGCTCCAGCGAGTCGGCGATGTCGGTGTCGTCGAACCC
>ENA-ORXT01001438-ORXT01001438.1-marine-metagenome-genome-assembly--contig:-NODE-1438-length-32059-cov-4.277437_pt1 | contig 32059 bp, 33 predicted proteins | sample MGYA00237868_ERZ511482 | MGnify/ENA metagenome assembly ERZ511482 | reverse complement strand
AGGCATAAATACGAGCTCAATCTACCACACACAACACCTAAAGTTGTCTAGACCCAAGGTTAATATAGGTAGCGTCAGCAAGACGCACCTGCAACCTTTTCACACTTTGGACCAATAACGGCGGATAGTCCTAGACGTTAATAATTCCGTAATAAAATTTGCCCTGCGAAGGTAATTCAAAAATGTTTATGGTTCTAACTGAATCAGCAAATTTTGAAGCATCAATGTTTCGTTAGGGTTTCGAACCAAAGACTCCGATGCATCTTGGATAGAGGCAATAGCTGCATGAGCGTGCTTCTCATCCCCCGGGCCGGAATCAGCAAGGAGCACATCTCTGTAATGTCTTGAAAGTAAAGCAAACCCAAACCTAAGCTCGTCAGATCGCAACTTACGGGCCTCACGCTTATGCCTAGAAATCAAAGACGACCTGCCAGAACCGCGCTCACCCAATTCTGCCGCACGAGCATCAAGTTCCTCTAACTCAATTTGCTGACGCTCAACCAAAGGCGTCAAAGCAGAATCAAACCCAGCTTGAACATCTTTAATGATACCCATCAACGTGACACCACGACCATCCAACTTCTTTGGCACATTCGACCACAACTCAGACCGTTCAGCTAAACCAGAATCAGCGACAACTAATTCAGCACGCTCAATAATTCCACCAGAAGCCAAAGCAGCTAACGAAGCTGACTTAGCATCAGCGCCCTTTGAAACCAAATAAGTTTCTAACTCTTGCTGACTGTAAGGAGCAAATTTGACCTGCGAACACCTACTAGCAATGGTAATAATTTCTGGCAAAACGTTCTGAGCAAGAAGAATAAAAACAGTTGACTCAGGAGGTTCTTCAACAACTTTTAGAAGCTTACCAATAGCATTCTCTTCAATCTGATCAACAGCCGGAATAATAACAACCTTCTTCGAAAACTCAACAGGAGTTGTACTACTAACACGTATAACCTGCTCAGCATCTGTAACACGCAAAGTTGAACCCTCTGGTTCAACCAAAATTAAATCAGGATGATTGAGCTCTTTACACAACCGAACAGCACGCATAGGGTCATCGGCCGATGAGGCTAAAACTAAACCAGCGAACCTTTTAGCAGCTTCGAACAAACCCGTTGAACCTAAAAACAGGTACGCGTGTGTCGGACTATCAGCTGAAACACTAAGCCGTTTCAAAACATCTTTTTGACCTAGAAAATTACTCCAAGCAAATTCGACTACTGAATCATCAACCATTACCCTGCGCTATCCCAACCAGCATCAGATCCGCCTTGAAATTCTGGCATAGGTTCAGAACTATCAGTCACAGGCGCCTTAGTTAAATCAACCACAGGCTCGCTACCGGTTTGCTTTGGCTTAGCAGGTGAATCAGTCTCTTCATCAGCAGTGTCATAGCCGTAACACATTTGCTTGCCTTCAACATCAAATGGGCTACCAAGCGAAACTACGGTATAGCTTGACCAGTCACCAGATTTCTTTAAAACGTCTACTTTGCCTTCATTCTCATCGATCGCTTTTTGCAAAACCTCAACTGGGCCCATAACCGCCCACTTTCCACTCTTAGTTTTTCTAAACGTCGGCGCATTCTCAGTATCTTTCATACCGTTATGTTACCCATTCAAACTATACAATGACAAGCTTTTATTGTGCCGCTACAATCATCAACATGATGACTCTAAATAAATACGGTGTGCCGTATTGGATTATTTTATTAGCCAGCGTCATTGCGCTAGCTGGAACAGCGACAGGACTAGCCGAATTATTTAGCCCAGGCACTTTATTTGAAACAAGCGGAACTGAATTAGACAGTCTTTCAAGATCATGGGGAGCAAGAAACTTTGCGATTTCAGCCACAATGGGCGCAGCCATATACCTACAAAAGAAAATTGGCTACATCGTTGCATTCACTGGAGCATTCTTTGTCGGGGTAGGCGATATTATCAACAGTTTGGTAGAAAGCGACAGACAATTTATTTGGTTCTCATTGATTCTATTTGCACTAAACTCAACAGCCCTCTGGACACTAAAAGATGCAATAACCACCGAGGATTAACCTACTTCAGCCACTCTTAGGCTTACACGAGGCAGGGAGAGAACTCCAAACCCTTTCAGCAACAGCATCAATGTCACCCAACCCAGAAACAACAACCCAACGTCCGGGATCATCTGCAGCAAGCTTTTGGTAACCATCAAGCACACGTTGATGAAATTCAGTGCCTGCAGATTCAAAACGATCCAAATCTCGGTCTAGCCGTTTATTAGCTTCTTCTAAGGTAATATCTATCAACACAACTACTTCAGGCCAAAATTGTTCCAAAGACAAACGATTAATTTGGCGCACATACTCGATTCCGAGTTCACGCCCAAACCCTTGATAAGCAAGCGAAGAATACACAGAACGATCTGAAACCACCATGCGTCCTGTTTCTAAAGCTGGTTGTACCACTTCACTAATATGTTGGACGCGATCTGCAGCCATCAACAACACTTCAGCTTTTCGGTCTATAGCAATACCGCTGTCAGCCAGCAACAGCTGTCTAATTTTTGACCCTAAATCAGTAGCCCCAGGCTCCCGGGTTAGCACAGCTCCAAGCCTTTCAGCCAATATCTGAGCCTGGGTACTTTTACCAGACCCTTCTCCACCTTCAAATGCAATATAGGACATGACACTCATCTTAGAACCTGATTCCACAAGATAAAGTAACCTTTCAGGAATTTACGATATTTATACAAATTTAAAGCCTTTTTAGCGGATTTGTATTCTCATTATAGTTTTATTAAGAAGCCGTAGAGCTATCTGTTTATGCATGTTTATTGGTCTATAATGTTGTTATAGTTGATTATTCATTTTAGGGATGATGATGTCTGTAGACCTTTTCAATAATCAAGAGGGTTTCCCATATGGGGGGCAAGACGACAATGGCAAAAACGCGTCTGAAATTGAAAGTTTTTTTGATGATGCAATTAGCTATGATCTAGCCGCTTCGAACCTCAGAGAATCATCTTTACCAAGTGCAGAAGACAAACCAGATAACTCTGCGTGGCAAATCCCTCAACCTAACCTAATAGATGAAGAAGACGATACCGATAACTCTGCGTGGCAAATCCCTAAGCCTAACCTAATAGAAGAAGACGACGATGCAGATGCGTTCGAAAAACTAGAAGCTGATGGAAGTATCGATGGTCTAATTATCCCACTGCAATACACAGATCCAATATCTGGTGAAGTTGTTGAAATGTGGGGTTCAATAGATCAGAACGGGTTATTTGACATTATTGACATCGACGGCAAAACACATCCGTTAATGCATCCAATGGCACTTGAAGCTTGTCTAGAAATTGCTTTAGATTGGGAATACATCGACAGAAACCAAGCACAACAAATAACTCAATCACATCTGACAATGGCAGAAAAATTACATACACCTCAAATCATTGACATGATGGACGGCAATCAAATAGCTCAAGTTATGACGGGCTACGCCGAGTTAGCTTCCAGATACAAAGTCGGCGCATACGGGGCTATGGGAATGAACAGCCAAGGCGAATTTGTTAATTATGTGAGCCACTTTGAAATTATGGACATCATGACCGAAGCCGCCAAAGAAAACCCTGGGCTTCAAACTGATATTGAAAACTTGATCGAATTCAATGGTGAGATAATTAAACAAATGTCTGGCGAACTTGCTGAACACTCAGTTGATGTTAATGCTTCGCAAAGTCCTGCTTATTCTGAACAGCAGACAACTCAGGCAACCGAAAAGAAACTAGCCGCACACGCACCTCCTGAGCAAACAAGTTCTGGCGGAGGACCAAACCAAGTTTCGGCATTTGAACGCTTCAATCAGAGCTTTAATCCTAACCCAAGCTCACCCGCTCTGTAATGTTTGAAATCGTAGCTATTCCAGAAACCTTAGAATTTCAAATTGATGGTAAAACTGTAATCACAGCTTCAGCTCATCCAACTTTCGACAGATACCAAAACGCGCTTTATGAGCTAAGCTTTTTAAGTAAACAACCAAGAACTTCTAACGAACCTGAAGGAAGAGTAAAATTTAGCAGAAACGATGCCTTAGAATCACTAAAATCTTCTGGTTTAAATTTAGATAAAGATCCACTCAGGTGGCCAACTATAAAAGAGCTAACAGCTATTTCAATTCAAACCGAATTAGGAACCCGGCCATTCATCTTAGTTGAAGAAAACCCCATGCGAATCTCAATTTTTCCTATAAATTTCTCCAAACCTGTACTGATCTCAGATTCAATAGCAGCACAAAGAAGAAGCATTCGAGTACAAGAAAGAGACCTAGCAACAGAAGCTCAATTGGAAGAGATGCGGTTGTCGTCTGGAATTTTATTGGACGTCAATGAAGATGCTTACTGGATTGATCCAGTTGCAGGAGATTGGACACTCGGAGAACTAATAATGATTAAACTGTTTCTCCAGATCATAGAAGAGAAACAAAAAAATACACTGGAAGAAGAAATTTTCATCTCAGTTCGCTCAGTTCTGGAAACTATCTCAGACGAATTGAAATACAATTTAGGTAGGCTCGGATTAAAACCACCCGAAAGAAAAGATTTAGAATCAATCATTAATGAGCTTTCAGAAATAAAAATCAACGATAAAAAATGGGTTCGCTTAGGTAAAAGCGAAGGTCATATAACTGTGAGAAGAGCTAAATATTCGTTTCGAACCGCAAAGCGTGAAGAAGTTAAAGGTTCAATGAATATTTCAGCTGCGGCAGCATTTTCCTCTGATGCACCTAAACCAGAACAAACAGCAGGAGATAAGCCGTTTGGATTTACAAATAGCGGACAATCATCTAGATTGGCCAGAGTTCGGCGAATACCACGACCCCCTACAGTGTAAAAATTCTGACTATTTATTAGCTAGCTTTTTTCTTTGCTGCAGGTTTCTTTTTAGCTGAAGCCTTTTTCTTCTTTGCAGTCTTTTTCTTAGTGGTCTTTTTCTTCGCTTTTACAACTCGCTTGGTTTTAGGATCAGGCGGATTTAAAGCCATCTTCCTACGACGACCAGCAAGTAATTCTGAAGCACGAGTAATATCAATTCGTTCAACAGAATCAGCAACAGTTAAACTAGCGTTTACTTCACCATCGGTAACATATTCACCGAAGCGACCGTTCTTAACAACAACAGGCAAATCAGTAGTTGGATCAACGCCAAGTTCTTTAAGTGGGCCAGTGTTAGCACGTTGGCCACGGCGACGCTTAGGCTCAGCATACATAGCTAAAGCTTTATCCAAGTCCATAGATAAAAGCAAATTCTCGTCATCAAAACTGCGGGTATCGGCACGTTTGCCTTCTTCAAGAGGATCTTTATGAATATAAGGACCATAAGGGCCGTTCTTCGCCACAATTTCACGACCATCAGAAGGATCAGTACCAATCAGACGAGGTATTTTTAGAAGCTCAACAGCTTGATCTAAAGAAACTTCTTCCATCTGCATTTCTTTAAACAAAGAACTGGTTTTAGGTTTTTCATCAGAACCCTCTTCCATTTCACCCATTTGAATATACGGGCCAAACTTCCCATCACGAATTACTACCTCTAACCCAGTTTCAGGATGTTCACCTAAAACAATACGATCAGGCACAGACAAAATCTCTTCAGCGCGTTCCGGAGTTAACTCATCAGGGGCGACATCATCGGGAATAGACTTAGTATCTTCATCACGCTCTAAAAACGGACCGAACTTACCAACACGAGCCACAATAGGGACACCATTAGAATCAGCACCGATAAGAATAGAGTTAATAGCCCTGGCATCAATATCACCAAGACGATCAATCACTTTGTCTTTAAGCCCTGGCTCTTCATTGGCACCAAAATAAAATTGAGTTAACCATGGAACAGCGTCTTCATTACCAGCAGCAATATTATCTAAATCTTCTTCCATGCTTGCAGTAAATGCATAGTCAACCAAATCTGGGAAATGGTTTTCTAACAAAGTAATTACTGCAAAAGCCAAGAAACTTGGCACAAGGGCAGAACCTTTTTTCCACACATAGCCACGAGCCTGAATAGTGCCCATAATAGATGCATAAGTAGAAGGACGACCAACACCTAGCTCTTCAAGTTTCTTAACCAAAGAAGCTTCAGTAAACCGAGCGGGTGGCTGCGTGTCATGGCCAGCAGCTTCAAGATCAATTATATTAGCCGAATCACCTTCTTGGAGAGCAGGCAATAATTTCTGAGTATCATCTTTAGACTTTTTGTCTTTAGCTTCAGCGCCTTCATCAGAATATGCAAGCAAGAAACCTTTGTGGCCGATAACGGTTCCAGATGTAGAAAACAATGCATCACGCTTATCAGTCTTAGTTTGCGCAGACAACTTCAGCGTTACAGTTTCGCCAGTAGCGTCAGTCATCTGAGAAGCCACAGTACGCTGCCAAATTAAAGTATAAACACGAAGCTCCGGTGCGCTCAGCTCACCAGTTACTTCATCTGGAGTTCTGAACCTATCACCAGCAGGCCTAATAGCTTCGTGAGCTTCCTGTGCATTCTTAACCTTTTTAGCGTAAGAACGAGGCGCATCGGGAACATACTGGTTACCAAACTTCTCAGCAATCTGACTACGAGCGGCAGAAACCGCAGAATCTGAAAGTGTAGTTGAATCAGTACGCATATAGGTTATAAACCCACGCTCATACAAACCCTGTGCTACACGCATGGCCTGAGCAGAAGATAAGCGAAGCTTACGGCTTGCCTCTTGCTGATAAGTAGAAGTAATAAACGGAGCAGAAGGCCTGCGACGATAAGGCTTAGACTCACGACTCTTAACAGTTGCCGGCTGATTTTTTAAACCTTCAACCAAAGCTATAGCTTGAGGTTCATCAAGCTGAATGATCTCGGCCTTAGCCAAAACACCCTCTTGTGTAAAATCTTTACCCGTTGCAATACGTTTAGAATCAACCTCTAACAAAGCAGCAGTAAACGGATCTTCACTACCAGCATTAAACGTAGCAGTAACATCCCAATAGTTAGCGGAAGTAAACGCCATACGTTGACGTTCACGCTCTACAACAATTCGAGTAGCCACAGACTGAACCCGGCCAGCGGAAAGACGAGGTTTAACTTTTTTCCAAAGAACTGGTGACACTTCGTAACCATAAAGCCGATCAAGCAGACGGCGAGCTTCCTGAGCATTAACTAACTGAGTGTTAATTTCACGAGGTGAATCAATAGCACGTTGGATCGCTTCTGGAGTTATCTCGTGAAAAACCATTCGCTTAACAGGAACCTTTGGCTTAAGAACCTCTAAGAGATGCCAAGCAATTGCTTCTCCTTCGCGATCCTCATCCGTTGCTAGCACTAGTTCGCTAGCTTCAGCTAGAAGACCTTTCAATTTCTTAACATGCTCTTTTTTTTGTTCTGATACTACATATATAGGCTCAAAGTTATTATCAACATCAATACCCATACGCGCCCACTTCTCAGACTTATATTTAGCTGGGATTTCGGCAGCCCTCGCAGGCAAATCACGGATATGGCCTATTGAGGACTCAACGATATAACCATCGCCTAGGTAGCCTGAAATAGTTTTAGCCTTCGCAGGTGATTCTACTATTACTAATGGTTGTGCCATGTTCGATACCTTATATAGGGGCATGTTTTGTAGTTCGTTGTTTTATTCATCTGCATCGAAATAGAAAATATGAGTATAAATCCAAAATTTCCATTCATTCGAATTAAGAGAATGCGACTAAGAGTAACCCATCTGAAAGCTAACGACACCCATGTAACAAGAACAAATTTAGTTTTTTACCGATCTTGGAGCAAAAAATTCCCTAAAACAGTGCAATTCTGGCAATAAGTTACGTATTCATAAAATTTCTAGTAAGACTACTCGACCCAGAAATATCAAATTTTGTTTATTTAGGCCATTTATTGTCCCAAACCCTCAAGAATTTTTTCCAGATTAATAGGTCTTTTGACTATTACTTAATCTATATGTTGACCTTTTCATATAGCTTAGCTAAACTTAGCTATATGATGGAAACTGTAAATACCCATGAAGCCAAAAGTAGACTTTCTGAAATCATTAGAAAAGTAGAGAACGGTGTAGACGTGGTCGTAGCCCGTAATGGAGTACCAGTTGTAAGAATCATTCCATGGACCTCAAGCAGCATAAACCAGCCAGGTGTTTGGAAGGATAAAGTCACATATGAAGAAGGGTATGACATTATTGGTTCTGACGACGATATACAAGAATTATTTGACGAGTCAACAGAATCTGAACTATGAGAGTTCTAGTTGATAGCCACGTTGCTTTGTGGTGGCTAGAAGATAATAACCGCCTTGGTAAAAAATGCAAATCCACTCTGCTTGACTCTCAATTGTACTTCTCTGTAATCACCCCTTGGGAGCTTGGCATAAAAAAGGCGCTAGGCAAACTCGATTATCCAGATGGAATTGTTCAAGCTCTGAAGAATTCAGGATTCCAGATTCTAGAAATTAGAGATACCCATGCAGAACTAGCACCAACTCTAGAATTACACCACAAAGACCCATTCGATCGAATGATGATTGCACAAGCAAAAATTGAAGGCCTTAAAATTGCAACTGCAGACAAACAATTTGACTCATATAAAATTCAAACAATAGATGCAAGTAAGTAATTCATGGCTCTAGCTCAATCAATAAATGGTCTAATTTTTCAGCTAGTAAGAGTAAGATATAATCTCAATATCAACCCTCGGCCCATAGCCTGTAAATCTTACCTGTAAGATTTAACAGTGGAATTAACTCTAGCTTTTGGAATAGTTGCTGGGTTAATCAGAATCTTTACAGGCCAAATTTATGTTCGTGATGTATACGCCGGACACAACCATCCACAAAGAAGCGGCTGGCTAATTTTTTTAACTCTGAATTTTATATTTCTTTCCACCCAATGGGTAGAAGGTGCAAGATATTCTATTATCTCCTTAACAATTGGCACCTTTTTTATATTGCTGGTTATTCCCAAGCTAAAAACACAGGGTGTAGGCGGTTTTGACCTGAAAGATAAAATTTCATTATCAGTTGCAATCTTTGGCTTATTTATATGGGCCATAACAAATGAACCTCTAATTGCGCTATGGATGTCACTATTAGTAGATGCAGCAGGTGCATGGCTTGTAATAGAAAAAACTTATCGACTACCTTGGAGCGAAACAAAAATTGCTTGGCTTGGAACAACTCTTACAGGAACATTGAGTTTGTTAGCTGTAGGGTCTATCGATTACGAATTGCTGATTGTGCCAGGCTATCTCACCTTGGTTTCTATAATTATGAACTATGTAATATGGAGTCGACGCAAAGTAATCGCTAAACCATATTAGTTTTACTTAATCTAACCATTAAAGACCAAGTTCAATTAGACCTTGTTTCCAGGGAAATATCTGAATACCTTCTTCTAACCTTGGATGAGATTCACGACACAAACAAAAGGCATCAAACTCATTCGGATAATCAGACATAACAGATTTAATATGCCTGAGCTTAGAACCATCTACCCTAGTACTCGACTTAATTTCAATCAAAGCTGGCTTCAAACCCGGACGACGCAAAATAAGATCAATCTCAGCTCCACCTTGAGTAGCCATTTGAAACATTTCATAATTTTTACCTAAATAGTTATTAAGTCGATGAATTTCCAACACAATAAATTGTTCGAACAATGGCCCAATAGCTTGGCTTGAATCAAGTTCCAAAGTTAAAGATTTATCTAAAGCACGTTTAACACCTGTGTCAAATAAATAGAACTTAGATGATTTTAGTTGCTGTTTCCTGAGAGATCGATCATAAGTGGGCAAAGTAACCGACAAAAGAGTGTCTTCGAGTATTTCAAAATATGTTCTAACAGTTGCCCAATCAACGCCAATATCTTTTGCAATATTATTGAAATTCATCAAAGTGCCATTCACTTGAGAAGCAATACGCAAGAACTTTCTAAACGGAGTAGCCTTTCGCACTAACTGTTCTTGAAATATTTCCTCTTTAAGATACCCATCGACATATGAATCAAGGAATGCTCTACGCAAGTCGTCACTCTCTAACGAAAATATACCTGGAAGTGTTCCCCAAGATAGAGCTGAATTTAAATCAAATTCATCGCCAAGCTCTCTATGGGTTAATGGGAACATATTATTGAAGAGCGCCCTGCCAGCTAGCAGGTTGGCTCCGCCATGTCGAAGCTTTCTAGCGCTAGAACCAGTGAGCGCAAATTTTACTCCTCTGTTTTCTATCTCAAAATGGACGATATCTAAAAGTTTAGGAACTTTTTGAACTTCATCAATAACCACCCATTCCGGTAGCTCCTTATACTGTTCTAAACGAGCGCTAAGCGCATCGGGATCTAAGATAAACTCTTCTTCTTCAGAACTTTTCAACAAATCTATCCAAAGCACTTCATCTGGGTTGAATTTTTCCTTTAGATAAGTGCTCTTACCGGTACCACGAGCACCAAACAAGAAAAAGCTATGATTTTGTGGAGTATTAAGGGTTCTTTTGAACATACTCAGATATTCTATTCGTTTTTCTGAATATAGTCAAATATTATGGATTTTCTGACAAGATCCATAATATCGCTACGCTTCGTACAAGATGAAAGAAGCATAAACGAGATCCCAAACTGGTTGAGGATGACCATACCGTTGATGATTATTAAATTATCCAAGTAACGCATCATTAGTGAATGCGCCTTGCCACACATCATCTTGGTTCTCGTATGTCTCATCAGCCTCAGCTAGAAACTTACTAAACTCAGCCCAAGTATCGGTATCCATCTTGCCCCAGTCATCACCTGCATTAAACAACGGAGCATAATAAGCAATAGAAGCTCGAACAAGTTCTTCATCAGCTTCAGGAACAAGTTTTATAAAGGCATCGGCCGCAGCATCGGGATCTTCAACAACAGCAGCATAACCTTTTGCGGTAATCTCTAAAAACTTTTTAGTTAACTCAGAATCAGCATTATCAGAATCAGCAAAAACTAAAGGTGTATACCAGTTTGGAATACATTCTTTATAATCATCAAGGGAAAGAGAGTTTACATCTTTGCCCAGTTGAGTTGCACGCAACACATCCCAGCCATCGAACACCCAAACAAAATCAAATTTATCTTCCTCAAGGCCAGCAACGTAATCCACATTACCAACTCCAATAAACTCAACTTTAGAAGGATCACCACCATCACATTCAACAAGTTTTGAAATAATCTCGGCCTCTAAAGCCCCTTCAAAACCGCCATTGGTTAAACCTTCAAGATCTTTAGGGCGCTCCACACCCTTAGCCTTCAAAGACATAAAAGCAGAATCATTTGCTGGCAATAATGCTGCAACAGCTTTTACATCAACCCCTGCTTGGCGTGCAGGCAACAATGACTCAGCCTGAGAAAGACCAATATCGGCCCCACCTTCAGCAACTACCTTCTCGTTCCCAGCACCTGCAGCATCAACTATTTCTAAATTTATACCAGCTTCTTCGTACCATCCATTAGCCTCAGCTAAATAGATACCAGAATGATGCGCATTAGGAGTCCAATTAAGCATAAGAGTAAGGTCATCTAGATCAGTGACTTCAGCCTCACTACCAGAATCAGAACAAGCACCCAACAGCAGAAGCATTCCAATTAATATGATTACAATAGTTTTTTTGTTCATTACGTTACCCTTTGATTAATTATTTATGAGTTTTCTTATATGGCATTGCGTATCGCTCAAGCGAAACAACAAGTGAATAAAAAAATATGCTGACTATAGCAATCACCACAACAGCTGCAAAAACTTGATCCGTTTTATATGAAGCATCTGAACGTTTCAAATAAATACCTAACCCAGATGAGCCACCCATCCACTCAGCAATGACCGCACCAAATATTGCGTAACTGGTAGCTATCTTTAAACCAGCAAAAATTTCTTCAGTAGCAGAAGGAATTTGAAGATGAAAAAGTCTGGCAAGTTTACGAACTTTCAAACTGTCAAAGAGTTGATGCAAGTCAGCGCTGACTGAATCAAAGCCTGAAAGTGCAGCCAAAACAATAGGAAAAAATGTTACCAACGCAACTACTATTATTTTTGGCAACATGCCAAAACCAAACCAAATAATAAACAAAGGAGCTAACACAACAGCGGGCACAGATTGCGATACAACAAGCAAAGGCTCAATAATTGATCTCAACGATTGTGCGTAACTCAAAATTATCGCAACAACTAATCCAAACAAAACACCCAAAACTAAACCAATTCCGGCTTCAGAAACAGTTGTCAACAGATGACCCCAAATAACTTGACGCCCATCCCATAAAGCATCGCCAACTTGGCCGGGAGAAGGAATAAGATATTCGGCCACGTTTGTGAACCAAACCAACAAAGCCCACACAATAACAAATACAGACAAACCAACAACTGCATTAAAAAACTGTTTTACATTCTCACCGAAATTCAAAACACTATTTATCTTCACGGTACTTACCTGTCAGATCATTTAACTCTGGCTCGCTATCTCCAGCACTAAAAATTTTGATTGTGCTAAAGTTCTGATTCGCACCAGCCAAAGCCATATTATGGACGCGTTGTAGAACTTCCCAAACTTCTTTATCAGGGCCTTTTATAGTTGTACCTAACGCCCCTACTTCATACTCAAGACCAGATTCAGCAATAACTTTAATTGCGGCCTCAATATTCAAATACTTATTACCACTGTTGCCCGCAGGGTTGGGCGTAACATGAATTTCTGCTATCAAGACTTCCTCCGCCAGCATTACCTGGATCAGGTTTACGGGTCGGCACCTAAGCACCCTCTCAGCCTAATTTAGGCTCCCCGGACTTCAGGTAACCAGGATATCAAGATCAGGCAATTTTCATCAATACTCCTACTTATAACAGTGATAGAATGAAACAAGGCAATAAGTTGAGTCTGGCGTTATGAAATTCAGAAAATTAAAAAAAGACCAAACCCAACAGACAGATGAGTCAGAGATTATTTTCGTTGACAAACGCCAAGTTCCAACAACTCAAAAATTTGACATCACCTCAGAAATGCCAATTATTGATATGCCTGAACCTACAAAAAAAGAGGCACTGGTTGTAGTTGAACCCACAAAACGGGCTCAAAAATACACATCTGAGAATAGGCGACCAATCATAATAATGACATGCATAGTAGGCTTTGCGTTCTTGCTAGGCATTGCATTAATACTCACAGCATTAAATTCTGGGACAGAAACAAACGGTGAAGCCTCATCGCAAGAAACACAAGAAATAAAAGATCGTCCCAAAAAAGAAGACGAGTCCGCTCTAGTAGTGGAATTGTTAAAAGAATTTCCAGCATTCAGCACAGGTTTAGAAGTAGCAGACTTTCTAGGAATAGAAGAATCAGAACTTACTGACAGGCTGGAAATAAACCCAAATCAGGTAGTTAGTGACCTAGAAACAAAAACCGGACAAGCAACCGAAGCAATAAAAGATGCAGCAAACGAAATAGATATTCCTACAGATGAAATATCGGAGACAGCCAAAGAATTCATAGAAGATTTTGACGCTGGGGACATCGCAAATGAGTTAGACCCAAGAGATCTACTCCAATAAAAGATCCTGCAACCAAGGAATTCGTAGAACTCTGTGAGTTCTACGAATTCCCGTGCAGGATGACGTTTCCATTGTCCAGGATGACGTTTCCATTGTCCAGGATGACGTTTTCATTGTGCAAGAAGACGCTTTCGCATCACACCCCTGGTCATCCTGCACGAAGCATTAGCGAAGATGCAGGATCCCAAAAAACCCAAAACCACCCTCGTCATTTTACACGAAGCACTAACAAAGAGCGTGCAAGCACGGCGTGCAAAGCACGGCGTGCAAAGCACGAGCAAGAAACTAAAAAAACCCAAAGGGTTCCCGATCCAAGAATTAACACTTGTATCTGTAAACATTTGTTTCACGCTGCTCGAACCCAAGGCGCTTATATAATCGATTAGCAGCCTCACGAGAAGGCCGAGAAGTAAGGTCAACTGTAGTCGCTCCCAACTCTGTAGCTAAATCAATAGCACGCTGGCTGAGCATCGAGCCTACACCTTTACCTCGAGCATCTGAATCAACCACAACGTCTTCAACCCAGGCACGCAGACCTGTAGGAATTAAAAAAACTGCTAATGTTAAAGTCCCATAAATATAGCCATCTTCAACAGCTATTAAAAGATGGCTCGCCTCAGATTCAACAATTTTTTGCAACATCTCAGCAGATGGTGGAGGATTAGAAGATGATAGCTGCGGCGTTAAACGCTCAAAAGCTTCAACTAGCTCATCTGACATTTCACTTACTTCAATTATTTCCACAACTTAAGGCTATCCCTATTTATTCTTTTCTGCTGAACACCTTTACAAGAACAAATACTGGAGAAACAAAAAATTATTAAGATTCCCAAAATTTTGTTTAATCCAGAACAAATAAACATGGTTTAACAACAAAACTCACAAACTTTATAAATTCAACACAGTACGCAGACATAAAGGTGTAGTTTATATAATGTGGAGCACATCAAATGGACTTCGGATAACCCAAACCTAAGCTCAACAGTACTTGTAGTTGCTTTTGAAGGCTGGAATGACGCTGGAGAATCTGCAACAACCGCTGCAAAACATCTAATTGAACATTTAGATGGAACCAAGTTTGCTGAAATAGATCCAGAAATGTTTTTTGATTTCACAGAAACAAGACCTCACGTACGCATCGACGAAGAGGGTCGCAACATATCATGGCCATCCAACGAGTTCTGGGCAATAGAAACACCAGAAGAACAATCCGATTTAATTGTATTAGTTGGAAACGAACCTCAGCTGAAATGGCTTACATACATTGAACAAATAGTTTCTATCATTGAAGAATACGAAGTAGATCTGGTTATTTCGCTAGGAGCATTAATAGCTGAAGTTGTTCATTCACGTCCAGCAACAATTTATAGCACAAGCGACGACCCTGATCTTATAGATAAACTAAAATTAGAACCATCAAACTACGAAGGACCAACTGGAATAGTAGGGGTCCTACAAGATGCCCTTAAATCAACCGACTCAAACACTCTCGCTTTGTGGGCCACCATTCCAGGTTATGTACCTCAAGTACCGTCGCCAAAAGCAGCCTTGGCGTTAGTCAACAAAATTGTTCAAACTACAAAAATTGATGTTCCAACAGCAATCCTTGAACTAAATTCAGATACTTATGAGTCACAGATAACCGAGCTTGTGGCAGAAGATGAAGAAACACAAGGCTACGTAACAGAACTTGAACAAAACTATGACAGCGCCCGACCAGAGTCAGGCGCCGAACTAATAAGTGAACTCGAACAGTTTCTAAGAGATCGTGACGATCAGTAAGAACTCACTCAGAGGTATTGCTTAATAAAACTTGCTTAACAGCGAGCTTCAGTTCACTCAATAAATTTGAATCAAAAATCTTTTTTCCATTACGGTCGATCACATAAAACGTATTTACCATTTGAGGCCCAAAAGTTTGAACCTTAGCGTACCTAATCTCTAAACGGAGCTCATCTAAAGCAGAAGTAACATGATAAAGGAGCCCAATTGTTGTTAAAGAATGAACCTCAATTATCGTAGCTGCATTAGAACCAACATTATCAATACGAACTTCGTGACGAGGAGGCTCAGCCGCTAGACGTTTACGGCGCTTCCTCATTTCAGACTCTTTCATAGCTACTCTTGCTTGAATCGCTAAACGACCTTCGAGTGCACTAGCTGCAAGCCTTTCCACTTCCTCCCAGTTAATTTCACCCCACGAAGGAGTCTGAACCCTAAACTGTGCGCTTTCAGAAAAACCAACACCATTACTAGTTTTTTGTGATGCAGTTAAAGCCCTCACAACCTGCAAACCAGAAACCGCTAACACTCCAGCCATCAAACCAAACAAATCAGGAACATTAACTTGAACTACTGTAAAAACATCTTTTTTACCTGACACAGTAGCAGACCCAACATCCATAAATTCTTGAATATCAGGCGGCGGGAACTCCGTTAAATCTGAACGATCAAGTTCTCCACCTTCAAGCACAAACTCTGTTCGATCAACAAGTTCAGCCAATAAACCCTTCTTCCAAGAACCCCAAGCAGAAGGACCTGTTGAAATTGAATCAGCCTCAGTTAAAGCAGCTAACAAATGAAGAAACTCGACATTAGCTACCGCACTCGCTACCGCAGCAGCAGTTGCAGGATCAGACAAATCACGCCTTGTAGCAACATCTGCAAGCAATAAATGATGACGGCACAAATCTACTAGAATCGCAATATCATCGTCGTCAAATCCCATACGCTCACCAATATTGGAAATAAGTTCAACCCCAACTTCGGTGTGATCGCCCACATAACCTTTACCAATATCATGCAATAGTGCTCCGACCACCAATAAATCTGGACGTTCAACACTAACTGATAACTCACCTGCTTTAATAGCAGTTTCGCATAGATGCCTATCGACAGTAAACCGATGTAACACGTTACGCTGCGGATGGCAGCGAACAGCTTTCCATTCTGGAAATATAAACTCAAACAGTTCAAACTGATCGAGATCTTCAATAACTCTTATTGCCGGCCTACCAGCTAATAACAGATCAACAAAATCGGATCGAGCTTCATCATTCCAAGGATCACTTAAATTGATACTGTTTTCAGCTAGTAAACTCAATGAAGTTCTGCTCATAGTCAAACTATGTTCTGCTGCAATTCGGGCCATTCTTAAAATCAAACACGGGGGTTCTGTGACATCAACTTCAGGACGAATCTTCAACACACTTCGATCTATGAGAAACACATTTGAATCTTCACCTAAATCAATCTGAACATCATTTGGTTCTGTCTTTGAGTTTTTGTAACGCCAACGAGCCCAAGCATCATCTGAGTACCAGCCAATCCTTCGAGCAGCTGTAGCTAACTCAACCATAAACCAAGACGCTGCTTCAAATTTAAGAGCGACAGAAATCTCATCTTGTGCATCGAAGGTAAGAATATCTGTTAAACGTCCTGCGCTTCTATGCAGCTCGACACGAGCTTTTAGAATCGTAGCGAAGTCAGGTTTTAGTATTTCTAAATAATCATCAGCAAACCCAGGCAAACATTGCGACGCCCAACTAAGAGTATGATAATCGCGTAAACCACCACGACCATTTTTCAGTTCGGGTTCAATTAGAAACGCAACATCTCCATGATTTTTCTGTCGTTCAATTTTGGCTTCATATAATTTATTCAACAACGCTTCTGAATTATTTTGCCAATAATCTGCACCAGTTTGTTGAGCCAAATTAAACAAGTTCTGACTACCAGCAACATAGCGAGCATTTAGAACTGAAGTAGCCCAATGCAGGTCGTCTTTTATTAATTCAGCAAGCTGAGGAATTGTAACGACAGAGTAACCAATTTTTAAACCCATATCCCAAATTGGATACCAAAGAGACTCAGCAACAGCAGAAGCATCAATTTTTGGAGTATGTACTAGGAGAACATCAAAGTCGCTAGCAGGACAAAGTTCTCTTCGACCATAACCACCAACAGCTACCAAACAAAAATTATCTACATCAACATTAGAATCTTTAAAAAGCTTTTGAAAAAGTTGATCGGTAGCATCGCTGCGTGCATGGGTGTATTCCCAGCCAGTTAAACTTAGTTCTTGAAAAAATACTGACTTTGATGGTTCCATTCATAGCTATTATAAACGGATCCGCATGTATGCCAGCTAACCAGATATTTTTGTTCCAAATATATGCAAAGAATGCCCTACTATACTCAGTTACAGTAACTAGATTCTGAGGGCAAATGATAAGAGCAGTTGGTTATAAAAAATTTGGAGAGATTGAAGATAATGTTCTACAAGACATTGTTATCGACTCGCCAGAACCAGACAACAAAGACCTTTTAGTTAAGGTGGAAGCAGTTTCAGTTAACCCGATAGATACAAAACTACGGAGAAGATCATCTCCAAAAAATTCGCAATGGCGGGTTCTAGGATTTGATGCATCAGGCACAGTAGAAGCGGTAGGTAAAAATGTTTCAAATTTCAAACCCGGTGATGAAGTGTTCTATGCAGGCGACGTAAGCCGGCAAGGAACAAACTCGGAACTACATCTTGTAGATGAACGTATAGTGGGAAGAAAACCAGAAAAACTGACGTTTGCTGAATCCGCAGCATTACCACTTACCTCAATCACTGCTTGGGAAATGTTGTTCGACAGGTTAGATGTGAACAAACCAACGGCAAAAGGTGGTGACATAATTCTTGTAATTGGTGGAGCTGGCGGGGTTGGTTCAATCGCTATACAACTTTTAAGGGCATTAACAGGACTGACAATTATCGCTACTGCTTCTAGACCTGAAACAATAAAATGGGTTCAAGAATGCGGGGCTCACTATGTGATAGATCACAAAAAGTCTTTAGCTGCACAAATAAAAAATTTAGGTATCGGACCACCCGGATTTGTCTTTTCTACTAATCAAAGCAAAAACCATTTCTCAAACATTGTTGACCTTATTGCCCCTCAAGGGCGTTTTGGCCTGATCGATGACATAACTGATGTGAATATTATGCCGTTGAAAGAAAAATCTGTATCGATTCATTGGGAACTAATGTTTACTCGCCCACTTTTTGAAACCCCAGATCTTTCTGAGCAAGCAAACCTGTTAAATAAAGTAGCTGAGTTAGCCGATAGCGGAAAAATACAGAGCACCCTAACCGAAAATGCAGGCAAAATCACTGCTGAGAACTTGACAGAAGTCCATGAGCGAATAGAAAAAAATATGATAAGGGGTAAAATTGTATTAGAAGGGTTTTAAAACTTTCTAAGCAGACCTACTGAATTTTAAGTTAAGAAACAGGCCAAATATTTATGTGTGAAAATTAACCGCTATATTCGACAGCTTGACGAATAGAAAGCCCAATTCGCCTTTTTTTAGGATCTACAGAAAGAACTTTCACACTAACTTGTTCTCCCGGCATGACCACTTCAGAAGGGTGCCCAACTCTGTACTCAGACAATTCTGACATGTGAACTAAACCATCAAAATCGCCAACAGTAACAAACGCTCCAAAATCTGTGACGCTTGAAACGGTTCCCTGAATTACCGAACCAATTTCTAACACACTAATAGGATCAGGCTGATTAGCTTTTGCAGAAAGACTGACTTTACCTTTTCCTACCTTTACGTCTAGAACTGTAACTGTGAGAGCATCGCCAACAGCGCAAACTTCTGAAGGGTTTTTAACATGATCCCAGGACAGTTCAGAAACATGCACTAACCCAGTTACGCTAATTTCAACAGAATCAGTTTCGTTTAGTTTAGATAATTTTACGAACACACCATAATCGCTTAAAGAATCAACCACCCCATTGAGAACTTGCCCATTTTTTAAAGAACCTAAAAACTCTTTCTGTTCTTTACGCCTATTTTTGTGTAACTGAGAACGACGAGAAACAATCAGCTTGTCTGTTTTGGGGTCAGCTTCAATCACTTTTACTTCAAGAATCTGACCTAGATACTTTTTAAAATCTGAAATCTTTTCAAGCTCAAGGTGTGAAGCTGGCAAATATCCTGGCAAACCAATATCGACTATAATCCCATTCTTACGAACCTCAGTAACTTTACCTTTGAACAACTTATTGTCTTCTACTTTTTTAGCTATCTTTTCCCAAGCCTGTTTTTTTAATGCCCAACTACGAGACAGAACTACCCTATTTTTTTTATCTTCACGTTTGAGTTCAACTCCGTAAGATTTATCACCAATAGAAAGAATCTGATTAGGGGATTCGTTGTGTAAACCAAAATTTGATCGATCTATAACAGCCGGCCTGCCATCATCTAACTTCAATTCAACTTCTTTATCTGTAACTTTAATAACAGCGCCTTCGAGAACAGGACCCAAATCATAGACAGGAATTTTTACAACCGGTTCTGGTAGATCTGATTTATCTTTTGTATCAACTACAGGTTCCATACAGCAACAATAGCCCATGTTTACAAAGAGTTACAGACCAAAATCTCAAACTTAATTTTTCCACTTTTTGATAGAATATGTTCATGGCGGTAGATCAAAGCACATCAATGTTTCAAGAAGTAAAGAGCCAAAAGGGTCGAAATAGAGCACTAAATGCAAAGGCACTTCTAATCTCAGATTTAGATCTTACAGATGAGCAGATAATAAATTTACTTGGGTACATAAAAAATCATATATTAAGTACAGACCGAAGCATTAGAACAAGAAGAGGAAAAGCCAGCTGGACTAAACAAGATTTAGAATTAGTTGACTTTGTATTACAGCGCTATACAAAACCTCAGAAGCTAAACGAGAGAACAACTGAGCAAGTTAAGAAATTTAGATCTATCCAAAAAGAGTTAAGATCTATACAAGATCAAATGGAACTTCGAGACGCTGTTTCAATGCCAGCAACTGGCCAAGATTCACAGAGACCTCCAGGACCTGGAGAAACGGCGATAAATCATCGGCCTATATAATCAAACCCCTAAACTGTCTAAAACCTTTTCTGGCGATTCAACATTGCCCGTATAGAACGATCCAAACTCTGCGAACTCAGCTGAAGCTTCATCAAACCGCATTGTATAAACAGCATCTTTCAGATCGTCAGGGTGTTGACCAAACAAAGTAACACCCCACTCATATTCATCTAAACCTGTAGAGCCAGTAATCAACTGAATAATACGACCACGGAAAGCCTTACCAGAAGCACCATGTTGATGCATCAAAGCTTTACGTTCTTCAAACGGAGTAGTAAACCAGTTTTGACCAACGTTACGACGCTTACTCATTGGATAAAAACACCAAGCCTGTTTACCTTCTGGAGGCAGATTAGGGTAAAGCCTGTCTTGTTTCATCTGATCAGGTAAACCATCGGCATACTCACTAACCTCAGTCAACGAAATATAACTATCAACCAAATCGAGGCCAGAAGTCCGTAAATTTGTCTGCAGATCACGCAAAGCCCAAAGATCAGGATTCAAAGCCATCACACACATATCAGCCTTATGTCCAAGAACAGAAACCGTAACTAGCTGGCTACCTTCTAAGCTTTCAAACTTATCTATTGAACTAATAACTTGACTACGATCACAATTACCAGAAACACTCAGAAAGAGATGTATAACACCAAGACCGTCTTTAGGGGAACTTATTTCCATAGGGTTCAGCATACCTAGAGAAGATCAATAGAGCTAACAATATCCATAACGTAGCAAATAATAAGAGAGCCGACGGATAACCGCCGACTCTCTCTCCCACCGAGATCTCATAGACCATAACCAATGTAAGTTATTAATCGTATAGATCTTTAGGTAACTGAAATTTCTAACAAAAAATGGGTTTAATTATTCAAATATAAAAAATAGCTAAAGCCAAAACTAGAAAGGCCCCGGATTTTTGTCCGGGGCCTTTTAAGAGAAATTATAAGAAGTTAGCTAGAAGCTAAACTTTTAAAAAATGATTCTCTAAGTTCTTCTCTGCTATCTTCAGTTTGAGAAGTAATGGTGACCGTATGCAATTTACCGTCATTCAAAACGCTAGCAGAAGTTAGATAAAGCTTTTCACCAGTTGCTGGACTAGAAACATTAGAAGTCAAATCAACATACCATGCTTTACCAACTACGGTATCAACAAATTGCTGATCAGTTTCTTCACCAAGTCCTGATATCTGAGGAGCTACGGCAGCTGGAACATCGTCAATATTGACAGAGTTTCCAACAGTTTGACCAATCACGTTAATATTAGAACTAGCGTCAGGAGCTATTACAAAGATATCAATCAGATCCAAAGTTGCTTCTATAGTTTGACGATCAAGACCCTGAGCCAATTCTGGATTCTGCTTAAATGCTTCATCTAAAGAGTCTTTATCTTCAAAATCAACCCAATCTGCAGGGTACTGAAACTTTATGCCGTTAGCGTCAGCCAGTTGATATCCATCTTCGGGATAGTTATATTCAACTTCTTCTGGCTCATCATCTTTACCAGAATCAGAATCACCTTGATCAACATCTTGATCAACCGTTGAATCTTCAGTTTCTGCTCTTGTTTCAGAGGTTGTTTCTGCAACACAAGCTGAAGCAAGAAGTGCGATAAACGCACCAAATAAAATTAATTTTGAATCTTTTAACATATATTATTTATATCGCACAAATTCATGACGGCTTAAGAGATACTCAGACTTGTAATACAATTAACATTAACTATCTAAGAATTCATTGACCTTTTTGAACATCTCATCGTCTATTTTTCGCGCTTCATGAACAAAAGCTACAGCTTCTGCCACTGACATTGCTGAATGCAGTCTGTATCCGTTTGCAGATAAAAGATTATCAGCGCCACGCTTATAATCAAGCAGAACAACGAAATCTTGAACCTTCAAACCAGCCGCATCGAAAGGCACCATCGATTCAATTTTAGAATCACCATTAGTAACCAAATCATCAACAATCACTACACGCTGGCCTGATTCAAACTCTCCGATAATATCCTTAGCCATCCCATATTCTTTAGATTCTTTGCGTGGGAAAATAACAGGAGTTTCATCCTCTAAAGAAACAGCCATCATCACAGGAATAGCACCATAAGGAATGCCAGCAACAAGATCGTACTCAAGGTCGCTCATCATCTCAGAAAAAACTTTCCCAATCTTCTTCAAAAAAACAGGAAACGAACCAAGATTACGAAGGTTCATATAAATGGGAGACTTAATACCAGACTTAAATGTAAACTCACCAAAATTGAGTAAACCATTCTCATAAATACCTAATGCAATTTCTCTTTTAGTATCTTCACTTACAGCTGCCACAGCGCCTCCTTCTAGACTCTAATTCACACTACCCTGCTCAAAGTTAGTATTCGACACTGATAACAAGATTATTTTAGATTGGATTGGCAGTTCTGGAAGAATAAACTTTATATTCACAATAGAATATATTTATGTACACAAAACTCAGACCAGTTTTATTCAAATTTGACTCAGAGAAGGTACACGACCTCTCAATGAAGGCAATGGCTACAAATAGTGGTGCGTTGCGAAAAATGTTTAAAGGCCTTAAATCTGAGGAACTTCGGCCAGTCCAATCAAAAAATATGAGCTGGAAACACAGCATAGGGCTAGCTGCAGGTTTTGATAAAGACGCTAAAGCCCTTAACTTTCTGGACCATCTAGGATTTGGAGCTATCGAAGTTGGAACGGTAACTTTAGAGCCACAAATTGGCAATGACAGACCAAGAATCTGGAGAATACCAGAAAAAAACTCACTAAGGAACGCAATGGGTTTTCCATCAGCTGGGTCAGCCGAAGTTCTCAAACGAGTTAAAAAATATAACGGCAAAGCATGCCTAGGTGTAAATATCGGCAAGAACAAAGAAACCACATTAGAAGAAGCCACCGACGAGTACCTGCTTCTATACGAAATCTTCGAACATTACTGCGATTATATTGTGATAAACGTTTCTAGCCCAAACACAGCAGGACTAAGGGAGTTACAAGAAAGAAGCCGTCTAGAAGCTCTTCTTAAACCTTTTAAAGATATCCCAAACAGAAAACCCGTTTACATAAAGGTCTCACCTGACGAAACTACTAACTCGATTAATGAGATTGTAGGAATTGCAAAAGAGAACAGACTTTCTGGAATAATTGCAACCAACACTTCAAGCAACCATGAGTTCGACAAGGGTGGAATTTCAGGAGAGATGATAACTGAACGCAGCAAAATGATTTGGAAAAACCTTCTCAACCAATGTGATGATGAGTTTGACCTTATTGCCGTTGGTGGTTTCTCAAAACCCGAACACTTTGAAGAATACTTCGATCTAGGCGGAAAATTTGCTCAGGTTTATACAAGCTTTGTTTACCAAGGCCCTGACATTTTGAAACTAAACCCTGATAGCTAAAAACCTTTCATTGGGGTCTGACCCCAATGAAAGGTTTTGGGGTCTGACCCCAATGAAAGGTTTTAAGACAGTTCGCCGTCTCGGCCCTGAACTACCATGACATCAATGTCGTCAAAGCTGTCTACTGGACTTGTCTGAGTATTTAACAAAGCTATGGTGACGTCTGAAGCATCTAAGAATGCTGCCAGCTCTCTTGCCTCATCTTCAAAATCTCTTGAATAGAGAATTGCAGAATCGGTAACCCTACTAGGAGTATCGCCAGGTGTTAGCATTTCATAGCCTTCTGCACCAATTAACTGCGTTGCAGCTGTAGCAGCACCAGCTACCCTAGAACCGTTATAAACTCTGACATTAATTAATGAGAAAGCTGTTAAATCAGGATCTCTAATAGAAGTAGATGTAGTCGGAGCTGCAACTACTTCAGCTGGACCTAGATTAGATGAAAAGGTGACTCTACTTGTTGTTGAAGTTGTAGAAGAACTAATAGTAGCTGAATCTTCAGGAGCTTCATCGGAACTAACAGTTTCGTTGCCCGCAACTCGGATTTCAGGAGTTTGCCCAATCACTTGAATAGACAAAAACAATCCAAGCATTGTAGCTAAACAAACTAAGATAAAACCACGTTTAACATTTGAATTATCAGGCTCAAACAAATTACGGACAGTATTAGATTCAGACGGCATCAAAAACCTCTATTTACGTGTGCAGACCATGCCTAAACAAAGCTGCAGTATTGGCGGAATATATATAATCTAGTTGATAATTAGAAAATTCTCAGGAAATAGCAAAAAAGCCTAATCAACTGCTCTATAGTGGAGACCTTGCCCGGATAGCTCAGCTGGTAGAGCAACGCTCTTGTAAAGCGTAGGTCAGGAGTTCAAATCTCCTTCCGGGCTCTTTATTTTTTAGCTTAAATCCTATTCTATATTATTTCAGGCAGCATAAAGGTCAGCAGAATTACAACCGTCTCGCAAATATGGAACAGAGACAACACGGCAGACTACAAATATAGAAACCGATAGGGCTTACAAACCTCTTCGAACTTGACCTACAATACCTAACAAATGATCAACCACCCTAGCCCCTAAAGGGTAGGAAACTTTTGGATCAGGTTCAGAACGCAACTCATATAATTCACTACCAGAGATAAAGCCACTTTCCTTAAGTGAAATAATCGATGCTAAACGTGCAGACACCACCCACCTATCATTGGATCTGAACGTAGAATTATCAGAAGTTAACGAACCTGTAGGGTTCACACCATTTTTAATAATCTCAGTGAAATCAGTTTCTAACAAATCTTCAGTACTTGAAACCAAGACCATAAAATCAAGTATCTCCACAATATGAGCAACATGAATTAAATCAGTATCTGGCTCTATTTTCCAAAGCCTTTCGTTAGAAACAGTAAATCGAAAATCATCGTTACCATCAACAGAATTAAGAACAAACAACTTTTTTGAAGAATCAACCACTCCAACAAGTACGCCGCCTGAAGTTTCAAACCAAAAATATCCAGGAAGTTTCTGGCTCTCAAAATCAAATAATTCTGGATTCAAATCTCTCAGGTAATCAGCAGAAATCAACTTCATATTTAATTATACCGTGGCTAAATTTAAACAAAGAAGCAAGAGAGCCTAATGTCATAGAACCCTAATGCTCCAGCGTCAGCCATATCCTGAACTCATTCGTAAGAACTTTCAAAGTTGGATAAATAGATATAAAAATAGTGATTGAGGTAAACAAAACATTTACCTCAATCACTTGATTAATCATCTTAAAATCTTGGCTGATCTACTCAGACAAAGACAAGTACGCTGCCCCGCTTACACCTTCAACTTGCACACCTAGGCGCATATCTGAAACTTCAGACTCAGGAACCTGCCAACAAACAAACCCAGTAGCAACACTAGAATCTGCATCAACAACCAAAGCACCCGTTTGAGCCATACAATCATCATCCAGCTGATAAGTATTATCCACAGAAGACGCAGCTTCAAACGAAAGAGCATCCAAAGAAACATCATCTTTCTGAGCTTCTACAGAAACATCTGCCTTCAAATAAACATTACCAGAATCAGGAGAAGCTAACGCACCAAACTCATCGGAAGAAATAGTTTCCGCAGGCTCAAGAACTCGAACAACCCATGAAGAACCATCATCTCCAGGCTCATCAATACTTACATCAAACCCAACAGGATGAGGACTAGCAAAATTGCCTTCATCACTACTAAACATTCTAGACAGAAGCAAAGCACCGATACCCAGAACTAAAAGACCAATCCCAGCAAGAAGAATTTTAGTAAACCCTCCAGAACCACCAGACTCATCAATATCAAACCTATTACCAGCACCAAACCCAGTGCCACTACTTTTTACAGGCCTTGAACTATCCACCTTAGAAACAGGTTCAGCAACTGGAACAGAAACCGGAGTTTCTTCAACCTGGGCAGAACTGCTATAGCCTTGAGGTGGATCAGGGATTGCATCTAATTCCGAGACTTCAACATCTTCTACCTTAGGAAGATCAACATCAGGTCTTGCAACATCCTTAATATCTACGTTCTCCGAACTTGAACCTTCAGATGTCTGATTTCCATCAGATTTAGGGCCATAACCATCCGGCCACCACTTTTTATCTCTCGCCAAATACCAGCCACTAGGAGGTGGCCATTTGTATTTCTTGCCATCCCATGCTTCATAACTTTGTTCAGTCACGGTGTATCCCGCTCCTATCAATATCTTGTTGGCGCCTTACCACTTCAAATGTAGCTACGGCACAAGCAGTGGCAACATTTAGACTATTTAATTCACCTAATAATGGTATTGACACTAATCTATCAACTCTTTCCATCACAAGACGAGATAAACCAGAACCTTCTTTACCTAAAACTAGGGCTAATGGCTTATCTAAACTTTGTGATGAATCAAAAATACCATGTTTTCCGGCCATATCTAAACCAATCGTCGTAATATTTGCACCAGACATCTGACTTAAAGCAGCAGGAATACCACCAACAATACAAATAGGCACATGCTCAAGGGCTCCAGCAGCGGTTTTAGCGGCACTAGCGGTAATGCTAACAGAGCGTCTTGCTGCAATAACTATTCCTGTTACGCCTGAACATTCTGAGATACGCAAGATCGAACCAAGATTCATAGGATCAGTAACACCATCTAACACAATAAGAAAAGCATTTGGGTTTGCCATCAGATCATCTAGATCCGCCAATTTCAAAGGATCAGCTTTAGCAACAACGCCTTGATGAGATGTGGTTAAAGCTTCAGAAGCAACCCGTTTAGCAGAAACAGTTCTGACAGGAACCCCTTGAGATAAAGCAAGCTCTTCAATATCTGTTAAGATTTCGCTTTCTTTCATATCTTCTGCCATAAAAATTTCAATTGTATTTCTAGCACCTGCAATCAGCAGCTCTCTCACTGCTTGCCTGCCCTCAACCTGCTCGCCAGAAGTAGGCTTTGGTTTTTTTGCAGTGTTTTTGGAAGAACCTTTTTTACCTTTAACCCTGTCACTCGGCCGACCATAGTATTTATCTCTTTTTGAAGGTCGTTTTTTACTCATTTTGCACCTAACAATGCGACGCTATGACACGTAATAGAATCCGCAAATTGTATAGAACCTTCAGTCGTCTTGCCTTTGATATTAACCGGAGCTGAAACAATTCTACTGATGTTGTTTATCATTTCTGATTTATGCTCAGAGATTTTTGGTTTATCAGTAATCACACAACAATCAAGGTTTATAACCGACCATCCAGCATCAACCAACAACTCAACTGTCTTTACAAGAAATTCAAGACTGCTGGCACCTTTTAAAGATTCATCACTGTTTGGAAACTGTTGACCAATATCGCCGAGACCCGCAGCCCCTAATAATGCATCAATACATGCGTGAATTACAACGTCAGCATCACTATGGCCAACCAAACCTGGAACATCATCAAAAACAACACCACCAAGCACAAGTTTGCGATCAGGATCTTCAGACCAACGATGAATATCAAATCCAAGCCCAACTCTAATATTATTCAAACTCATCAATCGCCTCACAAACTTTCAAATCAACAGGATACGTGACCTTAATATTATTATGATCACCATCAACATGATCAACTTCACAACCAAGACTTTCAACCAGAGTTGCATCATCAGACGCTTCAGCCCCCGACAAATACGCTCGCCGTAAAATCTTTGCATCAAACCCCTGCGGGGTTTGCACACACACAAACTCTGAACGATCAACAGAAGAACCAGAAACACTCCGTAACGAATCACGCAATTCAACAACTGGAACAACCGCTGCTGACCCCTCATCTAGAGCACTTAAAACACGATCAATAACAACACCAGAAACTAACGGCCTAGCAGCATCATGCACAAGAACAAAATCAGCGGTTTCAGGCACCAAAGCCAACCCATTCCTTACAGACTCAGAACGAGTAGCGCCACCTGGAACTACGTGATTGACCGGCAACTCAACCCCCTCCAACTTTTTAGGATCCACAACTACCACCACCCCATCAACACGATTAACAAAACAAGCAATAGACAAATCAATAACACGTCGCCCATTAATTTCGCCAAACTGCTTAGCTCCACCAAACCGGCTTCCTGAACCAGCGGCAACTATGATACACCAAGTCGACTTCATCAAAGATATGCTACATGACTCAAGAGTAAATCCACGACACAGCAAGGGTTAAACTAAACCAGAAGTAAACTAAAGACAAGATGAACCTAAACAAACTAGATAAGAACCCAGTTTTTCAAGGCTTAGACGAAGAAATAACAAAATATTTATCTTCAATAAGTAAATCCAAAACAATAAGACGAAGAACTATCTTTCACGAAAAAGGTGACACTCTATCTAATCTAATAATCATAAAAACTGGATTTATAGTCGTCAACGATAAATCAACCGATGGGAAAGAAGCGATAAACGAGCTTCTAACTAAAGACGACATAATTGGATCAGAAGCTATTTTTGAACCTAGCTATACAAGCTCTGAAATAAAAACCATAACCACATGCGACATAGAAACAATTCCACTTGAAACTATCAGAGAAGCAATTCTGAAATACCCAGAACTAGGCTTACTAATAGGAAAAATTCTATCAAATCAACTAATTCAATCTAAACGAAGAATTTCTGAGGCAAAGTTTTTAGATGTATCACAAAGAACAGCCCGACAACTTGAATCACTAAGCAAAGGACAGTACGAATTCAGCCTGCCAATAACCCAAGATCATCTTGCAAGCCTAGTAGGCGCAAGCAGAGAAAGAGTAAACAAAGCAATCAGAAGTTTCATCAAAGCAGGGTGGATAGTAAAAATAGAAAAAAAATATAAAATTACAAACAGACCTGAACTTAAAAAACACGGCGGACATAAACGATTCTAAGAGAAATAGACCTACCCCGTCATCTTGCGATAAGGGAAGCTTATTCGCAGGATCTCATACAAAACTATTACAAAGTAAGATCCTGCAACTACGCTAACGCTTCGTGCAGGATGACCAAATTAGCAAATATGCAGGAAAACCTTCCACTAAAACCGATCAAAAAACGAATTCTCAACTAAACGCATTGTACCTTGTTTAAGAGCCTGAGCCCTTGCTTCACCTACGCCGTGAACGTTTGCCAACTCATCTGTGTCCGCACGAATTATTCGATTCAAAGATCCATACTCATCTACAAGCCTTTCAACTAAAGCTTCATGAATTCTTGGCAATTTATTTAAAATTCTGAAACCTTTAGGCGTCATCAATTCATCAATATCAACAGGTGTTTTTGATAACTTCAACGAAGACGCCAAAGCGGAATCATCAAAAAGTTCTTCATCGTCAAGCTCGGTTAATTTATCCATAGCTTCGGCAAGCGACATTGAATCGACATTCAAATAATCCCTCAACAACAAACGCCGATCATCTGTAACACCAACCATAAGCTCTTCAAGCTGGAATCTAATTAAACGACCAGAAGTACCCAGCTCAATAAGGTTCCTCTTTATTTCATTCGAGATTCGGATAACCATTTCTGCACGTTGAATAACCTCAAGTACATCACGCAGAGAAACAAGATCTTCAACTTCTAACAAAGACAAATTTTTAGAAACCGTATCTAAACGTAACCGATATCTTTCCAAAGTTTGAATCGCCTGATTCGACCTTTCAAGAAGCCGACTATCCGAAAGCAAAGAATGTACAAGATCTTCAAGATAAACGTGGATATCACTTCTAGATTCTGATACGGCAACAACAGGAACCTTCAACGAACGGGCAACTCTTTCCGCTGTGCGATGCCTTGTGCCAGTCTCAGATGTAGAAACTGTAGAATCAGGCAAAAGGTGAACGTTAGCACGCGAAATTTTACTCACAGCAGAATCAAGAATGATAGCTCCATCCATTTTTGAAAGCTCAGATAACTTTTGAGGACTAAAAGGTGCATCAACTAAAAACCCACCAGAACAGATTTCTAAAACCTCAGGCCCATCGCCAATAACAATCAGTCCTCCTCGGCCAGCTTCCAAAACACGATCTAAACCCATTCGAAGTAGAGAACCAGGAGCAACACTACTCAAGATGCCTAGCATGGTTTTTTCTGTACGGTCATCCATTAAAACATAATAGACGATAACGGCACTCTGATACGGAATTTACGAGACACTAACTTTGTGGAAACTCTTTTAGAATTGCATGACCTTCTGCCTCGTCTTCAGAACCTGACTCGGTAAACCACATAGTTTTAAATCCAAATTTTGATGCCTGATTCAAAACATCAAGCTCGTCATCTACTATAAGAACTTTTGAAATATCAACATTAGCAGTCCTTCGTAAAGCTTCGAACATGCCAAGAGAAGGTTTTCTAAGCCCTATAGACCCACTCACGATCCAAATATCGATTAAACTTTCTAGACTATGTTTGGCTTTTAGAGTCTCCGCCCAAGCAGTGCAATCGTTAGTGAGGCAACCAATTCTGATACCACGTTCACGTAGATCCAAAATATATTTGACAACCCCGGAACTAAGCTGCAAATTTGATAAATACGAATCAGAAAGCCCATCAGGATCTTCGTCTAACCCAACTTCTTTCCAGAACTGTTCCGGGTTAATCCTACCTTGGGTAAGACTTATAGCTTTTTTCAATATTATATCGTCAGGCAAAGCCGAGCCTTTTTGTCTAATATAAGGAACTAAAATATTCTCTAAATTGTTTTTCTCTCGATAAATAACCCCCATGCCGTCAAGCACAACCACTTCAAACTCTTCAGCAGCTTCATCGGAATTCATTAAATCTGTTTCTTCTAATTCTTTGTCCTCAATCTTGCTTTCAGTTTTAACCTTTGGTTCTTTGGGCATCTCTGCAATCTGACGTGAACGTTCTTGTTTCTTAAATCTGTCACTTCTAATCTTCAACAAACGAAGCAATTGTGAAAGCAAGAACAAAAAAGCTATCAGCGCAGTAATGACTGCGGCGCCTCGCAGAACTTGGGCGGTGATAGAACGACTTTTAGAAGACAGTTCAAAAGGTATTGTTGTTTCTTCTCCTAAAGGCACTTGAATGATAGCGGGCGCATCACTATCTAAAACTAGCTCGTCAAGCTCAGATTCTGATTCTATATTTCCAGGAAGATCAATAACCAGTTGGAAACTTAGATCGTCTTCTGAAAAGTTATTTTCTAAAGCAAAGCTAGAAAGCGTTTCCCCTAGCGAATTCTCTAACTCAGAATCAGAAAACGCATCCAAACCTTTATCCGTGACAATATTACCCGCTAGGACATAGTCAACACGACCAAATCTTTTTTCACGCTTTAACTCAAAATCTTGGAAAATGCCTTCATCCCCAGATATTTCAGCCATAACTTCTTGAAACTGTATGGGGTTACCGAACTGCTTCTTTGCTGAAACAAGCTCACCATCTTCAACTTTTACAGTTGGAACAATTTCCCAACCAGCACCTTGAAGATCTGAAATTGAATCTTCAAAGCCATTGTCTATTTCAAATAATGCTTCAGCAGCATCAGAATCAAGCAATACATCAAGTTGCACAACACCAGCACCACTAGGTTCTACATCGATATGTAGATCTACATCAGCCTTGCAGCCAGC
>ENA-ORXT01001434-ORXT01001434.1-marine-metagenome-genome-assembly--contig:-NODE-1434-length-32130-cov-5.334165_pt1 | contig 32130 bp, 30 predicted proteins | sample MGYA00237868_ERZ511482 | MGnify/ENA metagenome assembly ERZ511482 | reverse complement strand
ATTTCCAGACCTTCAGTCACCGGCTGGACGTGAAGGACATCGACTTCATCCCCATGTCCGCCCTGCTCGGTGACAACGTGGTGGACAAGAGCAAGAATATGGACTGGTACGGCGGCTCGACCCTGCTGTACAGCCTGGAGAACGTCCACATCGGCTCCGACAACAACTTCATCGACTGCCGTTTGCCCGTGCAGACGGTGATCCGCCCGTACAACGACGAGTACCACGATTACCGGGGCTACGCTGGCCGCATCGCCGGTGGCGTGTGGAAGAAGGGCGATAAAGTGACCGTACTGCCGAGCGGCTTCAGCTCGACCATCAAAAAGATCGACACCTACGACGGGGAGGTGAAGGAGGCTTACCCCCCGATGTCCGTCACCCTACTGCTCGACGACGACATCGACATCAGCCGCGGCGACATGATCGTGCGCGAAAACAACCAGCCGGAAGTGAGCCAGGACATCGAGGTGATGCTTTGCTGGTTCAACGAGCGGCCGCTGCAACCGCGCGGTAAGTACGCCATCATGCACACGACCCGCGAGGCCCGCTGTATGATCAAGGAAGTCCGCTACCGCTTAGACATCAACTCGTTGCACCGCGACGAAGACAATAAGGAAATCAAGATGAACGACATCGGCCGCGTGCTGTTGCGCACGACCGCGCCGCTGCTGACGGATGCCTACCGGAAGAACCGCATCACGGGCTCCGTGATCCTGGTGGACGAGCAGACGAATGAGACGGTGGCGGCGGGGATGGTTATTTAGTATTTTGGTGCTATTGGTGCTATTGGTGCTATTGGGTCGTCTTCGCGGGTTTGTGCCGCGGGGACGGCCTTTTTCATGCTCATTGAGCAAAAGGGGGGGAGTGCGGGGGGCTGCTTCGTCTTTTACCATCCCCTTAACCTCCTTACGGGCCACGTCCCGCCCGGCCCAGGCTATCTTTGCGGTACCGAGAAATCCGTCTTACCCCCATGACCATCCTCCGCCGCCTCATATACGCCCTCATCCCCTTACTTCTTTATTCTTCCTGCTACGAGGACAACATCGCCTGCCTCGATCCGGACGCGACGAACTACGATATTCTGGCCGACGAGGCTTGCCCGGATTGCTGCGTCTTCCCGACTTTCAGCATCGACGTGGACCGCTTTTGGGGCACCGATGTTTTTTCTACGGACAGCCTTTATACGGACGGCGGCGGCAATGCCCTGCGCATCGTCCGATTCCGGGTGTACCTGAGCGAGCTGGAATTACTGGCGGGCGATGAGGTGCTGCCTACGCCGGAGAATTTCATCGAGGCGGGCATCATCAACGGGGCGGATACGACGCTGACCGAAATCAACGCCAACGTGGTGCTGCTGCAAACGACGGGGACGGGCCAATCGACCGTCGGGCGTTTACGGACGGGGACGGCGGCGCTCACGCGGGTGCGGGGCAGGGTAGGGCCGGCCGAGGATTTTCCGGCCGTCTACCCGCCCGCCGCGCCGGGCTCCTCGCCGCTGGCCACCCAGGCCGGTCTGCTGAATTTCAACGACGGGCGGGGCTACCTCACCGCTTCGGTGGAATACGTGCTGCCGGACGCAAGCCCGGACACCCTAAGGGTCGACGTGCGGGGCACCGACTTTTTCAATGTCGATTTCCCGGGTCCGCTGGCCCCCCTGCGCGGCGTCGACCTGACGCTGGAAATGGCGGCGGATTATGAACGGGTATTCGGCAACGTGGACATGAGCGGTGACGCTACGCAGGTTGGTTCGGACGTATTTGCCCGGCTGACGGAGTGGCTGGAAGTGACCGGAGTGCGTTAATAGTAATGTAGTTCGGTAGTTTTGTGGTAATGTAGTGCCGTGGTTGGAGGCGATGCGGGCATACTATGTTTGCCCGTCACGCCTGCCCTCCTCTACCGGAGACGCGTATTTTGGGAAGTGGGACCCGGAATTAAGCAGGGAGAGGTTCCCGTCACGTGCGGCAGCTACTACACTACTACATTCCCGCAAAACTATACTATTATCAAACGCCTCCTCCCACTGCTCCTCCTCACCTTCCTTTGCACCTGCGAACGCGCCCAAAGCCCGGAAACACAGACGCTCAAGGCGGCTTTTCCCGTGGCCGTTCCGCCGCCGCCGCCCCCTCCGCCGCCGCCCGCGCCGGTGTACGACTACGACACGACGCGGTGGACGGAGATGACGCGGCTCGATTCGACCATCCGGCTGGACCTGCGCTACGCGACGGCGAACAACTTTATGGAGCAGGTGATCTACGACTGCGGCCGCTGTTTTTACCGGCCGAAGGTCGCCGCTGCGTTATTGAAGGTGCATCATGACCTGAAGCCCCGAAACCTGGGTCTGAAGATGTACGATTGCTACCGCCCCGGCCCTTACCAGCAGCGGCTTTGGGACGTATTGCCCGACCCCCGCTATGTTGCCAACCCCAAGCGCGGCAGCCTGCACAGTCGTGGCGCGGCGGCGGACCTGACCATCGTACGCCTCGATACGGGCGAGGAACTGGACATGGGCACGACTTACGATTTCTTCGGTGAGGCGGCGTACACGACGACTACGAACCTACCGAAGCAGGTGCTGGACAACCGCGCGCTGTTTCAAAAAGCGATGCGCAAACACGGCTTTCTGACGATCAGGACGGAGTGGTGGCATTTTAATTTCAGGGGCGGGCGGCCGCCGTTGAGTGATTGGGTTTGGCCGTGTACGTGATTGGGTGTAACCGGCTGTAAATCAGGGCTTTTCGAACTTCTTGAAAAGTTCGACAAGCCGCAATTACCATCCCGTTTTTCAGGGCGCGGACGCGGGTACAAACACTATGTATTTACCGTTTGAGTTGATGTACGAGCGGTTTCGGGGGATGCGGCGGTTGTGGTTGCGGCTTTAAAATTTGGGCAATGGAATAACTGGTGAAAGGCGCGCGCTATCCGGCGGCAAGGGGGCGTAAGGAATCAGTCTTCTGATTCGTCCGGCAACAGTTCGGCGACGATGACCTCGCCGGCGAAGGGGCTGATGAAGGTGTCGGCTTCCTTATAGTGAATAACGGAGCCGTAGCGTTTTTGCTCGGGTTCGGGGCTAAGATGCACTTCGATCTGGCGATTGACGAGATTGATGATCCAGTATTCCGCGAGATTGGCTTCGGCGTAGAGTTCGACTTTTATGGTTCGGTCATCTTTAAGAGAACTATTAGCAACTTCCGCAACAAGAAATACTTCTTCGCTGGTAGGTTTACGATTAGAAAAATTTCTATCGGCGACTACAAGAAGATCAGGTTCCGGTAGCGACGTTTGATTAGCTAAAACCAACGATTTTTCCTCTCGCAACTGAAATTCTTCACCAAAGCGACGACGAAAAAATTTAGCTAGTAAAGTAACGCAAAACTCATGAGATGATCCAGCGGGTATGATTTCTACGATTTTTCCGTACAGCAATTCAACCTTGTCTTCCTGCGTGAAGATGCCCTTTTCAATTGCCAGTAGGTAGCGATCGAGCGTCCAGTAAAAATCTCTGCTTGCGATGGCAGGTGCTTCAATGGCCTTGGTCATGGTTAGCTTATTGATTGATGCTTAAAGATAACGCCTTACGCCAACTTCCCGTTCCCCACGTCTTTTGAAAAACATTGTGATGCACCCGCGACCCCGCCCCTATTAGTCAAGCAGTGAAACAGTCAGATAGTCAAGCAATCGGTAACGCACTGCTTGACTATCTGACTGTTTGACTGCTTGACTGAAAAACCCTCCGTATCTTGCCCAAACAACCCCTCCAACTGACTAACGAACCATCCTACCCTTGAGCATCTGGGACACCCTCTTCGGCCGCCCCTCCGGCTACGACCCCACCAGCGGGCCCGACTTCAGTTTCGGGCGCTACACCGATGCGTTCAAAACGCCGGACAACTACGCCGCCTGGGATACCGCCCTGAAAACCTTCGAAAAAGGTGAGTACCTGGAGAGCATCGAAGCCTTCATGGCCTACCTGTTCGACCCGCGCGAGGAGAACGTGAAGTGGCAGCCGGAGGAGGGCAAACTTTACTTCGAGTTCTACCAGGGCAGCAAGCGCGTAACGGGTTTCGCGGATGTGGAGCAACTGCGCGCCACGGCCCGCATCGCCCGTTTGGAAACCAACAACGCCGACCTGCTACACCGCCTGACGACGATGAACTACGAGATGAAATACAGCCGCTTCGCCATCGACGAAGACGACTGCCTGACCATCGTGTTCGACTCCCCGATCAATGACGCCAGCCCGCACAAGCTTTACCACGCCCTCAAGGAAATGGCCCTGCGCGCCGACAAGCAGGACGACCTGTTGCTGGAGGAATTCGGCACTCACCTCAGCCCGGTGGAGATCACCCACCTGCGGCAGATGTCGTCTGAAGAGAAGGCGCTCAGGCTGTCCTTCCTGACCAGTCACATCCAGGCCGTAATCGATTACCTGGCCCGGGGCAAACTCAACCCCGAGGAGCAGCCCGGCGCGGTCGCCTACCTGCTGCTCGACCTCGTCTACCGGCTCGATTACCTCCTGATCCCCGAAGGCTACACCATGGAAGCCCTGGAGCGGATGCACCGCATGTACTTCGCCCGCGAGCAGGACGACCAGCCCGTAACCTATAAGAACGTCCGCCTGCTCAGCGAACTGCAACACTTGCTGCGCCGCGCGCCGGCGTCATTCGCCGAGGAGCTGTACGCGGGCAAATCGACCTTCGGCATCACCCTGCCGGCCAACCACGACCGCCTCGTCGGTCTCATCGACGGCGAACTGCCGAATATGGACTGGTACCAGGACAACGGCTACCCGGAAGTGGCCGGTGCCGTACCCGGTTACATCGCCGGTTACGCCCTGTTCAACTACGCCGTGCCGCCGCCCGATAAAGACCTGCTGCAACTCTATTACCGCGTTTGTGAAGATGCTTACTTCCGCCAAATGGGCTACAAACAACAGTTCCTCGATCGCGACGGCCGGCCCGCCCGCCGCGCCATCCGCGCCGCCATCAACGACCTGACGGACCGGCACCAGGCGGCTTACCCACGTTTGCGGCCGGCCATCTCCTCGCTCAACTTCGATAACCTGCTGGATTTCGGCCGATCGTTCTTGGGGATGGTCAGGGAGTTGGACCTTAGTAAACCGTAGGGAAGGGTGTTGGAGCTATTGGAACTATTGGAGCTATTGGTCTATTGGAGCTATTGGTGTATTGGAACTATTGGTGCTATTGGTCTATTGGCGGAGGGGCAATAGACCAATAGACCAACAGACCAATAGACCAATAGACCAACAGACCAACAGACCAATACAACCAACATGACCCTCCCCAACCTCCTCGCTCTCCCCGACCCCGTTCACATCGCCCGCGCCCTCATCGGCGTCGAGGTCATCACGACGACCGGCGGCGTGGAAACGGCCCTGCGGATTACCGAGACGGAGGCCTACTTCGCGCCCGACGATCGCGCCAGCCACGCCCACGCGGGCAAACGTACGAAGCGGACCGAGGTGTTCTTTCGTGCGCCGGGCACGGCCTACGTTTACCTTTGCTACGGCATCCACGAGATGTTCAACGTGGTGACCGGGCCGGTGGGGACGCCCCACGCCATCCTCATCCGCGCCGGCGAGCCGTCGCGGGGGCTGGAGACGATCAAGGCGCGCCGCAAACAAACGAAGTACGGCCCCAAACTGAGCAGCGGCCCGGGTGTGGTGACCAAAGCCCTCGGCATCGACCGCGCGCTGAACGGGCTGGATTTGCTGGACCCGGACGGCCCCGTACGGCTGGAATGGGACGGCGAGCCGTTGGGCGACGAGGCGATCGTTGCCACGCCCCGCATCGGCATCGACTACGCGGGCGAGCCGTGGGTGAGCAAGCCGTGGCGGTTTTACCGGCGGGGCTCCACCTTCGTCAGCAGACTCAACGCGTTTAAGGAAACGTGAAAGTTTGGGGTTCATGCGGACTTTCAACGGCGGCCGGGCGTTTCAATGTAGCTTTGCCGTAAGGCTACGAACTACCGCTCTATGATCCATCGCTTTCTGAAAAACATCCTTTGTACCTGCGTCCCCGCCCTGATGCTACTGATGAGCCTGGGGCTGCACGCGCAGGATGAGGACCTGAAATTCATCGATAACACCTACGTCGATAACGTCAAAACGGTCAGGCTGCACATTAGTGGTTTCCCGCATTCCTACCCGATGATCGAGCTGGGCGGCGGCGCGCAACTGCGGCTGTCGTTTGACGACCTGAGCGATGAAGTTCGGCGGTATTCCTACAAATTCATACACTGCGACAAGGACTGGAAGCCCTCCGGCCTCAGCCCGCTGGAGTTCAATTCCGGCTACTCCATCGACTATCTTGACGACTACGATTTCAGTCTGCGGACGCTTAAGGAGTACGTTCATTACGACCTCTATTTCCCTAACGACAACATGAAACTGGAAGCCAGCGGTAACTACCTGCTCGTGGTGTACGACGAGGAAGGCGACGCTTTTCCCGTCATCACGCGCCGCTTCATGGTCTACGAAAACACGACGAGTATGAGCGGCCGCATCATGCGCCCCGCCCAGGTCAGCCGCATCCATACGCACCAGGAAGTGGACGTGGTGGCCAACATCAAACAACTGGACGTGAAAGGCCCGATGCGCGAACTCAGCCTGACGGTACTGCAAAACGGCCGTTGGGACAACGCCGTACAGGGCATCGCGCCCAACCTGCTCAAGCCCGGTCGCGTCGATTTCAACTACCAGGGCAGGGTCAGCTTTCAGGGTGGCAACGAATTTCGCAACCTCGACATTCGCTCCGTGCAGGCACCCCGCAGCCGGATGGTGTCGATCACCAACGAAGGCGACTTCTACGCCATGATGATGGAGGCCGAAACAACGCGCGACAACGACACCTACGTCAGCTACTTCGACCTCAACGGCGACTTCGTCAACTACCGATTCGACCGTCCCGTACTGCAACTGGCCGACCAGGTGCTACAGGAAACCTTTGATCGCCTGCGCTTCGATTTCAACGGCGAATACGTGGAGATGACTTTCGTGCTCGATACCAAATTTCCGCTCGACCGCGACGTGTTCGTCTTCGGCGGCCTCACGGAATGGCAATTCAAAAAGGACTTCCGGATGGTCTGGAACCAGAACATCAACGCCTACGTGGGCCGCGCGCTGGTCAAGCAGGGTTTTTACAACTACCACTTCGTCACCGAGCGCAAGCCGGACCCCAAAGAGGCGAGCCGGGACCGCGTCAGCTTCGAGCAAATCGAAGGCAGCTTCGACGAGGCCGAAAACGATTATCTCGCCCTGCTCTACTGGCGGCCGGTGGGCGGGCGGTACGACCGGCTGGTGGGATCGCTGGTGCTGAACAGCAACGAGAATTAGACCGTTAGATGATAGAATGTAGTTCGTTAGAAGTTAGTGCTTCGTAGCATGTGTGAAGGGCACTACATTCTAACGAACTAACGAACTAACGAACTAACCAACTAACGGTCTAACGAACTAAGAGCTCCGCTCTCGCCTCCATCAAACACCAGCCCAGCCAGTTCGTCCCTTTCCAGTCCTCGGGGTGCACCTTTTCCGCGTCGGCCTTAGTCATGCCGATGCCCCAGATACGGTCGAAGGGGCTGGCCTCGACGAGCACCTTGTTGCCGGTGGTTTTCAGGAAGGCGAGCAGGTCGTCGTTCTGGTGGAATTTGTGATAGGAGCCTTCGGTGACGAGGTCGACCATGTTCGCTTTCCAGGCCGGCCCGTCGAAGCCGCGCACCTCGCGCCCGATCTTCTTGGCGACGGCGGGGTTCTCCGTTTCCAGAATGCGTTGCAGGGCCTCGTCGTCCTGGAACAACCGGGCTTTCCCGACCATCATCCAGTGCTCGGCGGTAGCGTAACGGATGCCCTCATGGGTGAACCCACGCGGGTACCACTGGCTCAGGCAACTGCTGGTGATCACGCCGTCCTTACGCGTCCGGTGGCCCCAGAAATAGAGGTATTTGAAGGTCTTGTCGGCGGCCAGTTCGTCGAGTAGCCATTGATTGGAGTAGGTCATAACTATGCCGTTTGCCGGTTAATGCCGCGACGGACGATAAAAGTTACGGAGAAAGCTTTGTTTTTAAGGGAAGTAATGCCGAGATGGAGTGGTCTTCGCCATCTTACCAGTCCGAAGGACTTTGTACGTTAGGCTGCGGCTTCAGCCGTTTGCCTTCGCCATCTTACCAGTCCGAAGGACTTTGTACGTTAGGCTGCGGCTTCAGCCGTAGCTGGGCTTTCATTACGATTGTGAGTTTCAAGAGTAGGATGTAAATATCGGTATTCGTGGTAGTGGCTAGAACCTCATAAACCCGCCCATCCCCCGCCGTTCATCCAAATTCCGCGCCATTTCATAGATTAACCGCCTTTCGGGCGGCCCCTTTAATTAGCTTTGCCCACCGTAGTCAAATACCTCCCATGCGAAAGCTATACTTTCTTCTTACCGCCTGTTTCTTCGCCACCGGCCTCTCGGCCCAGGACGGCGGCCCGTGGACCCTCGAACGGGCCGTCGAGTATGCCCTGACGAACAACCTCCAGGTCAAGCGGCTCGACAACCTGGCCGAGATCGCCCGGCTCAACCAGGATCAGGCTTATAAGGCGCGACTGCCGACGGCCAGCGGCTCCACCAACGTTGGTGCCCAGTTCGGCCGTACCATCGACCCGGTGACGAACGACTTCGAGTCCCGCACCATCGGTTTTCAGGGCTACGGCCTCAACGCGGGTGTGACGCTTTACAACGGTGGGCTGATCAAGAACAACCTGCGCCAGTCGGAGGTCAACCTCGCCGCGGCGAAGATGGACGCCAAGGTGACCGCCAACAACATCGGTCTCCAGGTCGCCAACAACTACCTCAACATCGTACTGCTGCGTGAACAACTGACCAACAGCCGCGCCCAGCTCGCCCTTACCACCGATCAGCTCAGCAACACCGACCGGCTGATCGAGGCCGGCTCCGTACCAGCCGCCCAACGCTACGACCTGCTCGCCCAGCGGGCTAACAACGAGCGCACCATCGTCGATCTGGAAAACCAGGTGGAGATGGCCACCCTGACGCTCAAGATCCTGCTGGAGCTGGACTTCGACGAAGAGTTTATCATCGCTACGCCCGATCTCGACCCGGGGCGGGATGCGCTGTTCGAGGGCTACGATCTGGAAAAGGTCTACGCCTCCGCCCGCGGCGTACAGCCTACGGTAGCCGCCGCCGAGTTGCGCCGCGAATCCGTCGCCATCGGAATCGACATCGCCAAGGCGAGCATGCGGCCGACGGTAAGCCTGTTCGGTAGCCTCAGTACGAACTACTCGACGGTCGCCAAGGATTTTGCGAACCCCGTTATCGGCCCGGTTAATCCCACGTTAGGCCCGGCCGTGCCGGTGGTCATCAATGGCGAAGACGCTTTACTGTCGCAGTTCTCCGCCAACCCGACCGTTTCCTTTAACAACCTCGGCTACTTCAGTCAGCTGGATCAGAACTTCGGTCAGTCTCTCGGTTTGGCGGTCAACGTACCGATCTACAGCCAGGGCCGCAATAAGATCAACGTGCAGCGCGGCGAGGTGCAACACCTCATCGCCGGACTTGATATTCAGCAAGCCGAGAACCAACTCCGCAACGATGTGGAACTGGCGCTGACCAACCTCCGCGGTGCCCAGCAAACCTACCGCGCCGCCGAGGCGAGCGAAGAGGCTTCCCGCCTCGCCTACGAAAACGTCCAGCGCCTCTTCCGGGCCGGCGCGGCCAACAGCCTCGACCTCGTGACGGCCACCAACCGCTTCGAGCAGGCGCGGACCGAGCTGACGCGCAGTAAGTTCCAGCTCATCTTCAACCGACAGGTGATTCGCTTTTACCTCGGTCAGGGGTTCCGCCTGAACTAGCCGCCCTTTTCCCTTACGCCTTTTTTCCCCTTTACTTCCCCCCCCGCACTACCTCTACACTCCACTTTAAACTACCCAGACCAATGGCTCGTAAAATCATCATCATCGTTCTCGCCCTAATTGTTATCGGCGTGCTCGCGGCCATCGCTTTCGGCAACCGTAAGGAGACCGGCACCAAAGTTTTCACCACCGAAGCGAAGAACCGGACCATCCAGGAGATCGTCTCCGCTTCCGGCAAGATATTTCCCCAGACGGAGGTCAAGATCAGTTCCGATGTTTCCGGTGAGGTCGTAGAGCTGTACGTGGAGGAAGGCGACAGCGTGGTGCCCAACCAGTTGCTCGCCAAGATCGACGCCGACGCCTACCAGAGCCAGGTGGCCCGCGGCGTGGCCGGCGTGAACAGCAGTAAGGCACAGCTCGCCAACGCCCGCGCCCAGATCAACAGCCAGGAAGCCCAGCTGACGCAGATCGAAGCGCAGATCGATAACGCCCGCGTCATCTACGAGCGCAACAAAGGGCTGGCCGCCGACGGCGTGGTCAGCACCGTTGAGCTCGAAGCCAGCCAGGCCAACCTCCGGGTGCTCGAGGCAAACCTCAGCGCCGCTAAAAGCAACATCGCCGGTGCCCGCGAGAGTGCCCGCGCCGCCGAGTTCGGCGTCCAGTCTTCTCAGGCCACGCTCAGCGAACTGCGCACCAGCCTGCGCCGCACCACCATCTACGCCCCGATGGGCGGCGTGGTGTCGCTGCTCAACGTGGAGCAGGGAGAGCGCGTGGTCGGTACCATGCAGATGGCTGGTACCGAGCTGATGCGCATCGCCAACCTCAACGCCATGGAAGTGCGGGTGGAAGTCAGCGAAAACGACGTGCCCACCGTCACCATCGGCGACGAAGCCGAGGTGGAGGTCGACGCCTACCTCAACCGCACTTTCAAGGGGCGCGTGACGCAGATCGCTAACTCCAGCACCACCGCCGGTCTGGCCGATAACGTGCTTAATTCCGATCAGGTGACCAACTTCGAGGTGCGCATCAGCATCGAGCCTTCCAGCTACGCCGACCTCGTGGCCTCGGGCAACATTTACCCCTTCCGCCCCGGCATGTCCGCCGGTGTCGACATCAAAACGTCTTCCTCCGACGGCGTCGTCAGCGTGCCGATCGAGGCCGTTACCACCCGCGAAAAAAAGAGTGATGACCCCGACGCCGCCGGTACCGACGACATCGAAGAAGTCGTCTTCGTCGTCAGTGGCGACACCGTCCGCCAAACCACCGTCACTACCGGTTTACAGGACGCGAACGTGATCGAGGTCAAAAGCGGCCTCTCCGCCGATGATCAGGTGGTTTCCGGCCCCTATACCGCGCTCAGCCGTAAGCTGAAGAACGGAGATAAGGTGATCGTTAAGGACAAGGAGACGTTCTATAAAGAGGATAAGGACTAACCTGACTTATCTTTAGTTTATGTCAAGAAAGGATTTTTATCACGATGAGGTTAGACGCGCGCTCGAAAAAGACGGTTGGGAGATCACGCATGATCCCTACCGCGTTCGACTTGATCGTGGTACGATCTCAATAGATTTGGGGGCGGAAATGCTTTTGGCGGCGGAAAAAGAATCGCAGAAGGTTGCCGTCGAAGTTAAGAACTTCATCGGCCCGTCTAACATCAACGAACTTCACCGAATGGTTGGGCAGTTTGTCGATTATACAATTGTACTGGAGCAGGTAGACCCTGAGCGAATTCTTTACGTAGCCATACCAGAAGAAGCTTGGATAAACTTTATGCAAATAGACACGATAATGGCAAACCTTCAACGTGTGCAAATCAAAATACTGGTCGTAGACGTTGAGACTGAAACTCTTATGCAATGGATAACGATAAAACCACGAAGCTAAGAAAGGTCGTTCTCTCCTTCCTCAACGACGAAGCGGAAAGCTATAACAAGTCTTTGGAAGGCACTACTAGCAAAGTTATCATCGACGATGAAAATAGTGCCTATCTTTTGCTAACGTATGGTTGGGCGGGTAAGCGGTACCATCACGGTATCAGTTATCACTTTGATATTAAGGATGGTAAAATCTGGATACAGACAAATGCTACGGAGAATGAAATCGTAGATGTCTTTATGGAAAAAGGTGTAAAGCCAGAAGAAATTGTTCTCGGCCTGGTTCCTCCCAGAGCCCGAATTGCAACTGGCTTCGCGGTAGCTTAGGAATTGAGTATTAGCGTCTTTTAAACGGCATCTCCAGCGGCCCGCTGAAACCCAACCGGTTAAACGTCAACTCCAGTTTCGCCACGCCCGTATCCGGCGCGTCGATGGAAACGGTACGCTGAAAGGCAAAATCCGGCTCGCTTTCCTTGCCTTCCGCCTTACGGAAATCCGAATTATTAATGGTGAGGGTACGGTCTTGCGCCAGCTCCTTGAGCTCCATTTGTTGGAGGCGGAAGCCCCGGCCGTCAACGACGTGTTTGGTAGCAAAACGTCCGTCCTGGCCGGAGAGGGTATAGATTTCACCGACGGTTTCCAGTTCCAGGTCGCGGGTAAAGAAAACGGCGTTACCCAAGACGATCTCCTGCAGCAGATCGAAGCGGGCGGGAATTTTGTACTTGGTTTCGATGTAGCTGAGCGGCTCGGCGGTGTAGTCGCCGTTAAGTCGGTTAATGACGAAGAAAGAGTCGGGGCGGATCAACGCGCGGGCACCCTCAAAGCCGAATTTCTTGACGCTCATCCAGATCGCCTTGTCCTTTTCGACGCGGATGGTGGCGTTGCCCCCGACGTTCAGTTTGGAGCTTTCCAGTTTGACCTTGGCGGACCCCTCCAGGAATTCGGTATCGAAGGCGTTGTCTTCCAGGCCCTCGATCACGCGGGCGGCTTTGCTGGTGCGACTCACGCCGTCACGGCCGTCCTTACCCCCCACGACTTTGTTGCAGGCGGAAGCGAGAAATACGACGGCGAGGGCCGAAAGCAGGAGAATACGCATAGTAGAGTAGTATTTGATAAGAAGGGCGGGGTACGCGGGTGCAAAGAAAAGGTCTTCGGAACGGGGTTCGCCCGTTTACTGCACCTTGCTCATTTTCCCCCGCAGGTTGGTGGATTTGCTGCCGGCCGCTTTGGCCCGGGCGTACGCTTTGGCGGCGGCCGCTTTGTCTCCGGCTTTGGCCTGGGCGTCGCCCAGTAGTTCGAGAAAGAGCGCGTTGGTGTTCGCCGGTTGGTCGTAGGCGATGAGGGCGGTGGCTTTTCCGCCGTTGGCCAGCAGGAAGGCGAGAGGCCCTTCCTTACCGCCGGGTAGTTTCGCCATTTCGATCTTCGCCGTGGCGTCGCCCGCTTCCAGGCCGGCCAGGGCGGCACCCAGGGCGGAGAGTTGGGCGGTAGCTTCGGGTTGGCCGCTGGTCATCAGGCGGGCTTGTTCCAGCAGCGAGTTGGCTTCGGAGAAGTCGGCCCGCATCGCCTCGCCGAGCGCGTAATGCACGTATACGGCCGGGCGGTTGGGGAAAACGTCCAGTGCTTCCTCGGCGTACTTGCGGAGTTTGACGGATTGGTTGTCGAGATAGAGCGTGGCGAGCAGTTGCTCCCACACGGGGTAGACCGTCGCGTCGAGGTCGACGGTGGCGGCGTAAGCTTCGGCGGCTTCGGCGTAGCGGCCGGTGTGGAAGAACACGTCACCCTGGATGGCCGAGGCCTTCGCTTCGTCGGGGTGCACGCGGCGCAGCTCGGCGGCGAGCAACGAGGCCCTTTCCCCGACCTTTGCATCCCGCGTGCGCGCCAAATCCGCGACCAAAGGAAGTAATTTGCCGATCTTCAGGTCGATGTCTACGTCCGTCCGGCCCAACATCGTCATTAGGTCACCGTCATTACCGCTATTTTTAGTGGGCGCGGCATCCTGCAGCGCAATCCGCGCCCGCACGTCTCCGGGCTGCACGGCGAGGATGTTCCGGTATACCTTGCGCGCCTTGCCCGCGTCGCCCCGGCTCTCGTAATAGCCCGCGAGCATATGCAGGAAGCGCGGGTTGCGCGGCTGAGAAGCCACGAGTGCCGTCAGTTCCTTTTCCGCTCGCTTCTGGTCGTCCTGACCCAGGTACAGCGCGTGCTTGTTGCGCGCCAGTTCCAGGTTGACGCCGATGCGATCCTCCAGGTCATCGTAAGTGCCGATGGCCCCTTTTATGTCCTGCGCCCGCACCAGAAATTCCGCCCGTTCGAGGTAGAACTCCGTACGTTTCGGGTCGCGCTTGATCATGCCGCCGAAGAGGTCCGCACCTTCTTTATAGCGACCGCTCGCTTCGTATATCTCGGCTAAAAAGGCCGCATATACTTCATTAGGCCGTAGCTGGTAAGCCTTCTTCAGCCGGTCGATCGCCGCATCATTGTCTTGCGTTGCGAAGTGTAGCCGGCCGAGTTCAAAATGCGCCGCGTCCATCTCCGGTGCCGCCTCGATCAACGTTTCGAACAGCCCGATAGCCTTCTCCGTCTGGCCCAGCAGGGCCGTTTGTTTAGCGGCGATGAAACTGCTCTGCCGCTTCACGCCCTCCACCGTCGGGATGGACTGGGCAAAAAGAAGGACGGAGCAAAGGGTGAGGCAGAAAAGGAAGGCATTGCGCATAGCGGCCGGGGGGGATTTAGCGAGAGTACGCTTTGTTAACGCTTTTTTCGGCGTTGCGTTGTATACGCGTGCCCGGATGAGCGGGATAGGATGGCCTAAGCGGTCCTCCGGAGTCGGTACCGGTAACCGTTGTCCGTGGTTCGACTTCTTGTTTTAATTCAGCGGCGGCTGGTGGCGGAGCCACCAGCCGCCGCTGAATTAAAACAAGAAGTCGAACCATTATCAATCGACGATGGTGATTTTCATCATGTTCGTCCGCCGCTGTTTCTCCAGTGGCATCGAGCCCAGGTTGACGATCATTTCGCCCGCCTGCACGTGGTTGTTTTCCTTCAGGATGTTGGTCACGTCCTGCACCGTCTGGTCGGTGCTCGTGAAATTGTCGTAATGGAAACAGCGCACGCCCCAGCAGAGGCTGAGCGTGTTGAGCATGTGCGTCAGGTCGCTGAAGATGTAAATCTTCGCGTTCGGGCGGAAGCTCGACAGTTTGAAGGCGGTGTAACCGGTACGGGTCATACCGACGATGCCGCGGGCACCGACGTTTTGCGCGGCCCAGGCGGCGGCGGAGCACACCACGTCGCTGACGAAGGTGCCGGACTTATCGTTGGATTTGGGCCGCTTCATGCCGATCTCGTAGATCTTCTCGGCTTCCTGGATGATGGCGTTCATCGCCTTCACCACCAGCTCGGGGTGGCGCCCGACGGAGGTCTCGCCGGAAAGCATCACGGCGTCGGTGCCGTCGAGGACGGCGTTGGCCACGTCGGTTACCTCGGCGCGGGTGGGGCCGGGGTTGTTGATCATGGAATCCATCATCTGGGTAGCCACGATGACGGGGCGCGCCCGCTGGATGCACTTGCGGATGATCATTTTCTGCAGCACCGGCAGCCGTTCCATCGGCACCTCGATGCCGAGGTCGCCACGGGCCACCATGATGGCGTTGGAGTGCTTGATGATCTTGTCGATGTTCTCGATGGCCTCGGGCTTCTCGATCTTGGAGATGATCTTGGCCGGGTGACCGGCGGCGTCGATGTATTTCTTAAGGTCCTTGAGGTCTTTGGCCTGGCGGACGAAGCTCAGCGCAATCCAGTTGACGTTGGGCTGCGTAAGGATGTAACGCAGGTCTTCGAGGTCCTTCTCGGTCAGGCTCGGCAGGCTGATCTTCGTGTTGGGCAGGTTGACGCCCTTATTGCTTTTCAGCATGCCGCCGAAGAGGGTTTTCAGCTTCACGGTGTCGGTGCCGTTGGTCTCCACGACCTCGAACATCAGCGTACCGTCATCCACCAGGACGCGCTCGCCCACCGTCACGTCTTGCGCGAACTGGGGGTAGCTCATGTACACCCGCTCGGCGTTACCGACGCATTGGGTGTTGGTAAAGGTCACGATCTGGCCTTCTTCCACCGGCAGGCCTTCGCCTTCCATTTTTCCGACGCGCAACTTGGGCCCCTGTAAATCGGCCAGGATGCTGCAGTGGGTACCCAACTCCTCGTTGAGGCGCACGATGCGCTCGATGGTTTCGCCGTGTACGTCGTGGCTGCCGTGGCTGAAGTTGAGGCGAAAAACGTTGACGCCGGCAATGGCGAGCCCCTTAAGGCCTTCGTAAGAACTACAGGCGGGGCCGACGGTGGCGACAATCTTGGTATTCTGGTGGTCAGTTACTTTCATCTTGGTGGGGGGATAGTGTAGAAACTACAATAATACACGAAGATAAGCGACAAGCAGCCAATAATAGGGTTTTTCGGGCCGGAGTATTAATTTTACCAGGACTTCATCCGGGGGAAATACGACGGGACGACGGCTTCGCAAACGGTCGTTTTTTTTGGCGTTTAGAGCCAGGTCTGATAGCAGAACCCGCTTACTCCGCATACAGCCCGGTAATGATCTGACCGGGCAGCACATCGGTTCGTCCGGTGATTTGCCCGGAACTCAGGTCGATGCTGATCAGGATGTTGGTGGGGTTCTCGATCGAGTTGTTACCCGTAAGCACCAGCAGGGAATTGGAGGCCGTATGAATGGCCCGCAGGTTAGCGGAAACATTATCGATGGATAAATCGGCTGACGAAATGATGCGCACCGGGTTGGTGGCGGAAGGAATGATTTCCGCCAGCCGAAAACCGCCACCGTTGCCGGGAGCCGTTACGCCAAAAATGCGATCGGAAGCCGGATCCTGAATAACCGCAAACACATCGCGTATCCCCCTGCGGGCTTCCACTTCGAAGGTGCCGGCGTTGAAAACAATGAGGGAGTCAGCGGAAGAAGGGTTCCAAAAGCGATCGCGGCCAAAGTAGTACAGTTTATCCGCCGCCGGGTCGAGCAGCATACGGAACAAGCCGAGGCTGCCCTTCGCGAGGCTATCGGTTAAAAGCACTACGTCATATGAGTTGATACGACCTTCCAGCAGCACCCGGCCAAAATTGATCCAGGCCGTATTTGGCGTATCACCAAACATGATTTGATTGGGCTGCCCCTGTACGGCTCCGATGTCGGGAAAATCGAGGGGAAGAAAATCGATCTGGCCTCCTCCATTTCCGGTAAACCGACTAAAGGCCAGGTCTCGCATTCCGTTGCCCATAGATACGAGGCGGTTACTGGCGGGGTCGAAGTCTTTCAACTTGCCCAGCGGCAGGCGAAGAGCGCCCGCTGATTCGGAAACGGGGAGGGCAAGGTCCGCTCCGTTTGTGCGGTGTACCCGGTGGAGAAAACTATTTTCGCCGGGTATCAACGCTTCAATAAATACTTCCGTGGTGGCGTCGTACTGGTTAGGGAAAACGTAGTTGGCCGCGTCGTCGTCTTCGCAGGCGACGGTCAGGAGCAGGCTGAGCAACAGGGTGGGGTAAAGCAGGTATTTCATATCCGTGGGTTTTAGGGCCCTCAAGATAATTCTCCGCATTTGCCGTAGCGAATTCGCGGACCTAAAGAAACGTTAAACCAGCACATCCTCCCGCCGTAATTTCAACGCTTTCCCCGCGTGCGTCTTCAGCAGATTATCCCAGAGGTGGGCCAGCGCGCCGACGGCTTTCCCCGCCTTACTTTCGGTGGTGAACAGCGGGAAGATGCGGTTGTGGCTGTACACGATGAAGGTCATGGCCAGCGTCTCGCCCGCCGCGTTTTGCACGGCGTGGGTGCCGCCCCAGCCGCGGTGCAGTACCTGGTACATGAGGCGTTGCATGGCGTGGTAACGCCATTCGTTTTCGGCGGTTTTGCTGTTGACGGCCAGCCAGAAATCGGCCAGTTTTTCGGGTTTGAAGCTGGGGGCGGGGCGCAGGTCTGCGTCTTCGGCGCGGAGGAGCCCTTCGTGGTAGCCGGGCGAAAAATCACCGATGATCTCCTCGTAGGGCTGGTCGAGGCGCAGGGCGGTGCCCCCGGCGGCGGTGACGGTGAAGCGGCCCTGGTCTTTGGGTACGGAGGCGGGCTCGACGGTCAGGCCGCCGCCGCGGTATTCGGCCGGGATGGCATCCCAGAACGACTGGATACGCTTCGGGCTGAGGGCGTTGACGGAGTAGACGGCGAGTTCTGGCACGAGGCGCGGCTGCTCCAGTTTCGTGCGGTTGAGCCAGTTTTCGACGCGGGGCAACGGCATGACGGTGACCCAGCTTTCACCGTCGACCTCCACCAGGAAATCCCACTCGCGGGCCGTCGCGTTCAGGAACCAGTCGTAGCCGTAGATGCTGCCGTTGGTCGCAAAATGCACGCAGCTGTTATAGAGTTGCTTGTCGAGTTCGTCTTGTTGGAGAAAGCGGATGTCCATATGGTCGCGGGGAGATAAAGGGCTGCTGAAAAGCGGGGAGTGTAGTTAATGAACGGATGGGGTAAATGGTTGTGTGAGTGACGATAGACTCCCGACATATCGGGCGGGGTCGCGGGTGTGCCGTGCCGGTTTTTCATAGTCCTTGTTGCGTTACCCGTCGAAGTTTTGCGCAACTACAATCCTTTTTGCGCATTTTCGGGCCATGAAAAAGGTACTCTCCATTCTCTTAATGCTCGGCGGCGGCGGTTTGATTGGCTATTTGATCGGTGGTTTGCTGAAGGGCGACGGCGGCGGCGAAAGCGCGATCCCCAAGGAGCACGGCATCTGGATGTTTCTCTCCCTGCTGGTCTGGTACTTCATCGTGGTGGGCGTACACGAGTTAGGACACGTCTTTGCCGGGCGGTGGCAAAACTTCGATTTTCACGGCCTGACCATCGGCCCTTTCAGCTGGAAGCCGGACGCGGCGGGCAAGATTCGCTTTAAATGGAACACCAGTCTCAACCTGGCGGGCGGCTTAGCAATAATGTTGCCTAACGGGGACGAGCGGCTGCGCCAGCGCTTCATGTGGTTCGGCGCCGGTGGGCCGATTGCTTCCGTGCTGCTGGCCCTGTTGCTGTACGGGTTTTATCTGCTTGCGCCCGATCGCTCACTGGGGGCCGGGCTGTTATTCGTCGGGGCTTTGCTCTCGGCGGCCATCTTCGTAGCGACGATATTGCCCTTCCGCGCCGGTGGCTTTTCGAGCGACGGTTTGCGCATCCTGACCTTCGCCCGCAACGGGCCGCCGCCCTGGCGGATCTGACCGGCCTGCGTGCCCTGTCTCACCTCCGCACCGGCAAGCCCTACGCCGAACTTCCGCTCGCCGACATCGCCGCCGTCGCCGAAAATCCGACCGTGCCCAAGCAGCAACGCGTAACCATGGATTACTACCGCTATCTGCACGCCGCGGCCGCCGGCCAAACCAGCGAAGCTTCCGCCCTGCTCGGTAGTGTCATCGACCGGATCGATGCCTTCCCGGCCGGCACCCACGGCGGCTTTTACCTGGAAGAGGCCTTCTTCCGCGCCCACCATCAGCGCGATCTACCCGCCGCCGAAGCCGCCCTGGCCAAATTCGAGCCCGGCCCGATGGTGGAGCAACTCGGCATCCACCTCGCTAACGCCGCCATCGCTGACCTGAAGGGGGACTATTCCGCCCTGGCGGTCGAGTTGCCCGGCATTGAAAAAGGACTGCCCCGCACGGTCGACCAAAGTGCCGTGCCGCAGATCAGACAATGGGTAAAAGATTGGTCCGCAAAGACCGCGACAGCTTAACACGCTGACTTTTTCTCTCTTCGTGCGTTTACTGATGGACAACCAACACGACGAATGACCAAGATTCAAAACTTCCAAACCACCATCAACTGCGGCAGCTGCGTCCGCTCCGTCACCCCTTTCCTCGACGAGGTGGAAGGCGTCACCTTTTGGCGCGTAGACGTGGAAGACGATCGTAAACTACTCACCGTGGAAGGCACCGCCGACGAAGCCGCCATCGTGAAGATGGTGGAGGAGGCTGGTTTTGACATCGCGCCGCTTCCGTAAAGGCGGAAAGGGGCCGGGACGCGCGGTTATTTGTGTGCCTTTGTTACGAATCAGGTGCTAAAATTGCCTTTCCGCTGATCAATAGACCGTTAGTTCTTTAGAGCTACCGCTGTTTGTACTTACGGCACCCCTTAGTCGCCATGCTCCCTTACCGTGGTAAGAAAGCGTAGCGACCGAATGGTAATAGTAGTAGCCTATAAATACTAACGAACTAACAAACTAAAATTCTGGATAAGCATCCTGCTTAGCTCTTGAATCGTGTCTGTAGAACTTTTCCCCTTATTCCCTTGCCCCTTTATTCCAGCCCCCTTCAACCCCTCCCGCACCCGGCCGCCCGGGCCGCCGGGGTTTCTCTCTACTGCAAGCGGGATGACCTGCTGACGCTGGAGCCCGGCTCGGCCCTGCAGGGAAACAAGGCGCGGAAGCTAATACCGTTGCTGAACGAGATCCAGACGGAGCCCCGCGCGCCGCTGCTCTACAGCTTCGGCGGTGCGTACAGCAACCACGTTTCGGCGATGGGCACGGTAGCGCGTAAGTATGGTTGGCCAGTCGTGCTGTTCATCCGGGGGGAGGAAGTCGATAACCCGTTGCTGCAACGCGCGGAAGCCGACGGTGCCCGCCTGATCCGTCTTTACCGCTCGGAGTACGGAAAGCGGAACGACCCCGGCTGGCTCGGTGGTTGGCGGCGGCAACTGGCGTGGGAATACAACCTGCAACAGGAGCTCGTCCGCCGTATTCCCGAAGGCGGAACGACGTGGGACGGGATGATCAACTGCGGCAAAGCCTATGAGGAGACGATCGGTCAGCTGGGCGGCCCACCGGACTACTTCTGCCTGAGCGCGGGGACGGGCGGCACGGCGGCGGGCATCATCCACGCCGCCGACCCGGCTACCCGCATCGAGGTTTTTCCCGCGCTCAGGGGCGACTGGATGAAGGCGGAGATCACTAAGTTTCTAAACCCCGGACTTGGGAAAGATTGGGCGATCGTTCCCGGCTACGACTTCGGCGGCTACGGCAAATTCCCGGCAAAGTGGATTGTCGCTTCCGATGGGCTGGCCAAACGCGCCGACATCGGTGAGCCGGGTTTACCGCCGCTGGAGCCGATCTATACGGCGAAGTTGTTCCGCGGCGTGCTGGACCGGATCGGCAAGGGCGTTTACCCGGCGGGAAGCCGGGTGGTGGTCTTGCATACGGGAGGAATCTATTGAGCGGAGTACTGTCGTCTGACGAATTCTTTTTGGGAAATCGAATTGCGTAGCAGTTCGATTTCCCAAAAAAGTTCGTCCGACGACTTCGGTACTTCGTGCACGTCAGACGCCGGGCTCTTAGATTTTTACCGCGCCAGCACCTGCGTCCAATACAACTCCCGTTCCCCGATTCCCATCACGGTATAGTCCGCGTTCATGATGTTGCGGCAGTGACCGGGGCTGGCGAGCCAGCCGGCCACGACGGCATCCACGTCGGGGTAGTTCCAGGCGACGTTTTCGCCCACGGCGCGCCAGGAGTACCCCGCGCGGGTCAGCCGCGCGCCGACTTTGGAGCCGTCGCCACCGGTGTGGGTCATCTTGCCGCGCCGGGCCTGATCGGCGGAATGCAGCGCGGCGGCGGTCATCAGTCTGGCGTGGAGGGTGAGGGGGCCGACGGCGGGCATGCGCCGGTTGCCGCACGTGCAGCCGGCGGCGCGCACCTCGTTGACCAGGTCGAGGGCGGCGAGGGCCGTGGCGTCGGTTACGCCGTCGTTACCGGCGGCGGCCGGTTCGTCTTCGGCGGCGACGGCGGGTTCTTCGACCGAGGATTGGCCGGTGGCCAGGTCGGTTTCGCAGCCGGAGCAGGAAACGAAGAGGGTGAGGGCGAAGAGGAACATCGGGTATTGGCGCAAGACGGAACGGTTTTGGGGGTTGGGGCGTTCGGGGTGGGGGAGTAACGAGGTGCCTGATCCAATCATTGCATTCCCGCGTCCGCGCCCGGTTAAGTCAGCCGTCTGAAAGTCGTTAGTCAGCCGTCGCCGCCGCACGTGAGCGCGACTGCCGGCTAATACCCGCCGAAGCGGTAACCGACCAGGATGCCGAGGCGGACATCGATCTTGCCGAGCCAGCTGAAAGCGCGGGTCGCGACGGCGTTGTTCAACGAAGTGCCGAAGGACGTACCCGCCCCGCCACCGGCGTTGAGCTCGATGATCATATTGTTACTCAGTAGCCATTTGTAGCCCGCCATAACGCCCAGCACGCCCCGGGAGGCGTTGAAGGTTTCGTCTTCCCGCGTAGCTTTGATGTCGACCAACTTGCCGTAAGCACCCACGAAAAAACGGTCGATGCCGTAGTCGGGGCTGACGTAGTAGCGGTATTCCGGCACGAAGCGCAGGCGGCGGTACGCATATTCGTTGCCGCCATCGTCTTTGGCGGTCGTCGTGGCGTGCCCCAGGCCGATGGAAACGCCGGAACTCGGTGAAAGCGCGAACTCGCCCGCGATGCCGAGGTCGAGCGTCAGCGCGGAGCCGACGTTCAGTTTAGCGTCGAGTTGCGCCACGGCGGGCAGGGAGAACAGGAGGGCGAAAATCAGGAGCGGAAAGCTGCGCATGGAACGGGAGTTAAGGGGGTAGAAAGTGCGTGTTGGTTTGCGGAAAAGATACGCCTTGCGCGGGTGCGTTGTTGCGGCGGCGCGGTCTGCTTAGGCTTTGTTTAACGGCCCGTTTCATCCGCTTGGTATGGGCTACCTTCGCCGTATGTCCCTCGAACCGCTGCAACTCTCCGACGATTTCAATTATGCCCTCGAACGGATGGATTCCGGGGACCACCTGTTCATCACCGGGCGGGCGGGTACGGGCAAATCGACGCTGCTGCAAATCTTCCGCAAGGCGACCACCCGCAACGTCGTGGTGCTGGCCCCTACGGGCGTGGCCGCGCTCAACGTGGGCGGGCAGACGATCCATAGCCTGTTCGGCTTTCCGCCGCGGCTGATCCAGCCCGAAAACGTGAAGCCGAACCGCCGCTACGCCAAGCTGTTCGAGCACCTCGAGGTCATCATCATCGACGAGATCAGCATGGTGCGGGCCGACGTGATGGACGCCATCGACCTCGGCCTGCGCCTCAACCGGCGCAGCACGGAACCCTTCGGCGGCGTGCAGGTCATCCTGTTCGGCGACCTTTACCAGCTGCCGCCCATCGTGGCCAGCCAGGAGGAAAAGCATTACTTCCGGCAGCGGTACAGCAGCGCTTATTTCTTCGCGGCCGACTGCTTTGACATGATCGACCTGGAGATGATCGAGCTGCGGCAGGTGTACCGGCAGGACAGCCGCCACTTCCTGCGCCTGCTCGAAGCCATCCGCAACGCGACGGTGGATTACGACGAGCTGGAAAGCCTCAACGAGCGTCACATCCCCGACTTTCAGCCGGAGGAAGGCGAGAACTACCTGACGCTGGCGGCCCGCAACGCGACGGTCAACAGCCTGAACGCCACGCGGCTGGCCCGGCTCGACGTGCCGGAGATCCTGTACTTCGCCAAGGTGAAGGGCCGCTTCCCCGAGAACCTCTTCCCGGTCGACGCCGCGCTGAAGATCAAGGTGGGCGCGCAGGTGATGACGGTGCGCAACGACAACGAGAAGAAATACGTCAACGGTACCATCGGTACGGTGGAGGAGTGCAAGCCGGAGTCGGTCGTCATCCTGGTCAGCGAAGACGGCAAGCCGCGCCGCATCGAGGTGGGCTACGAGGAGTGGGACGTGATCCGCTACACGACGACGGGGGAGGAGGAGCAGGTCAAGATCGGCACCGAATCCATCGGTACGTACAAGCAAATTCCGGTGCGGCTGGCGTGGGCGGTGACGATCCACAAAAGCCAGGGCAAGACTTTCGACAAGATCATCGTCGACCTCGGGCGCGGTGCCTTCGAGCACGGGCAGACGTACGTGGCCCTCTCCCGCTGCCGGACGCTGGGGGGCATCGTGCTGCGTAATCCGCTGACGCCCCGGGACGTGATGGTGGACCCGGCGGTGGTGGAGTTTTATGAGGGGATGAGATAGTCAGGAGTCAGGAGTGGGACTAATGACTCCTGACTAACAAGGGCGGGGTCGCCGGTGCAAGGGAATGGGCGGAAGGGCCTCGGTGCGAACCGCAACCAGGTGGGGGGAATTTCCGTTATTGTGGTGTCACCAAACCGTAGTTGTATGTCCGTTGACCCGAAAATGAAGCTTACCGAACTTGATGAAGCCCGCTACCGGGTGATTCGTTTGCTGATGCAATCAGAAGATTTGCTGTATTTGCAGCGGTTAGAGGAGCAACTTCAGTACGTTCTGAGTCCCGAGCAAATTGCAAAAGAAGATTCAGGTGAGTCTATCACTGCTGCAAGTCTGGTTCTGACCAAGGACCCTGCTTTGAATACAAGCGAAGAAACAATTGAATACGCTTTGCTAAAGTACAAAAAAAAGCCGGGCGCGACGAAAGAAGGATGGGCTAAGCTGGTTGGTGTAACTGATCATATTGAAGAAGATGCAGATAAGAACCTTGTTGAAACTGACTAAAACACATGCGATATTTTCTTGATACGAACATATTTATCAACGTGGGTAAATCTCTCGATTTTCAGAATCACTTGAACAAAACGCTTAGTATATTTGAACTTGAACATCAGCTATTTTATTCAGCGGTAGTCGTGGGGGAATTGATGTCTTTGAATTTGAGGTCGCGTAAAGGAACCAAGAGACTGAATCGCATGGCTAACATGCTCGATGAATGTATTAAACTTCCTTTCGACGATGCAATACTACCGCTGTATGCGGATATCGACAGTTTCTCATTAGGTAAACATCCAACACGCAAACTTGAAGGTGGAGCCCGTCCCATGGGTAAGAATGATATTTGGATCGCAGCGACGGCCGCCAAGTACAATGCCGAACTCATCACCTGCGACAAAGACTTCCTTCACTTGGATGGGGAGTTTTTGAAAGTTCATTACATCGACGCGAATGAGGTGATGTTTAGTAAGTAATACTAGCTCATGGCCGGTTTAACTGCGTTGCTGTTTCGCGGTTACACCCTAATTCTAGCGTCACCCCCACGAATTCTAACCGCCGACCCCCGCCCCCTAAACCCGCCGAATCCCCGCCCGCCGCGGACCGTGCTTTGTGGTATCACAAAACCATAAAACACGCTGTTATGAGATTCGTCTTCGTCATCATCCTGATCTACTGCTGCCTTTTCGCCAACGCCCAGACCGACGGCGGCAGCCCTTACTTCGAGCTCAACGAGCAAGCCGATTTCCCGCTGACCGCCACCGCCGCGGAGGTCAATATCGCCGGCGTGATCGCCGACGTGACGGTGCGCCAAACGTATGTCAACAACGGCGCGACGCGGCTGGAGGCGACCTACGTCTTTCCCGGCTCCGTCAACGCGGCGGTGTACGGTATGACGATGATCGTCGGCCGGCGGCGGATCGAGGGCGTCATCCAGCGGAAGGCGGAGGCGCGGGCCACGTACGAGGCCGCCAGGGCGGAAGGCAAGCGCGCCTCGTTGCTGGAACAACACCGGCCCAACGTTTTCCAGATGAACGTGGCCAACATCCTGCCCGGAGATACGGTCCACGTAGAGCTGCGGTACACCGAGTTGCTGGTGCCGGAGCGGGGCACCTACCGCTTTGTGTACCCCACCGTGGTCGGCCCGCGCTACACGGGTGAGGCGGCTAAGGGCACGACGGATTACGCCGGCCAGCCGTACGCCAAAAACGGTGCGGGTTACACCTTCGACCTTGCTCTCCACCTCCGCACCGGCGTCCCCGCCCAAAAAATCGGGAGCCCGACGCACCGGATCAGCACGAGCACCGACGGCACCGCTACCGACGTGCGGCTCGACGGCTCCGAGGCCGACGGCGGCAACCGCGATTTCGTGCTTGAGTATTCGCTGCAGGGCGAGCACATTCAGACCGGCCTGTTGCTGTACGAAGGCGAAACCGAAAATTATTTCCTCTACATGGCGCAGCCGCCGCAAGCGCCGACCGACCAGGATTACCCGCCCCGCGAATTCGTGTTCGTCGTCGACGTGTCCGGTTCCATGAACGGGTTTCCGCTGCAAGTATCGAAGCGACTGCTGACCAAACTCATCGGCCAGCTGCGCCCGGTGGACCGCTTCAACGTCGTCCTCTTCGCCGGGGCGAACCAAAGCTGGCAGGCGGCTTCCCTGCCCGCTAATGCGGACAACCTCGCCTCCGCCCTCACCTTCCTGCAATCCGCGCGCGGCGGTGGCGGCACCCAGCTGCTCAACGCCCTGAACACCGCCTACGCCCTGCCCCGCGCCGCCGCCGGACTGAGCCGCAATTTCGTAGTCGTCACCGACGGCTACATCGGCGTCGAGCCGGCGGTTTTCGACCTCGTGCGGAAGAACCTCAACCAGGCCAACGTTTATAGTTTCGGCATCGGTAGCAGCGTCAACCGCCACCTGATCGAGGGCATGGCGCGCATCGGTAAGGGCCGCCCCGCCTTCGTGCTCAACCCGAGCGAGGCCGACGCGCGGGCCGATGATTTCCGCCGCTACATCAGCGAGCCGGTACTCACCGAGATGGAGCTCGACTTCGGCGACAAATTCGACGCCTACGACGTGGAACCCATCAGCCTGCCCGACGTGAGCCGCGAACGCCCGCTCGTCGTTTTCGGCAAGTACCGCGGCAAGGCGAAGGGCCAACTCTCTCTCACCGGCTACGGCGGTTACGCGGGCATCGACGCGCCCAACGCCCTGCCCGCCGACGAGCTGAAAACGGAGGCGGACTACCGCAAACGCCGTTTTAGTTACGCCCTCAAAGCCGGTGATATTTCCGCCCGCAACGCCGCCCTTGCCCAGTTATGGGCCAGAGAGCGCATCCGCCGCCTCGACGATTACAACCACCTCGGCCACGACGATGCGCGGACGGAGGAAGTCACCCGGCTCGGCCTCGATTACAACCTGCTGACGGCCTACACCAGCTTCGTTGCCGTGGAAGAAACGCCGGTGGCCGATACCGACGGCCCGCTGAAAACCGTGAAGCAGCCGTTGCCGCTGCCGGAGAACGTATCGGCCACCGCCGTCGGTTATACCCTCGGTTTCGCGGGCGTGGCCGGCCTGCCCGTCGCCGCCGCAACGCCCTGGTACGCCTTCGTGCTGCTGGGCCTGCTGAGCGGCTTCCTGTGCTACCTTTTGTACGTGACGTTCGGTCGTCGTTTTCTTTATGCCCTTATCCCCCTTATCCTTTTCTCCCTGCTGACCGGCTGCGACGCCGGCCGCGCGCAGGGGCTGGTCCAGAACGCAACACCTGAAACCCCTCTCCCCCGGCCCCTCTCCAAGGGAGAGGGGCCGGGGGAGAGGGAAAATACCATCACTTTCATCCTCGGCGAAGACGAAGGCACCAACGCCTACTACGCCCGCGCCACCGAATACTTCCGCTACCACCCCGAAGAGGCCGGCGAGTACCTGATCACCGACCTGCGCAGCCTCGCCGAAGTACACGACTACCTGCGTGATCACCGGTCCGCCGCCGGGCCATGGCGCACCGTTAACCTCGTTGCTCACGGCAACCAGTGGACGGGCCTCGCCACGCCCCTCCACCCCGGCCAGACCACCCGCACGGGCAGTGCCGATCTCGCCGCCTGGACGCCCGCGCGGCCGCTGCCCAGGACACACGTGGACGCGGCGACGGAGGTGGTTGTCCACGGTTGCAGCGTGGGCCGCGACTCGGCCCTGCTGCTGCAACTGAGCCGGGTGTTCGCCGCGCGCGGCGGGCGGTTTCCGGCGGTGGCGGCGTCGGAAAACTTCACGCTCTTCCGGGAGGGCGACTACGGTATGGAGCGCCACTACGCCGAGTTCTACTTCCGCGCCACGCCGCTGGGGAAGTACCCCCGGCGGGAAGTGATGGCTAACCGCTTCGCCCGCCGGCACCCGGACAAACCGATCGACTGGGACGAGGCGCTGAGCAACACCCGCTTTACCGAATCGCTCGCGCCCCACCTCTACCAGTTCAACGTGCCGATCAGCTGGACGCGGGTATACCCGGCCCGCACCGTCGCCGCCGTGCCGACCAACGAGACGGCCTGGCTGGAAGGGGAGGCGGAACTGATGGGCAAGCTGCGGCGGATGGGGTTGACGCCGGAGCAATTTTTGTGGTCTTTTTCGGCGGGGAATTATGCGTTAGCTGACGGGGGAGAGCTGCCGGCGGTGATGGCGGAGGGGGTGGCACGGGTTTTTTGCGTGTTGGTGCCGAGGGTGGGGGAGGAGGAGATGGTGCGGTTGCGGTGGGGGTAGTAATGAATGCTTCTTGTTGAGCCATCCTGAAATAGGTTGACAGAGAAATGACCGTTTCCGGCTATTGGTTGATAGTTGTCAGCACCTTTCCGGCCTGAGGTTGATGGTCAGCTTTTTCGTCCGGCTCCAGGTTGTCGTCGACAGGGACATTGAGGAAGCTAGCATGGTATTCTTCGGGGCACCGCATCTCGATACTGCCATGAGGGCGGTGATTATTGTATTGCTGTATAGCGCGCTCGACCGCTCGACGAGCTTCATTGAGGTCAACGAAGGTGGCATCAAGGTTGTACTCGACTTTTAGCTGGCCATTTACGCTTTCGGCCAGCGCATTGTCGTAGGGCGAGCCACTTTGCGTCATCGAGATGGCGATGTCGTTGTTCCGAAGCGCGGAGACGTAATCGGCTGAACAGTATTGACAGCCCCGGTCGGAGTGATGAATAGCTGAATGATCGATGTACTGTCGTCGCTGCATGGCCTTGGCCAATGCTTCAAGACACCCCGTCGTTGATAAGTCACCATGGACGTGCCAACCCATAATTCGGCGGGAGAAAGCATCCGTTATCAGGGACAGGTAGACGAAGCCTCCCACGATACGTAAGTAAGTGATGTCGCTGACAAAAAGCTGCTCAGGCCATTGAGGCGTGAAGTCTTGAGCCAGATCGGCAAACTGCCGCCGCCACTGACTGGAATCAGTTGTCCGGGAGCCTCTTCTTTTCTTAGGCTTGATAATCAAGTCGTTACGACTAGCCAGTTCGTACAGGCCGTCTCTGCCGAGCTTAATTCCCTGGATCATCAGGTCTGGTTTTATCATGTGATATACTTTTCTGATACCTAGCCGGGGTCCGGCCTTCTGGCGTTTTTCCTTGATTAATTTGATGACGATTTCCTCCTCCAGTGCCTGCTTTTGTCGGCGGCCTACAGAGGCGTAGTATGCAGTAGTTGTATACCCAAACCATTCACAGAGTTGTGAGATACTGGCCTGATCGTGAGACTCCTTTAGTCGCGTGATGGTTTGGGTGCGGGCTTTTTTACGATATCGATATTGAGTTCCTCGCCGGCTACGTCGATCATGGCTTTCCAGGCTTCGGCACGCTGTTCGGCCTTGCGCAACTTGAGGCGCAGTTGCCTGATCTCGTCAGCGCAATTTTGGGAGGGGCCATCAATAGCGGTAGCACCTTGGTCGTTATCTTCAGCGCCGTCGGGCTGCGCGGCGAGGGCCAGTTCACGGCGATACCAGCGGACAAACTCCTTGGCGGTGTCGCTACTGGGTAGGCTGTACTCTTCAGCAGCAACTCGATAGGAAAATTCATTAGCCAGGTAGCGCCGGCCTATCTCTCGTTTTATGACGGGGTCATATTTGCCGTGACGCTTGCTGCGTTTAGTTGACTGCTTCATGGGGGGGGGGTAAGTGGGGGGGGTAAGTTAGTGTCAACTTTTTTTAGGAAGGCTCACACCCGACCTCCGGTGGGCGGAAGATCACTATGTCATCTTCTCCTCCAATACCCGCTTCCATTTCTCCCAGGCGGGAAATTCCCGGGCTTGGAGGGATTGAAACGCCGGCCCATGGTCGTGGTGCAGCAGGTGGCACAACTCGTGAACGATTACGTACTCGATGCATCCCCGTGGTGCCCGGATCAACTCGGTGTTTAAAATTACTTTGCCACCGGCCGTACAACTCCCCCAACGTTTGTCCATCTTACGGATCACGAAATCATTCGGCACCGCGCCGAGGCGGGCGAAGCGACCCAGGTAGGGCGCGGCGATCTTGGGGAAATGATGGTCGGCTTTCTCCCGGTACCAGGTGTCAAGTAAGCTACGAGCCGCTTTGCTTTTTTCCACTTTTCCCCGCACCCGCGTCCGCGCCCAAAAGAAGCCGCCACTGAGTTTGACGCTATCCTCCTCCGCCTCCACGATCTTTAACCGGTACTGACGACCGAGGTAAAAGTGGGACTCCCCGCTAACGAAACGGCGCGGCGGCGTACGCGGCTCGAAGCCGAGGAAAAACCGTTGCTGCTTCGTGATCCAGGCCGCTCGTTTGCGCACTTTCGCCAGTATCTTCGGCAAGTCGCTATGCAGCGGCGCGGTAACGGACACCCGGCGATCCGGATGTACGGTGATGCCCAGCGTTTTGCGGTCCGCAAAAGCCAGTTCAAAGTCGATGCGCGTACTGCCGTATTCCACGAATTGCTCCATCAGGCGTAACGGCGTTTGGCGGTTTTGAGGTAAGCCGCCACAAGATCGTCCACATCGTCGTTGGAAAGTGGTAATCCGTGTTCGCCCCGCAATACGTCGAACAAATAGTCCTCGACGGCAAGGGCCAGCGGTCCGGTCAACTTGTCTTTTTGTACCCAGTCCACGACCGGCTTGCCGCCGTCGAGCACGATGCCGCGCACGATCTCATCGACGCGCAAACCGGTGCTTACCGCCAGTTCCGCGAGGCGGTCTTCGTTCGCGTGCCCGGCTTCGAGCACTTGTAAGGTGTTGCCGTAAAAGGCTTGCGCTACGGGATGATCGCGCAGCGGCGCGGGCACCGACGAGTCGGTGCCGGAAAGGACCTGCTTCCGTAGCGCATCCACCCGCGCGAAGTATTCCGCCTCCGAGATCCGCCGCTGCCGGTATTCCTCGATGATGTCTTCGAGCATCTTGCTGAAGCGCTGGTACAGTGCCTCGTCGTCCTCCATCCGCTCGTTCAGGTGGCGGGACGTACGGCTGGCGATAAGGTCGGCCTTAGACCCCAACCCCGCAACTTTCTCCACTTCAGCCGCAAAGGCATCCACCTCAAAGATGTTGACCTGCTCCGTAATTTGCTCCACCTCAAAGCTGGTCACGTGCTGATCGATCAGTTTCTGAATTTGTTTTTCGTACTCGCCGTAGTCCACCGTATCGCTGTAGATGTTGCGGACGGAAGCGCGGAGTTTAGCGAAGAAGCCGAGGTCGTCTTTATATTTTTCCACCTGTTTATCCCCGGTATTGTCCGTCCAGTCTACGCTGCTGAGGCCGAGCTTGAGCAGGCGGGCGTACTGGCCGAGCAGGTCATAGAACTGGTCCCGCGTCGGGTCGTCGGCCAGCACTTCGTTATACGCCTGCAGGTCAGCTTTGCTGGTGACGCCGGAAAAGATGGCCCAGAGTTCGGAGTGCTTCTGCGGAATCCCCGTCACGGCTTCGCTCACGTTGGTCACCGTGCCCGCCAGGTCGTCGGGGTCGAAGTCTTCGCCGAATTCTTCCAGCGCGTTGTGCAGTTCCTCCAGCACCCCGGCGTAGTCGATGATCAAGCCGTATTCCTTGCCCGGGGCCAGACGGTTGACCCGCGCGATGGCCTGTAGCAGCGTATGGCCACGCAGCGTGCGGGCCAGATAGAGGGTGCGGTTGAAGGGGGCGTCGAAACCCGTCAGCAACTTATCCACCACGATGATGATCTCGGGCGAGTCGTTGGTCTTGAACCGGCCGATAAGGTTTTGTTCGTAGCGCTCCGTCGTCGTGTGCTCGGCCATCATTTTATTCCAGAATTTCGATAATGTTGGATATTATCGAACAGGCGCGAAAGTTAATTGTCAACATTCGCGAGACTGGGACTTGCTCGGCGAAATGCAGCCAATTTCAGCAAGGTCTGATCAAATATCACCGCAGAAGGTCGGGCCTCTACAGATGTAAAAAACGCGCGCAAAGTGACAGGCCGTTAAGGTGGTGGGACATATATTGAAGCAGAAATTCATTAGTTATTACAATAGATTACCCACATAAATGCGATGGTTCGAGGCCAACTAAGACCAAAACTATTGATAGAATTCAATCGCTTACACAAAATGGTAGGCCCGGAGGGTGTACGCGAACCCTTGTTTTTCAAAGGCTTAAATTGGAAACGACACCCTGCCCTGTCCACTAGTTTTCAATAGCTTAGATGGCGTTTTGGAAACCATTCTCCGCCGGTTCAGAGTTTCAAATCACACTCTAACCCGGCTAGCAGTTGCGGAGTTATGCCCAAAAGTTGGTGACGGCGTGATCAGGCGGCATGGTTAAGTTGTTTGATCCCGTCTTTGAATGCAATCCTTGAATGATTCCGGGCATGCGGCTTGCGCCGTCGAGCTTCCGCCATTTGGGCTGGGCTA